>Ga0209273_10002267_pt1 | contig 15072 bp, 8 predicted proteins | sample tdAd471_FD_187126 | JGI IMG/M metagenome (GOLD analysis project Ga0209273, IMG submission 187126) | Marine sediment microbial communities from the Atlantic coast under amendment with organic carbon and nitrate - tdAd47.1 (SPAdes)... | ecosystem: Environmental > Aquatic > Marine > Coastal >...
GATTTTCGTCCGGGGGTGCACTCGGACGTGTGGATGTGGTCCGATCTCAAGCCGGCGATCTGGGATATTTTGCAGCTATTCAGCTGGATGAATATCCGCAAACTCTTTCGGGTCAATCGGAGCGATTGAGATTCAGAGGGGTGGGGCGGCTGGCATCAGCCAAATATGAGCATGCCCAGTAAGACCATTCCCAGCCAGAAGGCTGCGCTGAGGGCCAGGCCGACCCGCAGCCCGTGGACGACATCACCTTCGCGCGGACCGGCGGTGTCCGATTCGGTCAGAACGACCGTGTCGGTGACAAGTACACGCTCGCCACTTCTTCGGGCACTACGATCCCTGTGTCCAGGTTGCTGCACGGCTGACTCCTATCAGTCGGGTCAGCCAACAAGATACGTGACGCCCGCTCTTCTTTGCGGTGATTGTAATCACGCTTCCGCGCCGAAGGCAAGTTATGTAAAACAATTCGACTGTTTAGGGCGGTATTCTCAGGCGGTTTCAGCAACGACCGCCCAAATCAGTGCCATTCTGGCTGCTGGTGGCGCAGCGGCTTTCGTATAGAGGACAGGGGTATCGGCGCACGAGAGGACACATTCGAGGCATGGCTGGACGCTTCGGTCGACTATGTCTCGAGAGATTCCCGTTTCGACGTTCGGCGTGCGACCGTGAGCGACTTCGGCAGGATCTACGACCTCGTCGAATCGGTTCTCCCGACAGGGGCAGCGCGCTCGACGTACGAATGGCGATACCTGGCCAATCCCAACGGAAAAGCTCGCTGCTGGGTCGTCGTTGAGCGTTCCGGCGGGGAATTGGTTGGCAGTTCGTCCCGATTCCCGTGGCCGATCTTCCATGGCAGCGAACGACAGGCCGGTTGGTTCGGCGGCGACCTGGTCACCTTACCCAGACTGCAACGCCAGGGGATCTTTCGGCTGATAACGGACGCCCGCGACTCGCATCCGTGGGAGGGCGACAACATCGTACTGGGTGCCCCGAACAGGATTTCGCGCGCTGCGGTGGCGAGCATGGGCCACAGCTACAATACCCTCGGCCCGTTTCCCAGGGCTACGCTACTCCTCGACTACGCGAGCCAACTTCGTTCCCGGTCCTGGCCGAAGACGCCAGCCAGGATCCTCGGAGGCGCAGCCAACAAAGCGCTTGCGCTCTGGCAAACAATGAACCTGTCGCGGCCGGGAAACGTCCGGGTCGAGGAGATCACGCGTTTCGACTCCGGTATCGATGCGTTGACGTACGAGACCATGAGTTCGCCACACTATTGGTGTTACCACGACGCTGCGTTCCTGAACTGGCGCTACCTGCAGCACCCGGGCAACTCCTGTGTGGCCCAGGTTGCGATCGTGGACGACGGTATCGTCGGCTATAGCGTCGTGCGACTGGAAGGCGAGCACTCGACCCTGATGGAATTGGTGGTGCTCCCATTTCCCGAGCCGGTGGCCGACGCGTTGCTACATGGAATCATCGGCATTGCGCGCGAGGCCGGTTGCCTCACGCTCGGGTTCTACGCCACGCGAAACTGGCGTTTCTGGGGTGCCCTCCGCGGCGCCGGATTCCTGCCGAGAAAGAGCGAGGTCTACCGGACCGTCCGGTGTCGAAATCGGGAAGATGTCTCGGAGGAAGGTTACTGGCAGATCTTGCCGGGAGACTCGGATGTTGGTTAAAAACTTAGGTACATCCCGGAATTGACTGCGCCGCAAGAAGCGCGACAATAGTCCTTGCGAGAAGAGTAAACCTGGCGAAAGCCAGAGACACAAAGCCACGGGTCCTCGTCTCCTCCGCGACGTCCGATCGCCTCGAGGGACCCAAGACCGCCGGGCTGCCGCCACGATTGGAGCAGCAGCATGCACACGAGCGAGCGATTTTTCCTGCTTATGACGCTGGCCGCACTCAGTGCGGCGTGCGACATCTTCGACGACGATGACAATCGGCAACAAGAACTACAGCTGCCACCCGTGCCCGCGGAGCCGCAGGTGCTTTGCGAAGGAACGACGAAGCAACTCGTTTTCATCTGGGCGGCGGTAGATGGCGCCAGCTTCTACCGGCTGCTGGAGAATCCGGACGGCCAGTCCGGTTTCACCCAGGTGGGTGACGATATTGCCGCGGAGACGCTGAGGGTTAGCCGTGACATTGCTGTCCATCTACTTGACTGGGTCGAGGGTCAATACATCGTCGAGGCCTGCAACGTGACGGGCTGCGGGAGCTCGGTCGTCATCACAGTGACCGACGTCATGCTCGACACGATCGGCTACTTCAAAGCGTCCAACACGGATATTGGAGACAATTTTGGTTCCACCATTGCCCTGAGCGCCGACGGTAACACGATGGCAATTGGAGCAATTGGCGAGTCCAGCAGTGCCACGGGCGTGGATGGCGACCAGACGGATAACTCAGCTCACTGGGGAACCGGAGCGGTGTACCTGTTCCGCTACGACGGTGTCCAGTGGGGTCAAGAAGCCTATATCAAATCCTCGGATACAGAGACCGAAACAATCGACTATTTCGGTAACGCTGTTGCCCTGAGCAGCGACGGCGATACCTTGGCCGTAGGTGCGCCCTTTATCGAGACCACTACGGAGTCGGGTGCGGTGTACCTGTTCCGATACGACGGTGCCCATTGGACTCAGAGCGTCAACATCGGAGCCGACGATCTCGATGCCGGGGAGGGGTTCGGAGAAGCTGTCGCGTTGAGTGCCGATGGCAATACGCTTGCGGTCGGCACAACCAGGGAGAGCAGTGGCGCCACCGGCATCAATGGTGACAAGAATGATGTCTGGACGGAAAATGCTGGTGCGGCATATGTGATTCGGATTGACGGCAGCACATGGACCGAACAGGCCTACGTCAAGGCCTCGAACACGGAGGAGTGGGATCTGTTCGGCGAAGCGCTGGCATTGAGCGCCGATGGCAATACGCTTGCGGTAGGGGCAATTTATGAGGATAGCCCCGCCACCGGTATCAATGGCGATCAGGGTAACGGTGTGGCAGGCGCAGGTGCCGTATATCTGTTTCGCTTCGATGGCACAGACTGGTCGCAACAAGCCTACATCAAGGCGTCGAACCCGGATAACTGGGCCATGTTTGGCGAATCTCTTGCGTTGAGCGTCGACGGCAACACGCTGGCAGTTGGAGCCGCGTCGGAGGATAGCAGCGCCACCGGTGTCGACGGCGATCAGAATGACGGGTCGGCCCCAAACTCCGGAGCCGTATACCTGTTCCGCTACGACGACAACAGGTGGACGCAACAGTCCTATATCAAAGCGTCGAACACCGGTGAGTCCGACGGCTTTGGCGAATCGGTCACGTTGAGCGAGGATGGCGATATGCTCGCGGTAGGCGCTGGCGGTGAGGCTAGTATGGCAATCGGCATGAATGGCGACGAGTACGACGACACGGGCATCGAGGGTGATGCTGGCGCCGTCTATCTGCTGCAATTCGACGGCACAACTTGGTACCAACGGGCCTACATCAAGGCCTCGAATACGGAAGCCAACGACGTGTTTGGTCAATCGATAGCCATGAACGGCGACGGTAGTACCCTGGCGATCGGAGCCTCACAAGAGGGCAGCGGTGCCACCGGTATCGATGGGAACCAGGCCGATAACTCGGCTGACAATTCTGGTGCCGTCTATGTCTTTTGAGGCTAGATTTCACTGTCCTGCCTGATTATTGTTAACATCGCGGCTTCGAAGGTGTGATCACGCTCACATTTCGGTTTGTGACGGCGCTCACACTTCTGCCCCCGGGTGGCTACTAGAATGCCGCAACAGGGTTTGGGCAAGTGTTTTGATTTTTTCTTGAAACGACCCCAAGAGTGAGCGGATAAATTCTTACATGCGAGGTTGAAGCCGGTGCATTATTGTAGATTGGAGGTATAGGTTGATGTCGCGAAAGAATGCGATGGCTACAAAACGAGTTTCATTGATTGTTTTTCTGGTCGGTCTGCTTGCTGCCGGAATCGGAATCGACGCTGAGGCGGCTGATCATCCGGTTGCTGTTGGCACGACTGCCGTTGATTGCGATACGTTCGACGGCGGAGTAAACCCCGGCGACACCTTGACGCTGCTTGGGACGTCTCGCGGAGCGATTTCGTTCAACGATTGCCGAGGAACTGCGTCGAGGCCTATAACGATTCGGAATGATACGAGCGAGTCAGGCCCGATCGTCATATCAGTTTCCGGCTCCGGATTCAAAGTTCCATGCACGGATTGCGAGCACGTCGTTATAGACGGCACGGGCAAGTGGTCAGGTGCGCCTCCCGGTACATGCGGTGTTACGGTTTCCGGCGGTTCCTGGACGTTTGGCAGAAACCAATGCGGCATTGTTGTTCGGTGCTCACGTGGCGATCCGGTTTCGATCGTACATTTCAAAGGATCGAGTACTGCTTTCACCATTAAAGGTGTGGAAGTTGATGGTAATTATCCGACGTGCACCAATGGTTACGCACTCTACATTAATGACCACACTTACAAGCTCTCTGAGCATCCTGGCGAATGGCGTGAAGACATCCGTATTCTGAATAATTATCTTCACTCGTCCGAGGGAAGCAACATCTATTTTGGTTCGAACCACGATGAAGAAGGTAGCGATGATCTTTTTCTCAGGAATAACGAAATTGCCTACAACATCGTCGAGGATGCGGGTTGTGACGGCATGAAGACCAAGCGCGTTATAGAGGGGTCGAGCTCCATACATCACAATTACGTGAATCGAACGGGGATAAAGATCGGTGCAAATCCGACTACGGGCTGCACGTCGTCAGGGATCAGGGTTAAGGGTGGTTTCACTGAGATTCACAGCAATATAGTGAAGAATACTGGCATGGAATCGATAGGTGGCGGCGGTGGGATCACGCAGATCATTCAGAAATTGCCGGTAACAGAGTTCCCGAGGATGCCGATTTCCATCTACAACAACGTTGTCCATGAAACTGGAGGGTCGGGAATCACCATCCTCCGCCAGGATATGACCGATTCGCAACCCGTTCCTGAGATCTACAACAACACTGTCGTCGCCCCAATCGTAGGGAGTGGGATTCAATGTGCGTCAAGTGTGTCAACAAGAGGGATTATCCGTGACAACATCGTTGCCGGGGAAGGTGTCAACGAGGGGCCGTGTGCGAGCACGAATAACCGAACTGGAACGCCGGTAGCTCAGAGATTCATTGACTTGGCAAAAGACGATTTCAGGCTGACCACTTCCAGCTCTGCGAGGAATGCGGGTGGCAATTGTCCATCAGCGGATCTTGTCGAGACCGCGCGACCGCAGGAGGGCGAGTGCGATCAAGGGGCATTTGAGTACACTAGCAACATAACGGCTGCGAGGCCCAATCCGCCCAGTAATTTTAGTGCCCAATAGGATTCGCGATTCGCTGCATTCGCACGTACACGCCCGACAAAACAACTTTTAAACTCTGCGCAGATCGCTCAGAATGAGCCCGCGTGTCATCGATTACTGCATGCGCGCGCGACTCGGAGGGCGTTGATGGAATTTCTTTTCGATGAGGTCGAGAGCCTGCCCAAGTTGGCCTGGGTTGTGCTCATGAGGGAGAATGTCGATACGGTCACTGTGCAACACGGGCCATGGGTAGAGGCCAGCGAGGATTTCTTTGTCGAAGGGGCGTGGAGCGGGGATTTCGCGGCGCAATCTATTGAATCGACCACGCTGATGGGGTCCGGTGGCAAAATCACAGAAGACGGACTGCTCCTAGCGACTCCGAATCACACCCTCGATCGTATCTATGTCTATAAAGAGCGAGATTCCCTTGTGGCTTCGAACTCGCTTCCATTCTTGCTGTCCAGAGCAGAGGACGATCTCGACATGAGCTTCCTCTTCTATGATGCATTATTGGCCTCAATCATCGATGGACTCGAGAAGTACGAGCGGGTGTTGCCAACCGAAAAGGGAATCGGTGTGCATCTTTACTACCACTGTAATCTGCATATCTCTTCCGACCTCACCATTGCGGAAAGGCCAAAGGCAGCTATCCGAGATTTTTCGGATTACCTGGACTACACAGGATTCCTCGAAGAGCAGGTCGCCGCTATCTGTGCGAATGCCGGTCACGCCAGCCGGAAAGTTCGTTACTCGCCCGTAACGACGATTTCCAGCGGCTATGATTCGCCGGCCTGTGCTGTCTTGGCACGCAACGCAGGATGCCAGGTCTCGCTAACGATCGCGGAGGCACGAGGTGATCACAAAGAGGATTCTGGTCATCTTATCGCGGAGCAACTTGGTCTTGAGGTGAAGACTTTTGAACGATTGGCTTATCGGCGGAATAGTAGTTTCCTGGAAGCAGAGTGTTCGGGAGGACCGACCGAGTTTTCTTCGCTGGCCGACGACCTCGCGCAGACGATTCTGTTTGTCGGATTCCATGGCGGCGAGGCTTGGAATATCGACTCAACGCCGAGCAGATCCATTGTCAGAGGGGATGCCAGCGGATTCGGGCTCACGGAACTGCGGCTTAGAACTGGATTCATTCAAATGGCGATACCATTTATTGGTTGCACGAGCCACCCTTCGATTCATCGAATTTCCAACTCGGCAGAAATGCGTCCGTGGAGTCTCGGTAACCGATATGATCGACCGATCCCAAGACGCTTGGTCGAGGAATGCGGCGTCGATAGACAATTGTTTGGTATGCAGAAGAAAGCGGCGGGTGTTTTCGTGACGCAAGAAGGGATTCAGGAGACTCTGTCAGAGAGATCTTTCCGTGATTTCTCTGAGTTTTGTGAGACGTATTGGCGCTGGTCGTTTGGGGTAAAGAGTGGAGTAGTGAGGGCCGCACGCTCCCTGGCGGTCCTGAATAAGCGGGCGAGTAGGGTCCTGGGTCGCGTCATCCGAAGAGCCACCGGTCTGAACGTGAAGATTCCGATTCTGCTGCCGCGCCCTTTGCGAATTCGAACCTACGGATATGCAGGCCGCGAGGCTCTGCTGCTTCATTGGGGTGTAAGGAAAATGATGTTGCGGTATGTAGACAGGTAGCGAACTGACGGCATTGAATCGATCGATACCACCGCCGAGCTTTCCGACTGCCCGGTCGGACCACTTTTTCGGTGTGCAAGCAGCCGCAAAGACAGCTCCCATAACCCTCTGAATTTCTTTTACATAAACCGCCTTCGAGCGCTTGAGACATAACGCTCGAGCCCCATATTTAACCTGTTTCCGGGAGCCGTTTTTGGCGTAGTTATGCGGTGTCTGAAAAGTGTGACACAGATCACACTTTGTGACCGGAACACCAACTCGGCTCTGCGGGTCAGAAACTAGTATTCTTAATGTTTCCGGACCGGCCCAGAATTAAGGACAATAACGGGTCGGGCTTTTGGCAATAATAAACAAGATGGCCGCAACAACATGAAACCAAGTTCCGCAGCTACCCGCGCGCTGCTACGCAGCGCTGTTCGACCAATTTCTGACTATCTCACGCTCCACCGCATCCTGATGTTCGGCGTACTCCTGTTGCTCGCCGGTGCCGCATTTGCTGTACCCAGCCCGGTCAATGACTCGGCCACGGTCCAGGAAGATTCGGTGAATAACGTGATCGACGTTGCATCGAACGACGGCGGCGGTGCGATCGCGAGTACAGCCACATTGGCCACGGGCGGGCAGGCATCGAACGGGACAGCCGTGAGTAATGGCGACGGCACCTTCAACTACACGCCCAATGCCGACTATTTCGGCGGTGACGGTTTCGTCTACGAGATCTGTGACGCGATCCTCGAATGTGCGACGGCCAACGTCACCATCACGGTCAATAACGTCAATGATTCGCCGACTGCCAATCCTGATTCAATAACGGTCCCTGAGGATTCGACTAATAACAATATCGATGTTCTGGCGAATGACGACGACCCTGATGGCGGTGGTCTGAGCGTCACATCGGCATCCGCCGGCAATGGTGGCGTCACTGTTCTGGGCAACAGTACCGTCCGGTATGCGCCAAATCCGAATTTCTCCGGCAGCGACACGATTAATTACAGTATTGAAGACAGTTCCGGCGACCCATCCAGTTCGACTGTAGCGGTCACGGTCACGCCGGCGAACGATCCGCCGGTGGCGCAGAACCAGAATGTGAATACCATTGAGGACACGGCGGTCGGCATCACGCTCGTAGCGACGGACGTTGACCTCGATACGCTGACCTATTCGATAGTGCAACAGCCCTCGAGCGGTGTTCTGAGCGGTTCGCCGCCGAGCGTAACGTATACACCAAACCCCAATTTCAGTGGCAACGACAGTTTCACGTTTCGCGCGAATGACGGTTCTGTCGATAGCAACGTTGCGACCGTGTCGATCAGTGTCGGTGCGACGAACGATCCGCCGGTCGCGCAAAACCAGAATGTGAATACCGACGAAGATACGCCGGTCGGCATCACGTTGGTGGCAACGGACGACGATGGCGATACGCTGACTTATTCGATCGCGCAGCAGCCGTCCAATGGCGTCCTGAGTGGTGCGGCGCCAAACGTTACTTACACGCCGAATGCGAACTTCAGCGGCAACGACAGCTTCACCTTCTTTGCAAACGACGGCACGGTAAACAGCAACACGGCGACCGTGTCGATCAGCATCGGGGCAATAAATGATCCGCCTGTAGCGCAAGACCAACCGGGTGTGACGACGGACGAGGACACGCCGGTCGGGATTACATTGGTGGCAACGGACGACGACGGCGACGCGCTCACCTACTCGATCGTGCGGCAGCCTGCGGACGGAACATTGAGCGGATCGCCACCAAATGTGACGTACACGCCGAATGAGAATTTCAATGGTTTTGACAGTTTTACATTCCTCGCGAACGACGGCACGGCGGACAGCAACACGGCGACCGTGACAATCTCGGTTGCGTCGATAACCGATGCGCCGACGGCCGTCAATGACGGCCCCGAGCCGGCCCTCACAATCGACGAGGGTGGCGCGATTCTCGGCTCGTTCAACGTGTTAACCAACGACACCAATCCGGAGACGAATACTATGACGGCGGTTGTTGCTTTACCGCCGGCCAATGCGATCGCTTTCATCCTGAATAGTGATGGCACGTTCAACTACACCCACGACGGTAGTGAGACGATCGTCGATTCGTTCACTTACCGGGCCAGTAATGGGGAACTCTCGAATGTCGCCACGGTGACGATCACGATCAACCCGGTTAATGATGCGCCGGCTTTCGTCGGCGTCGTGCCGCCGGGTCTGACGACGCCTGAGGATACGTCGCTGACTATTTTAACTGGGAATCTTGTCATCGACGATCCGGACAATGTTCCGACTGATCTGGTACTGACGCTGGATCCCGTGCTGCCAGTTGGCGCAAACTACACCCTGGCAGGTGCTACCGCGGTCACGCCAAACGAGAATTTCAACGGGCAACTCATGGTCCGCGCGACGGTCAGCGACGGCCTGCTCAGCAGCGCATCGTTCTTAATTCCGGTCGACGTAATCTCGGTCAATGACGCCCCGACTCTCGTGCTTGAAATCGAAGATCAGGGCGCGGTCGAGGGTACCCCGTTCAATCTGGATATCTCCGGGAACTTCACCGACGCGGACGGCGAGGCCCTCAACTACACGGCAACCTGGTCGCCAGCAAAACCGCCGAACATCAATTTCAATGGTGGCACCGGCGTGTTCTCTGGCACACCTCAGCTCGTAGATGCCGATCCCCCTGGCCCTGTGTACAGCGTGACAGTTACGGCGTTGGACCTCGCGAACGAGATGGTCGCCGATACGTTCGAATTTACGATCTCGGCTCTCGGGCGCGCCAACCTGGGCCTGACGATCTCGGTCACGCCGGCGAGTGCTCTCCCGAACGAACAGCTGCGCTGGACGTTTGCATCGGACAACCCGATCGGACCTGCGCCGGGAGAAAATGTCGAGTTGACGGGCAGGTTCATCGGCAATGGCCTCTCGGTCATCGTGGAGGGCGGCGCCCCGTGTTCTGTCACGGTCCAGAGCGGTAGTGCGGATTTCGTTTGTACGATTGGGACTCTTCCGGTCGGCATTACGAACTCGATCAACCTGACAACGACGACCAACCAGGTGACAGAAGTGGTGGCATTCGGGATGACCGAGGGCACGCAGACCTTGCCGATCGATCCGAATCTCGCGGATAACTCTGGTGTGCAGGCTGTGGGCGTCGGTGAGTCGTTCAGCCTCGGTGCCGTGCAGTTTCTCGGCACCGCGGCCGTGCTCTCGGTTACCGCGGGCGACATCGACGGCGATGGCCTGCAAGACCTGGTCGTAGGCACGAGATCGGGGCGGCCGGTGCAGGTCTTTATTGCCGACGTGCCTCGTGAGTCCTGCCAATGTCAACGGGACTTCCGAACAGGGCCGATCTCGATTCCGGACTCAGGTGGGAACGAGGGCGTAGCGCTGGCCGACTTCGACAATAACGGCACGCTCGACCTTGTGATAGCCAATGGCGGTGGTCAACCGGATACCGTGTGGACGAATGATGGCGCTGGCAATTTTGTCCTGGAAGCAACCTTGCAGCCATCGAACGCAAACGATGTCGCCGTCGGGGACTTCAACAACGACGGTGCCATGGATATCGCGATTGCGGCAGCCAGCCCGAACCCGGTGTATTTCGGTGACGGCAACGGCGGGTTTGGCATTCCAGTGATGCTCGAAGATGCCGTTGGCGGCGGGCTCAGCTTCGGCGTAGCGGTTCTCGACGGCAACACGAGCGACGACATCGTATTCGCAAATGTCGGCAGCGAAAGCCACATTTGGACGTATTCTGGAGGAACCAGCTTCACCATTCGTGATCGGCTGTCCATTGGCGACGCAGTATCCGTCGCTGCCGAAGATCTGAACAACGATTTCGTTGATGACCTCGTGTTCGGCCGGGTACCTGCTGGCGTAGGTGACGTTCCGTCGAACCCTGTCCTGATCAATAACGGTGACGGCACCTTTGGCAACCCTTCAGAGATGCTGGGAATATCTCCGACGAGCGACGTACTCATCGGCGATGTCAATGAGGACGGCGCAATGGATATCGTATTTGTCAATGCGAGCGGCGTGCACCAGATCTGGACGGCTGCCAGTGGCAGCTTCCAGTTGCACGGCGAGCAGATTATCGACTTGGATGCTGTGGCCGGCGTGCTGACCGATCTCGGCTTCGCCGACAACGGTGATCCCGGCGGTGTCGATCTCGCACTGGGTGGCGCCTCGGGGGCGGGCGCGAGTGTGTACCTCAATGACAGCTTCGGCAACCTGGGCCTCGGCGATGCAGTGCCGCCAGTAATCACGTTGATCGGCGAGGCATCCGTAAGCATTGCGTCCGGAACCGCCTATACGGACTCTGGCGCGACCGCGTCGGACAACATTGATGAATCGCTGATTCCGATCGTAACCAACAATGTAAATACGGCCGTCGTGGGCAACTATACAGTGACGTATAATGTAACGGACTTCGCAGGCAATGCTGCGGCGCCGGTCGTCAGGACCGTGAACGTTACGCCGGCAACCGGCCGTGGCGGTGGCGGTGGTGGAGCCCTGGGCTACTGGGCACTGGTATTGCTCGTCGGGGTTCAACTCCTGGTTCTAATGCAGGCACGCACCCGATCGCAGAGATGCAGAATAAGAATAAGCAAGAATACAGAGGATAAGTGAGATGAAGCCACTTCCAATACGTGCGCTGCTGCCATTCTTGGTGCTTCTCGGCATGGGTGACGCTGGTTACGCCCAGGAAATCCGGTATTCGTGGTTGGACATGTCCTTCATGGCGCAGGACGTCAGCCGCGCGGGCACGCTCCCGAGCCCCGGTATTCCCGACCAGATTGTGGACATTGCGGTTGCTGACGGGGCCGGGGTCCGGTTCCGCGGTTCAATCGGTACCTGGCATAACCTGTATCTGAAACTCGATTACGCCTCGACAGATATTGATTTGTCAGGTGCGGTGAGAAATACGTCGACCGGTGTCGAGTCACCATTTGAGGATGAGTTCGATTACACGTCAATTCGCGGTGGTGTGGGCATCAAGTACTCGATATTCGAGAAGACCGACCTCTTCGGCGAATTGCTCTACGATAGCCTGGATCTCGATTTCGGCAGCTTTGCAGGCGAGGATTTCGACATGGGCCGTCAGGACATCGGTGGTGTGCTGGGTGTGAGGACGCTGTTTGGCGACGAATTCATGCTGCAGTTGCAGGCCCGCTACACTGAAATGGCTGATGCAGACCTGACGACCGGCGAATTCGACTCGAGCGCCGTATTCGGCGTGGGATTTGCCTGGGAGTTCATCCGCGGTTTTTCCATCGTCGGCGATCTGGAGTCGGGCGAATTCAGCAGCTGGGCGCCAGGTTTTCGCATCGACCTCGACGAGGATTAGCAAAGTTTCAAATGAATTGGATTCGTAGGAGTAGACTGGCACGACCCGTTGCATAGTCTCCCTGGTTTGTACAAGGAATGACCTCATGAGATTGACGATATTCGGATCAGGTTATGTTGGCCTGGTAACCGGTGCGTGCATGGCCGAGACAGGCAATCACGTCGTTTGCGTCGACGTCGACGCGGAAAAGATTGACCGTTTGAACAATGGCGACATCCCCATCTATGAGCCTGGCCTCGAGGCTTATGTCGAGCGCAATGTCGAGGCAGGGCGCCTGGAATTCACGACTGACATACAAAAAGGCGTCGATCACGGCCTGTTCCAGTTCATCGCCGTCGGCACGCCACCAGACGAAGACGGTTCGGCCGATCTGAAGCACGTGCTGGCTGTCGCCAGTTCAATCGGGCAGCACATGACGGATTATCGCATCGTCGTCGACAAGTCGACCGTTCCGGTAGGCACTGCCGACAAGGTTCGCGACACGATTCGGCGGGAGCTGAATACTCGTGGGCTGAATCTCGAGGTCGACGTCGTTTCGAACCCCGAGTTCCTAAAAGAGGGCGCGGCAATCAACGATTTCATGAAGCCGGACCGCATAGTTATCGGCACGGACAATCCACGCACTACGGAGCTCCTGAGGGCGCTCTACGAGCCTTTCCATCGCAACCGCGACCGGATCATCGATATGGACGTGCGCTCGGCGGAGCTCACGAAGTACGCAGCCAATGCCATGCTGGCAACCAAGATCAGCTTTATGAACGAAGTGGCCAATATTGCGGAACGGCTGGGTGCCGATATCGAAAAGATTCGCGTCGGCATCGGCTCCGATCCGCGCATTGGCTACCAGTTCATCTATCCGGGCGTCGGTTACGGCGGCTCGTGCTTTCCGAAGGATGTGCGCGCGCTTGCCCGATCGGCGGCTACCTCGGGCTACGAGCCCGAGCTCCTGAATGCTGTGGAGTCGGTTAACAACCGCCAGAAACACCGCATGTTCGAGAATATCAACGGTTACTTTAACGAGGATCTCGCCGGCAAGACGATCGCAGTGTGGGGACTGTCTTTCAAACCCAACACTGACGACATGCGCGAGGCACCGAGCCGGGTACTCATGGAGGCTCTGTGGGATGCCGGCGCCAAGGTGCGAGCCTACGACCCGGAGGCGCTGGAAGAAACGCGGCGCCTGTACCCGGACCATGATGGACTTGTGCTCTGTGAAAATGCCTACGACGCGCTGGACAGCGCCGATGCACTTGCGATTATTACCGAATGGCAGGAGTTCCGTAGCCCTGACCTGGACCGGATTAAAGATGCGCTCGTCAACCCCGTTGTGTTCGATGGCAGAAATCTCTACGAGCCCGATTTAATGCGTGGCCTCGGATTGACCTATTATGCGATCGGACGAGGCGACAATGCTGAGAACTCGGCGCCGAGCTTCGGGAGGCGCAAGACGGACCAGATCCAGTCTGCATCGTGATATTCGCGCATTGACGCTATGCCCATAACTATCGAGTGCTTCAAGGCCTACGACGTTCGAGGCCGGATCCCCAACCAGTTGAATGAGGACATCTGTTATCGCATTGGAAATGCGACGGCAGAGTTCCTCGGTGTTGATTCTGTGGTCGTCGGCCGTGACATGCGGTTGTCGAGCCCCGACTTCGCGGATGCGGTCATCCGGGGGCTCGTCGATGCCGGCTGCAACGTGCTCGACATCGGCATGTGCGGCACCGAGATGGTGTATTTCGCGACGGCACATCTGCAAGCTGGCGCCGGCATCATGGTGACTGCGAGCCACAACCCCGCGGATTACAATGGCCTCAAGTTCGTACGCGAGGAGGCCCGGCCGATAAGCGCGGATACCGGGCTCGTGGACATTCGGCGCATCGCAGAAGGTGATGAGCGACGGATTGCCGGGAACACCGGTGACGTTCAGCGCATCGAGATTCTTGACGATTACGTCGAGCACATGCTGACTTATGTCGAGGCGGAACGCCTCAAGCCATTGAAGCTCGTGGTCAATGCCGGCAACGGCTGCGCTGGTATAGCGATTGACGCGCTCGAGGAGCATCTGCCGTTCGATTTCATCAAGGTGCACCACGAGCCGGATGGCACTTTTCCGAACGGTATTCCGAATCCGTTATTGCCTGAGAACCGCGCCGCGACGATCGATGCGGTCATTACAAACGGCGCTGATATGGGAATTGCCTGGGACGGAGATTTCGATCGCTGTTTCCTGTTCGACGAGAACGGGGGCTTCATCGAAGGCTATTACGTTGTGGGACTTTTGGCTGAAAGCATCCTGAAAAACCACCGGGGCGGGAATATTGTCCACGACCCGAGGCTGACCTGGAACACGCTCGACGTCGTGGAGCAGGCAGGCGGTCAGGCAGTGCAGAGCAAGTCCGGGCATTCTTTCATCAAGGAGAAGATGCGCGAGGTGGACGGCGTCTACGGCGGTGAGATGAGCGCCCACCATTATTTTCGCGAGTTCTCTTACGCCGACAGCGGGATGATTCCCTGGCTACTCGTGGCGGAACTCGTCAGTCGCAGCGGTAAATCTCTGTCGCAACTCGTGAGCGAGCGACAAGCCACGTATCCGACAAGCGGCGAGATCAACCGCACCGTGGATGACGCAGAAGCGATGCTCGCAATGCTCCATGCCCGTTACGCGGGCGATGCTATAGACGTGGATGACACGGATGGCTACAGCTTCGAGTTTCCTGAGTGGCGCTTCAACATTC
>Ga0209273_10002268_pt1 | contig 15071 bp, 7 predicted proteins | sample tdAd471_FD_187126 | JGI IMG/M metagenome (GOLD analysis project Ga0209273, IMG submission 187126) | Marine sediment microbial communities from the Atlantic coast under amendment with organic carbon and nitrate - tdAd47.1 (SPAdes)... | ecosystem: Environmental > Aquatic > Marine > Coastal >...
TAAGAACCACAGCTATCACTTCTGTTGATCATCAGCGGGTCGACTAGCGTGTCAGCCACCGCCGGGTTTTCTACTACGGTAAAAACGCCGTCTCCAAAACTACCATTCCAAGGTAGCGCAGCGCCATTTTCAAAATCTTCTAATACTGTTTGCCCAAAGGAGAGAGACATTGAGCAGAAAATAACTAGCAAAGTAAGTAAAGGTTTTCGCATCATTTTCTGACTTTTTGAGACAAGGGTTTTGGTTTCGTAATAGTTGACTTGGCCCCTGCCTGAGTTAGTGTTGAATAATAATTTTTCGACTTTGTACGGATTGATCTTTCATTATGCCTTGTAAAAGGTAAAGTCCGTTAGGTACGCTGTTTAAGTTGAATCTAGGCGTATTGGTAAGTGGTGAAAAGCTTTGAATCAATCGACCATTGGTATCAAACAGTCGAAAGTGCAGCCATTCGGCCTTGGTTTTGATCTGGATGAAATCTCTAGCCGGATTCGGAAACACTTCTAGCGTCATATTTTGCAGCTCTGCTTCTGCTGTAGCAATAATAATATCGGTAGAGTCGGGTGTAAAACCAATCGCGTCCAGAGCCGGTTGGATTTCCGTATTCTTCATGAAATATTCCCATAATAAGCCGGTTCGGTGATTTTCTATCATGCCCACAATAGGCCCCTGGTCGATGGCCAGATAGGAACTAGCAAACCAGTTTTCGGATAAATTGAACGCATCGTAGAAACCATATTTGCCCCAGAGCCGATCCCCTAAGACCCGGTAAAAGTGCTTGAGGGCAGCTAGTGACTCATTAGGCGTGTAGGGCATGGAGGACAAGGCGGCTGTTGGGGTCAAAGTTCCATTGTCACGGTTGGGCGATGGTTCGTGAGCCAAATAGCCAAAAGGATCATCACTGGCTGTCAAACCCCAACAAAGGTTGCTATAGCCCTCGTATTGGCCAGGGTTGAGTATACAATATTCACGATTCGTTAAAGTATGCTTTTGATTGTGGATGAAATAGTTGGTATAGGCATCCTTTTTTTCTCGAGGATCAAAACCCATAAAGGAATAATGGGCAAAAAAGAGCGGCCCTCCCCGTAGCGGCCCGACATCTAGCGTAATGCCAAAGAAAGTAGTTCCGTTGAGGTAATTCCCTCCGGCCCAGCCATCGTGATAGGCTTGAGCGGGGATGGGGTGTGTCGGGGAAGCGATGGCCAATAGATAAATGATCAAGGCCTCATTGTATCCTCTAATGGGTAAATTGATCGCAAATTGATGATCGGGTGACCAATGCCAGAGTAATCTTCCGTCTTTCAAAAACCAGTCCCATTCGACAGCTTCCCAGATATCTGTTATTTTTTGGCGTAAGCTCGTTTCTGCATCATCATCACTATCGAAATAACTTCTGACGGCTAATAACCCCTGAATGAGAAAGGCCGTCTCTACTAAATCGGCTCCATTATCTAATGGACTAAAAGGAATGGTTTTTCCCGTTGCTCCGTTCATCCAATGCGGATATACGCCATGAAAGCGATCAGCTTGTTCCAGAAAGTTGACTATTTTTAATAGGCGAGTCAGCCCTTCCTCTTTGGTGATAAAACCCCGTTCAATACCGACCAGGATAGCCATCACCCCAAATCCTGATCCCCCAGAGGTGACCGTACTCGTGGTATTGCGTTCCCTTGCCAGCCCTGACACTGGATGGCCAAAATCCCAGAAATAGCGGAAGGTATATTCTTGTACCATATCCAGCAACTCCTCCTCATTCATCTCAAAGGTCTGGGCACTTGCAGCAGCTGAAAAGTCACTTTCGTTTAATACATTATCCTCTGCCGTAATCTTATAGAAATGGGTTACATCTTGTCGACCGACAAAGTGGATATAATCTCTTTGAATCGCGTTGACCTTTTTTAGTAGGCTGTAGGTTTGGCCCTCATCCGTAGATACATATATTTTATAATTGCGCAAGGAGGGTTCGGCATTAGGTGCCCAGTGCAATTCGAAGTGAGAATCATACGCCTGGACGACCAAACCGGTTGGTGCAGCCAGTTGGGGCCAAGCCAATTGGGGTGAAAATATACCTGCAAGCAGACAAAGTAAGAAGAGAGACCTATTACCCATATTATTCAAAAAACTAGCGAATGATTCAAAATAAAAATTTGAAATTTCATTTTCTGTCGGTATAAAAGTAGGTTTCTCAAGAGGGGAGTGCAAAAAAAAGACCTCACCATTACTACGCCATTGTGTTAAATTACTACACTATAGCTAAAAAGTGATCAAGTATTCGGTGAGATTGTCCTCATTGGGCAGGGCCAACTTTTTGCGGAGGCGGTAGCGCTTGTTTTCAACCCCGCGAATGGTGATGAAGAGTAAAGGTGCGATCTCTTTAGAGGATAAATTCATGCGAAGGTAAGCGGCTAACCTGAGGTCGCCAGGCGTGAGTGTTGGGTGTACTTTTTTGAGTCGTCGAAAAAAATCTTGGTGAACTTCATTGAAATTTTCTTCAAATAAATCCCAATCTTTTCGACTGTGCAATTGCTCATTGATCAGGCGGATAAGACTATTGTACTGTTTTCCGGGAAATTGGATGCCGACTTCCTGCTTTAAGCGATCTAAGCGATCTTTAATCTGCATCAAAATCTCATTTTTCTGCACCAGATTAAACGTTGAATTGGCTATTTCACGGCTCTTGTTTTGCAGATCCTGTTGTAGTCGCTCATTCTTGGCTTGTATACGTTGTTGGTGCAATTGCCTTTCCTTTTCCGCTTCCAATCGTCTTTGTTGGTATCGCATGCGCAACTGATGCCAATACCAGAGTAGCGTCAAGACAGCCATCAGAAGGCTACAGAATAGTAACTTAGCCCAGACCGTTTCATACCATTTGGGTTGTATGGTAAAGGAATAAGTGGTGCTCTTATCGGTAACATTGGATTGCACCTCAAAGGAGTATGTTCCTTTGGGTAGATTACTGAATTCTTTGCTGTTATTGGCTTCCCAAGCCGACCATTCGCGATAAATAGGAGATAAACGATAACGGAATAGTACTTTTTGAGTAAAAATTGGACTGGCATAACTAAACCGCAGGGTATTCCAATTGGGAGGAATAACGGCATTGGCTACAGATCGGCTGATGGCTTTATGGATGGGATATTTCGACTGCTCAATCCTTCTGATTTGGGGCGCTGGGTATTGAGGGCTGACAAAAGTATCAGATTCGTCCAGGATAATGTATTTATCCTCCAAACACAGTAGATATCGCTGATTATCCAATGGTAAAATGCGGACTCCGCCTACGACCAAACCTGTACGTATTTTTTGTAGTAACTGACTATTGCGCCACCATTCCAGCTGCCCATTTTGGGTTTTAAACCAATCCTGCCCAAGCCCTTCGATCAAGTTACTCGCCGCGGTAATGGGAATACGATAAACATCATAGCATTCTCGTAATTGCTGATTGCTCCACACCAAGTACTGATCTCCTGATCGGATGATCAAATCATTGTTGATCTTGTGTAAGTCGAGGTTAAACTCCGTACTTAGGCCATCTTCCGTGGTGAAGTTTTGGGTAGCTTCTATTTCGGTAAAGGTCTCATCGATGGCTATTCTTTTTAAGCCACGATAGGGATGCAAGACCCAAAAGTGCTGCCCATCTTCCTGTAATAACTTCTCGATCGGTTCATTGAGTCCCTGGATTCGCCGCGAGAAAGCCCATTGTCCTCGACTGTCTTTTTCGAATAGCACCAATCCGGTGTAAGTACCTTGCAATAGTCGATCCTGGCCAAGCGCTAAGGTAGACCAGCCTCCTGTGACTTGACTCATTTCAATAAATTGCTGTGCTTCAATTCTAAAGGTGCCAAGGTTATGTCCACAGATGAGTTGATCGTCAATAATCTTAAATTCCCAGACTTGGCCTTGTGATCCTTCCAACAATTGAAAAGTACTATTAGTATCTGCCAATTTTCGAAAAAAAACGCCATGGTTGGTTCCAATGTAGAGTTGCTCTTCAAAGATCGTGGCCGCATAAACGGTGCCGAGTTCGCCTGTTTTATCCCGAAAGTAAACCAGGCTCTCATTCAGAATCAATAGATCCAATCCGCTATCTAAGCCTGCCCATAAATTGTGTTCTCGGTCTTCAAAAAGGCTTAAGACGGTGTTGTTTTGTAAGCCCATTTCCTTATTGATGTGATGCAGGAATTGAGCCTGGTCATCCAGCAGGTAGATCCCATTGAGGATGGTGCCAATAGCTATTCGGCCATCTCCAAGTCGCCATCCACAATTGATTTCATATCGTTTGAAATGCTCATTGAGTGGGTGGGCAAATGGTGTACATTTTCCATCTTTAAACCAAAATAGTCCTTGTAATTTGGTGCCAATGAGTAGCCCCCCATCGAACGGGAGTACAAAACTTGTCCGCTTATCTACCAATATCTCTAAACCAGGAAGGGCTTGATATCCCTGACTTAGCGACCATTCATAGATTGCACCATGGATGCCAGGAATAAGTACTCGATCATTTACTAATTGGGCAAATAGGATATTGGCTGGAGGTCTGATCTCTTCGACAATATCAGTGCTCATATCGTACTTGTAGATGGTAGCAAAGGATTGGAAGAATATATGATTTTCATGTACTAAAATATGCCATATCTCTTCGGTCTTGATACTTTCAATAGCGCTGTGCTGACTTAGCGATTGGTATTGAAGCAAGCCCTTTTTATCTTCTTCCCAGTATCCAAATTCTGCGTACCCACCAGTAAAGATTCGCCCTTCCTTATTGCTGGCTACTGCCCGTACCTTTTGTTTTTCGGGTAAGCTGTACAACTTCCATTGCTGACCATCAAACTCCAGCATGCCCGATGAGTTTCCTGCATACAGATAGCCATTGGGCGTCTGCGTAATCGACCAATTTTGGCGATGGGCCTGGTAAGTCGATTTATCAAAATTGATGACTTGCGGAACGGTCGTGGCTTGACAATAGAAACTGCCAATGCATAGGAATAATATGTAGAAGTAGATATTTTGCATGAAGGACCGTCTCTTAGGCTTTTACAAAAGTAAAAAAATAAGCTTCTTTGTGAGGATGTTTGACTTTCCGCGGTGATCTGATGTATTTCTAAGTACCACTTTTCTTCACTAAGTAATGGACAAAGAATAAGTTCTGCATTTTGAGATAGAGATTTTGGCGATAGACAAGGCATTTTTTGAAGTGATAGCAGCGTTATCGCTGAAAAAAATAACGCAGTATAGCGCCAAAAGATCATATGCAAAATCGGGAAGTTATTTTTTGATCATTACTAAATCTCATACTGATGAAAAATATAGCCATTTTTTTAACCTTATGCCTGAGCTTGACCCTATTGTCGGCACAGGAAGTTGAACAAAACGAAAAGGCCCTGTACGGCTTTAGTATTGCAGCCCCCAAACCAGATGGGCTGGAGCGATTCCTACAATTTGTCCAAAATGATTTGGCACCAAACGGGGTCAATACCCTCTTGTTGCGGGTAGATTACAATTATGAATTTACGAGCCATCCCGAATTGAGGAACAAGGTGGCATTGTCAAATGATCAGGTCAAGAAAATTGTAGCGACCTGTAAAGCTTTGGGCATACAATTGGTGCCTCAAATCAATTTGCTAGGACACCAGTCCTGGGCGAGTACACTGGAAAACTTACTGAAAGTCTATCCAGAATTTGATGAAACCCCAGCGGTTGAGTTGCCAGCGGAGTATAAGTGGCCGAATGACGACGGCTTATATTGCAAAAGTTACTGCCCCCTTCACCCGGAAGTACATGCAGTGGTTTTTGATCTAGTGGATGAAATAATGACTGCATTTGAAGCCAAGGCTTTTCATGCAGGAATGGATGAGGTGTTTTATATTGGAGATGATAATTGTCCGCGTTGTAGTGGGAGGGACAAGGCTGAATTGTTTGCCGGAGAAGTCACGAAAATTCGTAATCATCTAGCGAAAGAGGGACGAGAACTATGGATATGGGGAGACCGATTATTGGATGGGGCCACTACTGGCCTGGGGATGTGGGAGGCAAGTATGAATAATACACACCGGGCTATCGATCTGATCCCGAAAGATGTGGTGATTTGCGACTGGCATTATGACCGGGCAGAACCCACCGCAGCTTATTTTGCGATGAAGGGCTTTCAGGTGATTACCTGCCCTTGGAATAAACCCCAAGTAGCCATTGATCAATATGAGCAAATGAATGCGTTCAAGGAAAGTGTTAATCCGACTTTGGGGAAACGCTACCTGGGGATGATGCAGACCATCTGGACTTCAAGCGAAAACTTTTTGGATTTGTACGATGGTATAAAAGAAGGTAACGAAAAACAAATGGGGCAAGTCCAAACATTTAAGGAGCTCAATCAGTTGATAAGTAATGAAAAATAAATAAATAAGAGAATAGGTGCAGCTGAATAAAAGAGACTTCAGGCATGGGTTGGTCTATACCATCAAAAATAATTCTTTATGTGCGTACCATTTTTGGATATAAATATTCAATTCAGTCCATCCATTTCGGCGATTAGGTTTCACTCATTTATGCAGTTTTTCAATCACTGAAATGTTCGTGCAAGCTTAGGATTTACCTTCGGTGACCTACTTTTTTTCATTGCCAAAAAAAGTAGGCAAAAAACGCTAGGCAAAACGTAACTCCTCCGTCAAACAGTGTTTTGCCGGGCCACCCGCATATGGCGTAGCCTAGCGGCTACAATGGTAGTTTTGGCTATCGCCAAGGGCTTAGTTACCCCACGAGACGTGAACATAGGAGTGTATTAATTTAACTGTAATACAATTACTAACAGATAGTTATGCTTGTTCGACTGGAGAGATTGGGGTGATGACTTTTGCTTCTTTGTGTCAGACAAAGAAGTCGCCGAAGGCATATTCAAAAGGTGGACTAGGTCTTATCCATTTTTGGTGAAGTAAAGAATAGCTATTTATTGACTTATCGACCAACCCACTTCTGAAGTTTCCCAGCACTAACTAGCTTATGGCCTCCGATTGAGGACTAACACCATTTTAGGTTCTATATTTTGCATAGCTTTTTATAGGGGCAGCGCATTTACTATTCACTACTTCGCCGCTTCACTGTTGCGTATTAGCATTTTGCTTCGTTTGCCCTAATATCCTCACTTATTTTTTACAACTTTGCAGCTCATTTTGAAAACCCGCAAGCTATAAAACCATTTTATATCTATGGATACAAAGGACAAGAAGTCATTGAAAGAAGAAGCCCTGTACTACCATTCCAAGGGTAGACCAGGAAAAATTGAAGTTATACCCACCACTGAAACAGCGAATCAGAGAGATTTATCACTCGCTTATTCTCCCGGTGTAGCGGAGCCCTGCCTGTCCATCGCTGAAGAAATTAGTGATGTTTATAAATACACGGCTAAGGGTAACCTAGTAGCAGTGATCAGCAACGGAACAGCCGTTTTAGGTCTAGGTGATATTGGACCGGAGGCAAGTAAGCCGGTGATGGAAGGAAAAGGCCTACTCTTTAAAATCTATGCAGATATTGATTGCTTTGATTTGGAGTTGAATACCAAAAATGTGGATGACTTCGTCAAAACCGTCAAAATATTAGAGCCTACTTTTGGAGGGGTCAACCTGGAGGATATTTCAGCGCCCGCCTGTTTTGAAATAGAAGAGCGCCTAAAAGAGGAATTGAATATCCCGGTGATGCATGATGACCAGCACGGCACGGCTATTATTAGTGGAGCAGCTTTGCTGAACGCATTAGACCTTGTTGGAAAGGACATCGGAGAGGTGAAGATTGTGGTGAATGGAGCTGGTGCTTCAGCTATTTCATGTACACGTATCTACGTTTCGCTTGGTGCCAAGAAGGAAAATGTTTTCATGTATGACAGTAAGGGCCTAATCCATCCGGATAGAGACAATCTAGATGGCAAAAAGCCTGAGTTTGTCAATGGTAGCCGTCCAGCTGATACCACTTTAACCCAAATATTAGAAGGAGCTGATGTCTTTATCGGTTTGTCTAGAGGGAATGTTTTGAACCAGGATATGGTCAAAGGCATGGCGAAGGATTGCATCATCTTTGCGATGGCCAACCCGACACCAGAGATCAGCTATGAAGACGCCAAGGCTGCCCGCCCAGATTGTATCATGGCGACAGGCCGCTCTGACTATCCCAATCAAGTCAATAATGTATTGGGTTTTCCCTTCATTTTTCGGGGAGCCTTGGATGTCCGAGCCTCGGAAATCAACGAAGAAATGAAGCTCGGTGCCATCTATGCCCTGGCTGATCTGGCCAAAAAACCAGTACCAGATATGGTAAATATGGCCTATAATACGACCAACCTTAGCTTCGGTCGTGACTATATCATTCCTAAACCCGTGGACCCTCGTTTGATTACGACGGTTGCACCTGCTGTGGCCAAAGCGGCTATGGAAAGTGGCGTGGCGAAGTTCCCAATAAAAGACTGGGACCAGTATATTCTGGAATTGTCCAAGCGATTGGGGCAAGATCGGACGCTCGCGAATGTGATCGAAAGCAAAGCGCGCCAAGATTTGCAACGAGTGGTCTTTGCCGATGCAGAAAATGTTTCGGTATTGAAGGCGGCACAGGTAGTGGTGCAGGAAAAAATTGCCCATCCGATCTTATTGGGTAATCGAGCAAAGGTACTAGGTATGATGAATACCTATGATATCCACTTGGAAGATTTGAAAATCATTGATCCCAAGCAACCGGTTGATGAGGCGGAAGCAGCATTGATGAAAACTTATGCCGATCAGTTTTACGAAAAGCGAAAGCGTAAAGGCCTGACAGCGGTAGAAGCTGCCAATGCGATGCGAGGCCGCAGCCACTATGGCGCTATGATGGTAGAAATGGGCGCTGCGGATGCTATGATTGGGGGCTTAACGAATAAATATCCAGCTACTATTCGTCCAGCTTTGCAAATTATCGGACCGCGAGAAGGGGTGAATAAAGTGGCGAGCATCCACATCTTCATGACGCGTTCTGGCCCGCTGTTTTTGGCTGATACGACGATTAATCACCATTTGACTGCTGAAGACATCGCCGATATAACCGAACTGGTGGTTGAGCAGGTCAAGACTTTCAATATTGAGCCTAAAGTAGCGCTCATTACTTATTCCAACTTTGGCTCTGTGCCCAATGGAGAATCCGCCGTACTGATGCGTAAAGCCACGGCTATTTTGCATGAGCGTCATCCCGACTTGATTGTTGATGGTGAAATGCAAGCGCACATGGCTTTCAATGAGGAACTCTTACAGGAGTTATACCCTTTCTCCAAATTAGCTGGCCATCGCGCCAATACCCTGATTTTTCCCAATTTATCCTCCGCTAACATCGCTTATAATTTATTGGGTGATGTCTCTGATATGGATATGATAGGCCCCATCCTGTTAGGCTTGAAAAAGCCCGTGCATATTCTTCAATTGGGTGCTAGTGTGCGGCAGATTGTGGATATGGTAGGGATTGCAGCGGTGCATGCGCAGGAGAGTAAGGGGTAGGGAAGTGGGAAGTCGGAAGTGTGGAAGTCGGAAGTCGGAAAGTTGAAATTTCGAAGTCGGAAGCGAAATTGAAATGAAAATCAAACTATAAGTTGATATGGCGGGGCCTTGTCAGTCATGGCCCTCGCCGCCGGTTTCTGGTCTCTGACCGGAACCATTCCCAGCCATTGGTACTGGGGCTTTATCTAGGTATCTCCTGCGTTCTCGCCTTTGTTGAATCAAAATGACAATCTGAATTAAAATCAAAAGTCAAGATCTGTCGCCGCATTCGCCGTTGGTGCTCGGTTTCTAACCGGCACCTAGCCCTGTCCAGGCAGCCGTGCCTTTCCCTGTTGAAAACCGAGCACCAACGAAATCAAAATGCGAATGTGAATCAAAATCAAAAGACGTGATTCTCGCTTTGTTGACGGCTAGTTTATGGCTAATGAGTCTGGCTAATTAATTGACGACGACAGGCTCAAAAACTATACACCACATCCTCCAGCGGCATTTCCGGCTGCAATTCCAGTTTCTTTCTGAGGCGTTGCCGTGCCTTTTTCACCCCCTCTTGCGAAATATTGAGGAGGGTGGCGATTTCCTTGGAGCTGAGGTTCATCTTCAGGAGGGCCATCAGGCGGAGTTCATTGGAGGTGACGCGGGGGTAAGCTCGTTTGATGTTGGTGTTGAAATCTTTATGTACCTCTTCAAAGCGCATCTTAAAATTCTCCCAGTTGGCGTCGTCCTTGATATTGATGTCGATGGTGTTGATTAAGCGATTGTATTGTCGGGTATCATCGGCACTAGATTTCAGTTCCTTAATGTTCTTTTTGAGGGTTTCTAGAATCTCATTTTTGTGGGACAACTGCAAGGTAAAGGAGGTCAACTCCTTCTTTTTATGCGCTAGTTCTGCATCCACTTGTTGTTTCTCCGCTTGTTGTCTTTTGAATTTTTGGCGAAAGGCATAATAGACACTTCCCAGCAATAGAATCACCGCTAAAAGTCCCAATAAGAGGGCGAATTGACGTATCCGGGCGGTAGCTGCTTTTTGTTCTAGCAGTTGTATTTCATTTTCCTGTAGCGCGATTTCTTGTTCCTTCTTTTCGGTTTGGTATTTGATTTCCAGTTCGTTGATCTTCTTAATGTTTTCTTCCGACATGACCTCGCTTTTCAAACTATCATAGAGGGCAAATTGTTGAATAGCCAAGCCAAAATCCCCTTTGGCTTCATAGACTTCTGCCAAGGCATGATAGTGATTGTACATCCACTTCCGGGTTTGGGTTTCGGCACCGAGTTCTTGCGCACTTTTAATCAACTGGATGGCCTGCTTATGTCGACCCAGTTTGGAGTAAATCAAGCCTAGTTTTCTTCTCGTCAGCGCGATTAAACTTCTTTCCCCATGGTTTTCACTAATGGCCAATGATTTCTCGTAGTAGTCCTTGGCCACGGCGTAATTGCCCTGACTATCGTTGATTTGGCCGAGGTTGTCTAAGGCCGCAGCCAGGTCGTTATTTAAGTTGTTTTCTTCATAGTAGGCCATTGCTTCTTCAAACATCGGAAGGGCTTGGTCTACACTATCGAGGGCCTTTAGGTTCAGGGCAAGATTATAGCGCACGGCAATCCAGTCATCTTTTAGTCCAGCCGTATCATAGTAGGCTTCGGCCTTTCGATACCAAACATTAGATTCTTCGTAATTACCGATATCGCCGGTAATATTGCCGATATTCCAGTAACTGGCTGATAATTTTTCTCCGTCTACTTTGAGATTTTCCTTAATTTTTAGTGATCGCATTTGATAGTCCAGGGCTAGGGGGAGATTACCCATCTTTCGCTGACAGTTACTAATGTTATTGAGTAGTGCACTGACCCGTTCTTGATTGCCCAATTTCTGATACAAATCTAGCGATTCATTGAAGGTTTTTACGGCATTTTCATTATCAGATACAACGGAGTAATAGATCCCTTCTTCATTCTTCAGCCGTGCTGTGAAGTGGGGGATATTAACTTCTTCCGCAATAGCCAGTTCTTCATCCAGGTATTCCTTGGCTATTTTATAATCTACATAAATATACTCGATGAAAAGTAGGCGTAATATGTTGAGACGATTGGTGTCGCTGGCCTCAGGAAGTATGCTGAGGAGGCTATCCACTTTGGCTTGATCCTGTGAATATAGCAGGTTGGTAGCTGTCAAAAAGAGACAAAGGAGGACGACTTTATTCAATTTCATTGCATTAGACTTCTGGAAAGAAAATAGTAAGTAATGATCAGCTAATAGCTCTAGCGTTTTGATGCCATTAGACCTGTGGTTTCTCATATAGACTGTTTCCATATTTCGAAGCCTTGTTTTATGGCTCAAAGATTCGGAAAATCGGAAATGGGAAGCCTGCCTGGCCGACGCCAGAACAGACAGGTCGGAAATGGGAACGCAGGCCATGAAAATGCCTATTCCGCCTTACTTGATCTTTGCTACATGAAAGAAGAAATACCGGCGCATCTTGGCTCAATTTATTAATATTTCATTACTAAGGAAATCACAGCGGGGGTAGCATTAGCAAATTTAATATAGAATTTTTAAATCCATCCGATAGATCGTTTTTTTTGCCTAGCTGCTAATAATTGACAAAATCACCGGTTGTTTCCAGCGGTGTCCATTATTGAACACCTTTGTTCGTCTATGAACGCAGTTTGGACAAAAAATGTTGCAATTGCATTATGTAGTGTTTTGATATATAGGTGATTAGGGATAATGGCATAAAGCTTGGAGTAAAATGCCTAGCACAGACTAAAGCCATAAAATAGAACCTATGTTTTATCAAATACTAAAGATCAACCTCAGGAAATTAATGAGTGATAAAGCTTATAGCGGCACCAATTTGCTAGGGCTTACCCTCGGAATGACTGCTTTTGTTCTTATTTCGCTTTGGGTTAAAGATGAATTGACCTACGACCGTTTTCATGGCAAAGCAGACCAATTGGTGCGGATCGTGGCAGAATCTCGAGATGGAGAAGGACATTACAATTGGGCGATGGCTACCACTCCTTGGCTCATGGCTCCAGCACTGGAAAGTGGCGTGCCTGGAATAGCGGGAAGTGCGCGAGTTTGGCGCGGTTTTTCTATGTTACTTGAAAATGGAAATGAGCAATACCTCAAAGTTAATCCCACCCTATTGGATCCTTCCTTTTTTGAATTATTTGACTTTGAAGTGCTGCAGGGCAACCCAGATCATTGGTTGGATTCACCGAATGATGTCGTACTCTCTAGCACAATGGCCAGCCAGTTGTTTGGAGAAGAAGAGGCACTAGGACAAAGTCTGCTGCTACAGGATTCTATTCCTTTGATGGTAAGTGGAGTGCTAGAAAAGATGCCTTCAAATTCTATTTTTGATTACGATGTCATGTTGTCTTCTTCCCTGGCCAGCTTGTTCAAGCCTTCCGACATGCAGTCTTGGGGGAATTGGAATTTTGACACCTACCTCCTATTGGATAAGCAGGCAGATCGACAAAAAATCGGTGCTGCTATTACCCGCCTATACCAAGAGCGGTCAGGAGATGACGAAGATTTCAATTGGTTCGTACAAGCCGTTCCGGACGTACATTTATACAGTAATTTTGAACAGGCCGACCACAAGAGTAGCCAATTGTTATCCATTTATTATTTATTGGGTATCGCTTTTATGGTATTGATCATAGCTTGTATCAATTATACCAACTTGGCCACGGCCAGGGCAAGCAAACAAACCAAGACGATTAGTGTACGGAAGATTGTTGGAGCCTCTCGGCGGAATTTATTCTCATTGCTGTTGGGCGAATCCGTCTTGCTGACACTAAGTGCTTTATTCCTCTCGCTGGTCCTGTTGCAGTTAATGTTTCCCTTATTTAATCAAATGACAGGAAAGCGTATGCTGTTTGAATGGTGGAAGATGGATGTCATCGGAATTTTGAGCTTTGCTACTTTGTTGACAATTCTTATGTCAGGCATTTATCCGGCACTAATGGCTTCTTCTTTTTCACCGATTAAATTCTTGCAAGGGGTTCGACAAGGAGGTCATCGTAAGCATTATTTTCGGCATGCTTTACTGATTGGGCAATTTGCCGTTACGGCTATATTGATCATTGCGACCGCAGTGATCTTTCGGCAACTCAACTTTTTAAAGGAGACCGATTTAGGCTACTCCAAGGAAAATATTTTCACTTTTCGCCTCAGCGATGAAATGCGAGAACGAACGGATGTCGTAAAACAAGAGCTGTTGAAGCATCCCAGCTTAAGCCAAGTAACGACTACCAATCAGCCTATCTATCGAATAGGGAGCTGGACGGATGGAATAGCCTGGCCTGGACATGTAGAAAGTGGTCGTGTGAAAATTAGAAGATTAGCGGTGGATTCAAACTTCTTCAGTTTCTTTGGGCTGAAGGTAGCTGCCGGCGATTCCTTTGCCGCTAATAACCGCAAGGGCAGCTATATGATCAATGAAAAGGCAAGGAAAGCCTTGGGAATGGATGACCCGATAGGCGAGCAAATTACCCTAAACCGACAGGAGGGCAAGATTATTGGATTGGTGGAGGATTTTCATATTCGGTCTTTGCGAGAAAAAATTGAACCGCTCATTATCGTACCCAATCAGCGTTTAAGTGCGCAGGTGTTCATCAGGGCCAATGGTGCGGATATGCCAGCTGCTTTGACTGCCGCCAAGGAGGTGTGGAATATCTTTGAACCCAAAAGACCCTTTGAATATAGCTTTTTGGATCAGGCTTATGCTTTACAGTACCAACAAGAGGAACGAATTGGGAGCATGCTGAATGTGGCCTCTTTACTCTGCATTTTGATTGCCTCCATTGGTCTACTGGGTTTGGTCGCTTTTAGCTTGGTGCAACGAACCAAAGAGATTGGGGTTCGAAAGGTCTTAGGTGCGAGCCTGACCGACATTATTTCCTTGTTAGGAAAAGACTTTTTGTGGTCGGTGGGGATAGGCGTTGGCATCGCAGTACCTTTGGCTTGGTATTTTCTCAAAAACTGGCTGAATGAGTTTGCCTATCGCATCCAATTGGATATTGGCATATTCTTGTTTAGCGGTCTGTTTGTACTACTATTGGCATTTCTCTTACTGAGTATTCATGCCATCCGTGCGGTGAATACTAACCCGATAGAGGCCTTGCGGTATGAATAAATGGGGCTTTCTTCTAAGAGCATTGCCCAAGCATGCTCTAAGCTTGGACAGGGCAGCAAGATAAAATTGAAAAAGTGGAAATCGGACTTTCTACGGCAGTTAAAAAGGGCGAAGCATGCCTGGCGTTTGCCAGAACAAACAGGTTGGAAAACTGGGATAGCCCAGCCGAGATTCTGGCTTCCGATTTCATAATTCCGATTTTGTCTTTGCTCGACGTCAGCATTTTATGCTAATAAAAAAATAGCTATAGCCATCTCCTAGAGCGGGCTGCGGGCAAAAAACTGTTTGAGGAGGAGTTTTTTTGCGAAGAATTTTGCTTCCTTTTTTTCGATTGAAAAAGGAAGTTTCCGAAGGTGAGACTAAGCTTAGAGAGCATGTTATCAACTTCTTACGACCAACGGACTATCCTGTGGAGAGGCCTTGTAAAGTGGCT
>Ga0209273_10002271_pt1 | contig 15052 bp, 8 predicted proteins | sample tdAd471_FD_187126 | JGI IMG/M metagenome (GOLD analysis project Ga0209273, IMG submission 187126) | Marine sediment microbial communities from the Atlantic coast under amendment with organic carbon and nitrate - tdAd47.1 (SPAdes)... | ecosystem: Environmental > Aquatic > Marine > Coastal >...
AAAGTCCAATCGTAGGGCCAGCAGCATGGCCATGATAACCGATTGGGTGTGTGTAGATGGTAGGCTTGAGTCCTTCAGCCTTGGCGGTCTTTAAGGCTCCTGCCAGTAATTGATTGCCCGTTCTCCCCGTTTTGAATTGATCTGTAAGTATATCCATCAATCGCAGCCCTTTCTGAAAGGCGGCTTCCAGGTAGTCGGGCGCTTTAGTTTCAGTGGGACGTAAAACATAGGCATTTTCTTGGGTATCGGTATTGAGTCCTAGATAGGTAATCCCAAAATCCACATGCAGTAAATCTCCCGGCTGAATGATCTGTTGGTCTGGTCGCTTAGAAAATGTGCGCAGGTGCTCGTCATTATCAGGGTCAAGCCTTTGCACATCAACGGTAGGGTGAAACCAAGCGGTCATGCCCAGTTCTCTGATACGTTCTCTATACCACCACACGACATCCTTGGTAGAGGTGACTCCCGGCTGAATGACCTGATCGGAAAAACCTTCGGCGATGATCTGGTGTGCGATTCTACAGACTTGTTGGTAAGCGACCATTTCATTTGCCGTACGCGTTTCCAGCCATCCGATAGCTAAAGGAGTCCCTTCTACTAAGCGCTCTTGATATTTCGCGCCGATGGCTTCTTTAAGTTTGTCAAAGTGGTAGGAAGATATTCCATCCGCTAAACCAAAGTGCTCTGATCGATTAACGGCAATTTTTTTAGGATCTCTTTCTTGGATAATTTCTGCTAGCTGCTTCCATTGATCTGGTTGCTTTTCTTTATCCCAGGCTTTTTTGAATACATCTCCTACGTCATAACGGGCGCAAGCCAGATTTTCCAATTCCTTGCCATTATCATAGATGACCAGCATCGTGGTTCGTCTAGCCGATAACCAATTAGAAGGTAACATCGTCTTCAAAACGGGATCTTCATTGTATTCGCGGGAAATCAAGATCCACATGTCAATCTCCGCTCGCCGCATGATATCAGGAAGAACGGTTTGCATTCGCTCCTTCAACCAGGCATCTTTCACTTCAGCTTGAGATTGTAAGTCCAAAACGACAGGCATTTGTGCAGATAAAACGACACTGAAAACTAAGAAAAGGGTAGTGGTAATGGCCCTCATATTTTTTTTGTGGTTAAAATAGGGATTTTTTTAGAGTCGGGAAGTCGGGAATAATGGGTAATGAATAATGAATAATGGGTAATGAGTAATGAGTGATGAATAATGGGTAATGGGAAATGAGTGATGAATAATGGGTAATGAATAGTGGGCAATGAGAAATGAGTGATGAATAATGGGTAATTGGGAAGGAATAAGGAGCAATGAATAATGTGTAATGAGCAATTGATAATGTGTAATGAGCAATTAATAATTATCAATTCTACATTTATATCCAATTCTACATTTTTCATTAATTCCCCCGATTGTCAGAAAAAAATAACGAAAAGCTGACAAACTTATGACACACGAAAAAAAATAAAAAAAATTTTACTTGGGCCTTTTTCTAGATGGAAAAATAAATGATGGTCTTCGGTGAAAAGTGCTGAAGCTAATTTGGGGAGTAAAGAGTAGTCACTGAGCTTCTTTATTTAGATGAAATCTAAATAGTTTAACGGGGTAACGTTTTATTGTTAAAAATCTTAACGAATTATATCTTTGCGCAAAACCAGGGCTCCGGCTAGGGTTTTTTGATAGAAAAGGATAAAAATACCAAGAAGAAATGGTTCATAAATCATTGATTAATCGGGCATTATTGCTCTTGTCTTTTTTGGCGCTACAATTTTCCGCTTTTGCCCAGAGCGAAGCAGCCGTAAATGCAGGTAAGGTTCTCTTCAAATCAAATTGTGCGCAATGCCACAATAGAAATATGAAGGACGACTTGACTGGGCCTGCGCTCGGTGGGGTGGAAGAACGTTGGGCTGACTACGATCAAGCCGATCTTTATACCTGGATTCGCAACTCACAAGCTTTGGTTCAAGCGGGTCATCCAAGAGCCACTGAAGTTTTCAACCAGTGGAACAAAGTGGTGATGCAGCCTTTCCCTAATCTGACTGACGAAGATATTGCCAATTTGATGGTATATATCAATTGTCAGTATGCGGGTAATTGTCCGGGTACACCTCCTCCAGGTGGTGGAATAACTGGCACGCCAGGTGCAGGACCAGAAGAAGGCTCCAATACCGGTTTATTCATCATTCTCGCTGTTATCTTAGGTATTTTGGCTGTCGTCTTAGCACGTATCGCTTCCAACCTCAACTACATGTTGAAGGTGCAGGCAGGAGAAACGGGTATCGTTCGCCGTTCTTTAACAGATATACTGACGAGCAAAGGTGTAATTGGCTTCTTAGTATTTGCCTTGGTGGTCTTAGGAGGATACACCACAGTCAATAACGCTATCTCAATGGGACGCCAGCAAGGCTATCAACCTGAGCAGCCCATTAAATTTTCTCATGCCACACACGCTGGCGCCCAGAAAATTGATTGTCAATATTGCCACGATGGAGCGCGTCGTTCCAAGCATTCGGTTATTCCAGCTGCTAATACTTGTATGAACTGTCACAAAGCAGTGAAAGTAGGTTCTACTTATGGAACAGCGGAATTGACGAAGATCTATGCTTCTGTTGGTTATGATCCAAGCACAGACACTTATATAGAGGATATCGAAAATAAGTCTACAGAAGACCTGAAGGCGATCTACTCAAAATGGATTCAGAATGAATACATGAAAGAGGAGGATGCTAAAGTCAATAAAGTAGACAAAGTAGTTGATACGCAGTGGGATGCTATTGTAGCAGCACTGACCGATGAGGCGATTGGAGATGAAAGTGTTTACGGGCCAATCAACTGGGTGCGCATTCACAACTTGCCCGATCACGCTTACTTCAATCACGCCCAGCACGTATCTGTGGGTAAGGTGGAATGTCAGCAATGTCACGGTAAAGTAGAGGAGATGGAGCTGGTGGGACAAGTATCCCCATTATCAATGGGTTGGTGTATCAACTGTCACCGTCAGACGGAAGTGAAGTTTGATGGCAATGAATACTACAAATCTTATTCTAAATATGTGGAGGAATTGGAAAGTGGAGCAAGAGAAAAAGTCACAGTAGAGGACATCGGTGGTTTGGAATGCCAAAAATGTCACTACTAGGGGTAATGGATAATTAGTAGTGGATAATGAATAGTGAATAATGAATAATTGATAATTAATAGTGAATAATTGATAGTGAGCAGTGAATAAGTTTCAATTATACATTGATCATTACCCATTATTAATTAAAAATCATTCAATTCTACATTAAAAACCAGGTTCTTATAATTTATAAAAATGAAGGAACAAAATAATAATATCTGGACGGGGACTGCGGACATCAGTAATGATCCGGCCGTTCAGCGAGCAGCTAAGGAAGAATTTGTGTCTCTGCCTGTGACGGAGCAACTAGCTAATGATGAAAATCTGAAGGTAGAGGCTAGCCGTCGTGACTTTTTGAAGTATCTAGGATTCAGCTTGGGCGCAGCCACCGTTGCCGCCAGTTGTGATATTCCAGTTAAAAAGGCATTGCCATTTGTAGTAAAGCCCGACACAATTGTTCCTGGTGTAGCTACTTATTATGCTTCCAGTTTTGTACAAGGTGGTGATTATTGCGCCATTTTGGTAAAGACCAGAGAGGGACGTCCGATCAAAATAGAAGGAAATAGTTTTTCATCTATTACTAAAGGCGGAACTAGTGCCAGAGCACAAGCTAGTGTGTTGAGCCTTTATGATACGAGTCGACTAGATGGTCCTTACCGCGTTGCAGAGGCCAAGTTTAATGAGGCGAATGTCAAGCGTACCAGCCCCGGTTGGACGGCGATTGACACGGAGATCAAAGGGAAGATGAGCGCCAATGCACAGGTTCGAATCGTGGCCAACACGATTATGAGCCCTACGACGAAAAAAGCTATTGCCGATTTTACGGCAAAGTATCCTAATACAAAGGTCGCTATGTATGACCCGGTTTCTAGCTCTGCTATGCTAGAAGCGAATGAACAAAGTTTCGGACAAAAAGCGCTCCCTAGCTACCACTTTGATAAAGCTAGTGTGATCGTAAGCTTCGATGCCGATTTCCTAGGAACCTGGATTTCTCCGATTGAGTTTGCGGGTCAATATGCGAAGAATAGAAAGATATCGGATGTTACTAAGGCCAAGTTATCTCGCCACATCCAGGTAGAAAGTCATATGACGCTGACTGGATCGAATGCGGATAACCGAGTACTAGTGAAGCCTTCTCATCAAGGAGCAGCTATTGTTGCGCTTTACAATGAAGTGGCGCGTGGTACTGGCAATTCAGTAGTGAATGCGGTAACTGGTGCAGATCCAAAGATTGCAGATAAGATGAAGAAAGTGGCGGCTGAGCTCTTGGCTCACAAAGGCGCTTCTTTGGTCGTTTCTGGTTCCAATAATATCGGTGAGCAAGTACTCATCAATGCCATCAATGACTACCTAGGAAACTACGGTGAGACATTGGACTTTGCGGTGGCTTCAATGCAGCGCCAAGGTATTGACGGTGATGTACAAGCCGTAATCCGAGAAATGAACGCTGGGCAGGTAGATGCATTGATCGTTATGGACGGTGCGAATCCTGCTTTTGATATTCCAAATGCAGCTCAATTTGTAGCGGGTGCAGCTAAGGTGGGACTTAAGATCTCCATGGCTGGTATACCCAACGAAACGACGCTAGTATGTGATTATGCTACTCCTACCCACCACTTCTTAGAAAGTTGGGGTGATGTAGAGCCTAAAGCTGGACACTACAGCTTGATCCAACCTACTATTGCGCCTTTATTTGCATCTGTTGGTAAAGCGGGAACGCGTGAAGCAGGCGAATCGCTTTTGCTTTGGGCAAGAAGTGAAGAATTGGATGCTACAACTGAGCAGCCTTACTACGATTACTTGAAAGCACATTGGGAAACACAAATTTTCCCTACCCAAAATAAATTTGCCACTTTCCAGGCTTTCTGGGATAGTGCCTTGCATGATGGTGTATATGAAGTAGCCGCTACTGGAGGGGAAGAGGAAGCACCACTTGTATTTGGCGGAAGCCCGAAAATAGCTGGAGCGACGACACGGAAGCCGGCTAATTCTGAGATGGAGATTTCTTTCTTCGAAACCGTAAATGTGGGCGCAGGACAATATGCCAACAACCCTTGGTTGATGGAGATGCCTGATCCGATTACCCGTTGCGTTTGGGGCAATTACCTCGCTATTCCTGTGACTTGGGATGGAGGTAACGAATTTTCGGCCTATAAAAACTTGAATGCTGCTGAATTCTATTCTGAAGCAGATCAGGTGGATGTAACGGCGCAAGGAACCACCAGCCGCTGTACGGTTATTCGTCAGTTTGGTCAGATGGAAGGAACGGTAGCTTTGGCCATTGGCTATGGTAGAACGACAACAGGTATTATGGGACGTGCACTAGGCCAAAAGACGGGCGTAGATGTGTATCCTTGGTTGAGCCTGGATGAAAATGGCAATACCCAGTACTATGCGACTGATGTAGCGGTGTCGGACAGAATGAGTAAGGACAAAGAGTTTGCCTGTGTTCAGTACCACCATACCATGGGGGTAACGGCTAGAGGAGATAATGGGGAGGTAGTAAAAGATGAAGATACCGGCAATCCTTTGAATGTAGATGAGAAAACATCGATGACCTTAGGTGCAGGCTTCCAAGGCGGACTCACTGAGCGGTCTATCATCTACAAGACCAATCTTAAAGACATTGACTCCTTAGCGGAGAAAATTAAGAAGAATAGAGCGGCGGCTGAGAAATTGAACTCTCACTCGCTTTATCCGTACGAAGAATATAAGGAAAAGTACTATTCTCAAGGGCACCACTGGGCCATGCATGTCGATTTGAATGCTTGTATTGGTTGTGGAGCTTGCCAGGTTGCCTGTGTAGCTGAGAATAATGTGCCTGTAGTTGGAAAGCGTGAAGTGCACCGTCACCATGAGATGACTTGGTTGCGAATCGATCGCTACTACTATGGCGACTACGAAAATCCCAATGTGGTTTATCAGCCAATGATGTGCCAGCATTGTGATAACGCACCTTGTGAGAATGTGTGCCCGGTAGCGGCCACCAACCACAGTGCAGAAGGACTCAACCAGATGACTTATAACCGTTGTATCGGTACACGTTACTGTGCGAACAACTGTCCGTTCAAAGTACGTCGTTTCAACTGGTTGGATTATACCACTGCGGATTTGTTTGCTTCTAACGAGCCAACCGTAGATGGTGAGGACTTGCCTTATGGTGCGGATAACTTGACTCGTATGGTATTGAACCCAGATGTAACGGTGCGTTCTCGTGGTGTGATTGAGAAGTGCAGTTTCTGTGTTCAACGTATCCAAGAGGGTAAATTGACGGCAAAACGTGAAGGTCGCAGGTTAATTGATAGTGATGTGAAGACGGCTTGTCAAACAGCTTGTCCAACTGGCGCTATTGTTTTCGGCGATGACAACAATACAAAAGGTGAGTTGCACGAGAAAATGGCTCACGCTTTGAACTACAAGGTATTGGAAGAAATCGACGTTCGTCCATCTGTTGATTATGCAGCACGGGTGAACAACCGTGATGAATCATTGGACGTATAAATTTGATCATTAAGAACTAAGAGAGGTTTCCTCTTTTTTGACAAGCACCGAGGTGCCGATATAAACAAGCTTATAACTTATGAGTGCTCCCGTTTCTTCGATAAGAGAACCATTAATTACGGGTGGGAAGACTTACCACCAGATCACTGAGGACATTTGTTCTCCGACTGAAAAGACGCCAAGTACGGCTTGGGTGATCGCCTTTATTATTGCCGTTTCAGGATTGGCCTTTTACGTTTTCTGCGTAACATGGACGATCTGGGTCGGTATTGGCTCCTGGGATTTGAACCGAACCATCGGTTGGGGTTGGGATATTACCAACTTTGTATGGTGGGTAGGTATTGGTCACGCCGGAACCTTGATTTCTGCTATCCTTTTACTCTTTCGCCAGAAATGGCGTACGGGGGTAAACCGAGCAGCGGAAGCGATGACGATTTTCGCTGTAATGTGTGCGGGGCAATTCCCGCTGATCCACATGGGGCGTCTTTGGTTAGGTATCTTTATCTTCCCTTATCCCAATACACGGGGACCATTGTGGGTTAACTTTAACTCACCACTATTGTGGGACGTTTTTGCGATCTCCACTTACTTTACAGTATCCTTATTGTTCTGGTATACAGGTTTGGTGCCTGATTTTGCTACGGTGCGGGATCGCGCTAAAGGAATCCGTCGTAAGGTATATAACTTCCTATCCTTTGGATGGACGGGATCGGCTAAGCACTGGCAACGTTGGGAGAGTTTGTCATTGGTACTAGCTGGTTTGGCTACACCACTTGTATTGTCGGTACACACTATTGTATCTTTTGACTTTGCCACTTCGGTTATTCCAGGTTGGCATACCACTATATTCCCACCTTACTTTGTGGCTGGGGCGATCTTCTCTGGTTTCGCTATGGTACAGACGCTGATGTTGATGACGCGGAAAGTACTGAAGCTAGAAGATTATATTACGCTGGCCCACATCGAAAGTATGAACAAGGTAATCCTGGCCACAGGTTCTATTGTTGGAGTGGCTTATTTGACCGAACTTTTCATTGCCTGGTATTCTGGTTACATCTATGAGCAGTATGCTTTCTATAATCGGGTATTGGGGCCATACTGGTGGTCATATGTAGGTATGATGTCCTGTAATGTATTGTCTCCGCAATTGTTCTGGTCGAGAAAAATCCGTAGAAGTATCTGGTGGACTTTTGTTATGTCCATCTTCGTAAATATTGGTATGTGGTTTGAGCGATTTGTGATTATTGCTACCACTTTGGCTCGTGATTATCTTCCATCTAGCTGGAGTTACTACAGACCTACTTGGGTGGAGATCGGCTTATTTGTCGGTACATTAGGTTTATTCTTTACGTTGTACCTCATTTTTACTCGGGTAGCGCCCGTTGTAGCAGCAGCAGAGATCAAGAGTATCTTGAAGACAGCTGGAGACCAATACACTGGACCTAATGCTGAGAAGCATAGCCACGCAGAGGCACATTAATCCATTTTGACAAGAACTTCAACAACAATAAAATGAGCAAGGAAAATACAGAAGTTTTATATGGCTTGTACGATGATGAGGTAGATTTGTTAAAAGCTGTGAAAACAGCCAAAGATGATCATCTTGACATCATGGACGTATACTCACCATTCCCAGTACACGGTTTAGATCCACTACTAGGTTTGTCAGAGAGCCGTTTGCATATCACTGGCTTCATTTATGGCGCCATTGGTACATTGACTGCTTTCTTATTTATGACTTGGGTTTTTACCAGAGACTGGCCTATTATATTTGGTGGTAAGCCTTATTTCTCAGCACCTGCCTTTATTCCGATCACGTTTGAGCTTACTGTACTCTTTTCAGCAGTCGGTATGGTTACGACTTTCTATATCATTTGTGGCCTGGGGCCTGGCGTAGTAAATCCAACACTAGATGACAGAATCACGGATGACAAATTCTGTATCGCTTTTGATACGAGTGGAGCTGATGAAGGAGCGGTGGAGAAGTTGAAGTCCTTCTTGAACAATACAGGTGCCTCCGAGGTAAATACAAAGATGATCTAATCAGTGGCCTTACCGCCTTTGAATTAGTGATTTAATTGAGCAAGCGTTATTTCAAATATAGACTAATGAAATCATTTAAAGTATTACTTATTGCTACCATCGCAATTATCATCCTCCAGGCTTGCTCGCCTGCAGATGGAGAATATACAGGTAGTGAATATATGCCGGACATGGGCCACTCTGTAGCTTATGAGGCAAATACTTACAACTTCTATTATTATAATACCTGGGATGGTGCGAGTACAGAAGGCTTGTGGAAATTGTCCCAGCCTCGTCTCCCCGTTAAAGGTACCGTAGCTCGTGGTTATGCAGGTGTTGCTATGGCATCCAATGCCACGGCACAATCTGCCATGATGGATCACCTCAGAGGAGCATCCTCAACGAATGAGATAGCTGTTCCCTTGAGTGGAAATGCGCCCTATTATTATGCGGATACCGAAGAGGAGCGATTGAGAGCTACTGCAGAAATAATAGATAATCCTTTTCCTATTACTGCAGATGGATTGGAGCGGGGCAAAGAATTGTATGAAATTTTCTGCGGCATTTGCCATGGTAATAAAGGAGATGGAAACGGCTATTTGGTCGCTGAGGAAAACAGCAATGCTGTCTATCCTGCTCAGCCTGCAATTTTATTGAATGATGAATTTTCAGCTGCTTCAAACGGTCGCTACTACCATGCTATTATGTATGGTAAAAATGTGATGGGAGGATATGCTGATAAGATGTCATATGAAGAAAGATGGCAAGTCATTCACTGGATTCGGGCTCTACAGGCTAAGGATAAAAAGCTAGCCTATGATGAAGAATCAAATACGCTGAATGAAGCTTTCGGAATGCCAGCTAGTCGACTAAGTCAAATCGCTGAGCACGCAAGTGATCACGAAGGCGAAGCGCATGAAGCTGGTGGAGAAAACCATGAAGAAGGTGGGCACGAAGAGGAGAGCCATGGTGAAGAAGGGCATGATGACGGACATAGTGAGGGAGAACACAAATAGTGATCTCCTAAAGATGGGCATAGAAAAGAATACCCATCGCGATTAAATTGAAAATAATAGTCAGCTGTAGCAAAAGTAGCGACAGGAGTTTAGCAGTCAATAGTACTGAATGCCTCCGCTACTTTCAACAACTGACAGCTATAAATCTTACAAGCTTAAAACAATGAACCAATTCGTTCTTGAAGCAAAACATCGGACAAGCCTACTAGCTGGAATAGGTGTGGGTGTGTTATGTTTGGTAGTGACTTTTATAGGCGATGATGAATTGCATACTCGCTTTTGGTCAAACTACCTACACAATACCGTATTCTTTTTAGGCATTGCATTTCTTGCCGTTTTTATTCAGTCAGCTTTTATTACCGCTTGGGCGGGTTGGTATACTGTCTTCAAGCGGATGTGGGAAGCTATGTCAATGTTCATGATTCCAGGTTTGATCTTGATGATTCCAATCATTGCGGGATTATGGGGGCATTTTCATCATTTGTATCATTGGGCTGATGCAGAATCAGTAGCTAATGACCCTATATTACAGGGAAAAGCTTCTTTCTTGAATAAAGGTTGGTATACTTTCGGTACGCTTATTATTGTTGGAATTTGGATTTTCTTTGCTATGAAGTTGCGAAGTCTTTCTTTGCAAGAGGAGAAGAGTGGAGCACAGGTAGCTGACTTCAAATTTCACAAGCAGATGAGAATATATGCTGCGGCTTTCTTGCCCATTGCTGGTTTCTCCAGTGCAGCCATTATTTGGCAGTGGGTGATGTCGGTCGATGCACACTGGTATAGTACCTTGTTTGCTTGGTATACTGGGGTGAGTTGGTTTGTATCCTTATTGGCCTTGACGATCCTTGGCCTTATTTTCTTGAAAGGTAAAGGTTACTATGAAAATGTAACCGACGACCATCTACATGATTTAGGTAAGTTCCTCTTTGCTTTCAGTATTTTCTGGACGTACTTGTGGTTCTCACAATATATGTTGATTTGGTATGCTAATGTAGGGGAGGAAACGGTCTACTTCCAAACAAGGATGGAACAATATCCGGTCTTGTTCTGGGGGAATTTACTGTTGAACTTTATTACTCCTTTCTTCGTATTGATGCGTAACGATACTAAGCGTAAGTATGGTACTTTGGCTTTTGTATCTATTGTTACGCTATTTGGGCACTGGTGGGACTTTTTCCAGATGTTGAAGCCTGGGATCCTGCACACTGCGCACGAGGTAATGGCGCATGGAGCAGATGGTGGTCATCACGCAGCTGGATTCATGATGGGCTTCACTATCCCAGGTTTATTGGAATTGGGAACTTTTATTGGGTTCTTATCAGGTTTCATTTTGTTCTTCTTCGGCCAATTAGCGAAAGAACCTTTGCAGCCAGCTAATGATCCATACATTGAAGAAAGTTTGCACCACCACGTATAAAGCTTATTTAGATTAATTCTAAACAAAATTGACAAACGGCCTCTGGCTGAACAAGTTTAGTGAATTCTGTATTTTTGATATAGAATAAAAACATTTAATAATGACCGCATTACTGGCTATAATTTGTGTTATTCTGATTGCCGTCATCGCCGTGCAGGTGGGTAAGGTAACGGAGTTGGCAGGAAAGATTCGAGGGGAGGAAGAGGTTCAGGAACAGACTAACCGAATGAACGGAAGCATCGGTATGATCTTTATGATTGTATTCTTGGTGGCGACTGTTGTATCTGCTTTTTATTACAAAAACTGGATGTTGGGCTACGGTCCGCATGAAGCCGCTTCGGAACACGGTGTGAGCTTGGATTACTTATTCAACATTACCCTGTTTTTTACGGGCATTGTTTTTATCATTACGCAAATTCTGCTGTTCTACTTTGCTTGGAAATACCAAGGTAAGAGAGATCGCAAGGCAGTATTTATTTCGCATGATAATAAGCTTGAAGTGATCTGGACAATTATTCCAGCTGTCGTTATGACCTTCTTGGTAGTAGGTGGTTTGGATGTTTGGAATGAAGCGATGGCTGACGTAGAACCGGGCGAAGAAGTGATTGAATTTGAAGCTACAGGTTATCAGTTTGCATGGGCTTTGCGTTTTCCTGGTCCTGATGGTAAATTAGGAACACGGGACTACACAAAAATCAATGGTGTAAATGCATTGGGACAGGTTTGGACCGATGAGAAAAATATGGATGACTTGATGGTAGACGAAATCGTTTTACCAAAAGGCAAGAAAGCAAGAGTAAGAATTATCGCCAGAGATGTATTGCACAACTTCTATTTGCCTCATTTCCGAGTGAAGATGGATGCGGTACCAGGTATGCCGACTTATTTTGTATTCACGCCGACCAAAACCACGGAGGAATACCGGGAAGAGTTGAGCAAATATCCAGAATATCAGGTGCCAGACCCTAATGAGCCAGAAAAAATGCTTTGGGAGACTTTCAACTATGAGTTGGCTTGTGCGGAACTTTGTGGTAAAGGTCACTTTAGTATGAGAAGACTGGTTCGTATTGTAGAGGAAGATGAGTACGAAGTATGGTTGAATGGTCAGAAGTCATTCTATCTATCAACTATTAGAGGTACGGACGAAGACCCTTACAAAGATGAATTGTTAGACTTTGAAATAAAAGAACGAAAAGCGGCTTTTAATTCAGCAGTGAACAAAGCACGTGCTGCTGTAGAAGATAGCTTAAGAATCATCCGTCTTGACAATGTAAATTTTGAGACTGGTTCGTCAACACTTACGCCACTTTCCCGTTATGAATTGGATAATGTGGTAGATATGATGAAGCAGTATAGCAATATGACTATTGAAGTAGCAGGTCATACGGACAATACCGGGCAAGCAGAAGCTAATCAAGTTTTGTCTGAATCTCGTGCCAAGATAGTTTATGATTATATTGTAGCGCGAGACATCTCGACTGATCGATTGACATTTGTGGGTTATGGTCAGGATCGGCCCGTAGATACAAATGACACTGATGCAGGTCGAACGAATAACCGTCGTACAGAATTTAAGATTCTGACGCAATAGTCGTTCTGACTCACGACTAGAGAAATAATAAAATTTTATAGTCTCCTATTTTGGAGATGAACAATAAACTTTTTTATCAATGGCTTCTAATGTTGCAATAACAGCACCTCAGACACAGGAAGATCTTCTCATTGAGGAGTTCGGCTATGATGATCATTTCCATGATCATCACCATGGGGATAAGTATCAATCGAATTTTGTAACAACTTATATTTTCAGCCAGGATCATAAGATGATTGCCAAGCAATTCCTTATTACAGGGATGTTCTGGGCAATTATTGGCGGGTTGATGTCGCTGGTATTTCGTTTGCAATTGGGTTTTCCAGAAGAGAGTATGGCTTGGTTAAAGCCTATTCTTGGTAAGTGGATTACTGTCAATGATGCAGGTATCGGAACACTAGCACCGGAGTTCTACTATGCTTTGGTGACGATGCACGGTACAATCATTGTATTCTTTGTATTGACAGCCGGCTTGAGTGGTACTTTCAGTAACTTATTGATTCCATTGCAGGTAGGTGCCCGAGATATGGCATCGCCGCTACTGAATATGTTCTCCTACTGGTTCTTCTTTCTAGCAGGAGTAGTAATGTTTGCTTCTTTATTCTTGAATACTGGGCCATTTGCCGGTGGATGGACGGCTTATCCGCCATTGAGTGCATTGCCACAAGCCTCTTCAGGATCGGGAGCGGGTATGACACTTTGGACCGTTAGTTTGGTTCTCTTTGTGGTGTCTGTATTACTAGGTGGTATCAACTACGTGACCACTGTATTGAATCTTCGTACAAAAGGAATGACCATGTGGCGCTTGCCATTGACCATTTGGGCCTTCTTTATTACGGCGATCATTGGTATTCTTTCTTTTCCTGTATTAGCATCTGGTTTCTTTTTGTTGATGTGTGATCGTGGATTAGGAACGAGTTTCTTTTTAAGTGAAATCTTTATCGGTGGCCAGGCGCTCGACCACGTTGGTGGTAGCCCTGTCTTGTACCAGCACTTGTTCTGGTTCTTGGGTCACCCTGAGGTATATATCATTATTTTGCCTGCGATGGGTATTGTATCAGAGGTATTATCTGTACATGCTCGCAAGCCTATTTTTGGATATAAGGCGATGGTTTACTCTATATTGGCCATTGCATTCTTATCCTTTATCGTTTGGGCTCACCACATGTTTATGTCTGGTGTAAACCCATTCATTTCCAATTTCTTTGTGATTTTCACTTTGATTATCGCGGTACCATCTGCGGTAAAAGTGTTTAACTGGATTGCCACGCTTTATGGGGGTAATGTCCGGTTTAATTCAGCTAGTTTGTTTGCGATTGGATTTGTATCGATGTTTATCTCTGGTGGTTTGACTGGTATTTTCTTGGGTAACTCTGCGATTGACATTCAGTTACATGATACGTACTTCGTTGTGGCTCACTTCCACATTGTGATGGGTATTGCAGCCTTCTTCGGTATGTTTGCAGGTGTTTATCACTGGTACCCTAAAATGTTTGGCCGTTTCATGAATGAAACTTTAGGTAAGATTCATTTCTGGGGAACCTTGATTGGTGCTTACGCGATTTTCTGGCCTATGCACTACTTGGGTATGGCTGGTGTCCCTAGACGTTACTATAGCTTCGATATTTTTGATACCTTCCGTCATTTCGGAACCATGAATAAATTCATAACCATTGCAGCGATTATCGTTTTTGCTTTGCAAATGTTGATGGTGATCAATTTCTTCTACAGTATCTGGAAAGGTAAGAAGATGACTACGCAGAATCCATACGGAGCGAGTACATTGGAATGGACTACTCCTATCGACGTAGGACACGGAAACTGGCCTGGAAAAATTCCAGCTGTACAACGTTGGCCATATGATTATGGTAAGGATGGCAAGGAGTTTATCAGCCAGATCACTCCGCTGACAGAGAAAGAGAAGGCGGAAGGCGAGCATTAATTTAGCAGATAGATACCTTGTGGAATAAGTACCCAATAAGAGGTTTTATTCGGCAAGTCTAAATAGATAAACTTTGTCCACAAAAGTAGCAGAACAGGGCGCATCATCATCGTTTCTTGTACAAAAGGTACAAGATTACAAGATGTTAGTGAAGCTGAGACTTTCCTTAACGGTGGTTTTCTCTTCATTGATGGCTTTCCTCATTGCAAGTGATGGTCAATGGACTTGGGCAGCAGTAGGTGTTTTAGCACTCGGTGGTTTTTTGGTCACTGGAGCTGCGAATACCCTGAACCAGGTACTGGAAAAAGACTATGACAAGTTGATGACGAGAACGGCCAATCGACCTTTAGCTGCAGGAAGGATGACGGTATCTGAAGCGGTATTGGCAGCCGGGTTTATGAGCCTAATTGGCATTAGTCTGTTGGCTTTATTCAATCCTTG
>Ga0209273_10002272_pt1 | contig 15051 bp, 11 predicted proteins | sample tdAd471_FD_187126 | JGI IMG/M metagenome (GOLD analysis project Ga0209273, IMG submission 187126) | Marine sediment microbial communities from the Atlantic coast under amendment with organic carbon and nitrate - tdAd47.1 (SPAdes)... | ecosystem: Environmental > Aquatic > Marine > Coastal >...
ATAATCATGAAAGACCGCATTCGAGCCTGGATGGGCTCACACCGAAGGAATATGCAACCCGGTCCATGGAGGACCAAAACCTGAACAGAGCTAACTTATGAATGAGGATAAACAGGGGGTCACATCATTAGCTTTGCGATACTCTAGGAAAAGCCTTGACCCGTCTTTGGGTAAATGCCCTATATGTCCTTGATGATGCGAAAATTATTCAATTTTCCGGCCAAGAGAGTTCTCCTGGCGTTCGTCGTGTTCAGCGTTGTCGTGCTGAATATGACGGCGGTTATCGCCGCGTCTGTGGACGAAGGCGTTGCCCGTGATTTGATTTCCGTCGCTCATTTGGATCATCCGACAACAAAAAACAATCTCGCCAACGAACATGATGATGTATGTCATTATCTGACCCATCATCTTTTTTGGGTTGAGGATGAAATCGAATCCATTTCATGGATGGATAGCGAGGCGGTCCTTCTTGCTGTCTCAGAAAACCGAACGGGATTGGTTTCCTCCGGATTGTATCGACCTCCCAAAGTCTGAGTTTCCACGCATTGCACCTAACTGCGCGAAGCCCCGTGGCCACGCGCTGTCCTCTACTTGTGCACATTTGGGAACTCAAACATGCTCAATATCAATCGAGCTGCAACGGCGCTTGCGCTTGCAGTGACGGCACTGGCACCGATGACTTCGGTTGCTCAGCAGCCTCAGCACTTAAGCGTTTTCATCGATCAGACGATCAACCTACATCCGGCCGTTCGAGCGGCGGAGAAAAACCTATCCAAGGCTAAGGCATCAGCAAGTGCCGCAGGCCAATATCCATATAATCCGGAACTTTCAGCCGGCTACGAAGAGGCGGCAGAAAAGACCAAGGAGTTCGGTCTGTCACAGACGATAGACGTCTGGGGTCGGCGAAGTTCTGCGGAGGCCTTGGGTTTTGCAGAAATCGAAATCGCTCGCGCGGAGTACGACCTGGTGCGAACGGATCTGCTTGAAGCCTTGCTTCGTTCATTGGGCGCCAACCGGAAGCAGACCGCTCTCCTTCGTTTGGCGGAAAAGCGTCTCGACTTAAGTGTCCGTTTCCTCAACTTAACTGGAAAATTTGCGGCCGCAGGCGACATTGGGCGTGCGGACGTGTTAACGGCCGAGGTCGGCCGCTCAAACGCAGTGCTTCAGGTCGCAGCGGCAAAAGCCGCAGTTGCGGATGCTCAAACCGCGCTGATTGCGTTGGCTGGTGAGCAGAGGACAGTTTGGCCAAAACCTGTCGAAATTGTCGGAAGTGCCTTTGACGCACTATCCCCCGATGTTGAAAAAACACCCGAGATGGTTATGACACGCGCGACATTGAACGCTAGCAAAGCGGGTATCGATGTAGCCGGAAAACTTTGGTTGCCAGACCCGACGGTTGGCGTGCGAGTTGGAAAAGATGGGGACTCCAGCTTATTCGGGGTTTCTCTGTCCGTGCCTCTGCCCGTCTGGAACCGCGGGTCAGCAGAAAAGATTGCTGCCTCTGAAGATGCGGCAAGCAAAGAATTCTTGGTGGCAGAAACACGAAGACGTTTGAATGCGCGCCTCGCTACGGCGGAGGTGAATCTGCGGTCCGCGAGTGAGGCCGTGACGCATTGGCGGTCAATTGCGCAGCCGACGGTTGCTCGTCAGGAAGCACTTCTCAATCGATTGTCCGAGGCCCGGGAAATCGGTGCTTTGGAATACCTGCAGCAACTAGACCGCCTGTTGGAAACCGAAGCTTTGGGCATCGAATTGGAACAGTCCCTTTGGAGCGCATGGATAGATCGCCTGCGTGCCGGCGCCAATCTCCTGGCCTGGGTGGAGGAATTGAAATGAAAAACGGAAAGAACTTAGTGATTTCAGTCTGTGTCGCGGGATTGGTTATAGCCACTCCTGTGTTCGCATTCGGTGCCGACACGCACGGGCACGGCCCTGAAGAGACGAAGGCCCAGCAAGAGACGCCGGGTCATTCTGAGTCACCTAAAAACGCATGGGAGCCCGAAAGAGAAAGCCATTCGAAAAAAGAGGCGGATGGTGACCATGCGGAGGGCGAGAAGCCGCATGGCAGTGAAGGGCATGAAGAAAAGGAGGAGAAAGGCATTTCTCTTTCAGAGGTCCAACGCAGAGAAGCCGGTGTGATTGTTCGCCCGCTTCGGCCGATACAACTGCCCTCTCTACTCAAGGTTCCAGGCGAAGTGCGCCTAAACCAGTACAAGACCCGTATTGTTACGCCACGAATCACGGCGATGGCGCTGAAACGAGAGGCCATCATGGGCCAACAAGTCCGTAGAGGCGACGTCCTCGCGACCCTGTTCAGCGTCGAAATGGCTCAGGCTCAAGGGGAATACATCGTTGCCTCCACCGAATGGAAACGGGTCCGCGATATCGGAGAAAAAATCGTCTCGGAAAAACGGGCGATCGAGGCGCGTGTGAACCTGCAGCAAGCGAGGGCACGGCTGATTGCGTATGGTTTGACAAAAGATCAAATCGCGGCACTTCCCAGTCAAGGCTCTCTGGAGACGCCGGGCCAGTTTGACATTCTTGCGGATCAAGACGGCCTAATCGTGGTGGATGACTTTTTGGTCGGGCAGGTCATCGAGCCTGGAACGCCGATGTATAAGCTTACCGATCCGGACTCAAGATGGATCGAAGCCCGGATTAATCCTTCCGAAGCGCGCCTCGTCGATGTCGGTGGCCAAGTCAGCATCGAGACAAGTTCGACAGGTGCCCAAGTATATGAGGGGCGGATCCTTCAGATCGGGCAACAAGTAGATGAAAGAACTCGGACCCTGGGTGTGCGGATTGAAGTTATTGATCCTCAGCAACAATTACGCCCGGGACAATTCGTCAGTGTTTCCTTGAACGGGAGTGGGCGCGAGAGCGTGCTGGCCTTACCGAAGAAGGCCGTGCTTCGAGGGCCCGATGGAGATTGGACAGTGTTTCAACAGGTGTCGGCTGAAAGGTTCGTACCTGTGGAAATACGTGTCGTGCGGGAAACCTCAGAGTTGGTGGTGTTCGAAGGAATCCCTGCCGGCGTAAAGGTTGTGACCGACGGTGCCTTCTTTGTGCAGTCGGAACTCGCGAAGAGCGGGTTCAGCGTTCACAACCACTGATCAGCAGGAATCCAGAACCATGTTGAATAAGATCATCGACCTTGGGATTCAGGGGCGGTTACTCGTCGTCCTGGCCTTGTTTGGAATCATGGCTGGAGCGGCGATCCTGTTGCCCCGCCTGAACCTCGACGCATTTCCTGACGTTACAAATGTTCAAGTCTCGATCAATACAGAGGCACAAGGACTTGCTGCAGAGGAAGTCGAGCAGCTCATAACTTATCCAATCGAAGCAGTGATGTACTCAATGCCTGATGTCTCGGAAGTCCGCTCAATCTCGAAATCCGGGCTTTCGGTTGTCACCGTTGTATTTGCGGAAGGGACGGACATTTACTTCGCGCGCCAGCTTACGTTTGAACGCTTGCAGGCGGCAAAGGAACAGATCCCGGAGGGCATTGGGTCACCTGAAATGGGGCCGAACACGAGTGGCCTGGGCCAGGTGTTCCAATATGTTCTTCGTTCTGAGGCAGAGGATGCCTTCGATGTCACAGCGTTGCGCAGTCTGAATGACTGGGTTGTGAAGCTGCTGCTGATGCCCGTGGATGGCATCACTGAAGTTTTGTCTTTCGGAGGGGAAGTTCGCCAATATCAAGTATTGGTCGATCCGGAACGATTGCTGTCCTACGGCCTGCATGTCCGCGAAGTCCAAGAAGCGATTGAAAACAATAATCGCAACGCGGGCGGGTGGTTTATGGATCGGGGGCAGGAACAACTTGTCATCCGAGGCGTCGGCTGGGTCAGAAGTGAGTTAGATGGCCTGCGGGATATCGGCAACATACCTGTCAAGGAAGAAGACGGCGTAGTTGTCCGAGTAAAGGACATCGCAAAAGTCGCCTTCGGAAATGAGATTCGGCAGGGAGCAGTCTCGATGACCGCGCGGTCCGCCGACGGGGCGCCGGTGCAATTCGGCGAAGTCGTCACAGGCATTATTTTGAAGCGGACGGGGGCAAATACCAAAGTAACCATTGACGGCGTGAAAGCACGGTTGCCGATCATCCAAAATGCTCTGCCGAAAGGGGTCTTGCTCGAGCCAATCTACGATCAATCTGATCTGATTACAAAAGCAGTAGAGACAGTTACGCGGGCCTTGATCGAAGCATTTGCACTGATCGTCGTGATCCTCCTTTTGTTTTTGATGAACCTGCGGGCCTCGCTCTTGGTTCTGGTGTCTGTGCCAGTGTCGATCGGTCTGGCTTTGATGGCCATGGCTTATTGGGGAGTGTCCGCCAATCTTATGTCGCTCGGCGGGTTAACGATTGCGATCGGCATGATGGTCGATGGTTCCGTCGTGATGATGGAGAACATCTTCAAGCATTTGACCTCCCATGGAGAGGGAGATGAACCGAAGACCTTGGGGCAAGAACCTCATGCTTTGCGACTGAGAGTCCAAGAGGCTTCCAAGGAAGTCGGGCGGCCGGTTTTCTTTGCCGTACTCATCATTATCGTGGTGTTCGCTCCGCTGTTCAGTCTTGAAGGAGTTGAAGGAAAACTCTTCCAGCCCATGGCAACATCCATCGTCCTTGCGATGCTGGCCTCACTTGTCGTTGCACTCGTCGTTGTTCCCGCACTGGCCACGTATGCATTTAGCAAACCGGTCAAACATCGCGACAGCCCTGTTTTTAAGCCGATCGAGGCCGCCTACAGGTGGGTGTTGGCAAAAGCGTTGCGTAACCGGATCATCGTAACCTCGGTGGCGCTTATCATTTTCCTTGTCTCTCTGGGGACGGTTCCGTACCTGGGAACAGAGTTCGTGCCGGAACTTGAGGAAGGAACTCTCAATATCCGCGTAACTCTCGGACCGTCCGTGAGTCTCGATACCTCTCTTGCAGTCGCAAAGAAGCTTGAACGGAAACTCATCGATTTCCCGGAAGTAACCTACGTTTCCGCTCGAGTAGGCCGGCCGGAATTAGGCGGGGATCCTGAACCTGTTTCCAACATCGAGTTGTTGGTCGGGATACTGCCCGTAGATCAATGGACTTCCGCAAAGGACCGCAAGGGGCTGCAGGCTTTAATGGAGAACAAGATGTCTGTTCATCCCGGCTTGTTGTTTTCCTTCTCCCAGCCAATTGCGACACGCGTTGACGAGCTGCTTTCGGGTGTGAAAGCCCAACTGGCAGTGAAATTATTCGGCCCGAATCTCGATGTCCTGGCCCAGAAAGGGCAGGAAATAGAGACGTTCATGAAGACCGTGGATGGCGCCCGTGATGTCGCCATGGAACAGGTTGTGGGTGAAGCCCAATTGGTGGTCAGCCCGGACCGTGACCAGCTGGCACGCTACGGCATTCCTGTCAGCCAGGTGATGGACTTGGTTGCCGACGCCATCGGCGGCGTCTCTGCGGGCCAGGTGATCAGTGGGAACGAACGTTATGACATCTACATTCGTCTGGCGCAGGAATTCCGTGACAGCACAGAAGCGATATCAGGCCTTGTTCTCCAGGCACCTAACGGCGGGTGGGTTCGTCTTCGCGATGTCGCGTCCGTTGAGATCATCAGTGGCCCGCCACAAATCCGAAGGGACGATGTGCAAAGACGCGTCGTTATCCAGGCGAACGTCGAAGGGCGCGATATGGGAGGGCTTGTGGCAGAGCTCGAGAAACGAATCCCAGAGGCCGTTGAATTGCCCCCAGGCTACTCCGTGGTATTCGGCGGTCAATTTGAGAATCAGCGTCGCGCACAAGAACGCCTGATCATCGTCGTTCCGCTTTCTTTGTGCCTGATCTTTCTATTGCTGTTCTTCGCCTTCGGATCCGTTGGTCAATCGTTCTTGATCATGGTGAACGTGCCTTTGGCATTGATCGGTGGAATCTTCTCGTTGTTTCTCACGGGACAGTTCCTATCCGTTCCGGGATCGATCGGCTTTATCGCTTTGTTCGGGGTGGCCGTCTTGAATGGCGTGGTGATGGTCAACGCTATTAACCAGAACGTCCTCGGCGGTATGGAACCTGTCGATGCGGTCTATCAAGGGGCGTTATCGCGCCTTCGCCCTGTTCTGATGACGGCATTGATTGCTGCTCTGGGTTTGATCCCGATGCTGCTTTCAACCGGAGTTGGTTCTGAGGTGCAGCGACCCTTGGCGACCGTGGTGGTTGGGGGATTGCTCAGTTCGACATTACTGACCTTGCTGCTCCTGCCGGCGCTCTACATGTGGTTCTCGCGTGGAATGCTCCGCTATTGGCGGCGCACTCATCAAACCAATTATCAAACCTCGGAGGTAATGTGATGCGTAGACTATTTCCTGTAACGGCTGTTCTCTTTGGCGCTGTTTTATTGGCGGGATGTGCCTCAAACAGCCAAGAGATCACAAAAAATGGCGATCTCTCGATCAAGGTTGAAAACACCACAAAGACTGAAATCGACATGGTCAAAGTATGGAAAAGGGAAGATGGGGACCTGATCCTGACCGGGCGAATAATGCAGCGTGGGTACGGACGACTGATCAGGGGGCATGTAGATGTTGAGTTCGTCGAGAATGGTATGAAAGCGCCGCGGCAATATGTCGGCGAAATTCAACGAGCGATACCGATCACGAAGCATTTCAAGCGAGCGAACTTCGATTCCAATTTAGGAGCCGTGAAGTTGGCCGCAGGGGAATTGAATTTGCGCTATCACGAAGAGGCCCACCAGCTTGAACCGATGGAGTTGAAGAAGAATTCGTAATCGATTTTGAACGCTGAATTTTTCGAAGTATCGAGAGGCCCGCGTTTTGCGGGTCTCTTTTTCTTCTAATGTATTATAACGTACGTTATGCGAGCGGAAGTAACCAAAGGGGAACAAACGAAGTATTCTGAAGTTGCGGGGCAGGGCGCGGAGTGGGCAAATTCCGGCCCCAGGTGCGGCTCACTATTCGGTCCAACTGAAATATTTTCCGGCGAGGAGCCGGCACGCCGGAATTCTGGTTTTCTCTGCGTTGGCTGAGTAGAGGCCGAATGTCGCGATAAGGCATTGGCCGGAAAAGGAGTTGTCTCTATTCTCTGCCCAGGAGTTAACGGAATATTCGGTTGTTTACGCGAGGATGACCGCTTGAATCCGAGTGGGGAATCAGGGGTTTACTAAGGTGCGGTCAGAAATTCTCTTCCGTGACGGCGCGCGTTCCTGGGTTATTTACGGCCAGGATCCGGCGCGTCCGCCCGAACTGGTCGATACCAACCAAGTCGTCGTCCGCGCCGGGGATGAGGCGGTTTTGATCGATCCGGGCGGGGTGGAAACCTTCCCCGCCGTGCTCGACGCCATCGAGCGCGACATGCCGCTTTCCGATATCAAGCACATCATCCTGACCCACCAGGACCCGGATATCGCCTCCTCCTTACCGCTGTGGCGCGAGGTCTGCGTCGATGATCTGAAGGTCCATGTACCCTGGCTGTGGCTCGGCACCATCACCCATTACGACCGCGACTGCGATTTCGTCGCCGTGCCCGATGATGGCATGGACCTGCGTTTCGGCGATGGCGGGCGGTTGACGCTGATCCCCGCCCACTACCTGCATTCGCCGGGCAGCTTTTCCGTCTACGATCCGCAGGCGCGCCTGCTGTTCACCGGCGACATCGCTGGCGCCCTGGTGCCGCCCGACGACCGCGACGGTTTCGTGGTCAAGGACTTCGACCGCCACGTCGCCTACCTGACCGGTTTTCATCAGCGTTGGTTCGGCGCCCCGGCGGCGCGCGACGACTGGATTCACCGTGCCCGCGAAGCGGCGCCCAAGATGATCGTTCCCGGCCGGGGGCTTGCCATTCAGGGGCCTAATGTGGACCGCTTCCTGAACTGGTTCGAGACGCTGGAGATCGGTACCGCCGTGCGCGGCGGCACACCGCAGCGCGTGGCCGGCGCCAGGCCCGCGACCGAGCCGGCCGCTGATGCCGCTGCCGCACCGGCACCGCAGCCCAAGGCCGAGGGAAAACCAAAGCAGTCGCAGATCTTCGGCGCCGGAAAACCGCTGGCCCGTGCGATCCGCGAAAGCGGGCGCAAGTTCCGCCTGATCACGCGCAGTGACTTCGATGGCCTGGTCTGCGCCGTGCTGTTGGAAGAACTGGAAATGATCGACGACATCCTGTTCGTGCATCCCCGCCAGATGCAGTATGGCGAGGTCGATGTCACGGACGGCGACGTTTCCACCAACGTGCCGTTCGACGAACGGGTCTATCTGGCCTTCGATCATCACCTCAGTGAGATGGAACGCGTCGGCGGCCAGCGCGACAACCACATCATCGACCCGTCGGCACCGTCGGCGGCGCGCGTGGTCTACAACTACTTCGGCGGCGAGGATGCGTTCCCGTTCGTGTCCGGTGAATTGATGGACGCCGTCGATCAGGCGGATTCCGCGCAGTACGAGATTGAGGACGCGCTCAACCCCCAGGGTTGGGCGATGCTCAACTTCATCATGGATCCGCGCACGGGGCTCGGCCGCTTCCGTGGCTTCCGCATTCCCAACTACGAATTGATGATGGGCCTGATCGAGGATTGCCGGAATTTCACCATCGAGGAAATTCTCGAGCTGCCCGACGTCAAGGAACGCGTCGATCTGTACAACGAACATCGGCCCAAGTTCGAAGAACAGCTGAAGCGTTGCACCACCATGCATGACAAGCTGGCCGTCATCGACATGCGGAACGAGGACGAAATCTGGTGCGGCAACCGCTTCCTGGTCTACGCCCTGCGGCCGAAATGCAACATCTCGATGCATGTGGTGCGCGGCAAGGGCGACCGCAACACGGTGTTCGCCGTCGGCAAGTCGATCTTCGACCGGTCCAGCCAGACCAACGTGGGTAAGCTGATGCTGCAATTCGGCGGCGGCGGCCACCGCGCCGCCGGTACCTGCCAGGCGGACAACGCCGTGGCGGAAGAAACTCTCGCCGAACTGATCCACCGCATCACGTCGGACGGGTAAGTTGCCGCCTTCCAGGGCAGGCAACGCTTCTGTGGCCAGCCGAAGCGCCAAACACTGACTCGTCACCCAAGTTTCCGATACACTCCCCAAAGTGGCAATCCATTGGGGGACGTGATGGATGCTCGAAAAGCAAAACTGGTAGACCCAAAGCTTCGGCGAAGGCTTGGAGGCAATAGGACAATTTTTTTCTGGCGGGTCCGCACCTGCCGGTACTTTGGTTACTTAAGAAGGCGTACCGCCAAGCATGGTTACTGGTATGCAAGCCTGATAACCATCGAAGGGCGAATGCGCTCAAAACGTATCGCTATCGCGGATGACGTCTTGCCCGCTGATGGGGCCGAAGTGATGACCTTCTATCAAGGTTTGAACGAAGCGGAGAATTGGTTTCGAGCCTCTGACACAATCGCCGCACCCGACCATCTTAGCTACCAGTCGATAGAACCATTTCCAGATATTCCGCCAGGCCCGCCGTATACCGTTGGCAATGCCGTGAACGACTATCTCAAATGGCACCGTAACCGAAAGACGACAACCAGAAGCCCCTTTTCGCTTTTCAAAAATCACATCATTGACCAGTTGGGGGACATCCCGCTGGAAGAACTGACGCCCCGCATTGTCACCAACTGGCTGCACGAGGTGGCTCAGAAGCCAAAAATTGTCTCATGGGGTAGAAAGCAAGGCGCCAAGTATGGCGATCCGCGTGCAGCGAATGTTGTACTGAACTTGGTCCAAAGCGTTCTTGATGATGAGCCTGCGGACGAGAAATCGAAACCAATTACTAAAGCAGACGCTGAGATCCTTGCCGCGTTCGAAAAAGAAATCCTCGCCGGGGCAAAAGCAAAGGGGAATTCAAAATGAGTGATGGTCGAGACCTGCTTTTAGCACGTTTGCGCACAAACCTTCGCGCGTTCGTTCGAAAAACGTTTGAGATTCTGAATCCAGAAACCGAGTTCTTGGACAACTGGCACCTTGGTGCCATCGCGTATCAACTCGAACGCTGTGAGGCGGGAGACCTCAAACGCCTGCTAATGAATGTGCCGCCAAGATATTTGAAGTCGGAGGCGGCATCCGTGGCATTGGTGGTTTGGGCACTTGGCAAAAACCCGGCTCGGAAGTTCATTTGCGTCTCTTATTCTGACGATCTCGCTCGACAATTCTCTCGGGCAAGACGGAAAGTGATGGAGTCGGAAGAATTTCGCGAATTGTTTCCACAATGTCGAATCAGTGCAGAAAAAAACACGGAGAATGAAATCGTAACTACCGCCGGGGGCGGTTGTTATGCGACGGGTATCGACGGATCGATAAGAGGGCGCGGGGCCGACTATATTGTTGTCGACGATCCAATAAAATTCGGTTCCGCAATGTCGAGTGCGGAACGCACTCACGTGAATCGCTGGTATCGAGAAACGCTGTATTCGAGACTCAACAGCAAGAAAGACGGCGTCATTATTATTGTGATGCAGCGGATACACGAAGATGACCTTACGGGATCAGTTTTACCGTTGGATGATTGGGAGCATCTATCGCTTCCTGCAATCGCTCAGAATATGGAGACGACTCGTATAGGGCGCGGTGCTGATGACAATTTCACCCGCCGCCCTGGAGATATCTTGCACCCTGAACGTGAGGGCCAGGAAACCCTGGAGCAAATTCGTCGAAATATGGGTAGCAGGGCTTTTGAAGCCCAATACCAACAGTCACCTACCCCGTCTGAAGGCAACGTGATTAAAGCTGAATGGCTGATGCGTTACGATAATGAGCCCGAGTCACAGCGGGGCGATATTGTGGTTCAGAGTTGGGACACCGCATCTTCGACAGGTGACGACAATGCGTATTCTGTTTGTACCACTTGGCGTATTCGAAAGGATCACTTTTATCTGATCGATGTTCTTCGAAAACGGTTCATTTATCCAGACTTGGTCAAAGCCGTGGTCGAGCAATTCGATCGATATCGCCCTGAACATGTTCTAGTTGAGAGGGCGAGCACAGGGCAGTCCCTTATTGACACACTGGGTTGCGAGACTCGGATTCGGACGATTGGTGTGAAGCCGGCCGGCAGCAAACTGGATCGTGCGGATGAGGCTTCTCTGCCGTTCGAGCAGGGGCGCGTGTTTTTGCCAAGGGAGGCTCCATGGCTCGGAGAGTTCGAGAATGAGCTACTTGGTTTCCCTGAAACAAAGTTTACGGACCAGATCGACAGCGTGTCTCAATTTCTGATGTGGACAAAAGGTCGTAAAAACCACGAAAAGGTGACTGGCTCGCAGATGAGTAACGACCCCATGGCTAGATCATCGAAACAATATTTTGGAAAGACACACCCGCAGCGGAACCCCAAGGCTCCGCGGGTACGCCGGCCATGGTGAGCGGATCAGCCAGGGAGATTTTGCTCTTTGTCCTCTCGAACGTGATGTTTCGACTGGACTTCTGCTGCAAAGGAAGCAGTACATAGGGTGCGGTTCGGACGGGAAAAAGACCTCTGAGCGCTGCCCGCCCGGCGAGGGAATAGACCTTGCCGGGTCGGGGTGGTGCAAGTGCCTGCATCCTGCGGGCACCACCGAAGGAGGTAGATATGACCGCCATGGCGAAAGCGACCAATTCGGGCGCGACGAAGCTCGACACCATTCTCAAGAAAATCAGAAACAAGAACGGCGCGAGCCTTGCCGCCCTCGAAAAGATGACCGGATGGAAACCACACAGCGTGCGCGCGGCCCTGACCGGCCTGCGGAAGAAGGGGCACGCCGTCGAGCGCTCGAAAGACGGCAAGGGCGTTACGATCTATCGGGTGGCCGAATGACACGCACCAATGACAACAAAACCGGGCGCGCGGAGGAACCCTCGGCGCCTCCGGTTGCCTGCAACTTGGAGGAAACGACTGGCCTCGAACAAAGTGGGGTGGCCAAACAGATTGCCGATTTAGATAGCCTGAGCCTCACCCAGCTTCGGAAACGCTGGTCCCGCTCGTTCAACGCGGGCGTGCCGAGCGGACTGAGTCGGGATCTGATGATCCGCGGGCTCGCCTACAAGTTACAGGAACAGGCCTTGGGTGGTCTTACTCAGGCTGCGAAGCGAAAGCTCGGCACCTTCGCCAAGCAGTTGGAGGGCGACAGCCGGAAGGGCTTCGAAGAGGACTCGGGCCTAAAGCCCGGCGCCAAGCTGATCCGCGAGTGGCAGGCGCGGACCTACACTGTAACCGTTCTGGACGACGGGTTTGAATTCGGGGGTAAACGCTACGGCTCGCTCTCCATGATCGCGCGTGAAATCACCGGCGTGCGATGGTCAGGCCCACGCTTCTTCGGATTGGGGAAGGAGCGCGCACATGCCGAAACCTAAGATGGAACGCCCGGATACGCTGCGCTGCGCGATCTACACCCGGAAATCTCATGAAGAGGGGCTGGAGCAGGACTTCAACAGCCTGGATGCCCAGCGGGAGGCATGTGAGGCCTACATCACAAGTCAGCGGCACGAGGGGTGGACCGTATCGCCTGGCTTCTATGACGATGGCGGGATATCAGGCGCGACCATGGAGCGTCCCGCGCTCCAGCGCTTGCTGTCGGATATCGCTGCCGGGCGCATCGACATTGTCGTCGTTTATAAGGTCGATCGGCTGACACGCGCGCTCTCGGACTTCGCCCGGATCGTCGATACGTTTGACGAGAATGGGGTCTCTTTCGTCTCCGTGACTCAGCAGTTCAATACGACGACGTCGATGGGACGACTGACCCTGAATGTGCTGCTGTCGTTCGCTCAATTCGAGCGCGAGGTGACGGCTGAGCGTATTCGCGACAAGATCGCGGCGTCCAAGAAGAAGGGCATGTGGATGGGCGGCGTGCCGCCGCTCGGCTACGAGGCCGACAACCGGAAGCTCGTGGTCATTGAGGATGAGGCAGAGCGGGTTCGCTACATCTTCCGCCGTTATCTGGAACTAGGATCGGTCCTCAGTCTCAAGGACGTGCTTGAGGCGGAGGGTATCGTCAGCAAGGTCCGTGTCAGCGAGACCGGCAAACGGACGGGTGGTGTCCCGTTCAATCGGGGTGCGCTCTATCATTTGCTGCAGAACCGGATCTATCTGGGTGAGATCACACATAAAGGAGCGTGCTATCCGGGGTTACACGACGCGATCGTGCCACAAGACCTGTGGGATGATGTTCAGGTACTCTTGCAGGAAAAACGTGTCGAACGGCATAGCGGAGCCCGAACCGGTGAGCCGAGTCTCTTGGCCGGGCTGATCTTTGATGACCAAGGTGTCCGAATGACGCCGAGCCATGCGGTGAAGAAGGGCAAACGTTACCGTTATTACGTCTCAAGGCATCTGACCACGGCCCGAAAGTCAAAAGCAAAGCCCGGTCGTCGGACGCCGGCGGGAGAGGTCGAACAATTGGTTACGGATCGTATCGGCCGGTTGATCAGCGATGAGCATGCGGTGCTGGCTGCCGTTCAACACCGAACGGGCGACCCGGATCAGCAGCAAAGGACGCTCCGTACCGTTCGTGCGGTCGGTGTTGAATGGAGGCACCTGGAGCCGGCAGAGCGCCGACGGATCCTTCTATCCCTCATTGTGCGCATCGACGTGCAAGCTGACAGGGTCGATATACAGGTTCGCGCCGATGCGCTGGCAAACCTCTCCCTTGATGACGATAAAGTCCGCCCAGTTGCGGATGGGCCGGTTCAGACATTGAGCGTCCCCGCTCGCTTGAAAAGAGCCGGGATGGAAACGCGGCTGATCGTGGACGGCCCGCATGCTGAAGGTAAAACTCGAAAGCCAGACAGAAGCTTGGTTCGGTTGATGCTGACGGGGCAGCGGTATCACGAGATGGTGCTTAGGGCCGACGGACGCTCAATCCAGCAGCTATGCGACGAAGAAGGTGTGACCCGGTCCTACTTCACCCGCGCACTGCGCCTCGCGTATCTGTCGCCGGAGATCGTTAAACGTATACTCGACGGCACGCAGCCCCTGGACATGAAGGCATCGACGCTCAAAGCGGCTTCACGCCTGCCGCTCGATTGGGCTGAGCAGAAGGCGCTCTTCGGTATCGCCTGACCGGTTAGAACCAATTCCGCCCCTCGTCATGCGAGGGGCTCTTTTCTTGCCAAATGCGCAGCAAGACTGGCGCCGTCAGGTACCAAAAAACACGCCCGGAGAGATATCTCGCGCAGTTCGGCCCTGATCCCGGGACCGGATCGGTCTCCCCGAACCCGACGGGCTGCGGAGATCTGCCTAAAAGCCCAGAATTCTGGGCCAAAACAGCCCGGCCAAAAATGACATTTTATTGAATAATATCAACGAGTTAGGTGGTGGCGGTGGGCGCAGTCCGGGGCGAACCCGTCTCCGAGATTTCCCTGATCTGCAGGGAAAATACAGGGAAATCTTGATTCTTCGGCCTTCAAATTTGGCGTAGACGGCCGAAAAGCGCCCGTGACAGGAGTTTCATCTCAAACCTCAATAATTTGAAACAGGGAATTTTCCCTTCAGATTAGGGAATGACGGCGGGGAAACAGTAAGCGTCCCGGGAATGCACACTATTCGGCGGTAGGTCATTTCTGATTTTGTCTCGTTGTATTGCTTGGAACGAGAGGAGATCGGTATGCCGGAAGAATTGTTAAGGCGCCCACGTTACGGCGAGGCGTTCTGGCGAACACACCACGAGGCGTGGAAGCGTAGTGACCTGAATCAGCGGGAATACTGCGAAGTTCAGGGGCTGTCGCTGAAGGCGTTCGGAAACTGGCGAGCCCAGTTCAAGGCCGAGCCGGCGGCGCCTGAGCGCAAACTGCTCTACCGCCGTGGCGGCGTAAGTCACACCCCAAGTCACACCTTTAGTCACACCCTAAGTCACGTGACTTATCCCACTTCGGTGGCAGCGGAGGACCCGGTCATCGTGCCGGTGCGGGCCGGCCACCGGCGCCGGTTCAGCGAGTCGGAGCGTGCCCATATCCTGGCCGAGGCCAATAAACCCGGTGCCAGTGTATCGGAGGTCGCGAGACGCTACGGTATTGCCCGGCGGGTGCTCTGCCGATGGCGGCAGGAGCAGATCAAGGCGCAAGCCGAAAAGCCGGTCTTCGTTG
>Ga0209273_10002279_pt1 | contig 15028 bp, 14 predicted proteins | sample tdAd471_FD_187126 | JGI IMG/M metagenome (GOLD analysis project Ga0209273, IMG submission 187126) | Marine sediment microbial communities from the Atlantic coast under amendment with organic carbon and nitrate - tdAd47.1 (SPAdes)... | ecosystem: Environmental > Aquatic > Marine > Coastal >...
GAATTGCGAAGTGACGGGGATCCGGGTCGAACAAGGTGTGGTCAAGGGCGTCGAAACCTCGCGCGGGTATTTCTCTGCCGGCAAGGTCGGCATGTGCGCCGCCGGGCGATCAAGCCAGGTCGCGGCGATGGCGGGGTTGACCCTGCCGATCGAAAGCCATGTCTTGCAGGCCTTTGTGACCGAAGGTCTGAAGCCGATCCTGCCCGGTGTCGTGACCTTCGGGATGGGGCATTTCTATATTAGCCAGTCCGACAAGGGCGGGCTGGTCTTTGGCGGCGACCTCGACATGTACAACTCTTATGCACAGCGCGGCAATCTGCCCATGATGGAGCATGTTGCCGAGGCCGGGATGGCCATGATGCCGATGATCGGCAAGGCCAAGATGCTGCGCAGTTGGGGCGGGATCATGGATATGTCGATGGATGGCTCGGCGATTATCGACATCTCGCCGGTGGGAAATTTCTTCATCAATTGCGGTTGGTGCTACGGCGGGTTCAAGGCGGTGCCGGCATCGGGCCATGTCTTCGCGCACTTGATGGCAACCGGGAATCATCATCCGGCGGCGGACAAGCTGGTGTTGAAACGGTTCGAACAAGGGCGGATGATTGACGAGGAGAGCAGCGGTGCCACGCCAAACCTGCATTGACACCAGCGCCCGGTCGTTTTTCGAACGGTGTGTAAACGGACAAGCAATATGAGAATAGAGTGCCCAATCTGTGGTCCCCGCGACAGCCGCGAGTTTCATTATCGGGGAAGCGCGAAACTGCTGGACCGCCCGACAGCGGATGCCGGTGAGGAGGCTTTTTCCGACTATGTCTATCAGCGGGAAAATCCGGCGGGCCGAAACCGGGAACTTTGGTTCCACGAGTTGGGCTGCCGTGCCTGGCTGGTGGCGGAACGGGACGTGACAACACACGCGTTCTTCTCGGTCCAATTGGCCAAAACAGCCAAGCGGAGCGGGTCATGAGCCGCCTGGCCAATGGTGGCCGGATCGACCGCAGTCATCAGATCCCGTTCTCATTCGATGGTCGGATCCTTCTGGGGTGCAAAGGTGACACGCTGGCGTCAGCGCTGATCGCCAATGATGTGAAACTCGTCGGGCGCAGCTTCAAATACCACCGCCCGCGCGGCGTCCTCACGGCGGGCAGCGAAGAGCCGAATGCCCTGTTCGAGATCGGCACGGGTGATCAGATCACGCCGAATGTACGCGGCACGATGCAAGAGATTTTTCGCGGTCTTTCGGCCAGGTCGCAGAACCGCATAGGGTCGGTGGAATATGACCTGTTGGCGGTCAACGACCTCTTGGCGCCGTTTTTCAGCGCAGGCTTTTATTACAAGACCTTCATGTGGCCGAAGGCATTTTGGGAAAAGCTCTATGAACCGGCGATCCGACGTGCGGCCGGGTTGGGGGCCCTGTCGGGGTCGCCGGATCTGGCGAAATATGACAAGGCTTTTGCCCATTGCGATTTGCTGATCATTGGCTCAGGTCCCAGCGGTCTGATCGCGGCCCTGACTGCGGCGCGGGCGGGCGCGGACGTCATCTTGGCCGATGAAAGCGCCGAATTCGGCGGTCGCCTGCTGAGCGAGACATTCGCCATTGCCGATCAATCCGGCGCCGATTGGGCCGATGGCGTGGTCGCGGAACTGGCGTCGATGGACAATGTCCGGCTGATGCCCCGCACAACGATCACCGGGGTATATGATGGCGGAACCTACGGAGCACTGGAGCGGGTTACCAACCATTTGGCCGATGCGCCCGATGGGGCGCCGATTGAAACCTTCTGGCGGATTGCGGCGGCGCGGACAGTCCTGGCCGCTGGCGCTGTCGAGCGGCCGATGGCTTTTCCCAATAATGACCGGCCGGGGATCATGATGGCCAGTGCGCTGCGCAGCTATCTCAACCGATATGCCTGCGCGCCGGGGCAGGCGGTGACGGTGTTCACCAATAATGACGACGGACATCGGACAGCACTGGATCTGGTGGCTGCGGGCGTCGCAGTCGAGGCGGTGATTGACACCCGCAATGATGCCAAGACCTTCGGCAACTACCCCCTGATCGCTGGCGCGGAAGTGGTTGCCACCAAAGGGCGAAAGGCGCTCCGCGAAATTACGGTCCGCACGGCTTCGGGGCGCTATGTGTACAAGACCGACTGTCTGGCAGTGTCCGGCGGTTGGAATCCGGGCGTGCATTTGACCTGCCACATGAATGGCCGTCCGGTTTGGCGCGCTGATATCGCGGCATTCGTCCCGGCCGAAAACGCGGTGCCGGGGTTGATTCCGGCGGGTGCGGCGGTGGGCGAGATGTCAACGGCGGCGGCGATGGCTTCGGGGATGTCGGCGGTGAAGGCGGCATTGAAGGATCTGGGCCTGAAGTCACCTCGGGGTGCGGCGCTGCCCGAGGCGGAGGACGGCATGACTGGCCTCACCCCGTTCTGGCATGTTGGCGCTGCAAAGGGGCGGCAATGGCTCGATATGGCCAATGATGTCACCACCAAGGACGTGAAGCTGGCGCATCAGGAAAACTTCCGCTCGGTCGAGCATATGAAACGCTATACCACGCTTGGGATGGCGCCGGATCAGGGAAAAACCTCGAATATGGGCGCGCTGGCGGTGATGGCGGAACTGACCGGGCGCTCGATCCCGGAAACCGGCACCACAACATTCCGCCCACCCTATACGCCGGTGTCGATGGGCGCGCTCGGGGCGCATGGCAGGGGCAAAAGCTTTCAGCCCGAACGGTTCATCCCCAGTCATGGGTTTGCCGCAGAAAAAGGGGCGCATTTCGTTGAAGCCGGGCTATGGTATCGCCCGCAATGGTTCACGCGGAAAGGTGAGGCGAACTGGCGCCAAAGCTGCGACCGCGAGGTACAGATGGTGCGCAGATCGGTCGGTTTGTGTGATGTGACATCTCTTGGCAAGATCGACGTCCAAGGGCCGGACGCGGCGGCGTTTCTGGACCGGGTCTATGCCAATATGTTCTCGACCCTGAAGGTCGGGCGCGTGCGATACGGCGTGATGCTGCGCGAAGACGGGATTGTGATGGATGACGGGACCTCGGCGCGTCTGAGCGACACCCACTTCCTGATGACCACGACCACAGCAGCAGCGGGCCAGGTGATGACCCATCTGGAATTTGCTGCCCAGGTTCTGTTCCCCGAGTTGGACGTGCAGGTGATCTCGGTCACCGAGCAATGGGCACAGTTTGCCATCGCGGGTCCCAATTCCCGCGATGTGCTGAACCGGGTTCTCGACAAGCCGATCGACGATACCAGCTTTGGATACATGGCCTGCGGTCCGGTCCGTATCGGCGGCATCGACGCCCGTCTGTTCCGAATATCATTCTCAGGCGAGCATGCCTATGAGCTTGCCATTCCGGCGCGGTATGGCGACGCGTTGGCCCGCGTGCTGGATTCCGCCGCGGCCGCGTTTGACGGCGGTTGGTATGGAGTCGAGGCGTTGAATGTCCTGCGGATTGAAAAGGGCTTTGTCACCCATGCCGAGATATTTGGCCGCCCCACAGCCGATGATGTTGGGCTTGGACGGATGGTGTCGGCCAAGAAGGACAGCATCGGCAAAGCGATGAGCCAGCGCGCGGGTCTCCACGGGGCGCATCGCGAACAGCTGGTCGGTCTGAAACCGTCCGGGGCCGTCAAAATGCTGACCGGAGGCGCGCATCTTTTCACGATGGGCGATCCGATGGACCGCGAGCACGATCAGGGTTTTGTCACCAGCCAGTGTTTCTCGCCCACATTGGGCCATCCAATCGCGCTTGCGCTGTTGAAAAATGGTCGCGCGCGGATCGGCGAAGAAGTGGTGATGAAAGATTTCGTTCGCGATGTCGAAACGCGCTGCGAGGTGGTCGACCCGACCTTTCTGGACCCCGAAGGAGGCAAGCTCCGTGGTTAACCTGATTGCAAGAACACCCGGCGAAGGGCTGTTGCCGCTAGAGAAGGGTGGCCTGACTCTGGTTGAGGCCATGCCCGAACATATCACCTCCATCGCGCCTTTTCAGGGGCAGCAAAAGGCGGCATCGGCGGCTTTGAAAGACGCTCATGGCATGGCGTTTCCGAAACCTGGCCGTGTCACGGGCAAGGCGGCTTTGCGGGCTGTCTGGACCGGGATGGGACAGTGTTTCCTGATCGGCGGGGAGGCGGCCTCGGCCACGCTGGCCAAACACGCTGCGCTGACAGATCAAAGCGATGGCTGGGCTGTCATGCGGCTGACCGGCGCGGAGAGTTTGGCGGTGATGGCCAGGTTGACGCCGCTGGACCTTCGGCCCTCGGTTTTCAAACGTGGGGCGACAGCGCGCAGCGAATTGCAGCACATGATGGTGGTTATCAGCCATATTCCACACGGGGTCGAGATCATGGTGATGCGCAGCTTCGCCCAAGCAGCGATCCATGCCATCGAAGAGGCGATGACCAGCGTGGCGGCGCAGGAGCGTTCTTAGTGCAGCTTTGGCGGCTTGCCCGGTTGCATTCCCGGGGCTGCCGGTTGCGGAATTTCGGGCGCTGGCGGAAAGGGAAAAGGCAGGCCCAGTGATTTCATCGGAATGATCAGCGGGTCGTCCAATTCAAAGAAGCCGATATCGAGGGTGATGTCCGAAACGCCAGAAAACCGTACCACATCCAGCACGGCCTGACGAATGCGGGGCTGATCGGCGCGGGCGGCGCCGGCAATCGCAAAAAGATAGGTCGGTTCCGCATCGCCTTCGCGCGCCTCGGACAGCCAGGCTTCGGTTGCAAGCCCGGGGAGGGTGGCGATCCGTTCGGCAAGGGCTGTGGCAAATTCGCCGTCCAAATGGATGGGGCGATGCAGGCTTTCAGGTTTCCAGTCATGAAAATTGCCGCCGCCTTCCAGCATCCCGGCCAGCCACGCGACCGCGTCCGAGGGCAGAAGGTATTCCGATGCGGCAACGCCAAGGTTCAGGCCAATCCCATAGGCACTGCCCGCGACCATCGCAGCCAATTCCGCGCCCGTCATCGCCGCCATATCCGCCGGACCCGTCGCGAAATCGGCCAGTCGGGCTTCACTGTCGAAGGCCAGGACATAAGGGGTCCCCGAAATTTCGATTTCTGTCGGTTGAATCGTGTCGCCGCTGGCCCCGTCCAGCAAAAGATAGAGCGGGTTCTGGGCCAACACCTCGTAATAGCGCAGGCGAAAGGCGTCGGTCTCTGGCTCGGCCATCATGCGGGCGAAGGCCTGATCAAGCGGGGTCATCTGTCGTCTCCAAAGCGTTCGAAATCCGGGACCGCAAGGCCGGCAGAAGCTCGGTCTCGAACCAGGGGTTCTTTTTCAGCCATCCCGTATTCCGCCAGGACGGGTGCGGCAAGGGGAAAACCCCGTCACCAAAGTCGCGCCAGTGCGCGACGGTTTCTCTGACCGGCCGTTTTCGACCCAGATGCCAGGTCTGGGCATAGCCGCCCACCAAGAGACGAACCGAAGGGGTCGCAAGTGCCGCCATGACCTGACTATGCCACGTCTCGGCGCAGATTGCCGGTGGCGGAAGATCGCTCCCTGCGGTGTCATACCCCGGAAAGCAAAAAGCCATAGGCAGGACCGAGACCTTTTGCCGATCATAGAAATCCTTTGGTCCGATCCCCATCCAGTCGCGCAACCGATCCCCGGACCGGTCGTCAAACGGACGGCCTTTCTTGTGGACCTGCAACCCCGGAGCCTGACCAGCGACAAGGATTGGGGCAGTCGGCCCGATCCAAACAACGGGTCGGGGGCTGTGGCTGGTTGCGGTTGCACGGAACCTGTCCCGGCACAGGGTGCAGTTGCGGATCTGGTCGACCAGGCTCTCCATGGGTGAAAATTATCCAAGCGACGCGATTGTCTCAACCAAAATTCCTTGACGACCATTCGATATTTCTAATATTGTAGAAATATGAAAATGATTCCCATAGATGATGCCACACTGGCGGATGCGGCACAGGCATTTGCCGCGCTTGGTTCCGAACAGCGGCTGGCGGTCTTGCGCACCCTGGTGCGGGCGGGCCCAGATGGGCTGACGATCGGCGCACTTGGGGCGGCGACCGGGATTACCGGTGCGACCCTCACCCATCATCTCCGCTTTCTGGCGCAGGCCGGGCTTCTTACCCAGGACAAACAGGGCCGTTCGGTGATTTGTGCGGCCGTTGCCTATGAAAGGGTACAGCAATTGGCGGAGTTCATCCTGTCGGAATGTTGTGCCGACGCCTGCGAAACATCCCACGATCACGGAGCAGATCATGAGTGACCTCACAGCACAGGCTGGCGCAATCCCCCGCGCCTGGAAACGGCTGGACAAGGCCTGGGGGGCGAGCGCCCTCATCGTGCTGCTTGTGGCTGTTCTGAACCCGGGCGAGTTGGCATATGTCCTGCAATCCACGTTGTCCAACATCACCCATACCGGCATCTTCATCCTTTTTGCGGTGCTGGCGGTTGGTTATCTCAAGGCCTCCGGGGCTGAGGCAACCATCGCCAAAGCATTTGAGGGGCAAGAGGTCCGGATGATCGTCCTTGCGGCGGCCTTTGGCGGGTTGTCACCTTTTTGCTCCTGCGAGGTGATCCCGTTCATCGCGGCACTTCTGGCGATGGGCGCCCCTTTGTCGGCGGTCATGGCTTTTTGGCTGGCTTCGCCGCTGATGGACCCTCCGATGTTCCTGATTACGTCTGGCACACTGGGCGTTGATTTTGCGGTGGCCAAGGCCATCTCGGCGGTCGCCTTGGGCCTGTTTGGCGGATTCGGTGTCAAACTCCTGATGCCGACTGGCATATTCAACGACATCCTGCGTCCTGTCGAGAAAACCGGCTGTGGCTGTGGCAGCGACCCTTTCTCGGGCAAGCCGGTCTGGGCTTTCTGGCGGGAAAATACCCGCATCGACACTTTCCGCCGCGAGGTCATCGCCAATGCGTTGTTCCTGGGAAAATGGCTGTTGCTCGCCTATTTGATCGAAGCTTTGATGATCCGCCATGTCCCCGCGGAATGGATCGGTGCAACACTGGGCGGCGACGGGTTGCAACCCATCGTGCTGGGCGCTCTCTTGGGCGGGCCCGCTTATCTGAACGGCTATGCGGCGGTGCCGCTGATTTCCGGGCTGATCGAACAAGGGATGAGCCAGGGGGCAGCCATGGCCTTTGTCTTGGCGGGCGGCGTTTCTTGTATTCCGGCGGCGATCGCGGTCTGGGCGCTGGTGAAGCCACGGGTCTTTTTCAGCTATCTGGGCTTTGCCTTTGCGGGGTCCCTGATGGCGGGTATGGCTTGGGGCGCATATTCCGCCCTCTGAGGCGATTGTGCGCTTTGATCCCGTTCGAACTTCATCCGGGCTTCGCGCGCGCTATCACCGCCCAATTCCAGATCGGCCAAACGGGCCTTCCCGGCTTTCCGGCTCTAGGGATCGCCGATTTTCGCCAGTTTGAAGCGCTTCGCATCCGCCATTTGTTTCAGACGGATTTCTTCCGGCATGGCGCCTGCTTCGGCAATGATCCGGGCAGCCCCCTGTCAAGAGGTGCGAAGGTCAAGCTATGCCCCCATGGTGGCACTCTGTAAGGCGCGACCAAGGGGATCAAGAACGCCCTCTGGCCCTTTGCAAATCCTTCGGATAAACCGTGCACACAATCACAACAGGATCAGGCGAATGGCACGGATTCTCATCACCTCGGCGTTGCCCTATATCAACGGGATCAAACATCTCGGCAATCTTGTCGGCAGCCAACTGCCGGCAGATGCCTATGCCCGCTATATGCGGCAACGCGGCCATGAGGTGATGTTCATATGCGCCACCGACGAACATGGTACACCGGCGGAACTGGCGGCTGCCAAGACCGGCGAAAGCGTGGCGGATTACTGTGCGCGGCTGCATGATATTCAGGCGGGGCTGGCCGAGGGGTTCCGCTTGTCCTTCGATCATTACGGCCGATCTTCTTCAGGGCGGAACCATCGCCTGACACAGCATTTGGCCGGCAAGCTTGCCGAAGCCGGGCTGATCGCCGAAGTAAGCGAAAAGCAGGTCTATTCCAATGCTGATGGCCGCTATCTGCCGGATCGTTATATCGAAGGGACCTGCCCCAATTGCGGCTATGACCGCGCCCGCGGTGACCAGTGCGAAAACTGCACCAAGCAATTGGACCCGACCGACCTGCTGGAGCCGCGCTCGGCGATATCCGGGTCGACCGATCTGGAGGTGCGTGAAACCAAGCATCTGTATCTGCGCCAGTCGGCGCTAAGAGATCGGATTGACGCGTGGATCGACGCCCAGGAAGGCTGGCCGATCCTGACGACCTCCATCGCCAAAAAATGGTTGCATGATGGCGACGGGTTGCAGGACCGGGGTATTACCCGCGATCTGGATTGGGGTATCCCGGTCAAACGCGGCGACCAAGACTGGCCGGGGATGGACGGCAAAGTTTTCTATGTCTGGTTCGACGCGCCCATTGAATATATCGCGGCAACGGCAGAATGGGCCGATGCCAATGGGCTGGACGATGCTGCCTGGGAACGCTGGTGGCGCACCGACAAGGGGGCCGGGGATGTCCGCTATGTCCAGTTCATGGGCAAGGACAATGTGCCGTTCCACACGCTGAGTTTCCCGGCGACGCTGATGGGGTCGGGTGAGCCTTGGAAGCTGGTCGATTATATCAAATCGTTCAACTATCTGAACTATGACGGCGGTCAGTTCTCGACCAGCCAGGGACGCGGTGTTTTCATGGACCAGGCGCTGGACATCCTGCCTTCGGATTACTGGCGCTGGTGGCTGTTGTCCCATGTGCCGGAAAACTCGGACAGTGAGTTCACTTGGGAAAATTTCCAGGCTTCGGTCAACAAGGACCTGGCCGATGTTCTGGGAAATTTCGTCAGTAGGGTCACTAAGTTCTGCCGCTCGAAATTTGGCGAAGAGGTGCCGGCGGGTGGTTCATTGTCCACCGCCTCGAAGGAAAAACTCGCTGGGTTTGACACGCTTTTGAAAGATTACCAGACCCATATGGAGGCGATGGAGCTTCGCAAAGCCACTGCCGCGCTGCGGGCGCTTTGGGCCTTGGGCAACGAATGGCTACAAGAGGCGGCCCCTTGGGCGGTATTCAAAGATGATCCGGATCAGGCCGCAGCCATGGTGCGGGCGGCGCTGAACCTGATCCGTGCCTATGCGATCCTGTCGCGGCCCTTTGTTCCTGATGCGTCTGACGCCATGATGACGGCATTGGGGACCACGCAGGATGACTGGCCAGACTCGCTGGACGCGGCCCTGTCGGCCCTTCCTCCGGGTCATGGTTTCACCGTGCCGGAGGTTCTGTTTGCAAAGATCACCGACGACGCCCGGGCCGAGATGGAAGCCCGCTTTGCCGGAACCACTTGACCGGTCGGGACGTCGCTGCGGCGTTCACCAAAAAGACCTCACACGCCTGTACCGGAGCATTTGCATTGTGATGTGGCGGGGCTGTGGCCTGCGCTAACCTTCGGGGCCGACCGGATCACAGGCCTGGCGCCGCATCTCCAGCCGGGAACAGGCCCGTTTGGCATTCTCTTCGGACAGGCCGACGAAATTCGCGTGATACCGTCCGCCCGTTGTGGCGACCTTGCGCAGCGCGCCGTCCAGAGCCGCGATATCGGCGAGCGCAGTTTGCAAAAGCAGTTTCTCCGCCGCTGTGCGTGTCGGAAAGGCCCCCAGCGTGATCCCCCAATGCCGCCCGCCTGAGGTCGAGGCACGTGCAACCACCCGCAAGCCTTCCTGACGGTGTTCGGGGCGAATAGTGGCGGTGGTGTCGGCTATGGGGTCTGAGGCCGCGACCTCGTCCGTTTCGGCGCCGGCCTCGGCCTTTTCCAGATCGGCCGTTTTGCCGGTGGCACTAAGAACCGCTTCGGCGATAGCGCGTTCGATTTTTTCGCGCTCCTCAGGTGGCAGAGTTTCGCGGGGTTTTGGGCGCGGCGACGCGGCCACAGCGCCACGGGGCGTGGTCTTGGGCTTGGTATAGGCGGGCAAGCTCGGCGGACGAATGGCGACCTTTGCTTTGGCCCTCTTGAATCCGAGGTCCAAGAGTTCGGCCACTTTAGCGTTCCGTGTGGCGGTCGAACGGCCTCCAAAAACCGTGGCGATGATGCGCTTCTGACCGCGTTGCGCCGAGGCAACCAGATTGAACCCGGCGGCCTGCGTATAGCCGGTCTTGATCCCGTCGGCGCCTTTATAGGCGCTCAGGAACTTCCGGTTGGTGTTGCGGACGGTCTTGCCCCCGGCACGGGTCTGCATCCGTGAGAACAGGTTATAATATTCGGGATGGTCAAAAAACAAATGGCGGCCCAGCGTCGTCATATCCCGGGCTGTCGACATATGGCCCTTTTCCGTCAGCCCATGTGCATTCTTGAAGGTCGTCCGCGTCATTCCCAGCGCCTTGGCGGTCTTGTTCATGCGGCGCGCGAATTTGGCCTCGCTGCCTGCGACAGCCTCGCCAAGGGCGGTCGCGGCGTCATTGGCGGATTTTACCGCCGCCGCCCGGATCAGATAGCGGATCTTGATCTTTTGACCGGCCTTCAGCCCCAGTTTTGAGGGCGGCTCAGCGGCGGCGCGTTTGGAAATTGTTGTATATGTGTCCAGCGTCAGCTCACCGTTCTTGATGGCTTCGAAGGTGATATATAGCGTCATCATCTTGGTTAGCGAGGCCGGATGCAGGCGCGTATCCGCATTGCGCGAAAACAGGACCTCGCCCGTCCGGGCGTCGGTGACCATCGCCGCATAGGGCGCCGCGGCCGCAGCCGACGCCCAGAATAGCGCGCAAATCAAGAAAAGCGCTGCTCGTGCTTTTTCGAACATCGGTGCCCCGACGATACCTGCCTCTTGGGGCCGAATTGGTCCGGCCCTCGTTATTCGCGAAGCGTATCACGGCAAGGTATTGGAAAAAAGGGTGGAATCTGGCTTTTCTAAGGTTTTTGCCCAATTGAACGGTTTCGCGCATTGCACGAATCGTAACTGTTTCTTAAATCCTTGCAACGAGCCTTGTGCCATGAAAGGAATTTCCTTTCATCCGGGATTGGCATATTATGGAAAGTCCGGGACGCGTCGAGCGGAGACTGTAGTGACAGATTTTTGGGTATCAGGGTCGAAGAATGAGGATGGCGATGGCGATACCGCCGTCGTGACCAAGACCCGTTCCAAAACGGAACGCCCGCCCTTGTACAAGGTAATGTTGCTGAACGATGATTACACACCGATGGAGTTTGTCGTTTACGTACTGGAACGGTTCTTTGGCCTGACCCATCAGCAATCGGTGGATATCATGTTGACGGTCCACACCAAGGGCGTAGCCGTGGTCGGTGTGTTTTCATACGAGATTGCCGAGACCAAGGTCACGCAGGTCATGGAACTTGCGCGGCGCAACCAGCATCCACTGCAATGCACGATGGAAAAGGAATAAGGTCGGCATTCCGACCGGTTACCGATGTCCTCGACCCGCCTCAACCTATTGCTTGAAGAACAGGGAATTCGCGTGCCCGAGGCCGGGGATGTGGTGATCCTACGGGCTGCGTCAGGGGGCGATTACGCGGCCTTGCCAAAAGACCGCCTGCTCTGTGTCAACGGGTTTCGGGTGGCATACGATGCGCTGGCGCGGCGGGGGTATCGCGTGGCCGAAAAGGCTCCCGACGCGGCGGGTCTGGTTCTGGTTCAGTTGACCCGTTCCAAAGCCGAAAATCTGGGGCTGGTGGCGCGGGCCATGACGATGTTGCCCACGGGTGGGCAGGTGATTGTCGATGGTGCCAAGACCGACGGGGTCGAAAGCCTTTTGAAATCAATGCGCAAGGTGCTGCCTGTGGGGGAAGTAATCTCCAAGGCGCATGGAAAAATCTTTGCGGCGACCCGGCCCGAAACCTTGCCTGATGCGATGTCTGCCTGGGCGCGAGATGCTGAGATTCGGCCCCAAGAACATGGGTATTCCGCCGGTCCGGGAATGTTTTCACCGGAAAAGGTCGATCCGGGATCGGCTCTGTTGGCGGCGCATTTTTCTCCGGCGATCACCGGTTCTGTGGCCGATCTTGGTGCCGGTTGGGGCTGGCTGTCGTCCCAGCTTCTGGACCGGGCCGCGCCTGTTCAGTTGGATTTGTTTGAAGCGGAACTGTCCGCGCTCACCGCCGCCCGGCAAAACATAACTGATCCGCGGGCTCGGTTCCATTGGGCCGATGTAACGGATTTGCCGGATGGGGCATATGACGCGATCATCGCCAACCCGCCGTTTCACCAAGGCCGACAAGCCGAACCGGGGCTTGGTTTGTCCTTTATCGCGGCGGCACAGACCTTACTGGCGCCGTCCGGCGGGTTATGGCTGGTGGCGAACCGGCAATTGCCCTATGAATCCGCCCTGGATCAGGCCTTTCAAAGGGTGGAACGGCTGGAGGAAACACCGCATTTCAAGGTATTCCACGCAACCCGGCCGAAATCCGGGGTCGGTTCAAAGAAAATCAGACGAACAAAACGCTCCGGCCGGAGCTGAACAGCCGAGGACGCCATGACACTGTCCATTGCAGGAAAATCCGCCATCGTTACAGGGGCCGCAAATGGTGTGGGACTTGCCATTGCCCGGCATTTCGTCGAGCAGGGCGCACGGGTGATGTTCGCGGATCGGGATGAGAAAAAACTCGAGGCTGAGGTTCAGGCGATATCCTCAGCCGACAGTGAGTGTCGGTATTTTGCCGGTGATCTAAGGGAAAAACTGACCCTGGCCAACCTGTTATCCGCAACACTGGATGAGTTTGACCAGGTCGACATTCTGGTCAATGCCAGCCGTCAAATGCTGACCTCGGACCCTCTGGATCCGGACGCCGATGCCTATGACATCTTGATGGAGCAGAACCTGACCACCTCGCTTCGCTTGTCCCAGATTGTGGCAAGGCGGATGATCAAACAGGCCGAGGGCCAAGAGGATCATGACGGGTCAATCGGCTCTATCGTCAATCTGACCTCAATCGCAGCCACTCGTGCGCAGCCGGATCTGTTGGCCTTTTCCATCAGTGCGGCCGCGTTGGAACAGATGACCCGATCCATGGCGGTTGCGCTTGCAAAATACAGGATTCGGGTCAATGCCGTGGCCATTGGCAGCGTGATGAGCGCCAGCCTGCGTGATGCGTTCAAGGAAAATTCCGACCTGCGCCAGATGGTCTCAAACGCCACACCCCTTGGCCGGATTGGCGAGGCCGCCGAGGTCGCCGAAGCGGTGCAATATCTGGCCTCGGACAGTGCCAGTTTCGTGACGGGACAAGTGTTGAATGTCGATGGCGGGCGGGGGCTTTTGGATTCCGTTGCGGTTTCAGCCCATTAAGTCGTTCCAAGGGGCGCAAACTGCAACAAAAAAACCCCGGCGCCGGGGCCGGGGTTTCAAAAGGTTCACGGCGCGGACGCGATCACGCCTCTTCGTCTTCTTCCCCATCGGAACTGGCGGGAAGGTTGAACAGACTGTCGGCATCGACCAGTTTCGGATTTTCATCCTCTTCGTCATCATTCCCAAGGGTGAAAGTTTCCAACCCGGATATTGACGATGGCATCTTCGGCTCGGCCTCCATCTGCAACGATTCCTTGGTCGAGACCAGCTTCATGCGTTCTTCATCAGACATGACCTCGCCATCCTTGGCCTTTTTCGCGGCGGCCTTGTTGACGACATCATCCAGTTCGATCTGACGGCACATGCCAAGCGCCACCGGGTCGATCGGCTGAATGTTGGAGATGTTCCAATGGCTGCGATCGCGAATCGCCTGGATCGTCGGCTTGGTCGTGCCAACCAGCTTCGAGATCTGCCCGTCGGTCAGTTCGGGGTGGAACTTCACCAGCCAGGCAATGGCACTGGGGCGGTCCTGTCGCTTGGACAGGGGCGTGTAACGCGGGCCTTTACGTTTCAGTTCCCCTTCGGCGGCGGGATTGTATTTCAGGTTCAATTTATGGGCCGGATCGGCTTCGCCCTTTTTGATTTCATCCGGCTCAAGCTGGTTGTTGGCCAGTGGGTCGAACCCCTTGATTCCGACGGCAACTTCGCCGTCGGCAATCCCGTTCACTTCCAACTCGTGCAAGCCGCAGAAATCAGCGATCTGCTTGAAGCTCAACATCGTATTGTCCACCAGCCAAACTGCGGTGGCTTTCGCCATGATAGGAAGCGCCATGCCTCATCCTTTCGACACATAAACCTCTCCCGCTCGGTGAAACCGGTTTTGCGGAAGCCGCCATTCGCCGTTTTCTAAGGGGGAATACTGCGCTATATAGACCTAGTCTGGGGAATTGAAAAGGGGGGTGTCATGCTGCGTCTGATGGCATGCCTTCTGCTGTCGATTTTCGCTATCGGTCATTCTGTATCCGGGGCGCGTGACGGCGACGATTTCGATTACTATGTGCTGTCGCTCAGCTGGTCGCCGAGTTGGTGCGCCCTTGAAGGTGACCGGCGAAAGTCGCCGCAATGCGATGACGGCAAAGATTTTGGTTTCACGCTGCACGGGCTTTGGCCGCAATATGAAAAGGGTTGGCCCAGCTTTTGTCCGACACCGCATCGCAATCCGTCGCGTCGCTTGACTGCCGAGATGGCTGATATCATGGGCACCAGCGGCCTTGCCTGGCATCAATGGGACAAGCATGGCCGTTGCAGCGGATTGTCGGCTGCGGAATATTTCGCGGTTTCTCGCACCGCTTATGACCGGGTGACGCGGCCAGAGATTTTCCGCCGTCTGCTAAAGCCAGTGGACATGAAAGCCGGGGTCGTTGAAGAGGCGTTTCTGGCTGCCAATCCGGATCTGACGCCGGACATGATCACCGTCACCTGCCAGCGCAGCCATTTCCAGGAGGTCCGCATTTGCCTGACCCGGGAGTTGGAGCCACGGGAATGCGGTCTGGACGTGCGGCGCGATTGCAGCCGTGTGGTCAATTTCCCACCGATCCGGTGAGGGTCGTGGTCCGTCGCAAAGCGGATTGGAATTGCCCCGAAAATCACGTATCAGGCGAGTTTGCAACGCAAGGGCACCGACAATGACCGAACATCGCGCCGAATTATTGATGCCGGCTGGCAATCTGCGGAAACTGAAGAT
>Ga0209273_10002280_pt1 | contig 15028 bp, 19 predicted proteins | sample tdAd471_FD_187126 | JGI IMG/M metagenome (GOLD analysis project Ga0209273, IMG submission 187126) | Marine sediment microbial communities from the Atlantic coast under amendment with organic carbon and nitrate - tdAd47.1 (SPAdes)... | ecosystem: Environmental > Aquatic > Marine > Coastal >...
CGTCGACGAAGAAGCTGCAAGGATTGAGCGTGCGCGACGCTATTCAAGGAGTTGCCGTCGTGGTACGGATCGACTCATGAATCGACGAAGATGGGTGATGGCGGGCGTCCACGGCGCTCTGGTTTTAGGGCTAATCGGGACAGCGGCCTGCTTCGGCAGCTCCGAGGATCGCGATTCGAAGGCAGCAGCGGCCGACGGTGGAGGGCCCGCCGATTCGGCAGCGCCCGCGGTCGATGGTTCGGTGCCGGACGGTGGGGTTCCAAAAGGGGGTGCCAAGAAGCCACACGAGAAGCGTCATTCGCTTGCCGTCTCAGGGCGTGGCCAACATTCGCTCCACAACTTCACGATGAATGACAAGCAGGGTCGTGAGGTCGTGCGCCTCAAAAAGGCATCGGCCAGCACGGATATCAGTGCGTTGCAGCGAGGCGCCTTTCACGTGACGAACGCCAAGATAGAAGGCGTGGAGCTCACGCTGTACCGCGATGAAGCCGGCCAGCTATCACTCGTAGGCGCGCTGAAGCAGCAGCCTCCAACCGTCCGGCAAGGTTTGATGGTGCCCCCTACACCAAAGCACAAGAAGGGCGCGTGGCTGATGGAGGTCGGGCCCATCGAAGTCAAAGATGCGACGCTCACCATCGGCTTCACGAAAAAGCCGGTCGTCTTTCACGTCGACAGCGCCAAGATCACCGTGCGGCGCGGGCCCAAGGACCCGGGCCCGGTGATACTGATCCATGAAGTGCAAGGGCACATGCTGAAGCCCAAGCCGTTGCCGAAACCGGTGCGGATCGCCTGGGCCAATGGGCTCGTCAACTTGGTGGGCAAGCCTCTGGTCCACCTGGCCGCGCGCACCTGCATTCGAAAGAGCGAGCTGCGCGTCGATGCGATCGTCGAGGCCCGCAAGGAGCCGGTGCACCTCGAAGGGGACTCTGCCGGCATCGGAGGCGCGCTCGGGCGCCTGGGCATCAACATCGCGGCCCACGTCAAGAAGGACAAGATGAGCTACTCGCACGAAGCGGTGCACATCGACGGCGGCCCAGGCTGTAAGGATGCACAGGTCCCGCTGTCCACCAAGTCGCCCAAGCCCAAACCGAAGTCTGACGCGCCTCCCAAGGCGGCGAAGCAAGCACCGAAGAAGTAGGCGCAAGCCATGGATGCAATGAGTTACTACTGGATCGCTGGGGCCGTGTTCCTGGCGTCGATGATCGCGTCAGATTGCAAGTTGGAAGGGGCTTCCCTGCGCAGGGTCGACTCTGCCCTCGACTAGCTCTTTGTACGCCTTGTTGAGTGCGTCGACCCCGGAGTCTGAAGACGACGACTCTTTCGTCTCGGTCGTCTTCTGCTCACAACGTCGGTTTGGGCGGCACGAGCGTAAAGGCAAGGAAGACCCCGGCAATAATCGCGAGGATATTGACCAGCACCTGCCATTCCGCCGCCAGGCCGCTGGCCGCACCGCCGATCTCCGCGGCACGCAGGCCTCGATAAGCCGCGGCACCCGGCACCAGCACCATCACCGCCGTCAAGATGACGATGGAACTGGGACGTCGCAGACGCCAGGCAAACAGATTCGCGTAGACCCCCAGCAGCAGGGCGCCAACGAACGATCCCTGCCAGAAACCAAACTCGCTGCCGACCACTACACCGGCGTAGGCCAGCACGCCCCCCAGGACCGCCCACCCGAAGTCCTTGGGGCGCACCTGGAAGGTCAGGGCCAGGCCGACCACCAGACACACCAGGAACGTCCATGCCCAGACTGGCGCGACGCCGGGTGGAGTCACTGCTGCAGGGACCGTCGACACGGCATTGACGATTGCCGCGCCGATCCCCGCGCCGATGAAGAGCTTGAGCGTCGTCAGGATGCCGCCGATCAAGCGGTTCTGGCCGGAAAGGACGTTTTTCGCGAAGAGCTCGGCCAGCCCCAGGGTCAGGGACAGTCCGGGAATGAGCACGATCACGGCGCAGAGGGTGACGATGAAGGGATCGCTGCCGGGCGTCAGGAGGGCAATCGCATTGGCCAAAAGCGAGGCGACCGTTGCGGCGGTCACCTCCAGCGTGTGGGCGACCCACTGCCAACGTCCGGCCAGCAAGACGACGACATACACCACCAGGCTCAACATCCCGGCCAGGAAGACGTCGCTCCAGGCGGCGGACATCAGCACGGCAAAACCCGCGCCGGACAGGGCGTAGCCCAAGGCCACCAGCCAACGACCGTAGATCGGTGGTTGTTCGCCGACGCTCTTCAGGCGGGACACGCACTCCTCCATCGAAAGCGTCCCGGCCTCGACCTGGTCGACGAGCTCGCCGACCTGGGCCAGCTTGGCCAGGTCGAAAGACGAGGCGGCCATGCGGGAAAAATGGCTGTGCTGCCGTGCATCCGCCTGCCGCGAGAAAATGAAATTGATATCGGACGGCGTCACGATGAACTCGCCGTACAAACCCAGCGCTCGGGTCACCCGGGTCAGGTATGCCTCGAGCCGAATCGAGGACACCCCGTAGCCATGCGTCTCCGTGCCGAGCTCGATGATGAGCCGGCAGGACTCGTCAAAGGCGTCGGGTTTGGTGCTGTCGGCGTTCATTGCGCTTTTCGATCCACTCGACACAACATCTAGTACCACGCAATTCAGTCGCTTCGGGCATTGAGTCGTTCGCAGATGGCCGCGCGTAGTCTACAATCGCGTTTGAGGAAAAGCGATGGCCACGCACGGGAGAGCAAGGCGATGATCGACAAAGACGAAGTCAGGAAGAGCTTGTTGGCCAAGCGGGAGGAGCTCGTGCAGCGAGTTCGCGGAACGCAGGCGACCGAGCGTCAAGAGGTCGCCGAGGGGCAAAACGACAACGCCCAGCTCTGGGAGGTCTCCGATATCCGGGATGACCTCGACGCCCAGGCCGCCACCGAATTCGACCAGGTCAATCAAGCCTTGGCGCGCCTCGACGCCGGTGAATACGGACTCTGCACCAACTGCGAAGAACCCATCGCCGAGGCTCGGCTCAAAGCGCTGCCGTACGCAACGCTCTGCATCCGGTGTGCAGAGGAAGCCGAGCAGCCTTCGTAGTCGTCAAATCCAGCCGGCTTTCAGACGGGCAATCCGTTGCAACTTCCGTCGGGGCGAAGTAGGACGTGGTGAGTGGAAATGAGATCTCGCTGTCTCCCAATCCTTCGCCACGCGGCCTTGGCCCTTGTCGGCAGCCTCCTTAGCCTAACCTCGAACGCCGTAGCTGACGATACGTCAGCCGATGCGGAGGCGGCGTCGGCCGATGCGGACGCGTCCTCAGCTCAAGCCCACGCCGCGAAGACCTCGGTCGAGCTTCGCTTCGTGATCTCCTCGCCGTCCGCGAGGTGGTCGGTGGTCGAGGAGAGGAACGGCATCAATGCCTTTCACTCGAGGCAGAGTTTGTACTTCGGCCCAGGGATCGGAGTGCGTGTGTTCCCCAGGCAACCCCATCATGGCGTCATCGTCGATGTGCAGTACAGCTTCGATACCGACGTCGACTCGATCAACGTGGACCTCGGGTCGTGGAGGACGGACTTCGTCCTCGCGCGTGCGGGCTACGGATACCGATTCATCAAGCACGCCAATGAGAAGATGGCTTGGGCGTTCACCCTGCACGGGAGCCTTTCGACGGGCGCATCGATCAACCGCACCGCCAATGGCGTTTACGACTTTTCGGCTCCAGTCCTCGGTGGTCGCGTAGGCGTGAATGTCGACCTCCACATCGAGCGGTTCTTCATGGGCTGGGCTTTTGCGTACGAAGGCCTTGCTCACCTCTCTCTCGGGCCGCTCAGGTCTTCGCAGTTCGTCGGATGGACCCTGATTCCGGTCTTTCGGATCGGGGTCGACCTGGGTCCGCGTATCCAATCGTTCAAGCACTGACCGCGCATCACGATGGATGAGGCCGCGGCCGTCGTCCTATTGTATGGGTGCCGTAAGGCGTGCGAGGCGGACGGACAGCTTGAACCAAAACGACCGATTCTCGTAGTCACCTGGCTGCATTTCCACTGACTCTTTGAAGTCGTCGAGGAGCATTTGCTCGACTTCGGCGGCGAATGCGTGGTCTGCGACCACCGCCATGACCTCGAAGTTGAGCCGGAAGGAGCGGTTGTCGAAGTTGGCCGTGCCCACTGCGGCAATCCGGTCGTCGACGAGAATGACCTTCTGGTGAAGAAAGCCGTCCATGTAGCGGAAAAATCGGATGCCCGTTCCGGCGGCCTCTTCGAAATAGGAGAAGGCAGCCAGGTACACCAGCATGTGATCGGCCTTGTCCGGGATCAGGATGCGGACATCGACCCCACGCAAGGCCGCAAGATGGAGCGCGTTCATGATTGATTCGTCCGGGACGAAATACGGGCTCGCGATCCACAGACGCTTTTCCGCTGCGTTGATGGCCGTCAAGAACATCAGCGTCGCGCTCTCCAACCGGTCGGCGGGGCCAGTCGGGTAGATCAAGACGTCCGCGCCTTGATCGGTCACGATGTGCGGCTCCCAATGAAGCTCGGGTGTCTTTTCGCTGGCCCAGTGCCAGTCTTCGAGAAAGGACAGTTGTACCGAGATCACGGACGGCCCGGTGATCTTGACGTGGGTGTCCCGCCAATGCCCAAACTCCGGGTCCCTCCCCATGTATTCGTCGCCCACGTTGTGGCCGCCGATCCAGGCGCTGTGGCCGTCCACGACCACGATCTTGCGGTGGTTGCGGAAGTTGATTTGAAAGCGGTTGCCGGGCCCCTTCCGGGTATGAAAGTCGAGGATTTCGACTCCCGCCTCGCGGAGCTCGTTGAGGTAGCTCTTCGATAGCGTGTTGCTGCCCATCTCATCGTACAGAACGTGCACGCGAACGCCGGCGCGGGCCCGCTCGAGAACGGCCGACTTGAGCTCGCGGCCGAGCTCGTCGTGCTTGATGATGAAGAATTGGACCAGGACGTATTTCTCGGCCTTGGCGATCCCTTCGAAAATGCTGTTGAAGGTCGCTTCGCCATCCACCAGGAGCTCGATCTCGTTGCCCCGGAGATAGGGGATCTTGGCGAGGTTCTCGCTGGTCCTGCTGGAGGCGGCATGTTCAGAGCGCGTGGACCGCAGATGGCGCGTATTCTCGTCTGCCAGCTCGGCGAATCGTCGGATCTCTTGATCGCCCTCCTGCCGCGCCGTCACGTAGCCCTCGAACTTACTGCGTCCAAGAACCCAGTACGCGGGCACTGCGAGATACGGAAAGGCGTTGAGCGACACCGCCCAGGCCACGGCTCCCTGCGCGGTCCGAGTGCTCATCACCGCGTCGATCGACGAGATGAAACCAAGCACATGGAATACGATCACCACCCATACCATGATCCGCCGTCTCCTTTTCTTTTGCCGTTTTACCACGCCCGACTCCGAGGAGGTTCGTTCGCCCAGCCTCCTAGCTGGTTTCGACCTCTTCGGCTTTCGCCCCGGCGCGTGCAGCGCGGCAGAGCGACGCCGTCGACGAGCCGGCGAAGATCATGTGAATGCCCGCGATCGTGCCGACGGCCCACATCCCTGAAACGGGGAACTGCCGCCAGATCATGACCCCTAGGACCAACGCGGCGATGCCGCTGAAGAGCGTCCAGCCCCAACCCTTGATCGGTCGGAGTCGGAACGCATAGATGATCTCAAAGAGACCCTCGACGAAGAGGTACGCCGCCAAGACCAGGGTCAGCGTAGCCAGCCCCATGCCGGGTCGGGCGACCAGGTAGCCTCCTGCGACCAGCGTCAGAACGCCGAGGACGAACATCAGCAAACCACGCCCAAACGAACCCATTTTGAACGCGAGGAACAGACGCGAGACGCCCGACACGATCAGCAGCACCCCGACGGCGATCGTAACCGAGAGCCCCGCAACCAGGGGCGAGAAGACGGCCAGCACCCCTGCGATGACGATGCCGATCCCCAGCGCCATCCCGAGCCCAGCGTGGCGCTTGATCGTGCCGAGCATTTCCTGGTCCACTTCTTCGATTCCGTCTGTCATGGTTTGCCTCCGAGTCCGGCATCTAATCTACCAGGGAGCCAAAACGCAAGGGCGATTAGGTGCGCCACATTCACCGCTCCCCCTCCAATGCTTTCTACCGAATTTGCATAGCGAGAGCCCGTCGTCCGGTGCTAGCTCGCCTCGGGCGAGCACGAGCCAACCGTGTTCAAATGAGCGCATCTCGAGGGCGACGAGGTTAGAGTCGAAGTCATTCCCCAAAGGAGGTCAACCTCATGGCAAGCCTGTCAGCCATCTTCAGAGACAACCGATACACTCCCGCCGATATCCCGGAGCTGGAGAGTAAGCTCTTCTTCGAGGGAGACCGGTCGCGGCGGTATCTGGTTCGCTTCGCTGTCTTGCTTTTCCTCTCCACCGTCATCGCGGCGAACGGGGTAATCGAAGACTCGACCGCTACGGTCATCGGAGCGATGATCATCGCGCCGCTGATGACCCCGATTCTGGCCACGACGGCAGCGCTCGTCATGGGAAACGGGCCGCGCGCGTGGCGCTCTGTCCTGCTGGTCGTGGCGGGCGTGTTGGGTGTGATCGCAGTGGCCGCCGCGCTGGGCGTGGTCGCGGTTCACGTCGTCGACTTCAAGACCAACTCCCAGATCACAGGCCGTGTGAGTCCGCGCGTGGTCGACCTGCTGGTAGCACTCGCTGCCGGGACGGCGGGCGCGTTCGCGACGAGTCGCGATGACATCGCCGATTCGATTCCGGGCGTCGCGATCTCGATTGCGCTTGTCCCGCCGCTATGCGTCGTCGGCATTTCGCTTTCGGGAGGGCAGTGGACGGATGCCTGGGGCGCGCTCCTGTTGTTCCTGACGAATTTCCTATCCATCCTCTTGGCAGGTGGTGCCGTTTTCGCGCTGCTTGGGTTGGGGGCGGCCGCAACCGAAGGGGAGAGTCATCTCAACAAGCGGCGGGCTTACCGAATCATCGCGCTGGGCGTTCTTCTCGTTGCGATTCCGCTGTCGATGGCAAGCGCGAGAGTATTTCGTGACAGCGTCGCGCAGACGAAGATCACGAACATCACGAGCCAGTGGGTAGGTCAGTACGGGACGGACGTCGTCGTACGATCCGTCCTGGTCTCCGGTGGCGTGGTCAAGATTCTCATCGCAGGACCCAAGCCGCCGCCCACGATCGATGACCTCGGCGCCCAGATCAGGTCAGAGGTCGAACACGTTGCAAAGGTGGACCTCCGGTACGTTCCGTCCCAGGACTATCAATATCCCGGAGCACAACGGAAATAGCGTGGGGTTCCTGAGAAAGCAGCGTGGCGTACCGTTCGTCCGTCGGGCGCTGTCCCTCCTCAGAACCTTATCCGTCGCGAGATGTTAGGCGCCATGCTCGCGAGGATGACCAAGCGGACAGAGCTCAGACGCTCACGTGCATTGCCGACGGCTCGAAATGCGCAACTCGAGCGCGGCATCCGCGCTAACCCGCCAAGTTGGCGAAGGTCACCCCTCCACCCGACACCGTGTGGGACCGAGACTTTCGCTTACGCGGCGCGTCGTGTGTAGCGATGATGGAGGCCGCCGACCATCGGGAGGGCGATGACCTTTCCTCCATCGATGGACTCGCGCTTGCGGGGTTCGGGCGCGTCTTTGCCGAGCGAGAGGTGGGTCCGGGATCGGTGATAGTACTCGAGGTACTTCCGCAGGATGCACCGCAGGTGCTGCTCTCCGACAACGATGACGTGGTCGAGGCAGTCCCGCCGAAGGGTCCCGATCACGCGCTCGCAGTACGGGTTCTGCCACGGGGACCGCGGCGCGGTGAGGACCTGCTCGATTTCCATCGCACGCACTCGACGAACGAAGTCCGCGCCATAGATCTTGTCTCGGTCCCGGATGACGTATTGCGGCGCGGAGTCGTAAGGGAAGGCGTTGACCAACTGTTGGCCTGTCCATCGTGCTGACGGACCCTCGGTGACGTTGAAGTGCACGACGCGTCGGCGCTCATGCTCGAGCACGAGGAACACGTACAGGATGCGAAACGTGGCTGTGGGCACGACAAAGAAGTCGATGGAAACGAGGTCCTTGGTGTGGTTCCGCAGGAACGCACGCCAGGTCTGCGAAGGCGGCTTTCGCCGGAGCGGCATGTACCTCGACACCGTGGCTTCTCCGAGCTCGAAGCCGAGCTTGAGCAACTCGCCGTGGATGCGAGGCGCTCCCCACGTCGGGTTCTCGCGGGCCATTCGACGGATGAGCGTCCGGAGCTCTCGATCGATCGGTGGACGACCGCCTCGGTTTCGGCTCTTCCAGGTCCAGTAGAGTCGAAAGCCCTTGCGATGCCAGCCGATCACGGTTTCGGGCTTCACGAGGATCAGGGCGTTCTGCCAGTCTGGCCACAGACGGCAGAGCGCGACCCAGAATGCGCGGTCCGCGTTGTGGAGCTTGGGGCGTTTGCTCTTGCGATGCAGAATGGCGAGCTGCTGTCGCAAGGCGAGGTTTTCGAGAGCGAGCTCGCGCTGCGACTTCAGGCTCGATCGGGCGGTCCCGAGCAGGGCATACAGCAAGACAATCATCGGGGTAGGCGAGCTTGACCCGGAGCGTGGAAACGTCAACGATTGTGCTCGACGAGGTTATGAGGAGGCACAACCTGGTCGTTGCCGGAGGGCGGTCTCTATTCAAAAGACCGAAGCCGCCGCTGCCGCCGGCGCTTTGAGCCGAATTGAATCGAGCTCGACGCCGGACGCGGAATCGCATGTGACAGTTCGATGAAGTTCGGATTTTCGCCGAAACTGCATAGATCTCTGCGTCTGACGGCACTACCGTCGCGAGGCTCAGGGGCGTACTAGCGAATGGATAGGACGCTCGATCTAACACCCCCTAACAATGCCGGGAGCAAGCCATGAGTAAAGAATCACGATTCGAGAACCGACAGATGGACGAGGCCTACGTCGACTACGAGCGCGCACTTCATCAGGCCAAAGTCGTTTGTGACAAGATCGACGAGGACGAGCCGAACCGCGCCGCGTCGCACCTTCGAAAAGCGCTCAACGACCTGAGCTCCGCGATCACGCACATCGAGAAGGCGGACGTGGGCAAAACCTACGCGGGCGCGGTCGATGCCATGAACAAGGGGTACAAGGAGCTGGATGAGACCGCCACGGCTCTCGACAATGGCGAGACCGATTCAGCTCAGCGCCACTACGACAAGGCGGCGGACAGCTTCGCCAAGGCCGACGACATCCTGAGCTGAGCAAGCACCCTGAGGAGAAATCAATGATTGAATATTCGACGAAACTTCGTTCGGGATGGACTACATTCCTGTTTGCCGCGCTGCTCGGTTTCGGGCTGCTCGGATTCTCAGGGGATGCGTCGGCAGAGAGCTGGAAGGGCTTCAAGTCCCAGCATGACTACAACGAGGCAGTTCACCACATGAACAGTGGTTACTCTGAGCTCGGCAAAGTCGCGACCAAGCTGCAGCAAGACAAAGTCAGCTCGGCAAGACGGCACTTCAACTCGGCGATCAAGCATTTCGACAAGGCGATTACATACTACGCGAAAGCAGAGCTGCCCGCTTCGGATAAGCCGGCCATCGATGCGCTAAAGAAGGGCCTAGACGCGCTCCGAAAGTCGGACAAAGCGCTCGAGAAGAACGACCTCTCAAAGGCGCAGAAGAACTACGACACGGCCCAAGACTACTTTGCAGAGGCCGCGGTCTTGCTGGAGTAGGTTGCTAGCCGCGATGCGCGCCGGATAGCTTCTTGGCTATTCGGCGCCTTCGGCTGCAGCCTTTTCTGAGTCCTCAGCCGCGTTGGTCCTCATCGGAGAAGAAGTAACCCTGGCGGATTTCGTCTCAGCAGTTGAGCCCTTTGGTGGCCAAGTCATCGAGACCAACCTCAACGAAGGTGATATCGAAGCGCTGCGCAAAGCGCCAAAATAGGCTCAGGAGAAGACCTGTGGAAGAGAGGCGTACGATGAGAGATTCGATCAAGTTCCTGGTGCCGCTCGCGGCGATTTCACTCGCAGTGGTGTTGGCGTCCGGCTGCTCCAAAGAGAAGCGGGAAGAGATCCATACGGAACATGAATATAGAAGGGAAGAAAAGGCGGAGGCCCATGCCGAAAAGCAGGCAGTGAAGGCCGTCGAAAAGGACGCCGAGTACCGCGACGAAGAGTGGAACGAGGCCGTCAAGTACGCGAACAAAGGCTACGAGCAGTTGGGCGACTACGACAAGAAGCTCAGCGAGATGAAGCCACGGAGGGCCAAGCTACACCTCGAAAGGGCAAGGAAAGACTTCAGCGATGCGTTGACGCACTTGGCGAAGTCTGAGGTGGGCGAGGGCCGTCAAGATGCCATCGACGACCTGAACGCCGGCGTCGACTCCCTCAACAAGGCATACAAAGAGCTTGATGAGGGCAGGGTGGACGCTGCGCAGCTGCACTACGACGAGGCAAACAAGCACTTCGCCGAGGCGGCCGACATTCTTCAGTAGTACGACTGAGCGCCCAGCACCCGCAGGATTGGTGCTCGGTTTGCGTGCGTTCATCCAGCGGCTCACGCCCGATCGGCAGGGGCCTCAGAGGCTACCGAGACGTGCAATGATCGCGCCTCCGATCCGATCTGGAGCTTCGATCTCGGGCCAATGCGCCACGTCAAGAGCTCCTGGCGCTCTTTCAAGTACCGAATCATCTGCGTCATGATCCGGCTGCCCTTGTCGTAGAGCACCTGGTGGGTCATGGCGTCCAGGGCTACGTCAAACGCGTCAGATGCGGCGAACTGCTTGCCAAACGTGCCGACCAGGCCACTTCGGAAATCCCCGAAGTCGAGATCTTCCGTCAGCGCTTTGTCCGGCTTCTGCATCAGCTCCACCTGCATCTTGTTGGGCTGGCACATGTCGACGAGTGTCGAACCGTTCAGGAGGATCGCGTGCCTAATCCTGAACGGCAGCCGACCCTCCTCCTGACGGGCCATCAGTTCGAGGCCGACCGTCTGGCCCATGTCGTGGGCGACGAGGATCACGCTGGTCAGCCCCTCGGCTTTCGCGACGGCCTCGTAGATGTCGGCCTGCAGCATGAGCGAGTAATTCTGCAAGTACGTTCCGTCGAGCGGCTTCTCGCTCAGCCCGAATCCTTTGTTGCTATTCTGCCTGTCCCGCTAGCGGTTGATCATGAACCGAAGGGCCAGGTTCAGTCTGTGGTCCTGGCCGAATTGCGCGTCGAAGTTCACCCTTCGGCCGTAGAAGTACTCGACCGCGATGAACAGATGGCTCACCGGCTCGCAGTCGAGCGTCGCCGTGGCCGTGATCGAGCTGCTGAAGGTGTCGGGCGCCTGGCCGGCGACGTTCAAAACGTCCACGTATGAAAGCATGAAGAGCGAGTTCCATTGGTCGGCCCAAGGCCGCTCCCAGCCTGCCCAAATCCCCCACGCGTTGGTGGTCAAGAGGGTGTTCGTGGCATCAACGTAGGTGCCGTCCAATCCGCCTGCGATCGACGTGTCCTGCATCAGTCCGCTGACTCCCGGACCGATCAGGAAGTTCCACTTCAATCGGTCCTCGTTCTTCGTCGGGATCGTCGCCCAGCCGGTGAACGTTCCTCCGGCCGTCCACTTGGTGGCCCGCGCGTCGGTTGTCGTGCTCTCCGCCACGAAGTACCGGACGATGACAGCCGCCATCAGGTTGCCCCATTTGGGGCTGTAGTCGTACCGGACCAGCATGTCGGGCGCGTTGAAGGCACTCTCGGCATTCGCGAACTCGGCTCGAGGCTGCTCGATCCCTGCGGTCAAAACGTGTGCATGTTTCATCTGGCGTTTGCTCAATGCCGCAGCGTAGCGAAGCACGGCTCTGCGCACCTCCGGATAGGCACCGGGAGCAGCACGGTCGAAGTAGGCCGGCCAGGTTCCTCCATTCGCAAACGCGCTGTCCGCCTGCCCAAAGGTGAGATGCCCGATCTGCGCGAAAAACTGGCGAACCCGAGGCCCGAGGCCGTCGTCAATCAGGTCCCCGCCCATGTCCATCTCGAAGAGCATGTGTGTGACTCCGGGAAAGTTCTTCCTTTTCTGTTTCCAGTCGAAGAGGTGCCGAAACTCGAGAAAGATGCGGCTGCTCGCGACGTCCACGCCGGTGCTCGGCCGTTTCACAGTGGGCACGATGACGGCGCCTGAGGAGAACAGCTGCTTGGTGGGCAGGGCGTTTCCTTGAAAGTCGTGAAAGAGCGCAAACTGGACCCAGCCTGAGAGCCGGAGCTCGCTCGGCGTGCCCTTGAGCCCCCACCACCCCTTGTCGACGACGTATTTCTTTGGTGTGCCGATCTGCCAGGCTGCGTTGTAGTTCGCCGGCTGCGAGGCGGCGAGGCCTTCCTTCAAGGTCTGTCGCTGCTCCGGCGTCATTCCGCGAGCCTTTTCGGCGGCCTGGTCAGCTTTCTGCTGATCTTCGGCGTCCTCGCCGGCGGCTTTCGGCTCGGAGCCCTTGGCTTCGAGGTCGGAGAGCCTCTTTTCGAGCTCCTGATTTTGGGCTTCGAGCTCCTTGATCCTCTCGTCCTGAGACTTGCCTTCTGAGTCCTGTGCAAGGGACGTTGTGGGAGTCGAGAGCAACGACGCGATCACGACTAGCGATGCCCACAGTCTCTTTCGCCTCTTCGGTCGCATAGCTTCCCATCAGCCTTCGCTTGTCGTCTGGGACCTCGCAGGGGCGGGCTGTTTCTGCCAGGGCCACCGACCGCTCATCTCGAGAGACGTCGTCCACCCGAGGAACGTGCGAATGGCGACCATGATCGCCAAGTAGCCCACTTGCTCCAAGGTGGGATCGATGATGATCGTCTTGATGATCGTCGCGGCGACCAGGATTTCGATCCCGGTCAGGACGACGCGTGCAATCGCCTTCCGATAGCTCTCGAAGTCAGGCAGGGCCCCGTCACGCGGATAGTTGCGGACCCAATGAAACGTGGCGACGACGAACCCGAGCAACAGGAGGAATGCGCTGGCGTCTTCCAGCGTCCGTATCAGCGTTGCAAGGCCCTGAACGACCGCGTCAGGCATTGGCTTGGTCCTGCACAGAGGGTTGCCAGGGCCACCGACCCTCGGTCTCGAGCGTCAGCGTCCAGCTCACGACGGTGCGAACGACGACGAGAAACGCGAGAACCGCGAGGGAGCCGAACGTGGGCTTCACGGTGATCGTTTCGATGACGTCGCTGAGGACGAGAATCTCGAGCCCCAGCAACAATGCTCGCCCAAGGTCGATCTTGAACTGACTGAAGTTCTGTGCCAGCGCCGCCGTCCGGAAACGCTGCACGTATCGCCCCGAAGCCAGTACGAACCCTACGACGATGATGAGCACGGCAAACAGGCTGATGAGCCCAGCGCCACGTTCCAGATACGTCGAGATCTGTTCAGCTATTTCACTCATGTCCGCCAGTCGGCTGCGATGCCAGCGGACACCCACCCGCTGTGTTCACAAACTGGGGTGTATTCGGAAGGCCTGGCGGCGTCTATGCAGAAACGGCGAGAATGCTTCTGGCACGACTCCGTTACTGCTGCGCCCGCAGTTTATGCCGAAAGCGCATAGACTTCCTGAGCCTTCGGACGTAATCCTACGAGTCCAACTCCTGCACATCAGCAAGAAAGGGAGCGAATCACCGTGCATGGGACCGAAAGTGTATGGCTTACGCGTCCCGGCGATGGCTCAGCGCGAGCAGCTTCCACCGAAGGGAAGGTTCTTCCTGCGCTCGCAGCCATCCTGGGTGGCGAAGGCGGACAGCATCCCCGGCAAGCAGGCTGAATAGCGCACTCACGGCCACATAGGCCGGACAACAAACTCTGAAACGACAAAGGAGCAAGCAATATGGGAATCGACTATCAAGTCCACCGTGCCTGGGTCGACACGTCCAAAGGCTTTCGGCAGTTTCAAAAGGCCGACAACGAGCTTTACAAGGACAACGTCGATTCGGCCGTCAAGCATTTGAACAAGGGCTACAACTACTTCGCGACGGCCATAGACCATCTGGCGAAGGCCGAGGACGAGGCCTACAACAAGGCCGGCAAGGAAATCGACCAGGGCAATCGAGAGCTCCAGAAGAGCATCGATGAACTCTCGAACGGCAACGTCGACAGTGCGCAGTCTCATTACGACAAGGCCTTGGCCAAGTATGACGACGCCCTCGACCTGATCGACTAGCCTCATCCGAGGTTACGTCACGTTGGAGGCACACCCGCCGAGCAGTGCCCGGCGGGTGTGCCTCGTCTCCCTAACCGATGACCACTGTGACACACCCCCAGCACGAAATGGAGCTCAAGGACATCGCGCAGATGATCATCGGCGCGGGCACGCTCGCGTTGCCGGTTGCGATGGACCGGGACACGTGGGAGCTTGCAGCAGAGTTGTCACCTGGCGACATCGCCATCATTGGCTGCACGTCGGTCGCTCTCATCGCGGGCTTCGTCTACGCGGCATACTTCCGTGGTCGCGTGCGGCAGCACTGGCCGCACCTACTCGGACGCGTGCTGAGCATCTACTCGCTGACCGCAATCGTTTCTACGTTCAACCTCTTCTTGGTGAACCAGGCGCCCTGGCTCACCGATCCTGGCCTGGCCCTGAGCGAGACCGTGTTCGTCGCGCTCCCGGCCTCGTTCGCCGCCACGATCGTCGACCACATGTCCTGATGGGCATATTCCGGAAAATGGCGCGGCGTTCCGTTCGCGCGTAGGGCGCCGACGGAGAGCGGTGAAGACGTAAGGAGATAGCGGATGGCTATCTTCGCAGGGTCTCCGACGGCAGCTCTCCGAAGAGCTCGCAGTACCGAGCCGCAACGCGGCCGAACTCGCACGCACCGTGCTCCAGGAATACTCGAGCCACGGTGGTCTGCCCGGGCTCTGCTTGGCGGAGCACACGGTAGATCTCATGAAGCTTCTTCAGTTGCAGATAGCGGGTAGGCCCGACGCCGAAGACTTCGTAGAAAGCCTGACGCAATGTTCGCTCCGAGACTTGGGTCGCGGTCGCGAGCTCCCGAACGGAAACCTGCTCGCGTTCCTCGACGAGCTCTTCCACTCGCTGGATGATCTCTTTTCGGGAACGCTTCGGTCGCCCATCGCGAGAGGTTGCGCGCTCGTGCTCGCA
>Ga0209273_10002281_pt1 | contig 15021 bp, 4 predicted proteins | sample tdAd471_FD_187126 | JGI IMG/M metagenome (GOLD analysis project Ga0209273, IMG submission 187126) | Marine sediment microbial communities from the Atlantic coast under amendment with organic carbon and nitrate - tdAd47.1 (SPAdes)... | ecosystem: Environmental > Aquatic > Marine > Coastal >...
CCGACACCTACTGAAATCGTTGATGGAACCTTGACTGTTATTGGTTTCACCGGAACTGAATCTGCTGTTACGGTGGATGGAAACCCTCCCACTGATGATGGAGGCGGCGACGGCGGAAGCGGTGGCGATGGTGGTTCTGGCGGCGACGGTGGAAGCGGTGGTGACGGTGGTTCTGGCGGAGATGGTGGAAGTGGTGGTTCTGGTACTACCGATTTCACTTTAACTATCGAAGATATTACTGCAAATCAAGGCGATCAAATTTGTCTCGATGTCACGGTGACTAACTTTACAGATATCCTAGGTCTGCAGTATTCCATTAATTACGATCCTGCAATTCTTCAATTTAGTTCAATTTCTAACACCAATCTCGCAGGGCTTAGCCCAAATTCATTTGGAAATCCAACTCCTGGTAATATTACCATGTCTTGGTCTGATCCTAATGCTACAGGTATCTCGATCGCTGATGGGACGGTACTTTTTGAAATCTGTTATGATGTAATAAGTACAGGCACCACGACCGTTAGTTTTGGCAGTACACCTACGCCTATTGAAGTAATTGATTCAGGTTTGAATGAAATTGATCTTACACAAAATGATGCTACTGTTACTATAAGTGGAGATGGCGGTGACGGTGGAGATGGTGGCGGTGACGGTGGATCCGGTGGAGATGGCAATGAAGATCCTAACTTTACAGGTTTTGGATTGGCAATACAGGATGTAACGGCTGATCAAGACGATCAAATTTGTCTGGATGTAGTCGCCTACAACTTTGATAACATCCTGGGAATGCAATATTCCATTAATTTTGATCCTGCCGTACTACAATTTAGCTCAATATCTAATACAAACTTGGCTGGCTTGAGTCCTAACTCTTTTGGGAATCCTAGTGCTGGTAACATAACGATGTCTTGGTCTGATCCCAATGCTGCTGGTATTTCAGTGGATGATGGGACAGTGATCTATGAGATCTGTTTTGATGTTATAGGTAATAGCTCCACTACGGTTACTTTTGGTAGTACCCCTACTCCAATAGAGATTATTGATGGAGGTTTGAATGAAATCAATTTTGAGCAGAACGATGGTGTGGTAACCGTTAATGGTGGCAATGGCGGCGGTGGCGGCGGAGGTAACTCAGGACCGTCATTTGATGGATTTGGAGTGGTTATACAAGATACCAATGCAGATCAAGGAGATTTAATCTGCTTGGATGTTACAGCTTATGAGTTCAATAATATCCTAGGAACTCAATTCAGTATGAACTATGACCCTAGCCGATTACAATTTGTAGAAATTAAGAATACGAACCTAGTGGGCCTCAGTCCGAACTCTTTCGGGAACCCTAGCCCTGGGAATATAACCATGTCTTGGTCTGATCCAGATGCCATTGGTGTCACTATACCCGATGAGACGGTCATTTTCCAAGTCTGTTTTACGGTTTTAGGCAATAATGCGATTACGACAGTTACTATTTCAGGCCAGCCTACCGACATCGAAGTTGTCGATGGTAATTCCAATATTATCCCCTTTGACTTTGATGGAAGTACGATTACGATTAGCGATAATGGTACGGGGTCTGGTTTTGATGGGTTTGGAATTATCGTTGGAGATAGAAGTTTGCAAGAAGGAGAGTCTTTTTGTGTTCCCGTTAATGTGCAAGAATTTGTAGACATCATCGGGATGCAATTTTCAATTTCTTACAATGCAGACCAATTACAATTAGATGAAATCAAAGGCTTCAATCTAAATGGTTTATCACAAAGCTCCTTTTCCGCTGAGGTAGATGGGGTGATAAGATTGACCTGGAATGATCCGGATGGTCTAGGTGTTACCCTAGATACGAATAATGATCCACAACCCTTGTTTGAATTATGCTTCACCGTTATCGGTACCAATAGTTCACAAATTTGTTTAACGGATAACCCCGTGGCTGTCGAAATTACTGCAGCTGATCTTACACTGGTAGATCCAACCTTAGTCTGTGGTAATATTTTGGTAGGAGAAGATCCTCCACCAACTGTCACAGCAGCGATCACAGGCGTGAGTTGTCCCGGTGAAGATGACGGCTCCATCGTATTGACGGTAGATGGCAAAGGCCCTACCTATAATTATGAATGGAGTATCAGCGGGTTGGGAAATGCCAATACAGCGAGTGGCCTTTCCGCTGGCGACGTAACAGTGACGGTAACTGATAATGGAACGGGCCTTCAAACGGTTGAAACAATTACCGTACCTAGCCCGGCTGCCATGACGATTGCTGAGACAATCACAGATGCTAGCTGTGCAGATGGAACGGATGGAAGTATCAGCCTTAATATAACTGGAGGAACAGGACCATTTACTTTTAATTGGTCTCCTTCTGGTACGAATACCAGCCAAAATAATGGCTTAGCACCTGATGTATACAATGTTACGGTGACGGATGCCAATGGCTGTATGGCTACCGGCGGACCCTATACTGTAGGAAGTCCAGCCCCCATTAGTATCAGCGTGATTTCTGTGCAAAATGTACAATGTGCAAGTGATGAAACAGGAGCGATTGCGATTGCTGTTAACGGAGGATCTCCTCCTTACAACATCGATTGGAATGGTAATTTACCAGATAACGTCACAACGCAAAGTGGGTTATCGGCGGGAACCTACGCTGTAGTAGTCACGGATGCGAATAACTGTAGTGCTGATCTCAATAATATCAATATCCTAAGTAATTTTGATCCAATTATCATTAGCCTTAGCCTTTCACATGTGCCGAATACAGGTGGTGGTACCGGATCGATAAATGCATCTGTATCTGGCGGTACAGGGCCTGGCACCTATTCTTATTCTTGGACTGGGCCAAGCGGCTTTAACTCTAATGCTGAGGATATTAGTAATCTTTCTTCTGTTGGTGAATATTGTTTGCAGGTGACCGATAATAATAACTGTGTCGAAACCATTTGTGCAGACTTAGGTAATCTATTAGAAATCACTTCCTTTAGTATTATAGAAGCTTGTGAAAGTATTTGTAATGGTGGCGTAGATATCAGTGTTGTTGGTGGCTTACCCGGAGGAGCAGCCACTTTTGGATGGCAACGCGTAGGAGATAATCCTATTGTTAGTGCCATGGAGGATTTAGATGGTGTGTGTGCGGGTACTTACAGAGTAACTGTGGTAAAAGACGGTCAAGAGTTAACCGGAACTTTTGAAGTAACTAACTTCTCATTAGATATTCAGTCTAGTATTACAGCGTCTACAGATAATACTAATGGCGCCATTTCTATCAGTATTGCAGGAGGGAACTCAGGCTATAATATCCAATGGAATAATGCCGATAATGACACTGGCCCGAACGCTGATAATCTACCTGTAGGAGAGGTTTGTGCCGATATTACTAGCACTGCCAATGGTTGTACCACGCGAGAATGTTGGTTTATTCCTTCAGAGCCATTTACCTTGACTCGGATGGATGTAACAGAAACGACTTGTAGTGGCCGAGAAGATGGACTGATAGAGCTACAGGTGGTGGGTGGTGTAACGCCCTATACATTAACAGTTGCTGGACGTCCCGCTTTGACACAATCGAATGCGAATGGAACGTTTAACTTGCCGGGCTTGGGCACGGGGAGTTATAACCTAACGCTCAAAGATGCCTTAGGTGCAGAATTAGCACCAGTAGCTGTTGTGCCTGAAGTCGATCCTATTGAAGTGACTTGGGAAGTAGTGAATGATACCGAGGATGCAGGCGGAACAGGTTCTATTACATTGGATATCGCTGGTGGACGAGCACCCTATAATGTAGCTTGGAATGCGAGTATTAATGGCCCTCAACCTATTCAGCTTCTTTGTGGCAATTATGCTCCGATTATTACGGATGCCAATGGTTGTGTAAAAGAAGGAATTGAAATAGAAGTGGTTTGTCTTTCAGATGAAGTGACGACGACTAACGTAGGTTGTTTGGGAGAGACCAATGGTGGAATTGATCTAGCCTTGACTGGATCAGCTCCATACCAATTTACCTGGAAAGATGAACAAACGGGTGAAAATTTTGAAGGAGCAGAATCTATTCAGAATAGACCCGCAGGACAATACTCCGTAACTGTAACCGATAATTCTGGTGCTGCTTTGATTAGAACCTATGAAATCGGTACGGAATCTAGCCTACGGTTTAATACACTCGAAACAGTTTCTTCATACAATGGATTTGCGGTTAGCTGTAGCTATGCAAGCGATGGCATACTGCAAGCTGTTGGTGGAGGTAACCAAGGAACCTTGAGTTATGAGTGGGTAAACGGTGATGGCGCAGTAGTAAGCTCCGCTTCTACTTTTAATACAGCCTCTCCTGGTACATATACGGTACGTATGTTTGATGATGTATGTATGTTAGAAGAAACTATCGAAGCTACAGCTCCTGATGGCCTTCAAGTACAAGCAGTAAATATCAACGAAATCAGTTGTGCTACTGAGGTGGATGGACAAATTAATGTACTAGCCTCCGGGGGTATTGCTCCTTATCTTTACCGCTGGAGTAGTAATGACTTTGGTGATGAAGCTCGCTTTTTGACTGCTGGAGAATATACGGTAACGGTAACAGACGCTAATAACTGCGTAGATGCTGCGACTTATACTTTAGCAGAACCTTCACCTTTGGAAGTGGTCATCGAAACAGAACCAGAAACAGAAGAATGTAATGGTGTGGCCAGAGCGATCGTTACTGGTGGTACCGAACCTTACTTCTATAATTGGGTAAAACCAGCTGGTCAGGTGACTGACGAGATTTCAGGACTTTGTAATGGAACTTATTTTGTAGAGGTGACCGATGCCAATGGTTGTACTTCTGCACTGGGAGAAGTTGCAGGAGTGGTGAAAGATAAGCGCTTCCCTTGCTTTGAAGATCGAGTAGTGCTGACCCCTGATGAGGATGGCTTGAATGATGACCTGATTATCTTCTGCTCAGATGACTTCACTGACAACCATATTGAGATTTACAATAGATGGGGGCAACTAGTATATGAAGAAGATGGGTATGATTGTACGGATTTAGGGGGTACGAACTGTTTCTCCGGACAAACGAGTAGGGGAGAAGACCTACCAGAGGGTGCTTATTATTGGGTACTCGAGTATATGGATGCCAATAATGCACTTGTACAGATGAAAGGCTCTCTGACTATCTTAAGAGAGTAGGGTAGCTATTGCCGGTTGGCCTAGTTCCAACCGGCAATATCATATCTACCCAACTAAACCTTATTTTCCCATGATTCAACCGATCTAAAATGAAAAAATTAACATTACTCATATCTTTTCTGGTTTTCAGCCTGGCTCTCTCGGCCCAATATGAAGCAGTATTTAATCATTATAACTTAGGAAATGGTAGTCGGAATCTCATCAATCCCGCTGCGGCAGGATTTGATGCAGTAGCCCAGCTACAATTTAACTTACGTGCACAATGGACGGGTTTTGAAGATGCACCAAAGACTTACGGGGCATTATTCAATACACCTATTGGTAAGGCTTTTGGTTTGGGATTAGGTATTTATTCCGAACAAGCTGCACAATTACAAAATCTTCGATTATTTCTCAATTATGCCTTTCGTTTTAATGTAGGAGAAGACTGGAAGATTTCTGCTGGTTTTTCGACAGAATTTCAGCAAATGACCCTCAATAATGATGTAACTACTGGGCCATTGCTTCAACAAGGAGATCGATTGATAGATGACTTCTTGGCCGGACAAGGCGTGTTTGATGCTTCTGTAGGTATTTACGGTACTTTTAGAGACAATACCTTCGGAGGATTGAGTATCAACAACCTCGTCAGGAATAGATTGGATGATATAGCCATTGGAGAAGCTCGTCCTTCCTTTTTGAAATACTATACTTTTGCTTTCGGTCATAAATTTGATTTATATGATTTGAATTTGACACTAGAACCTTCATTAGTTATTCGTCAGGTACTGATGGGACCTGAGTCCATGGTAGATATTAATTTAAAAGCAGGTTTCTTGGATGAGCAATTGATTGCTGGCCTTTCTTACCGAGGCGGAGTCGCCAATGCACTTGCTATATTGTTGGGAACAAGACTTTCTGGTTTTAATCTCTACTATTCTTATGATATTTCCTTCAATAGGTTCCAAGATTATAGTGTAGGTTCTCATGAAGTTACGGTAGCATTCAGTTTTGAGAACCCTGATAGATAAGAAAAACGCTAATCACTAAATATTAAAGTTTTAGCTAAAAAGCTAAGATGTCCTTTTAACAATTGGTTTTTGGGATGACCCCTTTCAGTTCGGAGAGGGGTCGCTTATTTTAAGAGAATCCCTATTCCAACTCTTTTTGAGTTAAAGAACAGGTTTTCTAGGAGTTATCATCCATATGTAATGAGAAAATACCTCGTTTAGGGTATGTGAAAGATTGCAATAAAGTGTATATTTGTTAGGCATATAAACAAATTATAATCCATGGTCCGTACAGATAGCTAACAGGCTATCCTTCACCTCTTAAGTTTAGCTTACCAACAACTGCTAAATTCCTAAGACATGAAATGATCTTGGATTCCTTCTAAAGAGCTTTGAGTTTACTAAAAATCTTAATTGAGGAGATTCAAAACGTGATCGTTTTGAATCTATAGGTCTATTTATTACCCAGAAAAACCCTGATAATTAGAACCTATTGCACTGTTCTCTCGTACAAGCTGTATGTGAGTTTCAACACCTGCAATAAGGTGTACTAATTGAAGACTATTTAAAGAAATAGTTTTTCATTATGGATGTGATATTTGACGTTTCTATCTGATTTTCTATCAAATACATATTTTAAAAAAATCCTTAGATTTTATTTTATTGGAATGAAACCTTAAATAAAATAGTCCGTAATACTCTATATAACTTCCATGAGACAATAAAGAAAATTATAATTAAGGCGATTGGATTGTATGTGATTCACACAAGAACCGTTTTCAAGTGTATACTTAAATCGGTTTTTGGGATGGCCTCTCTTCTATGCAGACAGAAGGGGGGCTTTTTTTATTCCTTATAGTCAAGTGTTATTTTTTGTTCATTAGAACTAACCATCAGCCTTTCACTTCGTTTATCTTACCGAGTTCATTTTTCCCCAGCATAAGATTATTGCCAATATTACTGAACCCATAGAGAAGCCTCAATGCCATATGATAGCGGAGAGATTGTTGAAAAATTGAGGGTTTAAAGATTTAAAGCCAGGACTAGGGCGCTCAATTGCTCAACTATTAAAGGCTTAAACCTCCAAGGTCTAGCGTATGTATTATAAAGAAAATATTTTTTTAAATGATTGATTAATAATTGATTAAGCTGTTGTGTGATAATTGTTTTTTTATGTTGATTGAAAATTGGCACGGTATTTTCAATATGTCACCTGAATCTAAAGCGGTTAAATAGAATACTTGTTGAGATGTTTTACTGGGCGTTTGCTTCATGATTATATCTCGAAGATCCATACAAGAATAACCTCGATAGAAATACAAATTCGTAAGCTTACCTCGTCCTTGCAGACCCACTTTTGCTTGAATATTGTGAGTGGGTAGTCATTCGACTACTCGGGCTAGAGGTATGTCCTTTTCAAACTTTTTATTCGGAAAACACTAAGCGCTAGTACTAGCAAACGCTTGTAAACTGGCCTGGCTGTGCTATAACCCAAACTTATTTATCATTTAAAATACATCAACATGAAACACTTTATCCACAACTTGATCCTGGTCGGGATTAGCCCTATGGCTAAGTTTGGCCAGCCCCCCCGAAGTTGGGGTAAGCTGCCGAGTATCCTTGGATGCTTGATTGCTTTTTGTTGTACCTTTTCTTTAAAGGCTCAAGATTGTAACCTAGCCTGTAATGCTTCCATCGATGCGCCCATCCAATTATCGGTAGGGACTGATTGCATCGCAGCTTTAGACTTTGATGGCATACTCGAAGCGCCACAGGAATGTGAAGGAATGAAATCCCTGGTTCTGAGAAACGAAATGAATATACTCGTTGCCGATGGTATGAATGAGGTTTCCTTCGATGCCTCTTCCTATCTAGACAAAACACTCAGCGTGACCGTGACGGATGTCGAAACTGGCGTGTTTTGTGTAGGCTTTGTTCAGATTATTGATAAACTGGCCCCTGAAATCACAAAATGCGAAGACGTAACCGTCAACTGTGTGGCCAGTACAAGCCCAGAAGAAACCGGTTATCCTGTAGTAAATGATAATTGTAGTAGCGACATCACATTGAATTATTCCGATGAAGAGTTGCCCGGTAATTGTACGTCTGGTACGATGGCCATGATACACCGAAGCTGGGTGGTGACCGACGAATTTGGGAATGCAGACTCTTGCCAGCAACTGATTACCGTAGAACGTCCTACACTTGATGAGGTCGTTTTTCCAGAAAATATAGACCTCAGTTGTGATAACCCTGATGCTGATCAAGAAATTACAGGTGCTCCTACTTTTGATGGGCAGCCGATTGATACCGATAATAACTGTGGACTGATCGTAAAAATGACGGCAGATACCGCTTACATTTGTGATACCTACGAATACCAAATCCACCGAACTTGGTTGGTCACCGATGTATGTTCCGGTTTTGATAGTACAGACTTGCAAATTATTCATATCAAGGATACGACACCCCCTGAAATCACCTGTCCTCCCAATTTTTCTGTCACCACAGAAAGTGGAGATTGTATCACTACAATCGAATTGCCAGAGCCGAGCATTGTGGATAATTGTGACACGGGTATGGACTACGATGTGATTGCTTCTTTTGGAGCCGTTGGTTTAGGGCCACATCCTTTCGTTCCAGCAGGCACGCACACCATCCAATATTTAGCCATTGATGCTTGTGGGAATGAAGCGAAATGTACCATGATGGTCGAAGTAGTCGATGATGACGAACCGACCGCAGTATGCGAAGACCTCACCGTCATCTCAGTACCTTCGGGTGGTGTAGCTATGGTATTAGCTAAAACTTTTGATGACGGTAGTTTTGACAATTGCCAAGATGAAGTATTCTTTAAGGCCCGGCGTATGAACCTTGGAGAATGCGAAGGCGTAAACGGAGATGACGCTGCGGATATCGATGGTTACCAGGAATGGTTTGATGATCGAGTAATGTTTTGCTGTGGAGAGGCGGAAACAGGAGAGATACAAGTCATTATGCGTGTCTATGAGGTCGATCCTGGCGAAGGCCCCGTCAACCCAGCACGAGAGGTAGGTGGGGGCGATTTGGATCATCATTTTTCTGAATGTATGGTGATGGTAGAAATACAAGATAAAATACCGCCACGCTTTCTCACCTGCCCCCCGGTTGATACCATTGAATGTGACGCTGACTATTCAGACCTAAGTATATTTGGTTCTCCCAGAGTAGAGGACAACTGCGGTTATACCTTGGACTCGACGGCAGTAGAAGCCATTGATGATTGTAAGGTTGGAAGTATTGTCCGAACCTGGACCGCCTCCGATGCCGTAGGCAATTCTTCTTCTTGTAGACAAGAAATATTCGTCGTCAACTCTAACCCCTTTACTGAGGAAGATATCGTTTGGCCAGCAGATTATGTAACAGATATCTGTGGTTCTACGGTTGATCCGGGAGACCTCCCAGATGGATTCAATGAGCCTCAAATTCTAGGAGAGCATTGTGGTGTGATCGCTTTCAATTATGAAGATCAAATCTTTGATGTGGCGCAGCCTGCCTGCTTTAAAGTATTGCGAACCTGGACGGTTTTGGATTGGTGTCGATATGATCCTGATAATCCTAATAGTGAAGGTAAGTTCAAGAGCATCCAGATTATAAAAGTACAAGATCATGTAGCGCCTGTCATTACCTGTCCAGCAGATGTAAGCGTGGGTGTATCTACGGATTGTGAAAAAGGAGAAGTGGAGCTAGGATTAGCTACTGCTGATGATTGTAGTCCAGGTGTCCTTATTACTAATAATTCTCCTTTTGCAACTAGTCATGGTGCTAATGCTAGCGGCACCTACCCTTTGGGGACTACCATCGTGACCTATTCCGCCTCCGATCGATGTGGTAATGTATCTTCTTGTGAAGTTAGTGTTACCGTATTGGATGACGAGCCACCCCAACCACTTTGTATTGTTGGGCTATCTGCTTCCATCTATGAGGAAGAGGGAAATCTAATGGCTCGACTAGATGCTACTGCTTTCGATGCAGGATCACGAGATAATTGTACTGCTCCCAATCTATTGAAATACACCATTAGAAGAAATGGTAGCGAAGACATGAATCCACCCACCACGCCGAGTATCACCTTTGGATGTGAAGATGTGGGAACACAATTGGTCGAATTGTGGGTGACAGATGCCTTAGGGAATGCCAACTATTGCCTGACTTATATAGATATACAAGACAATAATGAACTCTGCCCAGAAAGTAATGGAATATCGAGTGCTCAATTGGCTGGCGGTATTACGACCGAAGCAGGAGAATATGTGGAGGGAGTAGATATCAATGTGACAGGTGGTGGCTTTTTCCAGATGGCAACGGGCGACAACGGTAGCTTTCTATTTTCTGATATTCCTTTCGGAGAGGATTACACAGTAGTGCCAGTACGCAATGATCACCATCTAAATGGAGTGACCACGATCGACTTAGTGCTAATTTCTAAGCATATACTGAACATACAGCCTTTGAATTCACCTTATAAAATGGTGGCAGCAGATATTGACCGTTCAGGGCATATTTCTACGATGGACCTCATTCGGTTGCGCCGCTTAATACTACATGTAGATGAAGAACTGCCCAACGGGAATAAATCTTGGCGATTCATTGATGCAGACTACCGTTTCCCCGATCCAAAGAACCCTTTTATTACCTATTTCCCCGAAATTGTCAATATCAATGATTTAGATTATGACGAAATGCACGCCGATTTCATTGGCGTCAAAGTAGGAGATGTAAATCAAACGGTCTTTCCTAACAGCCTGTTGGGAATTGATGACCGAAGCTCATACGGAGAAATATTGTTGGAGACAGCCCACCAAAAGGTGCAAAAAGGCGAAACTTATACACTTCATTTTACGGCCCAAAGGATGCGAGACCTAATGGCCTTTCAATTCACGCTACAGTTTGATACCGAATTTCTAGACTTCATAAGTCTCAAAGAAGGTAGTATTCCTGCTATGAGCGCTGACAATTTTGGGTTGAACCATGTAGAGCAAGGTTTGATAACGAGTAGTTGGAATGAGATGGAGCCTACCAAGGTGGGGGAGAAAGAGATTTTATTCAGCTTAGAATTTAGCGCTAAGGCGGATGGGCGCTTAGCCGATTGGATGGCACTTAGTTCACGACTTACGCTACCAGAGGCTTATGATAAAGATGGCGAAGCCTATAATCTTCGCTTAGAATTTACCGATCCGGATCATGCTGAAAATAAATTTGAGCTACATCAAAACAAACCTAACCCCTTTGAGCAGCATACGACTATAGCTTTTAATATGCCGCAATATGATGTAGCCAAATTGAGCATCTATGATATGGCCGGTAAGGTAGTCTATCAACACGAGGCCCTTTTCCAACAGGGCTACAATGAACTCATCGTTCACAAAGATCAACTACCGACTGGAGGAATATTTTACTACAGCTTGGAGACCGCAGATAAGAAAGAAACCAAAAAAATGATCCTCCTCGATTAGCAGGAGTCAAAGATTTATAAAGGTGTAGAATGTATTGATGTATTGAGCCTCTGCTATAACAGCAGAGGCTTTTGTCATTTTTATTATTTCTTTAACATTTGTCGAGTTTTCAACGATTTTAGCCGAGGAAACTAGCATTTCGTCGGTGAAAGGAGCATTATTGTAATGTAATCACAGATAAGCAGGCAGATCAAATGGAATAAAATTAAACGAGCTGCCTTTACTTTCCGACTGTAAGAGCATGTTAGGGCAATGCTTTTGAAGCAAAAAAGGATATTTTAGGCCTGCCTGGCAGTCTGACAGGCCCAAATGGTGTTGCCCTAACATGCTCTAAGAAAACAACTACAAAAATTTAGATGCAGGCCAATCGCTTGGCTGCTTTTGGGAACTGGCGTAATTTTTTTACGAAAAGCCTACTAGCAACACCCTTTTGGCATAAGGAATGATGAAGACTTTCCTATGTAATATAGGTAAAGCTTCCCCTTAAAAACCAAAGTAGACAAACCCTAACCGTAACATTGAAAAAACAGATCCATGCAAGAACTATTTCAAGCTGCTTTCAGTCCACCAACCATCGTGTTTACGACGCTACTTTGCCTCGTATTGGTTTACTGGTTGACCGTTTTTATGGGCTTGCTGGATATCGGGGCGATGGATATCGATATTGACATCGATGCCGATGTAGATGTGGACGTAGATGTAGATGGTGATGTATCAGTAGGAGGTATAAGTGGTATATTGTTTTTCTTCAATTTTGGGAGAGTACCCTTTATGGTCGTTTTATCCTTCTTGGTATTGAGCATGTGGGCCTTATCTATTGTACTGGATCATTATTGGGGACAAGGATCATTGGGTTTTGCGGCCTTAATGTTTTTACCCAACCTTGCTGCTAGCTTATTGATAACTAAAGTAGTGACAAGCCCGCTAGTGCCGGTCTTTAAGAGACTAGATGGTGGTGAAGCACCAGTCGATTATATAGGGCAGGTTTGTACGCTGACGCTTTCAGCCGGGCCTGGAGACCTGGGGCAAGCTGAAGTGTATTACAATGGCTCGAACCTCTTGATCAGTGTTATGGGAGATAAGGATCAGATGAAGAAAGGGGAGAAAGGTTTAATCGTACAGGAAAACAAAGAAAAATCATATTTTATCATTCAAAAACTAGAAAATTAAGTTATGGGACCATTTGTGGGTATGATGATTTTCTCGATGATTATGGGCTGTTTGGCCTTGTGGGTATACGCGGTAATTGATATCGTACGAGGAGGATTTAAGAATGAAGGAGATAAAATTGTTTGGCTGGTATTGGTGCTTTTAGTTCCTGCACTAGGAACAGTTTTATATTACCTGATTGGTCAAAAGCAAAAGACAGATTCTAATGATCTAGTCTAGCGAAGTAGTAGAAATCAACTAGAACCAGTATAAACTAAAAATGGCGCTCCTCTATAAAAAGCTCGAGCAGAAGGTTGGTATTAGCCAGCCACTGCCGAGCAAATTATGGCAGTACTAATTTGTAACCCTAAAAACACAAAATCTATGAAAAATCTAGTAGCTTTCACCAAAATGAGGAGTCTGCTTCTACGGGGACTCTGTCGATGGTGATCATCATCAGTATAAGGAGGTAAAACTAAACCAGAGGGATAATTATGAACGCTCTTTATAATAAAGAAAAAGATAATATCATACCTCCTGTTTCTCAAGACTAATCCGTATTTTGCTTTAAACACGAAAAAATCCCAACACAATGCTTGGAACAAACCTTATAATTTTCATCTTGGGAGGAGCAGTATTCTTCTTCCTAGGTATTTTGGTCATGATCGCTAAATTCTACAAGAAGGTCCCACAGGGGCAGGCGATCGTGAAAACAGGTTGGAGTAAAGAACCTAAAGTGGCTTTTAAAGATGGTATCTGGGTGATCCCTGTGATCAATCTCATGGAGCGAATGGACTTGTCGGTAAAAACCATCGAAGTAAATCGGATGAAAGAGGATGGCCTGATTTGTAAGGATAATATGCGCGCTGATATCAAAGTGGTCTTCTTTGTCCGAGTAAATTCCGATACCGAATCCATTCTTAAGGTAGCTCAAACGATTGGCTGTGCCAGGGCCTCTGATCCTGAGACCTTGCGGACACTATTTGAAGCTAAGTTTTCGGAAGCACTGAAAACGGTCGGAAAACGATTTGAGTTTATCGAACTATACGATAATCGTGAAAAATTCAGAAAAGAAATCATCGACATTATTGGTAACGACCTCAATGGTTATAGCGTAGAGGATTGTGCCATTGACTACCTCGAACAAACACCTATAGAATTCCTAAAAGCAGATAATATTCTCGATTCAGAGGGTATTAAGAAAATTACAGAACTGACCGCCGCTCAAAAAGTGAAGGCTAACTTTATTCGTAGAGAAGAAGAAAAAACGATTAAAGAGCAAGATGTTGAAGCGCGTGAAGCGATCCTTGAATATGAACGACAACTCGCAGAGAAAGAAGAGCGTCAGAAGAGAGAGATCGCCAATATTCAGTCCCGTGAAAATGCTGAAATAGCTAAAATTAGCGAGGAGGAGCGTTTACGTTCTGAGATGGTGCGCATTAAAACGGAAGAAGAATTACAGATTGCAGAAGAAAATAAGCAACGTCAAGTAGTGATCGCATCGAAAAATAAAGAGCGGGCAGAAGTAGTAGAAACGGAAAGAGTGGAAAAGGATCGCTTGCTAGAGCAAACAGAAAAAGAGCGAATCGTTACCTTGGCCGAGATCGAAAAGGAAAGAGCGATCGAAGAAGAAAAGCGCAATATCCAGGATGTCATCCGGGAGCGCGTGATGGTGGAGAAGAAGACGGTAGAAGAAGAAGAAAAAATCAAGGATACCCGAGAAGTGGCTACGGCTAATCGAGCTAAGCAAGTCGCGATTATCCAGGCAGAGCAAGTAGGAGAAGCTTCTGTGATTGAGCTTTCCAAAACGGCTGAAGCCGAAAAATTGGCCGCAGAAATACAGGCTCAGAAGCTCTTTATCGATGCCGAAGCCGAGAAAAACGCTGCCGAGAAAGAAGCCGAAGCACGTAAGATTCGGGCAGAAGCCAAGGCCGCAGAAGAAGCGACCATCGGTTTATCAGAAGCGCAAGTGACCGAGGCGAAAGCCAAAGCCAAAGAGTATGAAGGCTCATTAGAAGCTGTTGTCATAGAGAAGAAAGCAGAGGCAGAAGCCAAAGCGATTGCAGCCAAGGCAGAAGCCATGCACAAGCAAGGCTTATTAGAAGCAGAAGTGTTAGCTTCTAAGGGAAGTTCCGAAGCTAAAGTGACCGCCGAAAAAGGCTCAGCGGAGGCCCAAGCCATGGAAGAGAAACTAGTCGCCGAAGCCAAAGGTGTTGAGCAAAAAGCACTGG
>Ga0209273_10002285_pt1 | contig 14975 bp, 10 predicted proteins | sample tdAd471_FD_187126 | JGI IMG/M metagenome (GOLD analysis project Ga0209273, IMG submission 187126) | Marine sediment microbial communities from the Atlantic coast under amendment with organic carbon and nitrate - tdAd47.1 (SPAdes)... | ecosystem: Environmental > Aquatic > Marine > Coastal >...
CACTTTGGCAATGGCTAAAGCATGAAGAATATGATGCGGATAAAGGTTATCTATATCTTTTCGAGAAATTACATTGATCTTTTGATTCCAATCTTGATACAGTGGTCCAAGCGCTTCGAATTGCACAATCTGTTTTTCAGATAAAGCTGGGAAATATTTCAGGATCTCTTCCATAGGTCTATTTTTCGGAGCAAAGGTAGGGTTTTAAGCCGAAATCAGCTCGCGGAAGGCGTCCCATACAGGATCTACAGGTGGCGGAGCAATGATCGTTTCTTCTTCTTTTGTCACCGGGTGATTAAACTTGATTTTCCAGGCATGCAAATGAATCGATCGATCCTTGTTGCTTCGGCGGAAACCATATTTGACATCTCCCTTGATCGGAGAGCCAATGGCGGCTAATTGCGCCCTCACTTGATGGTGCCTTCCGGTCAACAAGTTGATCTCTAATAAATGATAGGTATCACTTTTACCTATCACCTTATAGCTAAGAATGGCGGCTTTACTCCCTTTGGTATCTTCCTCCACGACTATCGATTTATTACTTTTCCCTTTTTTTAAAAGAAAGTGATGGAGCTCGTCCGTTTCCTTTTCGGGCAAATTTTTGACTACAGCTAGGTAGATTTTCTCAATAGTACGATCCTTGAATTGCTCATTGAGGTGAGCAAGCGCTTTAGGATTTTTAGCCATCAATATCACACCAGAGGCAGGCTGGTCAAGGCGATGAATGAGGTGTAAGGGATGTCGGCAGTATCGCTCTGCGAGAGTCAAAAGCGAAGGGGTCTCGGCAGAATCAGTCTGTACAGGGACCGTTACCGATTTATTGAAAGCGATCAATTGGTTGTTTTTGTACAAAACCTGATCGCCAATTTTAATTTTTTCCATTAAATTTAATCTACTTCTTCGTAATCTACATATTCTCCATCAAGATCGTTATCGTGCCCAGGTGCCGGGTCTACCTTTTCCCGTGAAGGAGGAGGCGCCACAGCATTGGAAGGAGCAATAAAATACCGATAAATGAAATAAACGAGTCCGGCGGTGATTAGTAGCTTTATCATGATGAATGCTTAATTTCTACAAAATTACCCTTTTCGGGCTGAAAAAGAAAAGCCAATTGAACGCTCCTTTGAAAATGGTGTACCTAATTCATGCATAAGCGATCCAATCGTTTTGCGAAACCCCAAACAAATCTACGACGACTATAATTTGTAAAAGCGCGAATACCATAGCCTTTAGAATACAACTTGCTAATTATTTTTTACATTTGCATTTCTTTAAGGTGATTCAATAAATAATGCGCTCATTATCCGAAGTTTGTAAATTCAAAACCACTCGATGGGATCTTCAAAAAATTTAACTAGAATAACAGGTTGGTTAGTTTTTGCAATAGCACTGACCGTCTACTTTTTTTCTGCCGAACGAACGGGTAGTTTGTGGGATTGTGGTGAATTTATTCTTGGAGCCTATAAGCTACAGGTTGTCCACCCTCCTGGAGCTCCATTATTCCTTTTGGTAGGGCGTCTTTTTGCCTGGGTAGGCAGCCTATTTTCTTCTGATCCGGCCAATATTGCTTTTGCTGTCAACTTAATGTCTAGTACCTGTACTGCTTTTGCAGCGGCCTTTATTGCTTGGACATGTATGGATTTGACCAAATTGTCCTTTGTTGGGCGTGACGGAGAAATGGATCAAGGGCAAAGCTGGGCAACAGCTGGCGCAGGTTTGATCGCAGGTTTGACAACGGCTTTTTGCACGTCTATTTGGTTCTCAGCAGTTGAGGGCGAAGTATATGCCATGTCTACCTTCTTTACGACACTCACCCTTTGGTCAACGGTCAAATGGTATAGCTTACCCGATACGCCAGATAGTGATCGCTGGTTACTATTTACCGTATATGCCGGTGGATTATCTATCGGTGTGCACTTATTAAGTCTTTTGACTTTTCCAGCTTTGGGTTTGTTTTACTATTTCAAGAAATACAAAAAACACAACTTTTTAGGCATGGCTCTTGCCGCAGGTGGTGGGGTCGTGGTCTTAGGTGTGATTCAGAAACTCATTATCGTCGGTATTCCAGTCTTATGGTCTAAGTTTGAATTACTCATGGTAAATGGAATGGGTTTGCCCTTCCATTCGGGCTTAATACCGACTATTCTGTTGGTTGGGGGTGCCATTTTCTTTGGCTTAAACTATGCACATAAGAAAGGAAACCAATTGCTTCAATTGATCGTCATGGCTGCGGCCTTGGTCGTTATTTCCTTTTCTACCTTAGGTGTGGTAGTGGTGCGAGCCAATGCTTCTACACCCGTAAATATGAATGCACCTAGTGATGCCATGCGTTTGATCCCATATTTAAACAGGGAACAATACGGAGAAAGAGCCTTATTATATGGGCCAAACTTCTCAGCTCGATATACAGATTTGGATGATTCGGAGGATCGATATGGACGAGTAGGAAATCGTTACGAAATCGTTGACCAAAAAATTTCCTTAAAATATGCCAATAAGGATAAAATACTATTTCCTCGAATGGGAGATGGATCACAGGGGCGCCCTCGCCTTTATAAGCGTTGGATGGGCCTGAATCCAGATGGTCCGCTACCGGGCAACAGACCTAATTTTGCGGATAATATTGGCTTCTTTGTTCGCTATCAGTTAGGGTGGATGTATTGGCGCTATTTCATGTGGAATTTCTCTGGTCGACAAAATGGAGATCAAGGCTATGAGCCTTGGGATAAATCTAGTGGGCATTGGATTAGTGGGATCGGTTTCTTGGATAGCATGAGGCTAGGAGATCAGAGTGAGTTACCCGCTACGGAAAGGAATAATAAAGCAAGGAATACCTATTTCATGATTCCTTTCTTATTTGGCTTGATTGGAATGTTTTTCCATTTCAAAAAACGAAATAATGAAGCGCTGGCTTTAATGGCGCTGTTCATCATAACCGGGATAGGCATTATTGTCTATTCCAACCAACCGCCGCGAGAACCGCGAGAACGGGACTACGTGTTGGTAGGCTCCTTCTTTACCTATGCCATTTGGGTGGGGATGGCAGCCGCTGCGCTCTTCAACTTATTGCGAGAGCGAGCCAAGCAAAGCGGGCCAGTTGCTGCTATCGTGGCATCGTTGGCCGTATTGAGTGCTCCTTTGTTGATGGGATTCCAGAATTATGATGACCAAAGCCGAATGCATCATACTGGTGCACGTGATTATGCCAGTAACTTCTTGAATTCTTGTGCCCCCAATGCTATTATTTTTACCTATGGTGATAATGATACTTATCCATTATGGTATGCACAGGAGGTGGAGAATATACGGCGAGATGTACGGGTGGTCAACCTGAGTTTGATTGCAGTAGATTGGTATATTGATTTGCTGCGACGCAAGCAGAATGAATCACCTGCCTTGAAACTGACGATCCCTAGTGAAGCTTATCGAGGGAATAAACGAAACCAAGTGTTATACAATCCCTATGCTCAATCCTCCAATGCCAATAAAGCAGCGAGCTTAGATCAGTTCCTGCGGATGATTGCACAACCCAGAGAAGTTCCTTTGCAAGGAGGACGTACATTGGAAGGTTTCTACGAAACCAAGAATGTGTTTATTCCAGTGGATCGTCAGGCTGCGCTAAATAGTGGCGCGGTGACCTTAGCTGATTCTAATAAGATTGTATCTCGTATTCCACTTAATTTGGCCAATAAGGACCAAATGCTGAAGGATGAAATAGCTATTTTGGATGTAATCGGTTCCAATCTATGGGAACGCCCCATTTACTTCTCTGTAACTTGTAGAAGAGAAAAATTAATGGGACTCGATAACTATATGCAGTTGGAGGGCTTAGGCTTGCGAATCGTACCCGTACGTTCAGAAGGTGAAAATATTTACGGAATGATCGGACTCGGTCGAGTAAATAAAGATGCCTACTACGAAAATGTAATGGAGAAATTCCGTTGGGGTAATTTTGACAAAGAAGATTTGTTTGTAGATAATAGCTACATGCCTAGTATTCAGAGTATGCAGCTGGGAATGAGAAGAGTTAGCTTTGAACTGTTGCGAGATGGAGATAAGGATAAGGCCATGGCCTTGGTGGACCGTTATTTTGAATCCTTCCCGCATAAGAACTTCCCTTATGATTATCGTACGATGATGATGCTGGACGTCTTATACCAAGCCAATGAATACCAAAAAGCTAAGCCCCATATGGAGATTCTAGCTTCGGAGACATTGGATTACTTGGAATACTACTCTTCTATTATTGATAATAAAAACTTTCAGGCTAGCTTTGGAGACCAATACAGTCTTCGAAATAGAGACATGGAGCGATTATTGGAAGAAGCACAGCGCCAAAATGATACGGAGTTTTTGCAAAAATGGGAACCTCTATTTGCTCCTTATCGGGTAAATACCACTCCTAATCAGGGCTTAGATGGTTTACAGCAAATTAATCAATAAAATAACTAGGAATCAAGGGCATTCGCCCCGACACTAGCATCCTGATAAAAAGTTTAGTTCAACACGGTTTGAACTAAACTTTTTAATTTTTCAGGGATTCCGTTTCTTTGTATTGAGTCAAACTTACATCATATGAATATTTCAAAAATAGCTATTGGTTGTGATCATGCCGGCTTTCCTTATAAGGATAGTATTAAGGCACTTCTTCAGGGAAGAGGGATTGAAGTGACCGATTATGGAACCAGTTCTTTGGAATCAGTAGATTATCCCGATTTTATCCATCCAGTCGCTAGCGATGTAGAAAAGGGAAAAGTAGAATTAGGTATCATCTTGTGTGGTAGTGGTAATGGCGCATCCATGACGGCTAATAAGCATCAGGGCATCAGGGCTGCTTTATGTTGGACCAACGAAATAGCGGCTTTGGCACGTCAACACAATGATGCCAATATCTTGTCCTTACCTGTTCGTTTTGTGAGCGAAGCAGAAGCACATGAAATGGTATTGACGTTTCTTGCTACCGCTTTTGAAGGTGGTCGGCATGCCAGAAGGGTTGGAAAAATAGCTTGTGCATAGCGGATTGGATGCTTACTTACCGTTTACCAATAATTCGTTGATATATTCGTTTTATTGAAGGTACACCAAAAACGCGTGAAACTTGTAGCTATTTAGATATTGTACTTATAAATCAACCAATTTCTCTGGCTATTTGCAGGATCTAGACCCTTAGGTTGTATTGTCGGAAGATCATCGTCCTCGGCTAGAATAAAGACAGAAATGATCAGAGAATTATAAATCAATGAATAAGATGAAAAAATTATTGGGCTTGCTACTGTGCTGTACCTATGTAGTAGGATATGGTCAATATGCAGGGAGTACCTCAGCCGAAGCGGAAGAAATTGCCCGAGCCGCAGCCGCCACGATTACCGTCAGTGATTTAAAAAATCATTTGACGACGATTGCCAGTGAGGAATTTGAAGGAAGAGAGACGGGAACTGAAGGGCAAAGAAAAGCCGCCAATTATATTGCGAAGCAGTTTGCTGACCTAGGGCTACCTACAGTGGGAGATGATGGTTCTTATTTTCAAAAGATATCATTTATTTCCGAGAATTGGAGCAATATTGAGCTCAATGTCAATGGGAACACCCTGCGGCATTTATGGGATTATTATGCTTATCCTGCCGATAATGGAGATAAAGGAGCTATTCAATTTGATGAAGTCGTGTTTTTGGGTTACGGCATCGATTCGGATAAATACAGTGATTACAAAAATGCCGATGTGGCTGGGAAAGCGATCTTGATTTATGCTGGAGAGCCAATGGGCAAGGATAGTTTATCACATGTGTCGGGACAAAGGGGAGAAACGGAATGGTCAAAAGATATATCCAAAAAACTGAGTGTAGCTAAAGAAAAAGGAGTAGCGATGGTTTTTATCATCGATCCAGATTTCAAAAATAATGTGGGCATAGCACGTCGGACTATTCTCAATCGTCGCCTAAAGATGGGCTGGAGTAAGAACCCTGCCGATAACTATGCTAATAATTGCTTTATCTCTACAAAAGTAGCCAAGGATATTATTGGCGGGCAGTTCAAAAAAGTCGTTAAAGCTCGCAAGAAAATCAATAAGAGAAAGAAGGCTCGTCGCGTTAATCTACCTACTGATTTGGCTATCACCATGGAGAAAAATGTACGGCAGCTATTAGGTGAAAATGTACTAGGCTTCGTTGAAGGATCAGATCCAGTTAAAAAAGATGAGGTGGTCGTGGTTACTGCTCATTATGATCATCTTGGAAAGCGAGGAAATGATATTTATTATGGTGCTGATGATAACGGCTCCGGAACTTCATCCGTCTTGGAGGTTTGCCAGGCGTTTGTAGAAGCTAAGAAAGCGGGTAATGGCCCCAAGCGAAGCGTATTATTTATGTTGGTATCTGGAGAAGAAAAGGGATTATTAGGATCAGAGTACTATGCACAGTATCCGGTATTTCCTTTGGCACAAACAGTAGCTAATGTTAATGTCGATATGGTAGGTCGGGTGGATGAAAAGCATGCGGAGAATCCTAATTACATTTATGTGATAGGTTCCAATAGATTGAGTACGGAGCTGCATGAAATCAACGAGGCAGCTAATACTAAATATACGCAACTAGAGCTGGACTATACTTATAATGCAGAGAGTGATCCGAATCGTTACTATTATCGTTCAGACCATTACAACTTTGCTGAAAAGGGAGTACCTGCGATTTTCTACTTTAACGGAACGCACGATGATTACCATCGAACTAGTGATACGGTGGACAAGATCAATTTTGAAAAGATGGCAATTATTGCCAAATTGGTATTCCACACTTCTTGGGAACTAGCTAACCGTGCAGATCGAATTAAAGTAGATGTGTTGCCTAAAAACTAAGCAGTGATTTTTTCCTGGCTACTTTGGTGAGAAATTGTAGTCAGGGAAAACTTATAAGGTTTAATGAGCTAGATCGAAAAATAAAAAAAGGCCAACGAACATAGTTCGCCAGCCTGCTCTACAAAGCGAGTCGATACTTGATTCTACCCCCCTGTTGAATCAGCACGTCTCGCTTTTTCTTTTGGTCCATTCGGACCGGTATATCTTACGGGCAACAGCCAAACTATCCCCCCACGTTAGTTCAAGCTAGTTGCCCGATTGATTGCTCTTCGGGGTACTACGTGATGTTCAGCTTATACTGTTAATAGTATAAAAGGAAAATGCGCGTAGCACATTTTTGATTTTAGCATGCTAAAATCGGCCGTCTTTTTGATTTGGTATGAAATGTATTTGAGAAGATTGGAGATTTTTTCAACTCCAATTCAGAAATTTTCTCAAGCTCTCTAAGAAGTGTGGCATCAGTTAGAATGGAATTCCCTTCTTCCTGTACCGCTAGTGCGAAAGTAAATATTTATTCAGATATATTCAACTTCGCTTCTGTAATTTTTTCTAGCAGTCTCTCAAATCAGACACACTTGATAAATATTACGCTAATTGTTCAGAAAGGTTGCCAATTTGGCAGAAATATTTTCACTGGCATGCCCTTTGAAGGCGGTGTAATACATCTTTGCTAGAGGTTTTATACCTGCCAAGCAGTATAAATGCTCAATAGAGACTGTCGGTATGGCGGTAGTAAGGCTATTTTATAGCACTGAAAATTCTTCTCACTATTTTTTTATCAGTAGAAACAAATAAAGAAATAGGCTTAGAGAATCATCGATAAAATACTAAAATCAAAAACCAAATTCTATGCAAAAAGGAAATATATCTGTACAAACTGAGAATATTTTTCCCATTATTAAGCAGTTCTTATATTCAGATCAGGAAATCTTCCTGAGAGAATTGATTTCCAATGCAGTAGATGCTACCAATAAATTAAAGACCTTAAGTTCTAAAGGAGAATTTAAAGGGGACATTGGCGATACTACCATTGAAATATTATTAGACAAGGAGAATAAGACCTTGACCATCCGGGATAAGGGGATTGGGATGACAGAGGAAGAAGTACAGAAGTACTTAAACCAAGTGGCATTCTCCAGTGCAGCAGAGTTTCTTGAAAAATATAAAGATGATGCCAATATCATTGGTCACTTTGGCTTAGGGTTCTACTCCGCCTTTATGGTAGCTAGCCGAGTAGAAGCCATTACCAAATCCTATAAAGAAGGCTCAACCGGCGTAACTTGGGAATGTGAAGGAGATCCATCTTATACGATTGACGGAAATGATAAAGAAACACGCGGAACAGATATTGTCTTGCACATTAGCGCAGATAGCGAGGAATACTTGGAGGAGAGCCGCATCGAGGAGCTATTGAAAAAATATTGCCGCTTCTTACCGGTATCTATCCAGTTTGGTACCAAGACAGAATCTGTTACAGAAGGAGAAGGCGATGAAGCAGAAACAAAAGAAATCGAAGTTGATAATATTATCAACAACATTGCTCCCCTTTGGAAAAAACAACCTGCTGAATTAACCGACGAGGACTATCGTTCTTTTTACAACGAATTATATCCTTTCAGTCCAGCACCAATGTTCTGGATTCATTTGAACATTGACTATCCTTTCAACCTTACAGGGGTGTTATACTTCCCTAAATTGGGGAACTCCTTTGAAGTACAGAAAAATAAAATCCAGCTCTATTCCAATCAGGTATACGTAACGGATGATGTGAAAGAAATTGTACCTGAGTTTTTGACGCTATTACACGGTGTAATTGATTCGCCAGATATTCCATTGAATGTATCCCGTAGTTATTTACAATCCGATCAGAATGTAAAAAAGATTACCGGTTATATTACTAGGAAAGTAGCGGATAAATTATCAGAGTTATTCAAAAAGGATCGGGAAGATTACAACGCTAAGTGGGCTGACCTAGGCGTTTTTGTGAAGTACGGAATGATTTCTGAAGAGAAATTCAACGACAAAGCTGAAAAGTTCGCTTTGTTGAAGAATGTGGATGGAGAACACTTCACCATAGAAGAATACAAAGAGAAGGTCAAAGAAACCCAAACGGATAAGTACGATAAGCAGGTTCTAATCTATACCAATAATCCAGTTGACCACGATAGTGCGATACAAGCCTGTAAGAATCATTCTTATGATGTATTGGTATTTGATCATGTCATTGATAATCATTTTCTACAGCATGTAGAGCAGAAGCAAGGTGATGTGACTTTCGTGCGAGTCGATTCAGAGACGATTGATAATCTGGTACAAAAGGATATCGAAACCGAATCTGTATTGAGTGAAGACGATCAGAACAAGATCAAGGAGCGATTTGAGAAAGCGATTGCTGGAGGTGGAGGAACGATTGTCATGAAAGCGATGTCTCCAGAAGACCAGCCAGTGATGATCACTAAGCCTGAGTTCATGCGTCGTATGATGGAGATGCAAGCCATGCAAGGAATGACCATGCAAGGAATGCCTGAGATGTATAATGTAGTGATCAATACGAATCACCCGCTCATTGCTAGCAAGTTGATGAAAATGCGCAGTGAAGAGAAGAAAGAGCATTTGGTGAGCTACTTATATGACTTGGCACGCTTGAATCACAACATGCTGAAGGGAGCAGATTTGACTGCTTTCGTAGGAAGAAGCTTAGATTTCTTGAAATAGATAATAAGTTAAAAAACAGCTTGGGGAGCTTTTCTTAGTGAAAGGCTCCCTTTCTTATTGGTACTTGTTTCCCATTTTTTCTAGAAGGGCGACGGCCTTCATTCTATAAATGGGGTCAGAACTCATTTTGATTTCCTCTGCTAGTAAGCTCGCCTTCTCATATTCCTTTTGCCGTACATAAGCTAATGCTAGATACCAAGTAGCGCCTTCATATTGGTCGCCGTCATTCAATCTTGTTTTTTGTAAATATTGTATAGCTTTTTCTATATTTCGCTCTTCCAACTGGGAGATGCCAGCATAGAAAATAGCTTCGAAGTCATTGGCTTGGTCGGAGATATGGGCTTCAAGCAAATCAACAGCTTGTGCATAGTCTTTTTGCCCAAAAGCAATGATGGCCTTTTGTTTGATCGGGGCATTGATGGCAGCTTCCGCACTTCCTCTTTGTAGCGATCCCTCATATACGGGCGTGGTATAGAACTCAGCAAATATGCGTTCTCCTTTGGTTTGCTGCCAATAGGTGAGGAAGGCTGTTGCAATAATGAAAATAAGTAGGACAGCTACTGCTTTATTAAAAAAAACAGGCAGCGGACGGTTTGAAGTGCGGGTGGCCTTACCCAGCTTTCTCAGCTGTATCTGGTCCTGTACTGGGTTAAGACTGCTGTTGATGCCTTCTAAGGCACCATCACATAAAGGGCAATCAATCAAATGCTGCTCTACACGTCTAAGTGCTACACCATTCAGCTTCCCTTTGTGGTAAGCTTTTAGCTCGCCTAAGCTAAGGCAGGCTGTTTCTTTAAACATGGCTTCCATTGGCCTAAGACTTATTTTGTTGATAAACGAGGAGGCTCCGCTTCAATTGGCGCTTTCCGTTTTGTAAATAACTCTTGACGTTCTTGGCGCTAAAACCAGTAAGCGTCATTATTTCTCGGTAACTCTTATTTTCAAAGTAAAACAGGTATATACACCGGCGTTGGTTTTCTTCTAGTGCCTGCAAAGCGGCTTGGATTTGCGCTGACGATAACTGAGCTTCTTTTTCGTTTCCCGCATAGATGGGAAAAAAAGCTTCTTCAACTTCTTGATTTTTTTTCCATGCTTCCGTCTTGCTAGCTGCTCTACGGTAGCTTCTAATATGGCTAATGCAGTGGTTGCGAATCACCGAAAATAACCAGCTTTTAAAATAATCAATTTTTGTATCAGGAAGTTGTTCGTAGGACTTTTCGATAATGGTCATGACCATGTCCTTACAATCTTCCTCATTAGAGAGGTACTGTTTGCAGTTGTAGTAGATTTGATGCGTATACCGTTCGAACAGGGCAAAGAAATACTGTTCTTCTCCGGTTTCTTGGAAGGCTGTTAGCAACTGTTCATCTGACAGTTTTGCAAATCTCTTTTTGGGTTTGAGCCAGCGCAAAGACATACTCAATATTAACAAATAATATCAAGTATTAAAAGAGGAGTAACAAGACTTCAGCAGTTTCCTTTGATGTGACTGGGAGAAAACGGCTGAAGCCTATCAAGCATTTTATTAAGCGTACCTAAAACTCGACGGTGGATATAATGAATTCCAGCTGCTGCATAAAATTACGCTTTTCTTTGCCTGGCGCATACACAAAGCCGTCGATGAATAGAAGTTCTTCTTTATCGGGATTATGAATGAGGTAACTAACAAAAGCTCCACCCATAAAGTCATTAACCATTTCCCAAATTCCCCGAGCCTCTAGAGCATATTTATTGTTTAGGGTCTTCACACTGGTAAACATGGGGAGGTCAATGTCATTGATCCGCATATAAGTACCAGGAATGGTCGAAGAAACATATTCCCTACCTAGGGAGTCTCGGATAGCCTTGATTCCTTGTTTGGACAATTGAGATTGATCGACATAATTGATCTTGCGAATGAGAAGGTTACTATTGATATCATCCAATTCTCTTCGCATCCAGATCAAATCCTCATTACTAATGGCTAAACTATAATCGCTAGGGATTCGCATTTTAGCGTCCATTTTATCTGCTACTTCAGCTTCAATGGCTGGGTTTTCTCCACCGAAGTAAATGGTCGCTTCAATTTTTTCTCGATCTGCATCCTGTACTCGTTTGGCTACGGCTGGGAAGTTTTTCTTGACGTTTTCTACTAAGGCGTCATCTGTAAAGCCAAATTGATAAATCAATAATTGGTTCTTGGCCCATTTGTTTCTTGCTACAGTCGAGGTATAATTAGGGTCATTCTTGGCCTTTTGCACCCTTTCTTCTTTTAAATCACCACTCACCAAGCGAGTAGTAGGAGAATCCTCTTCATTGAGGTTACAAATAAAAAGGTAATTTCTGAACTCTTTACGGATAGGGTCTTTTTCCAACTCCTCTGGCGTAAAATGCCTTAGGTCAAAAATAGGTTCAGGTTGTGGTAGTATCGGGTAAGATGCACCATAATAGTAACGGAGGGTATCACCGATAGGCCCTTCCCATATTCGCTCATCTGAAATTATAATGATTTCATTTAGCTTGCCAAATGCATTAGGTACCGGAGACATACTACGTTGCATATCTTCGCTACAGGCATTAAAAAGCAAGCACAAACATATAATGCTGACTATTTTATAAGCACTCATTGACTAGATTTTTAATAATGTTGCTCCCTTTTAGCTCAAAAAGGAGAATAAGAGTAACGTACTCATTTAGATGATGATCTTTGCTGTCTTTTTGGTGTATTCTTTCTGTGCAATACCTATATATCTTAATTCTTTGTCAACTTTTATGCCTAAGTAATGAAAAATAAATAACTAAGACCAATTGGCGTTATCTTTTTCCACCAGCCGTCGTTGTTCATCATTCACGTAGCTAGGCTATCCTGCCTGGCGGCTCGACAGGTCCTCATTCTTCTCGCCTAGCCTGGTGAAAAAACATTTAGCTCCTTGGCCCAACTTATTTATTCCTCATTACTAAAACACGAACCACAAAAATTGGCAGAGAAAGTTTGTCTTCAACTGCTAAATTAGCAGGAAGTGAAAAATAAAGCATATTCTAGGCTTTATTTTATTCTTCATACGCCAGAAGTTTATGCACTTTACCGTTTTTGCCACAAAAACGAACCGCTTATCCTGACGTTCTATTTTGTAGGGCAGATAATTCGAGAAGGTTTTCCCAGACAACTTTAGTGGCTTTATCCCAACTGAATTTTTGTCTTTGAATGCGTCCGGCAGCAATTAAATCGGCTCTTAAAGTCTTGGATTGATACATTCGTTTTAAGCCAATAGCCATAGCTTGGGTGTTAGTCGGGTCAACTAAAATAGCAGCCTCTCCTGCTACCTCAGGCAATGAGGATAAATTCGATGTCAAAATAGGAACTTCCGCGTGCATAGCTTCTAATATGGGCACACCAAAACCCTCAAATAAGGAAGGATAGGTGAGTGCCAATGCCGCTCCCAGTAAGTCTGGCAAACGACTATCCTCGATATACCCTAAGAGTTTAATATCCTGCTCTACCGCTGATTGTTCGAGTGCCGTTTTGATCTCACCCGTTTGCCATGCCAAGCGCCCTCCAATCAACAATTTGATGGAGGCATTGGTTGCTTGCTTAAATAGGCCAAAAGCTTCTATTAACCTAGCTACATTCTTTCTGGGGTGGACTGAGCCGAGATAAAAGAAATAGTCTTGTCCATCGCTGTATAGGGCCTTGATATTTTCTTTTCGCCTAGCATTGAGTACCTGAAATTCTTTCCTCACACCATTACAAGCTACCTTTATTTTCGCAGGAGAAATACCGTAATGCTCAACAATATCCGCTTTTGTGAAGGAGGAAACACTAATGATTCGCTCTACACGTTTCAAGTATTTGGGGACAAAATGCTGGTAAAAGACCCGACCGTGAAAGGGCACTTGCTGTGGATAATGATGATGTGCAATATCGTGACACACCATTACTGTAGGAAGAGCAGTACGGAGTGAACAATAGCCATCGGGGGAAAGGAATAAATCGATTTTGTGTTTTTTTAGTACTCGCGGAATCGCTATTTCAAACCACCACCACCATAGAGTAGCGTGCCTGGCAGGTGGAAAGACGACTACCGTTTCTACATTATCAGCTGGGATAAAAGAAGGATCAAAAGGTCGATCAAATAAAAACACAAAGGTATGCTCGGGATGTTGTACAGCTAGCCTACGGGCTACTTCCCAAGTGAAACCTCCGATTCCCTCCAAGCGGCCTTTAATCAAGAAACGAGTATTAATAGCGATCCTCATTGTGCTCAAAGGTAGAAAGTTACCAAAGGGCAGCCAAGAAATATCGGTTCTCTGATGATTTTTGTGTTGGGAATAGGGAGGCTAGCTGATACTTTTCGCTCAAATTGAGGTCATAAGAATGACTAAAGCAAGAAAATTCCTTACTGCCAAGAAAACTAAATTTTGCTATCTTAGTTTTAACATTAAACAAAGTGCTACAATAAAATAACATGATCAAAACAGATGTCCTCATAATTGGATCGGGCGTCGGTGGCATGACCACTGCCATAGAAATAGCTGAAAGAAGACCTGATCTCAAAATTACGGTTTTAACCAAAACGAATGATGATGAAAGTAATACCCGATATGCTCAAGGTGGGGTAGCCGCGGTGTGGGACTTGAAGGTGGACTCGCACGAGAAGCACTTAGAAGATACCTTGGATGCGGGCGATGGTTTATGTGATGAAAAAATCGTAGAGATTGTGGTGCAGGAGGGGCCCGAACGCGTGCGAGAGTTAATCGACTGGGGAGCCCGATTTGATAAGGACAATGCCGAGCAATATGACTTGGGCCGCGAAGGAGGACATTCTGAGAATAGAATATTGCATTATAAAGATTTAACCGGCTGGGAAATCCAACGAGCCGTTTTGGCGAAGTCAAAAGAGCATGAAAATATTGAAATCCATGAGCATTTCTTTGCCGTGGACCTGATTACACAGCACCACCTTGGTCACATCATTACTCGACTCACCCCTAATATTGAATGCTATGGCGCTTATGTGCTAAATAAAGCAACGGGAGAAATCGAGACGGTCTTAGCTAAAATAACGGTTGTCGCTACCGGAGGGGCAGGGCAAATCTATCGTAATACCACTAATCCCGTCATCGCGTCGGGCGATGGTATCGCGATGGTATACCGAGCTAAAGGACATCTTGGAAACATGGAATTCGTACAATTCCATCCCACAGCCTTGTATAATCCGGCGGGAGAAAATCCAGACTTTTTGGTGTCAGAGGCCGTTAGAGGATTTGGGGCCATCCTGAAAAAACGAGATGGCCAAACCTTTATGGAGAAGTACGATGAACGAGAGTCATTGGCTCCCCGTGATATCGTAGCTCGTGCAATAGACAACGAGATTAAGATTAATGGAGAAGAGAGTATGTTCCTGGACTGTCGACACTTAGATGAAGCGGC
>Ga0209273_10002289_pt1 | contig 14966 bp, 17 predicted proteins | sample tdAd471_FD_187126 | JGI IMG/M metagenome (GOLD analysis project Ga0209273, IMG submission 187126) | Marine sediment microbial communities from the Atlantic coast under amendment with organic carbon and nitrate - tdAd47.1 (SPAdes)... | ecosystem: Environmental > Aquatic > Marine > Coastal >...
CGTCTCTTGCTTCTTCGTCGTTTTCTTATTCGTCGTCCTGAACTTGATTCAGGACCCATGATTTCACGGCACCATCGTCGCTCGTAACCATGGACCCTGAATCAAGTTCAGGGTGACGATTAAATTAATCTCTCTTCTTCGCCGTCACCTCGATCTCGACCTTCATGCGCGGATCCACCAGTCCGGCGATGATCGCCGTCGCCGCCGGACGAATGTCGCCGAAGGCTTCGCCCAGCACCGGATAAATCGTCGGCCAGTCATCCGCGTCGACGATAATGTAATTGGCGCGCACCACGTCGGCCAGCGATGCCCCGGCTTCGGCGAGTGCGGCTTCGATGTTGCGGATGGTCTGGCGGGTCTGTTCCGCCGGATCGTCCGAGATCGTCCCCGCCGCGTAATCGAAGCCGGTGGTACCGGACACGAAGACCCATTCTGCGTCGACGACGGCGCGGGAATAGCCGATCTTCTGCTCGAACTCGGAGCCGGATGAAATCAGTCGGCGCGTCATCAGTTCAGCCTTTCGATGGCGATTGCCGTCGCCTCGCCGCCGCCGATGCACAGCGACGCCACGCCCTTTTTCAGATCGTATTTTTTCAGCGCGTTCATCAGCGTGACGATGATGCGCGCGCCCGACGCGCCGACCGGGTGGCCGAGCGCGCAGGCACCGCCATGCACGTTGACCTTGTCGTGCGGCAGGTCCAGTTCGCGCATCGCCGCCATGGCGACGACAGCGAAGGCCTCGTTGATTTCGAACAGATCGACATCGCCCTTTGCCCAGCCCGCCTTGGCCAAAACCTTTTCGATGGAGCCGATGGGGGCCGTGGTGAACCACGCCGGCTCCTGGGCGTGCGTTGCATGGGCATGAATCCGCGCCAGCGGCGTCAGGCCGCGCCTCTCGGCTTCGGAGCGTTTCATCAGCACCAGCGCCGCGGCACCGTCGGAAATCGACGACGAGTTGGCGGGCGTCACCGTACCGTCCTTGCGGAACGCCGGTTTGAGTTGCGGGATCTTTTCGATGTTGGCGTTGTGCGGCTGCTCGTCCGTCGTCACCGTCACGTCGCCCTTGCGGGTCGTGACCGTGACCGGCTCGATCTCGCCCTCGAACGTGCCGTCGTCGATGGCGTTCTTGGCGCGGGTCAGGCTTTCGATGGCGAATGCGTCCTGCTGCTCGCGGGTGAACTGAAAATGCTGCGCCGTGTCCTCGGCGAAGGTGCCCATCAGGCGGCCTTCGTCGTAGGCATCCTCGAGCCCATCCAGGAACATGTGGTCCTTGACCTGATCGCCGTGACCGAGCCGGTAGCCCTTGCGCGCCTTCGGCAAAATGTACGGCGCGTTGGACATGCTCTCCATGCCGCCGGCGACCATCACGTCATGCGCCCCGGCCAGGATGTTGTCGTGCGCCAGCATCGTCGCCTTCATTGCCGAACCGCACATCTTCGACAGCGTCGTGCAGCCGGTCGACCATGGCAGCCCCGCCGCATGCGCGGCCTGTCGGGCCGGCGCCTGTTTCAATCCGGCGAACAGGCAAAGCCCCATGACGACGTCTTCGATATCTTCCGGTTTGACCCCGGCGCGTTCGACCGCCGCACGGATCGCCGCACCGCCCAGATCGGGGGCGCTGACATCGGAAAGTGCGCCCTGAAAACCACCCATCGGGGTACGCGCCGCGCCAACGATCACAATCGTGTCTTTTTCGGCGTTATTTGCGCTTGAAGTCATTAACGTTGCTCCTCGATTTCGGAATGTGTGCAGGTTTATGCAATTTCATGCAGGCTGTCAGGTCGCCACGTTCCAAATCGTAACGCCCCAGCAAACCACATACAGGGTGACCACACCGCGCGCCACGATGCCCCATTTTTTCTCCTCGGCGTGCACCGCGCAGCGCCATACCGTGATCACCGACCAGGTCGCGAACAGCGCCGTGATGGTACCGGTGAAATACATGATCATACGCGCCGCGGTCATCGATTCATCCACCCGTTCCGGATCCAGCGTCAAGCCGAAGACGACGCCGATCACCAGCGAGCCGACGGAAAATGCCAGCACGATGCCGTGACCGAAAAAGAAGGCGCCCCAGAACGCGATCCACAGCGGCAACCGCCCCTTGAGGCCTCGAAGCCAGAACGGCCCATCCGGGTGCGGCCCTTCAAAGCCATGATGACCGCCGTGTTCCGGGGTCAGCGACGGCGGCTCCATGCCGAGACGCTTCGACGTCCCGTAGACGTCGATGAAAGTCGGTCCATGGTCGCCGCCGCCACCGTAATCCGACATGTCAGCTCGTTTCCTCGAACAGCTCGCGACCGATAAGCCAGCGGCGGATTTCAGACGTACCGGCGCCGATTTCATAGAGCTTGGCATCGCGCAACAGACGCCCGGTCGGGGTCTCGTTGATATAGCCCATACCCCCTAAGCACTGGATCGCCTCGAGCGCCATCCACGTCGCTTTTTCGGCTGCATACAAGATCGCACCAGCGGCGTCCTTGCGGGTCGTCCTGCCCCGATCACAGGCCTTTGCGACCGTATAGACATAGGCCTTGGCGGCATTCAGCGTCGTATACATATCGGCGAGTTTGCCTTGCATGAGCTGGAACTCGCCGATGGATTTGCCGAACTGCTTGCGTTCGTGCAAGTGCGGGATGACCGCGTCCATACAGGCCTGCATGATGCCGATCGGCCCGGCAGCAAGCACCGCGCGCTCGTAATCGAGACCGCTCATCAGCACATTGACGCCCCGGCCTTCGCCGCCGAGTACGTTTTCTTCCGGCACTTCGACATCCTCGAAAACAAGCTCGCAGGTGTTGGAGCCGCGCATGCCGAGCTTGTCCAGTTTCTGCGCCTGGGAAAAGCCGCCGAAGCCGCGCTCGACCAAGAACGCCGTGATGCCTCTTGGTCCCGCGTCCATGTCGGTCTTGGCATAGATGACATAAGTGTCCGCATCGGGACCGTTGGTGATCCACATTTTGTTGCCGTTCAGCACGTAGCGGTCGCCCTTTTTATCGGCCCGAAGCCGCATCGAAACCACGTCAGATCCGGCGCCCGGCTCGCTCATGGCAAGCGCACCGACATGATCGCCAGTGATCAATTTCGGCAGATAGCGTTCCTTCTGCTCCTGCGTGCCGTTGCGGCGGATCTGATTGACACACAGGTTCGAGTGCGCGCCGTAACTGAGCCCGACGGACGCGGACGCACGGCTGATTTCTTCCATCGCCACGCAGTGCTCCAGATACCCCATGCCGGCACCGCCGAACTCGTCCTCGACGGTAATACCCAGCAGTCCCATATCCCCCATCTTGCGCCATAAATCTTTCGGGAAATCATTTTCACGATCAATGTCGGCGGCGCGGGGCGCGATCTCATCGGCGGCGAAACCGCTGATCGACTGACGCAGCATGTCGGCGTCTTCGCCGAGATCGAAATCGAGTGTCGGATATTCGTTGGGAATCATTTTCCTGCTTCCGCCCCTAATGCTTTGTTCAACAGGTGGTTACGATGCGCCGTAATTCTAGTTAACGTTTACGTTAACGTCAACTTTGCTCCGTACCACAGTGTATCTGCAAACCGCAGAGATTGGCGAGCACACCAAGCGAGCCTTTTCGTCAAAAGTCTATTTTTTTCCGGGGATGCAACGTCTCACGCCGCCTTGACCGCTATGGATGCCTCACTACAGTTGGGCTAACGAGATCGCGTGGACAACCGCCGCACGTCCACCGCGATCAATCTTTGTAACAAGGACATGGATCGACGCCTAATGTTGTGGTCACAGGATAAACAGGGCCATCATGATAAACTATTGCCGGTTTTGACAAAACGCGCCGACGCTTTAAAGATCATGGCATTCGTTTGCCTGAGCGCCGTAGTGGTATGGAATGTGTATGACCTCATTCATCCTGCCCGGGACTCCAAGATTTCCTTCCCCAAAGCGGCATATCGTAGCGGTTACAGCAAACATACTCAGAATACAGAACCTAATTTGCATGACTTTTTCGTCTACGAAGCCATTCGGAAGTACTTTCCGAACGCCCGTCTAATCGGATTCGATGCACAGGCACTAGCGTTCGGCATTCGCTCTTTTGGCGGGCTATCGAGCCAATCCATAGAGTCCTATGATCCTCGATTGAACAAACAAGAGACACTGTCATTGATCCGGCGTGCAGTCGTGTCGCGCCCTGCATCCGGAAATATCGCACCGATAGTCATCGTAGCAGCGAGCCCAATCAAAGACCGTCAGACGGTGCTCGTGCTGCGAGGAAACGACGGCGAACGCCTCTTCGTCTCGGGCGCCTTGGTCCCGTCGCGATATTCGGGGATTGTCGATGGTCGTTGAAGTATTTTCAGTCGCCTTATTCTTCACACTCGGCTGGCTGACCCTGCGCCCGTTCGCTGTTACAACCGGCTACGCATTCATCGCGTCGACGGCGTTGCCAATCGGCATTGCTGCCTGGGCTGTTGCGTGTCTGGGACTCGTCGCCCTTCGCATTCCGTTTGATCCCTCTGCGGGCTGGTTCCTTGCAGTATTGATCGCAGGTTATTGCAATTTTCGTTGGAAGATATCCCTGCAACGTCGCGAATTGATCGGCTTCGCCGGAAGTTGCGCACTGGTTCTTGTCGCCACCGCGGTGTTCGCCTACGTGGAATGGTCCGTGTTCAATGCGGATATGCATTGGACGCTCTACATGTCCGACAACCTGATCGATCACGGGTTCATCTCCGATAAAATGCGCAGAACCCAGTTGGGAGCAGATCCTCTATACTTGCCGATGTTGTCCGCCATCCCGAGAAAGTTCGGCGGCATCTACTTTGTATCGTTCTCGCCTTTGATGATCGTCTGTACGGGCGCTCTGTTTGCGGTACTTGGCATTCGCGCAAACGGAATACATTCGCGGCTTTGCATCTGGCTGCCGATCCTCGGAGCTGCCACCTTGGTAAGCTGCGGATTATATCTCATCAATGCGCTGCAAACAAAAACGCACGTTGTGTACGCATTTCATATGCTGGCTGTGTGCGGCACGCTTTATTTTGCCAGCCGCGAGCGAAAATCAGCGTGGTTTATTCTGGCACTGTTGCTGATTGCGCCGATGGTTGTTTGCCGCCTTGAAGCTGGCGTTTCCGCACTTCCGTTACTAATCGTCGCGCTTGCGATCCCCTCCGTTCCGATCAAATTGCGTTTGCTGGGTGTTGCCTCGGTAGGATTGGCATGGGGACTATCGTATTTCTACCTGATAGGGGCGATTATTTATCTGGACGGCACCTTCGACCGCGGCTTTATATCCAAAAGACTGTTGTTCATGGGAGCGCTTTCGGCCGGTCTCGGCATCGTTCTTTTGTTGGCGGCATTTGCTGAGCGACACGGCATGTTCACGGTCTCGATCAAGCGCCTTTTGTCCTGGTTGCCCGCATTGATGATCGGAACTCTTGTGGTGTTGCTGGCCGGGCATGCCGCTCTGTGGCCTGACACCTTCGTCAGAAGCATTCACGGCATTTTTTCGACATTTGCCGATCCTGCGTTGAGCGGAATCGGTTACGGGGCGGCCATTGCCCTGCTGCTCCCGTTATCGTTCATATTGCGTCCCATTATCCCATCGGAATGGACAATCATGCTCCCGGTCTTTTCCTATGCGGCAATGTTGATCCTCATCGATTTCCATCTCGAGGGATTTCCTCACTGGGGTCCGACAGGCGCCATTACACGCATCATATCGCATATGCTTCCGGCGCTTTTCTTTTACGTTCTGCTAAGGGTCACCGCGCCGGTGGCGCCGATTGCCACCGACGAAATCAACGGCGTCCGGGTCTAGGCTATATCGTCAGGCCGAAAATCAGCGCGAGAATGCCGATAGCCGCCGAAACAACAACGACGTGCCCGTTTTTATATGACGACGCGGTATCGGCAAGCATCATGAAGACGGCAAACACTGCCCCAACCGACAAGTCGAACAGCAAAAGCGTCAACCAGTTCCGGTACTGGCCGGAGACGGCGTCGCCCACGGTCATGTTCACGATAAGTAGGACGAACCAATAAAGAACATAGCCGACCGGCAAAGCAAAAAGGAACGCCGCAAAAAACCTTTCAATCGCCGTTCCGCGATGCGCGTCGGCACCGGTACGCAGCAATGTCCACAATCCGGCATTCCCCGCATACAGGATGATACAGATCAACAAGCCTGACAGCGCGGCCTGCGCCGGAAGCGCGTGCATCTGGTGCTCGCTCAACGACCACACGGCGTAAAATGGCGCAGCGACCAGAACGAGCAAGGCGGCGACCGTAGAGAGCAAGCCCCGCACCAGTGCCAAAGAATGAATTTCGGCCATAAGCAAATGCGCGAAGACGGATAGCGCAATCAGCCCGTAACCGAGAATCAGCATCGGCGAACCACCGAGGAGCGCGTTCAATGCCGCCGCCCCCGGCAGCACGACAAACAGGATAAATGGTACCGCAGCCCCGAAGACCGGGTCGCGATCATATTCCAGAACTGCGCACGTAACCGCCCTGTCCAGGCCACGCCTGAGGTAGACTACAGGTGACTTTCCGCCATCGGTGAGTGCTTCGTGCGCCAGCAGCACGGCAAGCGCACCGAAGGCTATGCCGTTGCCGATCATTAAAATGGAAAAGAGGTACATCTAACGGTGCCGACTGGTTGTCATTTCCATCCCGCAGGACGGATTTACGTTACCGGTTTCCCATGCGGAGGCTCTGTGAACAACCTAAATCCACACAACGACGTCATCCTGAACGTGTTTCAATATCCTTGCGACTACGATACCGAAACCGAGATTTCATCGGCCCTGTATCAAGTTCAGGGCGACGAGATATATCGTATGATCAACCCTTGATCCCACTGTGGCCGACAATGCGCATCAGGGTCTGTTGCATCAAGGCGCATGCTTTGGTTTCGCCGTTCTTGCGGACGAATACTTCACCCTTGGTAACGGTCAGTGTCCGACCTGGCTTGATGACTTCACCCCGCGCGATCAAAAGATCGCCGTCTGCCGGCGACATAAGATTCAGCTTGAATTCCACCGTCAGCACACCGTCGTCGGCGGCGAACAGCGTCGAAGCCGCGAACCCGCCCGCGGTATCGATGATACTCGCAATGCCGCCGGCGTGATAAAATCCGTGCTGTTGCGTCAACTCGTCGGAGAACGGCATTTCGATCTCGACCAGCCCCGGTTCAACCCTGGTCATCGCCGCGCCCAAGTGAGTCATCAAGCCCTGTCGGCCGAAGCTATGACGCACACGCTCTGCAAAATCGGGGTCGGCGACCTCGAAATCGGGCATTTTGTCAGGCTCCGATCTTCAGCGTCGATACCATGCCTTCCAGCGTCGCCATGACGGAAAGCGGGGTCAGCTTGCCGGTCGCCGGGTTTTCCTCGGTCGGCACGCCGGCGATGGTGAATTCAAAACGCGTCGCATCGCTGTCCAACTTGACGGTATGCGTATTGCGATCGACGGCGGGGTCGGCCCAGATTTCATACAGCGTGTCGTCCGGCCCCGAACCGGCAAGGCTCAGCGCCACGGCAACGTTGACGTTGGCCGGAAACTTTTGAGCCGCATCGCGGACCGAGCCTTTGTAAAGGCACAGCGGTTCCTTGAGATCGGAAAGGTCAATCCCCTGCTCGATCACGAACGGCGCCTTGACCAGACCCTTGGGCGGCTTGCGGGTCGCCATGACCAGCGAATGAATGGTGCCGTAAGATGCCGCGCGCACGGCATCGAACGCCATCAGCGCACCGGTCGGCACGATAATGCGGGCGCCGGTCCGTTTGGCTTTTTCGATCAGGTCCGGGCGTTCAAGAAGCTGGGTCACCGTGACGGCAACCAGCGTCTTGCCTTGCTCTATTGCCGGTTCGGCCAGATCGAAATACCGTTCCGGCGGCAACCCTTCGACAATGATGTCACCCATGGAGACGAGTTCATCCAGTTCGACCACCGGCGGCTTGTTCGTGAAATCCGCAATTTTCGAGGCTGCGCTTTCCTTGCTGCTTGCCGACACCGCCACCAGATCGAGCCCCGGCACCCCGTCGGATAGCCAGCGGGCAACCGGCAGACACACAGCGCCGAGACCGGCCACGGCAATTTTCAAATTCGTCTTGGACGTCATGGGAATCCTCTCTGGGCGTTTCCGTATTATTTTGAAGTCTGTTTTTGCGACAAAAGCTGCACGCATTGTTTCTCGAGGCGGTTCATCTCCGACAGGCTTTCCTCGATGTCCTTTTTCTGACCTTCGAGGATTGTCTTGCGTTCACGGATCACATCGATGAACTGCTTGAGCTGCGTGATCTCACTGGGGTCGACATCGTACAGGTCGATCAGTTCGGCAATCTCGTCCAGCGACAGGCCAAGTCGTTTGCCACGCATGATCAGGCGCAACCGCACCCGGTCTCGCGGACTATAGATGCGGCGCTGCCCATCGCGCGTCGGTGCGATCAGGCCCTTGTCTTCATAAAAACGGACGGTCCGGGTGGTCACGCCGAATTCCCTGGCCAGTTCCGCGATGCCGTATGTTTCATTCATCCGGCGATGCTAGGCGAGGTTTACGTTTACGTAAAGTAACGATAGGCGTTTTGCCTCAGAGCAGGATCATCGCCGCCAGTCCAAGGAAGGCAAAGAAGCCGACCACGTCGGTGACGGTGGTCAGAAACACGCTGGACGCAATAGCCGGATCTGCACCGAAGCGTTCCAGCATGATCGGGATCGTCGTCCCCGCGAACCCGGCGATCACCATGTTGATGACCATGGCGGCGGCGATGACGAAGCCGAGCGTCGTGCTTTGGAACCATAGCCACGCCACCAGACCGGCGAGGATCGCGAAGGCAATGCCGTTGAAGCAGCCGACGATGACTTCCTTGGTGATGACCCGGTATGCGTTGGCCCCTGTCAGTTCCTTGGTCGCAAGAGCACGGACCGTCACGGTCAATGTCTGCGTCCCGGCATTCCCCCCCATCGATGCGACGATCGGCATGAGAACCGCCAACGCCACCACCTGTTCGATGGTGGCATCGAACATGCCGATGACCATTGACGCCAGGATCGCCGTCAACAGGTTGACGACCAGCCAGCTAAACCGGGCGCGCGCCGTCGAGATGGAGGCACGGTAAAGGTCATCTTCAATAACGCCGCCCAGGCGCATGATGTCTTCTTCGTGTTCTTCATGGATGACGTCGACCACGTCATCGATGGTGATGGCACCGACCAACCGGCCGTCATCGTCAATAACCGGCGCCGATACAAGGTCACGCTGACGGAACAGGAATGCGACGTCTTCCTGATCGGTGGCAACCGGAACTTCATGCATTTCCTCGTCCATCACTTCAGTGACGGGGATTTGCCGCCGCGACCGCAGCAACGCGCTAAGCGACACCGCGCCGACTGGATGGTGGCGCGCGTCGATGACAAAAATATCGTAGAAAATACTCGGCAGTTCTTCGTCGCCGGTATCGGCCCTGCGGCGGATGTAATCGATGCACTGACCGACGTTCCAGTGGCTCGGTACCGTCACCACCTCGCGCTGCATCAAACGCCCGGCGCTGTCTTCCGGATAGCTCAGACCTTCCTCGATGAAGGTCCGTTCCTCATCGGGTATCTGTTCAAGAAGCTCCTTTTGGCGCTCCTCGTCCATTTCCTCGAAGACCATCAGCGCATCGTCGCTGTCCAGCTCGGTGATGGCGTCGGCGGCGTGCTTCAGCCCCAGGGCCTCGAGCACGTCTTCGCGGACGGTTTCATCCAGTTCCGACAGCACTTCGGGGTCGAAGATATCGCGGGTGATTTCGATCAGCCGCGTACGGTCGTCGCGGCTCAGACGCTCCAGAAGATCGGCGAAATCGGCGTAATGCAGTTCGGCGATGAAATCGCGTACGCGCGTGGTGTCGCCCGCATCCATAGCTTGGACGACAACGACTTCAGGACCGACGGCCTCTTCGATAGGCTCGGCGTCGATGACCGTTAGTTCTTCGTTCTTGTCGTCGTCTTTCGCCATGCGACCCTACCTGCGTTCATCGGGGCGCCGGATCGGTATCGGGCAGATATACGAAACCCGCCTTGCGGCGGGTCATGTGCGAATGATGCTTGGGCGCAGGGCTTCAACGAAACGGCCCGGCGCCGGCATTCATCTATGACCCGAATACGTCTTCCAAGCGTTCTCCCTGAGCGTCGTTTTACGACTTGAAGGTTGGTGCGGTCGAGAAGACTCGAACTTCCACCCGTGTTACCGGACAGCGACCTCAACGCTGCGCGTCTACCAGTTCCGCCACGACCGCACTGCGCGTTGAAGTATCAGGTCGATGCGGGCTGGTCAAGCCAACAGATGCGGCTTTATTTTCGACAAAAAAGCCGGAATTCCGCGATTTTTCAGGAGCCTCACGGGAATTCCTTGCGGCCCGGCAAAGCCTCGCCCATAAAAACCGCATGAATGAAACCGTCTCGCTTGCACAAACCGGCACCGCCGCGACCGACGGCATCGAATGGCGCATCAGCGACACGCTGGTGCCCTACCCCGATGCGCTGCAATTCATGGAACAACGCGCCGCCGATATCCGTGCCGGCACCGCTCCCGAATGCGTCTGGCTTCTGGAGCACCCGCCACTATACACAGCCGGCACCAGCGCCGCCGATGATGAGCTTTTGGATGCGGCTCGCTTTCCCGTCTATCAGACCGGGCGCGGCGGGCGATATACGTATCATGGGCCAGGCCAACGGGTGGCGTATGTGATGCTGGACCTCAAGAAGCGCGAGGCCGACGTGCGCAAGTACGTTGCCGATCTGGAAGAATGGGTGATCCGCACGCTAATGGGCTTCAACGTCATCGGCGAACGCCGTGACGGGCGCGTCGGCATTTGGGTGCGGCGCGGCGCGCCGTCCAATCCGGCTTCGCGCGAAGACAAGATCGCCGCCATCGGCGTGCGTATCCGCAGATGGGTGACGTTTCACGGCATTTCGATCAACGTCGAGCCGGACCTGGAGCATTTCTCGGGGATCGTGCCATGCGGAATCGAGGAACACGGTGTGACATCGCTCTGGGATCTCGGCATTACGGCGACCATGCCGGACGTCGATAATCAATTGCGTCAGGCATTCGACGAGGTTTTCGGTAGATAACCCTTCATCGTCATTCACCGATTTGAAGCACTGCAATTTTTACGGAGGACAACCGTCACCCGATAGCCGCCTCGCACCATTCGAGCACCGCATCCTTGTCGCAGGGCAGACGTTCGGCCATGCCGCCGTGAAATGCGTCCCACGACGGACGAAAATCGTCACGCACCGCGACCAGAAGCGGGATATCGGCCAGCAGCGCCTGTTCGACCACGCTGCGCAGACCGTGGCCGTCGGCTTCCGCCTTGCCGAAGCGATTGATAACAACAAGCTGCGGCTTGCGTTCCAGGGCACCGCCGATTTTCTGTGCCACCTCGGCCAGCGCCTGCGGATCAAGGCTGCACCCCGTCGCGCCCTCCCCCAAATCCTGCGAGAAACGAATAATCGCCCCATCCTCGACATCGCGGAAGTTCAGCGCCCCTTCATAGGCGGCATTCTCTGCGGGAAGCACCTGCATCACGCCGGTGACACGCACACCCTGTGCACGCAATTCCGCGACGCATGCCGACAGCAAAGCGTCGACGGGCTGTTGCGGCGCGAAACCGATATAGCCGATCCGGCTCATGCACCACCATCGGCGGGACGGCGGCGCAGAATGTGAATGGTGATGAAACTCATCACCTCTTCGCCATCCTGATTGACGACGGCGTAACGAATCCGCGCCATGCCGCGATCCGGCTTCGAGGACGACGGCTTGCTTTCCAGAACTTCGGCGGCTGTGCGCAGCGTATCGCCGGGGCGCACCGGCTTCAGCCAGCGCAGTTCGTCAATACCGGGCGACCCCATGGAGGCTGTCTCCAGATACCCGGTATCGTGGATCAGGCGGAACGCGATGCACATGGTGTGAAATCCGCTCGAGATCAGACCGCCGTACGGCCCCGCTTCAGCGGCAGCAACATCGATATGGAACGGCTGCGGATCCCACACCCAGGCAAAATCCAGTATCTGCGATTCCGTCAGGGTCATACCCGAACTTTCGAACGTACGCCCGACGGTGAAGTCCTCGAAATACAGATCTTTTTCCTGCGTCATGGTTCACCTTAGATCGTTGGACGTTTTTCAAAACCACTCAAGCCGGCGGCATCCGCATCGGCGATGGCGACATGATCGACGCGCGCCAGCGGCGGGCCGCTTCGACACAACGCCAGCATCGTTTCGACATCGGCGGATTTGCCCGCTAAAACCGCTTCGACGCGGCCGTCGCGCAAATTTCTAACCCAGCCCGTGAGGCCGAGCCTGTCCGCCTGTTGCGCCGTCCAGCCACGAAACCAGACGCCTTGCACGCGGCCTTCGATATAGATATGGACGGCCTTCTCAGGCACGGGCTTACTCGAATTCGAGAATGATCTGATCGACGGCAAGGTTGGAACCGGCTTCGGCCTTGACCGCCGAGACAACGACGTCTTTTTCGGCACGGAGCACGTTTTCCATCTTCATCGCTTCGACAACGCAAAGCTCCTCGCCGGCTTTCACTTCCTGTCCTTCCTCGACGGCAACCGAAACAAGCAGACCCGGCATCGGCGACAGCAAAAGTTTGGACGTGTCCGGCGGTTCCTTGACCGGCATCAGTGCATTGAGTTCCGCCACGTGCGGCGACAACACCCAGGCATCGGCGCGAATGCCGCCCTGCGAGATCGTATATCCCACCGTCGAGCGCGACACCTGGAAGCACACTGCCTCGCCGTTGACGTCGGCGGGAAACAGCGGATCGCCCAGCTGCCAGTCGGTCTTTATCGTCATGTCCTCGCCGTCGACCGTCAGATTGACCGTTCCGTCCTCGGCATTGCCGACGCTGGCACGGTGTTCACCGTCACCGAACACGACCACCCAATCCGCCGACGGGCGGCGCATGTGCGCCGACAACTGTCCGGAAATTCTGGCGGCGCGCGCCTGATAAGCAGCGTGCATGACGGCGGCCACGGCGGCGAACAACTTGGGATCCTTCGGCGCCGTGTCGGCGGGATTGAAGCCGTCGGGATATTCCTCGGCGATCAGGTTGGTGGTCAACCGCCCCTCGATAAAGCGCGGATGCGTCATCAACGCGTTCAGGAACGGAATGTTGTGCTGCACACCGTCGATCAGGAATTCATCGAGCGCGCGTTGCATGCGTTCGGTCGCTGCCTCACGGTCCGGCCCATAGGTGATCAGCTTGGCGATCATCGGGTCGTAATACATGGAAATCTCGCCGCCTTCGTAGACGCCGGTGTCGACGCGCACGGCGTCCTGTTCCTCGACCGGCGGACGGTACTTCACCAACCGCCCGATGGACGGCAGGAAATTCCGGAACGGGTCTTCGGCATAGATGCGGCTTTCAATCGCCCAACCGGTGAGCGTCACATCGTCCTGCTTGAACGGCAGTTTTTCACCATCGGCGACTCGGATCATTAGCTCCACGAGATCCAGCCCGGTAATGTATTCGGTCACCGGGTGTTCGACCTGCAGGCGTGTATTCATTTCCAAGAAGAAGAAGTTCTTGTCTTTGTCGACGATAAATTCGACCGTCCCCGCCGAGTGATAGTCAACGGCGGCGGCCAGGGCCACGGCCTGTTCGCCCATCGCCTTGCGGGTTTTTTCGTCGAGGAACGGGGACGGCGCCTCCTCGATCACTTTCTGGTGGCGGCGCTGGATCGAACATTCACGCTCGCCCAGATAAATCGTATTGCCGTGCTTGTCGGCAATGATCTGAATTTCGATATGGCGTGGGTCTTCGATGAATTTTTCCACGAATACGCGGTCGTCACCGAACGACGATTTGGCTTCGTTGGTGGCGCGGATGAAACCGTCCTCGGCCTCGGCCGCGTTCCAGGCGATCCGCATGCCCTTGCCGCCGCCCCCGGCCGATGCCTTCAGCATCACCGGATAACCGATCTCATTCGCGACCTTGACCGCTTCCTTGGCGTCGGCAATCGCATCGGGATGTCCGGGCACGCAGGATACATTGGCGGCATTGGCCAGCTTTTTGGATTCGATCTTGTCGCCCATCGCCGTGATGGCCTTGGGACCAGGACCGATAAAGGCGACGCCGGATTTTTCCAGTGCCTGCGCAAAGTGGGTGTTTTCGGAAAGAAAGCCATAGCCCGGATGCACGGCGTCTGCGCCCGTCTGTTTGATGGCGTTCAGAATATTGTCAATGACCAGATAGCTCTCGGCCGTCGGCGCGGGGCCGATATTGACGGCCTCGTCGGCCATCTGCACATGCAGCGCATCGCGGTCAGCGTCCGAATAGACGGCAACCGTTGCAATGCCCATGGCACGCGCCGACTTGATGACCCGGCACGCGATTTCACCCCGGTTGGCGATCAGAATTTTCTTGAACATGCGTCTCTCTCGGCTGCTCTCTCCCGGATACTGTTTTACGACGCGGGCAACCGTGTTTCGAGGCTTTTTTGCAGCCGCGAAAAGCTACTTCCCGGATAAACCGTCGAAAAGCCCCATCACCCAGGCGACGTGCAGCGCCAGCACGCTGCCCCAACCGACCATCGGCAGCACGAACCAAGGGCTTTCAGGCGTCGCCAAAAGATTGATGCTGACAAGCACCGCCATCGCAGCGATGTAGGCCATTAGATGCTTGGCGAACCCGCGCAACCGGCGTTCCGCCTTGGCCGGGCGCTCGTCAGGAGTGTTATCCGCCGGATCGTTATTCATCGCGCAATTGTAGCGCACAGCACCACACAGGCAATCACCGCGCCCGCAACGCCAGCCACATGGCGCCGCCGACAATCAGAACGGCGCCGAAAATGGCACTCGGTTCGGGCCACTCATCGAAAAACAGGATGCCGAAAATGGCCGCGAAGATAATCCCGGTATAACGCACCGGCACCAGCGTCGTCGCATTCGCGATCCGGAACGCGCGGATGTTGCATAGTTGCCCGATAAT
>Ga0209273_10002291_pt1 | contig 14958 bp, 5 predicted proteins | sample tdAd471_FD_187126 | JGI IMG/M metagenome (GOLD analysis project Ga0209273, IMG submission 187126) | Marine sediment microbial communities from the Atlantic coast under amendment with organic carbon and nitrate - tdAd47.1 (SPAdes)... | ecosystem: Environmental > Aquatic > Marine > Coastal >...
CGCATCAGCTCAAAGAATTTCACGGAGCAACTGATTCTTGCTGAAATGATGGCGCAACTTATCGAGGCGCATACCGATTTGAACGTGGAACGCCGGGCCGGTTTGGGCGGAACAATGATCGTCCACGAGGCGCTTGTGCGTGGCGAGATTGATATCTATGCGGAGTATTCAGGAACCGCGCTCACCGTCATCTTAAGCCAGCCCGTGATCTCGGATCCCGACGCGGCCTTTGAATTTGTCCGCGAAGCCTATGAGGCCGAATACGATCTTCTGTGGCTTTCGCCTTTCGGGTTTACCAACACCCATGCCGTCTGCCTGCGCCGTGCCCACGCTGACGCCAATGGCTGGGAGAGGATCAGCGATCTCACTCAAGACGATCCGCTGCGTGCAGGCTTTGGACCTGAGTTTGCCGAGCGCGCCGACGGCCTGCCCGGTCTTTTGCGCGCCTACCCTGGTCTTAACATTGCGAGCATCCAGGATGTGGACCCTTCGATCATGTATTCCGCCGTCGCAACAGGCGAAGTGGACGTGATTGCCGCGTTTTCAACGGACGGACGCATTCAGGCGTTTGACCTTGTTGTGCTCGAAGATGACCGCGGGTACTTCCCGCCTTATTACCCCTCGCCCGTAGTGCGCCAGGAACTGATCGACGCGCACCCCGAAGTTGCCCGCGCACTGGAACGCCTTGGCGGGACAATATCGAACGACACCATGCGCAATATGAACTATCGCGTGGACGAGGGAGGCGAGACACCCGCAGCGGTCGCCCGCGAATTTCTTGATCAAAACGGGCTTTTGCTCGCGTCGCCGTAAGATCTGTCTTGATTTTGCAATGAAAATCAATAGGTTATGGCTTCGTATCCAGTCCTTAACCAGGCACAAGCGAGGTTTGGTGCAAGCCCCAGCTCGGGACTAAACTGCCCCGCATTACGGACCGACAGATGACCATGAACGTTCAAAGCTCAGCAGATCAATTTGGAAACCGCACCGGTTTCGACGACGATCTTTACGACATCATGCAGCCCAAAGAGGGCCGGTTTGTCATCGTCGTCCTGGGCTTCGTTATATTGTTTTTCATCGTTTGGGCATCGATCACCCGGCTCGATGAGGTGACGCGCAGTGACGGCCGTGTGATCCCGTCATCGAACACGCAAACCATCGATTCCAGCGCCGCGGGCACAGTAAGTGAACTTCTGGTGCGCGTGGGCCAATCGGTTGACGAAGGTCAGCTGCTGGTGCGCATGGACGATACATTATCGACCTCCGAGCTCGGTCAGCTTGAAGCCAGTTGGTATGCCCTGCGCGCGCAACAAATACGGCTTGAGATTGAGTTTAACGGCGGTGCGCCTGAAGATTTCGTTTGTCCCGAGGATGTGATTGAACTCGCTCCCGATACATGCGCCAGCGAGCACCAATTAACGGAAGCACGCCTCAACGCCCTCAATGACCGGCAGGAAATTGCAAGCCAGCGAGTAACGCAGCGCGAGCGCCTGCTCGCCGAAGCCGAGGCGCTAATCACCACCTATGAAGAAGGCGTCGCAAACGCGACACGCCAACTCGAGTTGATCAGGCCCAATGTGCGAGACGGCGTGCTGCCGCAAACAGATTTATTGACTGCCGAAAGCAGGGCCTCGGAACAACGCGGGCAGCTAGCCGCCGCACGGGAGAGTGCTGAAGGCGCGCGCGCGGCCATTGCCGAAGCCGAAGCGGAACGCCGCGGCATCCTTTCGGCCTTTCGCGAAGAAAGTCTCACGCTCCTCAATGAAGTAAACGAACAGGTAGAGGTGATTGATGAAACCCTGCGCGGCGCTTCAGACCGCGTGCTGCGCACAGAGATCCGTTCGCCCGTCAGTGGCACGGTCAACTCCATCGCCATTACCACGCTCGGCACTTATGTATCACCGGGCGAGCCACTGCTTACAATTGTGCCCCGTGATGATGCGCTGCTGATAGAGGCGCGCGTGGAACCAAGTGACATCGCTTTTATTCGCAGCGGGCAAGAAGCGAACGTCAAAGTCACCGCGTACGATTTCACCATCTATGGCGGTCTTGATGCAGTGGTGACCTATGTATCGCCCGACAGCGTCTATGACGCAGAGCGCGACCAAACATATTTTGTGGTGCACTTGGAATCGGAGCAGGCGTTCTTGGAATCGCGCGGCGAAGAGCTTCCCATATCGCCAGGCATGATCGCGCAAGCTGAGATTATCACCGGCCGTAAATCGATCCTCGATTATCTGCTGAAGCCGGTAACACGCGCTTGGGGCCGGGCGCTGCGCGAACGCTAAGTCGTAACGCCTAGTCGGCTTCCTTTTTCGGTGTGATTTTGACTTTTGACTGGTTTGCCGGTGCTTTTTGCGTGGCCTGTTGGTTTTGCAGGGCCGCGATGACCTGATCCTTTGGCCCAGACATTAAAAGCCGCCCGTCATCCATGACAATCAACTGTTCCACAAGATCGAGCACGGGTTGGCGGTGGGTCGCGATAATGACCGTTTGATCCGGCGCCACAGTTTCGCGTAGACGTTCGATAAGTCTCGCCTCGGTCCATGTGTCGAGATTGGCTGTAGGTTCGTCCAGCACTAGCACGCGGTAGGGCAACACAAGCGCGCGAGCAAGCGCCAATATACGGCGCTGACCGCTTGAAAGATGCGCGCCCCGTTCGCCGATCTGACGGTCAAATCCTGCTTCGCCATCAGTCAAAAATTCGTGGAGCCCCGACAACTTCGTCGCCGCAACTAGCTCGTCATTGCTGGCGGCGGGGTCACTCAAAATCAGGTTCTCGCGTACGGTGCCGGAAAAAAGCTCTGCGTCCGCCGACACGAGTCGAACCGCCCTGCGCACATCCGAAACATTGTACTGCCGCGCATCAAGCCCATCAATCGTATAGACACCTTCCGTAGGTGGATAAAGTGCCGCGAGCAAGCGACATAGCGAGGTCTTACCAGAGCCAACGCGCCCGATGATCCCGACTCGCGAACCAGGGGGTATCTGCACTGACACATCGTTCAAGATTTTGCGCGGCGCACCTTCAAGTTCGAGATTAACGCCCTTGAGCGCAATCGCGCCTGTCTCGATGCGGCGGCTCACGGTTTTGATGCTTGTCTCTGAGGGGAGCGCCATGAGGAGATCAAGGGCATGCATCGACTGAAACGCCTGGCGGCCACGGGCGAGCAAAAGCGCGATTGCGCCCACGGGTGCGAGCGCGCGGCTCGAAAGCATAACGACGGCGATCACTGCGCCGAGTGACATGCGGCCTGACGCGAATTGATAGGCACCGCCAATGACTAGCGACACGGTAATGACCTGCTGAAACGTGGACGCAATCGTTGAACCAATAATCGTAAAGCGACGCATCTTTTCATTTGCATCGGCGGTTTGCCGCGTGAGGCCCCGCCACCATCGCGAAACGGTTTGCTCCGCCCCTAAGGCTTTCACCGACTCGATGGCAGAAACCGCTTCAAAGAGCAGCGTGTGACGCCCCGCAGTATTGGCGCGCACACGCGCAATGGTCCGTGCCGCCGCGCCCTGCAGAAAGAGCCCTGCTACTACAACCACGACCAGGCCTGTAATGGGCACCAGCACGAGCCAGCCACCTACCAGCGCGATCACAATGAAGAAGATGAAAACAAATCCAAGATCAACGATGGCGCCCAATGTTGATGAGGTGAAAAAATCCCGCACGAAATCGAATTCATTAAAGCGGCTGATGTACGCGCCCGTCGGTTCTTTGCGCGCGGTCAACGGCGCGTTGATGATTTTGTGGAACAGCCTAGTAGAGAGGCGATAGTCTACGCGCTTCCCTACTGCATCGGTTAATACCGCCCGAGTGATGCGCAAGCTAAAATCAAACGTAATTGCTGCAAACACACCCACGGCGAGCACCCACAACGTGGAAAATGCCTGGTTCGGGAAAACCCGGTCATAAACATTCATCACAAAAAGCGGGATCGACAGCGCGAGTATGTTGATAAAGAACCCCGCGCCGATGATGTAGGCAAAGCTGCTGCGGTACTCGGCGACGGTATTCCAGAACCATTCGTGGCCAAAGGGCCAGCTGATGCGGTGTGCGGGGTGGGCGACGCTGTCCTCGGCAACGCTCACTTGAGCGGCGCGACCCGTAACGTCCCCTTCAAGGCTCGCAACGGTAGCTTGCTCGGGCCCTTCGCCTTGGCGCCCGGGCACAACGACAATTTGGGTCCGGCCAACCTTACGAACGATACGCCATTCGCCTGAAGCAAACTCGATGAGGGTCCAGTTGGCGCTATTGAGGACCGTTGACAGCTTTCCAAAAACCGCCCGCGCAGAAAGTCCGCTGCTTTCACATGCGATGACGAAGGTTTCGATGCTCCAGTGGTCGGCGTCGCCGAAGGTCGTCGCGATCGAGGCTGCATCTGAAAAAGGCGCCAGATCGCGCGCTAGCATGAGATAGGCATCGCGAAGATCGAGCCCCGACCCATCACCTTCGCCTGACGGCGGCGCGGCGGCAATCGGATCGGCATCCGGTACCTCACCGCCCCTTATGAGAGATATGGCTTTAGCGAAGATCGAAATGATGCCAGAGCCCACAGGTTCAAAAAGCTTGTGCAAAGGGGACGCCTTTTCGGGCGGGGGGTTTGCCACGCAGTTTCTCCAAATCGTCGGCAGCGACAGCCTAACGGCAAGCAGCTACGGGGGCCAGCGCATCACCTGATGGCGATTCGCGCTGACCTCATGACTACATTGAGTCTATTGCGTTGGGCGTCAAGCCTTACGGACGGCGGCGATACTGATCTTCGCCAGGGCCCACGTCAGGAGCGCCGATGGCTTCCCGCGCATCAGCCTCCGCCGCAGATGGAGAATCAAGATTAAGCGTGTTCAAAAGCTCACCCATGCTCGCAAGCAGACGATATTGAGCAAAGAGGTGGGAATGCTCGGACACCGCCAGAGCCTCGGCCACATTGATCCGCGTGTTCTGCGCATCAAGAATGTCGAGAAGCGAGCGACGACCCGTCGGGAACTGCCGCTCATACCCATCGACCACCTGGATCGAGAGATTGGTTTGGTCGGTCAGCACCTGCATCAGCGATTGTTCGCTTTCAAGACGGTCCCAGGAAAGGCGCACTTGCTCTTCCACCTCGCGGGCCACTTGATGAAGGCGGAAACGCTCTTCACTTACGCGGCGCAGTTCTTCCTGCTCTGCCGCCTGATAGATACCGCCATTGTAGAATTCCCACCGCACCACAGCACGGATTTGGAAGTCGCTTGTTTCACCATCGATGGTATCGAGGTCTTCGCCATGGCGGGCCCGGCCTTCAACTGACACCGTTGGCAAATATTCCGAGCGAGCGGTCATAAGACGGCCTTCAGCAGCCGAGATGGCGGATTGCTGAATGTGCATGTCCGGGTTGTTTTCGCGCGCCGTGCCGATCGCATCATCAAGCGACGCTGGCATCGTTTCAAGATAGGCATCCGGGCTCAGATAATCCGTAATCGGAAGACCGACCAGCCGACGGAACGTAATAACCGCAACAGTGCGAGAGCTTTCAGCTTCGGTCAAACGGCGTTCGGCAGCGGAAAGACGTTCGCGCGCCTGCTGCAAATCCGTTTCGCTAATCGTGAGGCCTGTAACGCCCCGCTGAAGGCGACCCACGGTATCTCGATGGTAAGCGACATTTTCCCGAGCGAGCGCCACCAGACGTTCCTGAAGGCCGTAATTGATGTATTCGCGGGCCACTTCGAGCGAAATGAACTCCGCCCGTTCCCGCACCCGGTGGCTTGCACCGTCCAGGCGTCCGGCTTGGTGCTCAACCTCACCACGGCGACCGAAGCTATCGAAAAGAACCCATTCGGCGTTGAGCGAGAGTTCCATGGGATAAAGCGTGTGGTCGTCCAGATCAGCAATGCGGCGTGACCGGTTGTCCAACTGGCGCGCGCCGGCTGAAGCTTCGGCCCACGCCCGAGGGAGATAGAGACCTCGTGCCTGGCGCTGTTCGAACGCGATGGCTTCACGGTTCTGAATCGCCTGCATGATTTCCGGATTGGTATTGATGGCCAGCTCAGCCGCACGCGTCAGCGTCATGGCGTCGTCCGCCGTGGCTGAGCTCGCAGCTCCAAGCGCAACAAGCGCTACTGCCGCCGAAAGTGTCCGAATTTTCATCATCTTACCCCATCAAACCTTTTGTTCTGCAGCGTCTTGAAGACTGCCCCCAAAATAACCGTTCTTCCTTCGCCAACCCGAATTACATTCCCGCATCTGAACTAAAGCGAACGCGAACTTCCGTCCGGCGGTTCGCCTGTTCAGGAACATTGTCATCCGTTGCGACTGCATTTTGCGTCTCGCCAAAAGCTTGTCGCTCAATGCGGTCAGAATCCATTCCTTCCGACACCAGGAAGTCAGACACTTGCGCCGCACGCCGTTGCGAGAGCCGCATATTCGCCGCATCGCTACCGACCCGGTCCGTATGGCCGGCCACAATCGTCTGATCCAGGCCGCAACGCTCAGCTTCCGCCACAGCGCCTCTTAGTGCCGAGATATCGCCCGCGCGCAAATCCCAGAGTGCGGTGTCAAAGTAAACTTTTACTTCATGTGTCGCCGGGCACGTGGGCGCTTGGTAGGTCGCCAGCTGATCAAGGCAATCGCATCGGTTGATGCTTTCTTCGTCGCGCGTGCGGCTGCGCATGTAACCGACGGCGATCGAACAATGCGCCGCAGCTTCCGAAGAGTGCGTATACACTGTCGACGTCGAATAGATATTGTTCTGAGCCGCAGCACGCTCAGCATTGCGGTCCAGGCGCGACTGCAGCTCGGTCCGCAGTGTGCGATTATCGAGATCAAGTAATTCAGAGGGCCCAGACGCCGTGCAGACCAGCGGCGAAGCGCTGGCCGCTGTAGCAAAGCCCACGACACCCAGGACCGCCCCCAAGACGGTCATTAGAACGCGAGACATGTTCATCCCTCTCTTATTAGTCGATATCGCCAGCGCGGAGTATTAACCACACTATTGCGCAAGATCATAGTTCAATACATCCATATTCTGCAATGCCACATTAGCCCCGAAAGCCGCAGATTCCAAAGGTTCCGTGTTAACAGTGGTTAACCCGACTACCTGAGATTCAGAGCCCACAAGGCTGCTTAGGTCGGTGCCTGCTTGATCGACCATTTGGTCGAGGCTGAAACCGCCCCCCAACGAATCGCCGGGCGTGTCCTGAAAGCCACTATTGATCGGGTCTAACTCGAGCCCATGCACAACGTGGAGCTCGCCTAGCACCGGTGCTTCGGCCTTGAAGCTCGTGTCCACAGAACCCTCGGATAGGTTAATATTGGCCGGAACGAACGCGTTGAGCGAGGATCCGTCGGCGAACTGGTCCATGAGATCCGAAAGCAGGTTCAGCTCAGCCCCCGATTCTTCACCGAAGAAATTCGCGTCAAAGCCCGTGGGGCCTTCGCCGCTGCCAGTGCCGCCGCCCTCAAGGCCGGAGCCGTCGAGGCCGCCGCCTGAGCTTTCGCCCTCGCCGCCGCCTAGAATCGAGAAGCTTTCAATCGAAGGCTGGGCTTCCGGCAATTCTGAGCCTGCCGGCAGTACATCCACTTGGATCGTATCGGTGATGCTATCGCCATCGCCGTCCGTGCCTTCAATGTCAAACTCGATGCTGAAGGGTTCGCCGTCGTTGGCTTCGCCCAGGCTCAACGCACCCAGGGTGAAATTGAATCCACCAGCATCACCGGCGACCGCCACGCTTTCGAACGTGTCGTCGGCTTGAATGGCGTATTCCCATCCTTCAAGCACACCGGTGAACGAGACCTGATAGCTGCTGGCGTTGGTATCGACGATCACCGTGACGCTGTAGCCCGTTCCATCGCTGTCGGTACCGGCCACCGTGTAGGTGAACGTTCCGTCCAGGTTGTCGACTACCGAGTCATACAGCCCGGCCCCAAGGTCGAAGATCAAGACGTCGTTGGCGTCGTACAGTTGCGCATCGGTGATTTCTACCAGCGTGTCGAGGTTCGACCCCGCGCCGCCAGGCAAATCATCAGTGATTTCGTCATCACCCGGATCTACCACATTCAAAGCCTGAACCGTGAAGTTCGCGCCGTTGGACTGGCTGCCCGACACACGGTTGACTTCCTGCCGGAACGCGTTGGTCGCGAACATGGCATCCCAGTTAAAGCCGGTGTCATCAAGCGGATCAGCTGTTTCAACTGCATTCACCACAAACTCGATCTTCACCAACTCTCCATTGGCGATTGACTGGCCACCGCCGACGCCAATCCGGCCATTGGACGTGTTCACCGAACCGCCCAGCGCCTGAAGCATCAGGTCGATGTTGTCGTCATTGTTGCTGCCGTCGTTGGCACCCACCGACTGCGTATCGTTGTTACCGCCCACGATCCCGCTAACAAGATCGAAATTCGTTGCCGACCCGTTGTCGAGCACAACATCGATCATGGCATTCCAGGTGATCGAGCCTTCGTCGAGCACCACCGTCAGAACTTCGGTATCGCCCGCGTTAAACGTGCCGCTGTTATCTTCGTCGATGTAACCCGTCAGCGTGCTGGTGCCGAAACCGGACAGCAGCACCGGATCGCCGTTCGACAGGATCGGATTGCCTTCGGTGTCTTCGAGAGGCGTATTGTCAGTGCCCAGGAAGATGATACCACCCGAACCATCGGCGCCGGGGCTGAATAGCAATTCAGCTGAACCGGTTGACGGCATCTGGTTGACAATCGTCAGTGTTGCGCCATCCAAAAGATTTGGCACATCATCGCCGATCACGTTCACATCGAACGAGTCGGAAACAAACGAGCCGTCGCTATCCGTCGCCGTATAGCCGACGGAAAGAAGGTCCGTCGCATCCTCGGTGTTATCACCTGCTTGGTCCACAGCTTCGCTGAGCGTCACCGTATAGGTGTACTCATACTCGCCGCCGCCATTGTCCGTAGGCGTATTTTCCACGTGAATGCGGATGACTTCGGTGGCGCCACCGTCGATGGTACCCACCACATCGCCCGTGCCGCCCTCAATCGCAAAGACCACCGGGTCACCGCCCGACGTCAACTGGCCGTTAAGGCCCGCCACACTGAGCACCAGCGCGGCATCGAGATCAGCTGGCACATCGTTATCGTAGTCGATGGTGATCGTGCCCTGGTCGGTGGCTGAACCGCCGTAATCCACTTCGGTACCAAGACCACTGTCGGCATTGGCATCGCCCAGCCCGTCTTCGTCCACCTGCGTGTTCGTGTCCTGGGCCGAAGGGGTAGAGTCGCTCACATTCACTGTGAAGCTGGCCGAGCTATCGTCGCCGTCCGCATCTTCAATGGTGTAGTTGACCGTCGCGGTCCCTGAGAAACCGGCCGCCGCCATGAAAGTCACTTCACCTGTCGCCGTGTTGATCGATGTAGAGCCCGTTGCGGTGCCCCCCGCCACGCTGGCGCTCAGAAGCGTCAACGGACCGTCGGCGCCGACAACATCGTTCGACACAACCTCGACCGTAACCAGATCGGTATCATTGGTGTTGTGCGAGCCGTCGTTGATGGCCTCGGGAACATCGTCATAGACCGTGACATCGAAAGTGCCTGACTGCGTGGACCCGTCGCTGTCGGTAACCGTGTACTGAATATCGTCGAGAACGATCGAATCTTCGCTGTCGTTACCAGGCTGATCCACCTCCTGGGAAAGCGTCACAGTGTATTCATAATCCACCGAGCCGCCGCCATTGTCGGTCACATTGGTGATCGAGATGCGGATTATTTCCGTGGCGCCCGCATCGATGGTGCCCACAAGATCGCCACCTGAAAGGGCGAAGACCACTGTCTGCCCACCTGATGTGAGCTCGCTGTCATAGGCACCGAGATCGTCAAGCGTGATGGCATTGGCGAGGTTCGCCGGCACATCAACGCCGTATTCGACCGAGATCGTACCGGTGTCCGTTGCCGAGCCACCGTGGTTGACCTCGGTACCAAGGCCGCCATCGGCATTGGCATCACCAAGACCGTCTTCATCCACGGACGTGTTGGTCGCCTGAACTTCCGGCGTCTCGTCACTTACGTTCACCGTGAAGCTGGCGGTGTCTTCGTCACCGTCCGCGTCTTCCATGGTGTAGTTGACCGTCGCGGTCCCCGAGAAACCCGCCGCCGCGGTGAAAGTCACTTCGCCAGTGGCGGTATTGATCGAGACAGAGCCCGTGGCAGTCCCGCCCACAACGCTCGCACCCGTAAGCACGATGGGATCATCCGCGCCCGAGATGTCATTGGCGAGCACATCGACCGACACCGGCGATACGTCAGCCGTTGAGGTAGAACCATCGTCGACCGCGGTTGGCACATCATCATAGATTGTGATGTCGAAGGTGCCCGACACGGTGGAACCGTCACTGTCGGTTGCCGTATACTGAATGTCGTCCAGGACAATCGAGTCTTCATCATCGTTGAGCGGCTGATCGACGGCTTCGCTGAGTGTCACCGTGTAGGTGTATTCAAACTCGCCGCCACCATTGTCCGTAGGCGTTGCATCAATCGAAATGCGGATCACTTCGGTTGCGCCGGCATCGATGGTGCCCACCAGATCGCCGCCCGAAAGGGCAAAGACCACCGTCTGGCCGCCGGAGGTCAGCTCCGCGTCGTAACCCGGCAGGTCATTGAGCACGATAGCCGCGTCCAAATCACCCGGCACATCGGGACCATAATCAACCGTAATGGTGCCTGTGTTCGTTGCCGAACCGCCCCAATCTTGTTCTTCGCTTGTGGGTTCGTCCGCATTGGCATCACCCAAGCCGTCTTCGTCCACCGAGGTATCGGTTTCGCTGGAGGTCGGGGCGGTATCGCCTACGTTCACCGTGAAGCTGGCGGTGTCTTCGTCACCGTCCGCATCTTCGATGGTGTAGTTGACCGTTGCCGTGCCATCAAAACCCACCGCGGCGGTGAAGGTCACTTCGCCGGTGGCCGTGTTGATTGAGACTGTCCCTGTGGCCGTGCCGCCCACAACGGAAGCGCCGGTCAGAACGATGGGATCGTCCGCGCCGGAGATATCGTTGGCAAGAACATCCACCGCCACCGGTGTCACGTCCTGGGTCGAAGTGGACCCGTCGTCTACCGCCGTCGGCACATCATCCACCACCGTCACGCTGAACGTGCCGGTAACGCTGTCGCCATCACTATCGGTCGCTGTGAATTGAATGCTGGAAAGAACATCCGAATCTTCATTGTCATTTGTCGGATGCTGCACCGGCTGGCCCAATGTCACGGTGTATTCATAATCCACGGTGCCATCGCCATTGTCAGTCACATTGGTGATCGCAATCCGGATCACTTCCGAGTTGTCACCCGCTGAACGACCCACCAGATCGCCACCTTCGATGGCAAACTCAACATCGTCACCATCAAGCGTTACAAGCTGGCCGTCATAGGATCCCAAGTCGTCCAATGTGAAGGCCGCGCTCGGGTTTGCAGGAACGTCATTGCCGTAATCAACGACAATTGTTTGCACATCGGTGAGCGATTCCGTCGAGTCCGTTTCAAGTCCCGTTGGCTCGTCTTCATTGGCATTGCCAAAGCCGTCTTCATCGACCACCGCATTCGGCGAGGTTTCTTCAGGCTCGGAGTCCGGGCCCACCGTCACAGTAAGCGTGCCGGTATCTTCATCACCATCGGCATCTTCGATCGTATAGGTGATCGTTGCATCGCCCTCGAAACCAGCCGCTGGCGTATACGAAACTTCGCCTGTGGCGGTGTCGAACGAGATCGTGCCCGAGGCGCTATCCGAAAGGGACGCGCCTGTCAGAACACCCGGTTGATCCGCACCGATGATGTCGTTGTCGAGCACGTCCACGGTAACTTCGGTGTCTTCAGGCGTATTGATCGTGTCCGCGACCGCGGTTGGAACATCGTCGACAACGGTAACGCTGAACGTGCCCGTGGTCGTATCACCATCATCGCCATCAGTGGCGGTGAATTGGATACCTGAGAGAACAAGCGAGTCCTCATTGTCATTGGTCGGATGCTGCACGGGCTGCGCGAGCGTTACCGTATATTCGTAGTCAACCGAACCATCACCGTTGTCAGTGGAATCCGTGACAGAAATCCGGATGACCTCCGAATTGTCCCCTGCCGAACGGCCTACAAGATCACCGCCCTCAAGGGCGAATACCACATCGTCGCCATCAAGCGTTACAAGCTGGCCGTCATAGGAGCCCAGATCATCAAGCGCGAATGCCGCGTCAATGTCAGCGGGCAGATCGTTGCCATAATCAACAAAAACTGTGCCGGTGGCGGACAAAGATTCGGTGGAATCTGTTTCAAGACCAGTCGGCTCGTCCACATTGGCAAAGGCAAAACCATCTTCGTCCACTGTAACGCTACCGGCTTCGACTTCAGGCTCTGAATCGTCTTCGAGCTCAATCGTCACCGTGGCGGTGGATTTGTCGCCGTCAGCATCGGTTAGCGTATAGTCGAACGTGACCGTCCCTTCTTCGCCAGCGCCCGGCTCATAATCGAACGAACCGTCTGCGTTGACCGTCAGCGTGCCCGAGCCCACAAGTGATCCGCCTACAAACGAAACCGTTCCTGGGCTGTCCGCGCCGACGACGTCGGCGCCGTTGCCGTTGTCATCGAGCACATTGCCAGAGATTGTTGCGTTCTCTGTGCCTTGCGTGAAGTCGTCGTCTTCCGCTTCCGGCACATCATCATAGACGGTGATGTCAACCGTGCCCGTGACCATGTCGCCATCATCACCGTCGGTGACGGTGAACTGAATGCCATTGAGAACAACCGAGTCCTCATTGTCATTACCCGGCTGATCAACTTCTTCGCTCAGCGTGACAGTGTATTCGTATTCGACGTTGCCGAAGCCGTTGTTGGTGGAGTTCGTGATTGAGATGCGGATGACTTCCGTCCCACCACCGTCAATCGTCCCGACGAGATCGCCCGTGCCGCCTTCCACGGCAAAGATCACCGGATCGCCGCCCGACGTCAGCTCAGTGTCGTAGGCTGCCAGATCGTTGAACACGATCGCAGCATCGAGATCCGCGGGAATGTCATTCCCGTACGCGACATCGATGGTACCCGTATTCGTGGCCGATCCGCCGTGATTGAACTCAGTTCCAAGGCCGTCATCGGAATTGGCATCGCCAAGTCCATCTTCATCGACACTGGTGCCAATGGCATCGATCGAAGGTTCACTATCGTCCTGGAGCTTGATCGTCACCGTGGCGGTGCTGCGGTCGCCATCGTCATCCATGATGTAGTACTGGAATGTGACATCGCCTTCTTCGCCGGCGCCCGGCTCATACTCAAACGAGCCGTCATTATTGAAAGTCAGGTTGCCTGTGCCCGAAAGTGAGTTGGCCACAAGCGTAGTGATTGGGCTGCCTTCACCGTCGGCGCTGAATACATCTTCGCCAAAGCCGTTGTCGTCGAGCACATTGCCCGAAACAGCCTCACCCTCACCATTCATCCAATCGGGCGGAAGAAGATTCTGCTGCGGGCCCTTCTCGGGATACTTCTCGTCTTGCTCACCCATCTGAACAAAGCAGTCGTTCATGGCGTGCGGCACGTCGTCGATGATCTCAACATCAGTGGTGCCGGAGACGGAATCGCCGTCTTCATCGGTTGCGGTGAACTGAATGCCGACGAGCGTGAGTATGTCTTCGGTGTCGTTCGAGGGATGCTCGACCGGCTGGCTCAGCGTGACTTCATAAGTGTAGGTGAAAAAACCGGCACCGAGGTCATCCGGACCCGGCTGAAGCGAGATGCGAATAACTTCCGAGTTATCCCCCGCCGAACGGCCAACAAGATCGCCGCTTTCCAGCGCGAACACCACATCGTGGCCGTCCAGTGTTTGCAGCTGGCCGTCATATGAATCGAGATCATCGAGCACCAGCGCCGCATCAAGATCGCCGGGCACATCCGACTTGTAGTTGACCGTGATGTTGCCTGTGTCGGTGAGATTTTCGTCGCCATCAAATTCGGTGGGCAACGGCACGTCAACATTCGCGAAACGGAAGCCGTCTTCATCAACGCGCGTGTTGTCCACCTCGCCAATTTCAGGCTCGGTGCCTTCGAGAAGGAAAATCTCTTCTTGCTCCGGCAAACCGAACGCAAGTTCCGTCGGGCCAAGCAGTGGCACGATGGGAAGACCTGGGTCTATTTCGCCCGGGTCCACCACAAAGTTGCCGCCCGATGATTCATTTCCTCCGGCGCCCGGTCCGATGTAGTCCCACGGAAATTCCGTCAGCACTCCATCCAACTCGTAATGGCTGTAAAGCTGATCGCCGTTCTCGACGCGTTCGACCGTGCCATCGTCGTGGGTAACAACGAGCGTGGTCCCTTCAAAGTCCAAACCAGTCGAAGGGACGTCCGCAGGCACATCATAGATCTGCGATTGAGGAACGTCGGCTTGCTGCTTGACGCCGCTTACCTTGCTGATCATTTCATCCGCCGCGTCTTTATTCACGTCGTTCGCAGGCGCGCCGTTCGCGTTACCATCAAGACTTGCCATACCCAACTCCTACAGGGGCTAATGAAATTACGCGGATCGCCAACTTCAACGATCGTGTGCAACTTCCAAAAATCGTTAACAAATTCCTAATCATCATCACCTTCTCCAAGTCCGTCCGCAATAGCACCGATCGTGTGTCCTTAACTTGGACAGACCCACGCCCCACTCTGCATGAAGTGTGCAACACGTTGTTCTTAAAGGGTTTTCCCAGTGAAAGTCGGCCCAACGGGCCCCCTGTCCCAATGTAGCACGCCGGCACAAAACCTGGGGATATCGTTCATCAATCAAGCGCGCGCCTGGAGCGTTGGAAGTGCGGAGCCCATTTGGTCCACGGGGCCTCAGGCATCCCCGAATCACCCACGCGTTGGATTTGCCTAAAATCCTAACAAACCACTTAGCCGGATTTTTCTGTCTCTCCGTCAGTCTTTTGCACGAACCGACAACCCGAAAGAGGTGGGGTAAGTGCAATGAAGGGCTCATGGCTGCG
>Ga0209273_10002295_pt1 | contig 14939 bp, 5 predicted proteins | sample tdAd471_FD_187126 | JGI IMG/M metagenome (GOLD analysis project Ga0209273, IMG submission 187126) | Marine sediment microbial communities from the Atlantic coast under amendment with organic carbon and nitrate - tdAd47.1 (SPAdes)... | ecosystem: Environmental > Aquatic > Marine > Coastal >...
AGGATGAATGCGATAGAATCAGAAATCATAAGATCACCATCACTTTGAACTTTCCCAATCATCCCCCTGGGCGTATCATCTGCTTCAAATGGTCCCATAAAGGATAGATAGGTTTCATCATCTACCTGATCTATGCTGGTCAAAGCAGAAGGAATATTTCTTTTGAATAGCTCATTGCCGTTTACATCGATGATGTTGAATTCATTTTTATCTTCTAGCAGGCTAAAACCTACCGCAATTTTGTTGTCCTCCAGCACCTTCACAAAGGTGGGGCCCTGCAAAGGTGTCTTCCACGGAATGATTTTGAATTTAAATTGCTTTAAGTTGAGGTCAATAGGAGGTCTAACTCCTTGATCCAAAGTATTAGGAGAATTATTCAAATAAAAAAGAACCAGCTTTTGCCAATCCTCGTTGCTGATTATTTGTTGAGTGGGGAAAATGCCAGCAGAATCGAGCCTATTTATGGCAATGGGCGTATGACCTAATTGGTTGCCCGCATTTCCAGGAAATCCCATGTATCTTGACATTTTGATCAAGACCTTTTTCCAATATTCTGTTGGCAATATTTGAGGGGGGACATACTGATGACAGCTACCACAATATTGCTTAGCTATTTGGGCCCCTTCTGGATCCTGCTCGGCAGTTCTGACGAGCATAGGGCGCGCTTTAACCTCACTTTCCTCCTTCTTATCTACATCACATGCAATCGCATAGCAGGCGCAAATAAATAAGATCAAGGAGATGCGATTTAGACGACGTGATAGGACTAATATCATAGCTCAAATATAGGGATAAAATAGCTAGCTGTGTCTGGCATTAACCGTTTAAGGAATGCTGGAAAAGATAAAGCAGAATGGTGTCTTTTGATTCTGACTCATCTCCCAGCAACTCATACAGGAACAAAAGCCGTTTAGGCTAGCCTGAAAATAAGCATCCCGAACCTTGACGCTGTCAACATTCGGGATGAACTTCTGTTTTATTGTCTTCTACTTTAAAACAACGCTCTTGCTAATCCCACCCAAAGACTTGCTGCAGGTTAGGATTTACCGTGGTATGTGTTAAAGGAATAGGACGATAGTAATACTTGGGTTCTACAAATTCTCCTCTATCAATCACAGTTTGAACCGTACCGCTATTTCCTTCTTCGAGATAAACACTCGCATCAGATCCTTGTAAGCCTGCCCGGTAATACACCAGATCAACACCCAAAGAATTTTGTTCTTTATCTCCGCCTCCAGGAACGGACTCACTGGCATCTATCAAGATGATGTCCTCGATCCCGTCTCCAGTCAGGTCATATTTGCCTAGCCCCGGAAAATAAAGTCCTTCAGGCTCTTGTTCCAAAAGCTTTCCGGCCTTCCAACGCATCAGGTCATCCATACGTAATCCTTCCAGTGCCAGCTCTACTCTGCGTTCGCGACGTATTTCCAGTAGCTCTGCACTGCTCACGTTAGGATAGCGTTTCTGTTGATCGGCTCCCGCTGTTAAACCCATGGTCATATGTGGCATACCCGCGCGATCTCGGAGCACGTTGATGGTCTTGTCGAGGTCGGCTTGGTTTAGTTCGCCCAATTCGGCTCTTGCCTCAGCAAAAATTAGCAAGACTTCAGCAAATCGCAAGACAGGAATATCCACCTCATTAACCACATTTTGATCTGCAACGTTCACCATGCCTTTGCGTTGATGATAGCCAGAAAAATTCTTAGTTAATCGCTGGATATAGATTCCATTTCCGGTCGTGTAAGTATCTACTCGATCCAATTGGAAACCAGGGTGAGCATAGGTTTGCATCAGGCGATTATCCCGATTCACAAACTCTTCGACAAACAATTTTGTCTCAAAGCCTGCTTGCTCAGTATAGTAGCTTCCGTCACCCATCAGGTAAGCTTGTAATAAGTCTTTGCTCGGAGACACTTCATAATCCCCCCAAATCGTAGCTGAAGAACCACTATTTTTCAAATCATTAATGGAAATATTGGCCAAAATGATCTCTTCGTTCGTGGTAAGGTCTGTATTAGTAAACAAGGAAGCGTAGTCGCTGGTGGGGTTTCCGGTATTGTAAATGCCATAATTACCACTGTCCATGATCTCCTGGGCAAGGTCTCGCGCTATTTGCAGATAAGTATTGGCTGTCCCCTGCAAATTTAGCTCATCGTGGTATTTTCGATAAGTTCCTTCATGTAGCGCATCTCGTGCCATATAGGCTTTAGCCACCCATCTATTGACTGCACCAGAAGGTTGGTTTTCAAAAATATTTTCGGCCGCAAAAGCATAATCTTCAAAGATTCTATCAATGACCAAGGTACGAGGGTCTGAAGGTTTGGTCAATGCGTCGGTATCGTCGGTTTCGATAACCTGATCGTAATAGGGTACATCGGAATAACGCTTGACTTTATTCATATAAAATCGAGCCCTGAAAAATCGAGCTAGCCCTTCAAAATGATCTAGTGTAGCTGGTGGAATATCAGCCTTGCTAAAGTTGTCAAGGAAAAAGTTGATGGTGCGGAGTCCTCCCCAATTCCACCCACCAGTAACAGTGGCTGAATTGGGCGAACTGGTCATAATCGTCTTAATTTCCAGGTTGCCAGTAGTAGCTGCATTATCCGTTGCCAAATCAGCAATGAACATACCCCATCCTGGAAAATTGTAGAGGTTGTTGATATACAGAGACAAGTCTGCCTCACTATTAAAGAAGTTTTCTTTGCCAATGGATGTTTCCGGAGTTCGATCCAAAAATTCATCATTGCAAGACAGAAGTAGGAATAATATAAATAGCGAACTTAATTTTTTCATTTTCGGAAAGTTTCAAGCATTAATAAATAGTCTTTTTAGAAACTACTTTAAAAGTCGACATTAATCCCGACGGAGTAACGTCGTTGGAAAGGATAGGAATATCCAGATCCAGTTCCACGAGAAGTGCTAGAAGTCGGATCCAGTTTGTCATCAATAGAGGTAATGGCTTCTGGATCATAAAAATCCCTTACGCCTGACCATTCCGTAATATTCTCACCGCTTGCAAAAAATCTAAGCCTGTGGATTCGGATTTTTTGGGTCAATGCTTGTGGCAAGCTATAACCTAAAGTCAGATTTTTTAACCGAACATAAGCGCCATTCAATAGGTATCCGGTTTGGGGAATAGCCAAACCTCTAGATTGGTCAACCCGCTCTCCAAGGTTACGATCAGCAAGCCAAGCTTGTAAAATAGGGTATCTCGAATCGGTATTAGCATCCGCCAAGCCGGCATCGATATAAGCCTGAGAATGGATAGCACGTCTTACATCACTATCGTCATTAGGCCGATAAAAATCCGTTAAGTGCGAATATCCTCCTGCATAAGGTTGTTGATAAAATCCCCAATACAAGTAATCCTGCGGATAATAATCTCGTTTTCCTACGCCCTGAAAGAATACATTCAGGTCAAAACCATTCCAATCTAACCCGAAGTTTAATCCCAAACGATACCTTGATGAAATATTACCTATAACGGAAAGGTCTTTAGGGTCGGTTGTAGTCAAACCCTTTTCGATCATTCCGTTTCCATCTTGATCTATATATTTTGGCCAGCCGGGAACAATAGAAAGCGCTCCCCATGGAATAAGGTTTGTCTGGTCCAAGTTGGCGATTTCTTCATCAGATTCAAATAAGCCGTCACTGGTTAATCCCCAAATCTCGCCGAGTTCCATCCCTTCATAATACTGGTTCAAATTGCCATTAGGGTTGTCAAACTTTGTAATGTAAGAACGGCTATCCGAAATTACAAAGCGCGTATCAAAACGCAATGCTTTACCCGCGAGTTTGTAGTTGTTTCGATAATTAATAGCCAATTCCCAACCTTCCGTTTTCAGGTCTGCAGCATTCTCGGCGGGTTCTGCCGCACCCAAAACATCCGGGAGGTCGCGACCTTGGGTAAGCATTCCTTTAGTATCTCGTCGATAAAGGTCAAAGTTGAAGGTGAAACGATCATCAAAAAGCCCGAGGTCAATACCAAAATTCAAAGTGGAGACATCTTCCCAACCGTAATTAGCAGAAACTAATGGAGGAGCAATAATTCGCTGAGGTAACTTGCCATCAATAATATAGTTACCTGTTGTAGCCACCAGATTCGGAATATATCCGTATTCTCCAACGGACTGATTACCCAGGGAACCATAAGAGGCACGGATTTTGAACTGGTTGATCCATTTTGAGTCGAAAAAAGCCTCTCGGTCTACCCGCCATGCTACTGAGGCAGAAGGGAAGAAGCCAAATCGGTTATTCTTCGGAAATTTTGAAGAACCATCATACCGCCCATTAAGCTCTACAATATACTTATCTGCAAAAACATAATTCAATCGATAAAACGCGCCTCGTACCGCCCAGTCAGCAATATACTCGTTGACATTTGGGTCACCAGTAGCCAAGGCGATGGTGGGTAAAGAAGAAGAGATGATTCCACTTCGAAAGGCGCTAAACCATTCCGTTCGGAAATACTCCTGATTAAAACCAGCAATAGCCGTTACTTGATGATTAGTGCCAAACTGCTGACTAAATGTACCATAAACATTAAAGACATTGTAGATTTCATTGGTGGAACTTCTATAGGCTTCATTCGTGCCTTGTTCCAAAATATTTTCGGGTCCAAAACCTATTAGGTATTCTTTAAAATCCTGAGAGAAATTAGTATTCCCTCTTCGTGCCGTGAAATCAGCATTTACCCTAAAAATATCCTTGACCAACTTCAATTCGCTCGTAAAAGTGGTCTGGTAACTATTATACCTTTCATTATTTACGCCCCCATCAGAAAGTTGGGCACTCTCTAGTCCTACTGCCGTATTGGCCCAGGACCCATCAGGGTTCTTGTCGAAATCTGTCGGTTCAAAGTTAAAGAGAGTTTGGATGTCAAAATAAGAAGGATTGGTTCTTTCAGTGTTGGTGATATAAGTGTTATTGCCAATAGATAAGCGGTCGCTAATATCGAAATTCACCTTTCCTCTAAAGGTATAGCGATCATAGAAATCATCTGCAATCTTTAGGGCTCCATTGGTATTATTGTATGAGCCTGACAAGAAGTACTGCGTTGAATTCGATTTTCCATTTATGGAGAGGTTATGTTCCTGAGAGATGGTGCTAGTCAAAAAATGTTCCGTCCAATCCTGGTTCCCCATGTATTCCCATCTTGTGGGGTCATTAGGATCTACTCTTGCTGCTTCTGAGGACGTTCCCTCAGATCGCTGCTTGGCCCATAAATATCGCTCATCGCTGAAGTTGAAATTATCCCAAGGCGTGTTATCCGTAGAAGTTTCTTTCAGCCTAAGGTAAATATAGGGATCCGTAATTTTGTCTCCTATAACAGTTGGCGAGCCCGTGCTGACAAAGTTAGAATAACTCACGTTGACTCCCTCACTGGTACCGGTTTTGGTCGTGATAATGATCACACCAAAGGCTGCTCTTGCGCCGTAAATCGCAGCGGAAGAAGCATCCTTCAAGACCGAAATACTTGCTACATCATTGGGCGCAATTCGGTTGAGTTCAATCGCATCAGAAGGAACCCCGTCAATGAGAATCAATGGAGAACCACCATTAACAGAGGTAAAGCCACGAATATTCAATTTTGCAGCCTGGCCGGGTTCTCCACTATTGAAATCGATATTCAGGTTTGGAGAAACACCCTGTAGCCCTTGAGCCAGGTTTGAAATGGGGCGACTTTCCAATTGTTCGGTTGTTACATTATCGACCGCTCCTGAAAGATTCACTCGCTTCTGAGAGCCAAAACCAGTCACGATAACTTCAGATAAGCCTATGGCATCTCCAGATAAAGTAAGGTCTATTACTGTGCGCCCCCCAATGGCAATCTCTTGGGTTTCCATACCAACATATGAAAACACTAAGGTGCCATTGGTCGGTGCATCGACCCTGTATACACCCTCAACATCTGTCACGGTACCTGTGCTGGTACCTTTAATGATGACAGAAACGCCAATCATTGGCGTTTCACTGTCCGCCTCCATAACTTTACCAGTAATGGTAATGTTTTGAGCCGACAGCCCAAATAGCAATACGCTGCCTACTATCGTGAGTAGCAGCTTTTTGCAAGCTGTAGTTAACGTTTCCATAAACTTGTGATTTATCTATTTATAATTAATTAATTTGTTTCATTAATGGGGATATGTTGAAGGAATTATGAAGACACATTGTCCGACTTGGACAACTGTTTGGATGTGTTGAGATGAATAGGGCTAAGTTATTTTAAACTCCCATTAAAGCCTAAAAGTACCATCGTTTTGAAGTAGCCAAGGCGTTTTAAGGTTAAGTTTATTTTAAGAATTACAATTTTGCTACCAATTCACGGGAGAGAATATATATCAAGTGGGTACCCAAATAGAGGTTCCTATACAGGATAAAATAAGGTTAGCTTACGATCTTCGACCAGACAGATTTGGCACTGTATGATAAAAAGTATCTTCAAACGAATATAAAAAAAGTTTGCGAGGATTGCTAAGAAGGCCACCTCTCAGCGGGCATAAATCAAATCGATTAATTTTGCTGTGGGCCATGGTGAGTTGTGTTGGTGTATTCATTGCAATGGGTTTTAGCATAAAAGTAATGTGGCGAATCTCAGAAAGAACATGCTCTAAGCAAACAAGCCTCTTCTCCCGTTTTCGTATTCAGCGCTATAGATACAAAAATTGTCTGACAACCATGACCATTCGAAAATCAATATGCGTTCCAGTTTGTCGATCGATCCTAATCTTGGGTTTGCGCTTTCCAAGGTTTAATTCCTATTTTGGGTTTTTCAATTGTGTACCTGATAGGGCTAAATTTCATTTTAGCCTGTAAGTAACAAGTCTATCCTCAAGTTGTTACTCAAAGTTAGCCTGCTAAGTATTAGAAACAGGGATGGTTTTTGGTCTAAAAGAGGGTGGTTTTGTATTTTACTGAGCATAGCCTGACAATAATCTAACAGTGTTCTTAATGATAAAGCATGCGGCACCATAAATTTTTTCTATTACTGTACCTAGGTTTTATCTGTTCTTCCTTTTCAAGTCCTAATAAGTTCGGTGCGGGCTTCCTAAGCGTTGAAGACGGCTTGCTTAACAATTATGTCAATTCGATTGCCCAGGATCATTTGGGATTTTTATGGTTTGGAACCGATGAGGGGTTGAGCCGGTATGACGGTTATGGGTTTCTAAATATGACACATAACTCACAGGACACTAATTCCTTAAGTCATAACGTCATCAATTATATTTTCGAGGATAGTCATCATCAACTTTGGGTCTCCACTCGTTCTGGTCTAAATCGTTTGATCAATAATCAGCAGGGGTTTGTTCGATATTTCTCATCGATTAACGATACCAATAGTTTAAGTGATAGCGAAGTATTTTGCACCTATGAAGACAGTGACTGTAATTTGTGGATAGGTACAGGTGACGGAGCACTAAACTTCTACGATAGAGAGAAAGACCAATTTTCTCGCTATGCAAGATCGGACAAGAAATCGGAGCTGCGATCAATTACCGAAGATAAGCAGGGTAGATTGGTGCTGGGGTATGGGGCTTGGGTGCAAGCCCAAGGAGAAGGAGGGCTCAGTATTTTTGATAAAGAAGCAAGGCGTTATTTGCCAGGCCCGAATGATGAATTGACCCAAAACCTGGCTGTCATGAAGCTTATTGTTGACCATAATAATGATGCATGGATCGCCACCTATAATCAAGGGTTTTTTCAGTATGATTTGGAACACAATAGGTTAATGGCTTTTGCTGTCAGTCCGAATATTGAGAAACAGCTACCCACGAAATTGATTAACAATATTTTGGAAGTAGGTGATAGTGCTATTTGGTTGGCTACTGATGGGATGGGGGTCTTAGGGTTTGACAAGGAAGATCATTCTTTTTCGCCAATAAATAATCCCAACAATAAGTCTGATTTATCTAGTAATTCTTTCATCAATATCTTCGAAGATAAAGCTGGGATTTTCTGGATAGGTTCAGTTAATCAGGGAATCTTAAAATTGGATAAGTACGAAAGGAGATTTGATCATTGGGCATATAATCCAGTAAGCCCTTCCGGGTTAAGTGGCAAATCGGTGATGGCCTTAGCCGAAAGCAAGGACGGTGGGATCTGGGTTGGGATGGACCTCGGAGGACTTAACTATTATGATAGAAATGCTGATCGAGTTATTCGCTATCATCATGAACCTGGCAATGCTAATAGCCTCAGTGATAATGTCATAAACGGTTTACATGAAAACAGCAAGGGAGAACTTCTCATAGGAACCTTCCTGAATGGATTTGATATACTGGATGCGGAGCGACAGGTTTTTACTCATTATGGCCCCAATAATACAGCCAGCAATGCGACTTATATTAGGTGTTTTTTGGAGGACAAGGACGATATTTATTGGATCGGATCGAGAACGCAAGGGCTCATTCGGTTTGATCGAAAAACGGGCGTAAGCCGTAGCTATAAACACGACCCTGCTGACGAGCATAGTATTCCAAGTAATCACCTTACCGCCATCATGGAAGAATCCAATAATCTATTATGGGTAGCCACCTTTAATGGTTTCGCTTTGTTCAACAAAACCTTGGGCACTTTCAAATCGTGGCGGCACGATCCGGATAATCCGAATAGCCTAAGTGGAGTAGAAATCTATGCCTTTTCTAAAGATGAGGAAAAAGGAATATGGTTAGGTACTAATGACGGACTGAATTACTTTGATCTTGCAACAGAAGAGATAACGCATTTTCGAACGGCTGATGGTTTGCCCAGTAATACAATTAAGGGACTTCTGACGGACGATCAGCAGCAATTGTGGATCATTACCAACTTTGGGGTAAGTAAATATTCACCCAAAACCAAAAAAATAAAAAACTATGGCTTGGGGGTTATCGGTCAATCTTATGGGAAAAATGCGGCCATCCAGGCTTCTGATGGTAAACTCTTTTTTGGAAGTATGAATGGAGTCGTTAGCTTCTTTCCCGATGATATGGTTGAGAATCCTATTCCCCCACCTGTCGTAATTAATCAATTCCTCATTGCGAACCAAGTGGTGGAAGTTGAGGGAGAAAACGCTCCCCTACAACAGCCTATTAGTCAAACTAGTGAATTGACTTTAAGACACCTGCATAAGGTCTTTTCTTTTGAATTTGTAGCCTTAAATTATACCTGCCCTGAAAAAAATGAATATGCTTATAAATTGGAAGGTTTTGATGAGGATTGGCATTATGTAGGCCATCAACGAAATGCCACCTATACCAATATCAATCCGGGTGAATACACCTTTCGCGTAAAGGCTTCCAATAATGATGGACTTTGGAATGAAAAAGGAGCTTCGATTCATATCACAATTTTGCCGCCCTGGTGGAAAAGTACATGGGCCTATGCCATGTACGGTTCACTCTTAATACTCTTAATTCTTGCTGTCCGGCAAACCGCCCTTTATCGATCAAACTTGCTCAATGCAGTACAGATCGAACGGATTGAGATGGAAAAGATGAATGAACTAAATCGTATGAAAACGAATTTTTTCACTAACATTTTTCATGAATTCAAAACGCCGCTTACTTTGATCCTTGGCCCTTTGGAAAAAATCAGGACTTCCGGCCCCCTAAGACCTGACTTGCAGAAGCAGTTCTTTATCATGCAACACAATGCAAAAAGACTTTTGCGGCTGATCAATTTCTTGATACTTTCCCAAAAGAATGAATTGGTGGGGATTCAATTACAAGCCAATCAGACAGACCTGGTGGCCTTTATTGAAAACATCATCAGCGCTTTTCTCAATCGAGCAAAAGAACAACAGATCAATCTTATTTTCGAACCCTCAGAGGACGCACTACAACTTTGGTTTGATCGGGAAAAACTGGAGATGGTATTCTATAATCTACTTTCCAATGCCTTCAAACATACCCAAGCCGGTGGAACCATTGAGATATCTTTTATGCGCGAAACCGTCGAGTTGGAAAATGCCGTTATGCAGGAGTGGATCACCATTGATATACAGGACACCGGAAGAGGTATTGCTCCCGAAAAATTGGATAAGGTATTTGATTCTTTTTACAAAGCGGATAAAAATGTCCCGGGAACGGGAATTGGATTGTCTTTTTCTAAATCTATTGTCGATCTCCACCACGGTGAAATGTCGGCGACCAGTGAATTGGGAAAAGGCAGCTGTTTTACGGTCTGCCTTCTGTTGGGAGATAAACATTTGCAAAAGGAGGAAATGATACCTGCTGCTCAAAACCTGAAGGGAGATTCAATATACCCACTTCAAAATAAGCTGACCAAGGCTTCTTTTATGGACACTCCTATCCCTGAACTAAGTATAAAAAAGAATAGTAAAGCCACGATCCTGATTGTAGAAGATGAATATGACGTCTTGGCCTTTTTACGTGAAAACTTATCGCCGAATTATGAAATCGTAGTGGCTTTTGACGGCCAAGAGGGCCTAGTTAAGGCTAATCAGTGCGATCCAGATTTAATCATTAGCGATATCATGATGCCCAGGATGGACGGTATTGAGTTCTGCACAAAAATCAAGTCTAATCTCAGTACGAGCCATATTCCCATCCTTTTCTTAACGGCCCAGAGTAGCGAGGAAGATATATTTAAAGGATTGGATTCTGGTGCAGATGATTTTATTGCCAAACCCTTCAACCTCCGTGTCCTGGAAACTAAGATCAACAACATTATTATTACCCGTCAAATGTTGAAGGAAAGATTCAAAAAGGAATTGGCATTTGGAATTGAAGACATTACAATTACTTCACTGGATGAACAATTTATTTCAAGGGTAGTGAAGCTTATTGAAGAAAATATTGGTAACCCGGAATTTAATGTAGATAGTATTATTAGAAAAATAAACATGAGCCGCAGTCCCTTTTTTAGAAAAATCAAAGCGATTACTGGACAGACCCCTAGCGAGTTTTTGCGGTTTTTTAAATTGAAAAGAGGGGCGCAGGTCTTGTTAAAAAGCGGTAAGACAATCGCGCAGGTAGCCTACGAAATGGGCTATTCCTCTCCTAAAATTTTTCGCGCTCATTTCAAAAAACAATTTGGACAAACGCCATCGGAGTATATAAAGGCCCACACAATGCCAGAGGAACGGATTGAAAATACTAATTAGCCCCTGTTCTGACCCGTTTCAACCCGCTTTCCAATCGGAGCTTCCATTAAATTTGACAGTGAAGTTGTTTAAAAACAATTGATTGGCTGCAAGTCGAGAGAACAAGAACCTGGGAACCGCTTTTTTCTTCACCGTAGCGCTGCTATGCTGAAGAAAAAACCAGCTCCCAGAACCTTATTCCTTCAAATTTCGCTTCAAAAAATCATTCTTAAACAACTTCAGTGAACTTATCTTTCAAATGTGCAAATCACCGAATAAGAAATGAAGTACGATTTTATCATCGTTGGCGGTGGCTCAGCAGGTTCCGTATTGGCAGCTCGTTTGAGTGCAAACCCAGAAAATAAAGTATTGGTACTGGAAGCTGGCAGACCGGATTATCGGTTTGACTTTAGAATTCATATGCCCGCGGCCTTGAGCTATCCCATAAATGGCAAATTTTACAATTGGGCCTACCATTCTGACCCGGAACCGTTTATGAATAATAGACGTATTTATCAGCCGCGTGGCAAAGTTTTAGGGGGATCAAGTTGTATCAATGGAATGATCTGGATTCGGGGCAATGCAATGGATTATGAAAAGTGGGGGAAGATAGAGGGGTTGGAAAAGTGGGATTATGCGCACTGCCTCCCGTACTTCAATAAATTGGAGTATCGCTTAGCTGGGAACACAGAATTTAGAGGGGGGAATGGTCCGCTATTTTTGAATACCCCCAAGTGTGAAAATCCACTTTTCAAAAGCTTTTTTAAATCGGTACAAGAAGCCGGATACCCCATCACTGATGATGTCAACGGTTACCAACAGGAAGGTTTTGGTCGCTTTGATCAAACCATCTACCGAGGAAGAAGGCTCAACGCTGCCCGAGCCTATATTCATCCCATACGGAATCGGAATAACCTTAGGGTGAAAACCAGCGCTATGGCCACTCGCCTACTGTTTGAAGGCAAGACAGCGGTTGGTGTGGAGTATAAAAAAGGATTTAGCACTGAAAAAGTTTATGGCAAGGAGATTATTTGCTGTGGCGGAGCCATTAACTCGCCTCAACTGCTCCAGCTATCTGGTATTGGCGATGGTAACTCCTTGAAAAAATTGGGGATAAAGGTGGTTCAACACCTGCCCGGTGTAGGTGAAAACCTCCAGGATCATTTAGAAGTATACGTACAGTGGGCTTGTAAAAAACCGATCAGCCTTTATCCCCTGCTCAATCCGTGGCGTGCGCCAAAAATAGGCTTCGACTGGCTTTTTAGAAGAAAAGGACCAGGAACCTCTAATCATTTTGAAGCAGGTGGATTTATTAGAAGCAACGAAGAGGTTCCTTACCCCAATTTGCAGTTCCATTTTTTACCTTTGGCCATCCGCTATGATGGTACGGCCCCCAAAGCAGGGCATGGGTTTCAGCTTCATGTTGGGCCAATGAACACAGATGTAAGGGGACGAGTGAAATTGAAGTCTGCTAATCCTTTGGAGTATCCAAGTATTCTATTTAACTATCTTTCTACTGAGCAGGAGCGCAGGGAATGGTGTGAAGCCATCCGTTGTGCCAGAAAACTAATTGAAACGCAGGCTATGGAGGAATACCGAGGGACAGAACTTGCTCCAGGGAAACACATTGAAACGGATGAAGAAATCCTGGACTTTGTTGCTCGGGAAGGCGAAAGTGCCTATCATCCCAGCTGTACCTGTAAAATGGGATATGATGAGATGGCAGTGGTAGATGCAAAACTGCGCGTACATGGTATTAAAAACCTACGGGTGGTTGATGCTTCCGTTATGCCTTTGATTACAAATGGTAATATTTATGCGCCAGTTTTAATGATCGGAGAAAAGGCCGCGGATGAAATTCTCGGGAATACACCGCTCTCGCCTTCTTCGGTCGATTTTTATCAGCATAAAAAGCAAGAAGCTTAGATGAAATGTGAAAAACTCTACTACAACGGGCGCTATCAAGATGCCTGCTCGGGGAAAAAATTCTCGACCCTCAATCCAGCTACCGGCGCTGTTATCTGTGAAGTCCAGGAGGCTTCATTAGAAGATTTGAACAAGTGCGTTGAGGCGGCGAAAGCCGGATTTGTGAAATGGTCGAAAATGCCGCCAGTAGAGCGGGGGAGGGTGATGCAAAAAGCAGCTTCGCTACTTCGCGAGCAGAATGAAGTTTTAGCCAAACTGGAAGTCCTGGATACGGGTAAACCGCTCTCGGAAGCCATTTCAGTAGATGTACTTTCGGGGGCAGATGCAGTAGAGTTTTATGCTGGCATCGCTGCGGCTATCCACGGCGAACATTTTGATTTTGGAAATTCTTTTGCCTATACTCGCCGGGAGCCGCTTGGCATTTGTGCGGGAATAGGAGCTTGGAATTATCCGCTGCAAATTGCCTGCTGGAAATCTGCTCCTGCTTTAGCTTGCGGCAATGCTGTAATTTTCAAACCTGCTCAGCTAAGTCCGCTTTCCGCGCTGAAACTGGCCGAAATTTATAAAGAAGCCGGTCTTCCCGATGGTGTTTTCAATGTACTGCAAGGGGGGGCTGAACTAGGTGCCATGCTTACCAAGCATCCAGGTATTGCCAAAATCTCTTTGACAGGAGCAGTGGCCACGGGAAAAAAGGTAATGGCAGCAAGTGCAGAAACGCTCAAGCACATCACGCTGGAATTGGGCGGGAAATCACCGCTACTCATTTTCGAAGATGCGAATATTGACGAGGCAGTTAAAGGCGCAATATTGGCCAATTTTTATACCCAAGGGGAGGTCTGCTCCAATGGCACCAGGATATATGTTCACGAAAGTATTAAAGAACCTTTTTTAAAGAAACTAATCCAAAAAACCAAGCAATTGACCATTGGTGACCCCATGAATCACCAAACGCAAGTAGGGGCATTGATCAGTGAAAACCATTTGGATAAGGTCTTACAGTATATCGAGCTAGGAAAACAGGAAGGAGCCACCCTGTTGTGCGGCGGCAAACGATTTTTCCCTAAAGAAGCCTCCATTGCCAATGGCTTTTTTGTAGAGCCAACCATCTTCGAAGTGCAGCATGATGACGCCAAAATAGTTCGCGAAGAAATTTTTGGCCCCGTCATGTCCGTCTTGTCTTTTAAGGAGGAAGAGGAGGTAATCCGGCGAGCGAATGACACTCCTTTTGGTTTAGCGGCAGGGGTCTTCACCAATGATCTAAAGCGGGCTCATCGAGTAGTGAGTCAATTGGAGGCAGGGGTATGCTGGGTAAATAATTACAATATAACCCCTGTTGAAATCCCATTTGGCGGATTCAAACAATCAGGCATCGGTCGTGAAAACGGACTGGCTGCCATCCAACACTATACACAATTGAAAACGGTATATATCGAAATGGGAAAAATTGATTTTCCTTATGATTGATTTCCCTCTAGCAATTTCTCAAAATAGAACAGACCATGAGTAGTAGAAAGGATTCGAGATCATTCAAAGGTAAAAAGACACCTTTGGGCTTCGTGGTCAACCCTCCGGTATTTTGGATTTCTTTTGCGTCCATACTGGTGTTCGTTATAGCCACCCTGCTCATGCAGGAAGGGGTGGAAGAATTATTTTCCGAAATCCGAGCCTTTATTGCGGAAAAAGCAGGATGGTTCTATATACTGATGGTCAATGCCATCTTGATTTTTTGTACTTATCTCGCCTTTGGTAAGTTTAAAAATATCCGGATTGGAGGGGAAACGGCAAAACCCGAATTCACCTATTGGCAATGGTTTGCCATGCTATTTAATGCAGGTATCGGCTTGGCGCTCATGTTCTATAGCTTAACGGAGCCGATGTACCATTTTGCACATCCGCCCCAAAACGAAGGATTGAATGGGTCACCAGT
>Ga0209273_10002296_pt1 | contig 14937 bp, 11 predicted proteins | sample tdAd471_FD_187126 | JGI IMG/M metagenome (GOLD analysis project Ga0209273, IMG submission 187126) | Marine sediment microbial communities from the Atlantic coast under amendment with organic carbon and nitrate - tdAd47.1 (SPAdes)... | ecosystem: Environmental > Aquatic > Marine > Coastal >...
GCCGCCCCCCGCCGACCCGGCGCCGACCGGTCCCCAGACGAACCTCTTACGCAAGGCCAAGCTGGTCTCGTTCAGCAGCGAATACGCCTCGGACTACTGGGCGGCCAAGAACCTGATCGACGGGAGCACCGAACGCACCCAGAGCTGGGCGTCACGCCCGGGGAGCAAGCCCCCGCACCGCTTCGTGTTCCACCTGGCGCGCGCGGCGGCGCTGACCCGCGCCGAGTTCGAGGGCACCGGCGGCGAGAGCGGGATCGAGGGCGCCTCGGCCAAGGGCTTCCGCCTGGAGGTCAGCGCGGTCGGCCCCGGGGAGGGCTTCGAGACCGTGCTCGAAGGCAACCTCAAGGCCGAGGGCGGAACCCAGGGGTTCCTCCTCCCCGAGGCCACCCGCGGCGAGTGGGTCCGCCTGACCTTGACCTCGAACCACGGCAACCCGACCCTCACCGAGCTCGCCGAGCTGCGCCTGTTCGGGCCCAGCGCCCCGGCGAGCAAGGCGCCCGTCGTCGCCGGAGCCAAGCTCCGGGTCGAGCGCCTGCGCGTGTCCCAGAGCGAGAACGGCCCCGCTCACGAGGGCGCCTTCGCGGCCGGGTCGCGGGTGTGGGTGTGCTTCAAACCCCGCGGGCTGAGCGCGGGCCCCGACGGGAAATACTCGATCGAGGTCGACCTGATCCTCGAAGACGGCGAGGGCAACACGCTCCTGACTCGCGAGCGCGTGCTCGCCCACACCGCGCGCTTGCCCGCTCCGCCGCTCTCGCCCTTCGTGGCCGTGTTCCTCGACCTGCCTGCCAAGGGGTTCCCCGCGGGGACCTACGGCGTGCGCCTCGCGGTGCGCGACACCCTCAGCGGGAGCAGCGCCGGCAGCGCGACGCCGTTCGAGGTCGAGTAGTCAGCTCGCTCCGTCTTCGGGCTGCTGCTTCTTCTGCTTCTTCGAGCCCTTGTAGAGCTCGTAGCGCAGCAGGCGACACTCGATATCGCCGTTGAAGAAGATCAGCCGGCGCGAGGTCCGCAGGCCGACCTTCTTGGCCAGCTGCAGGTTGCCGGTGAAGAGGAACCCGGTCCAGCCCTGGAAGTGCTGCTTGAACAGGTCGCCGATCTCGCCGTAGGTCGCGGCGAGGGCCTCCTGGTCGCCCAGGCGCAGGCCATACTCCGGGTTGAGCATTACGATCCCGCCGTCCTGCTCGGGGATCGGGGTCTCGGTGAAGTCGCACACCGTGAACTGGATCAGCGACTCGACCCCCGCCGTCTGGGCGTTGGCCCGGGCGGCGTCGATCGCCTGGGGGTTGTTGTCGCTGGCGTAGATCGGGGGGACCTCGCGCGGCGGCGCGGCCTTGACCTCGCGGCGCAGCTCCTGCCACGCCTCGGCGTCGTAGCTCCGCCAGTGCTGCAGCCCGTAGTTCGAGCGCAGCAGCCCCGGCGCGCGACCCGAGGCGATCAGCGCGGCTTCGATCGCGAGGGTCCCGCTCCCGCACATGGGGTTCACGAAGGGCTGGGTCCCGTCGTAGCCCGCGCCCATGAGCAGCCCCGCGGCGAGGGTCTCGCGCAGCGGCGCGAGGTGGGGCCGCTTGCGGTAGCCGCGATCCGAGAGCTTCTGCCCGGAGAAGTCGGCGAAGAGCTGCGCTTGCCCGCCCCACCAGTAGAGGCGGACCACCGCGCCCGTGCGCTCGGGGCCGCTCTCGGGCCGGTCGCCCAGCGCCTCGCTCAGGCGATCCACGATCGCGTCCTTGAGCTTGAGGTTCGCGAAGCGCGGGTCGCTGATCGTGGGGGTGTCGACCCGGGAGACCACGCTGAGGATCGACTCGAGCCCGAGGTGCTCCTCCCAGGGGAAGCCGCGCGCCGCCTCGTAGAGCTCGTCGGGCGAGGCGCAGGGGAACCCGGTCAGCGGCCAGAGCACGTAGAGCGCCGCGCGCAGCTCGAGGGTCAAGCGCCAGGCGTCGCGCACGCTGCCGTCGACCTCGAGCGCCGTCGGCGCCAGCTCGCGGGGGGTGAACCCCAGCGCGCTCAGCTCCTGCGTGACCCAGGGCGCCATGCCCCGGGCGCAGGCCACGCGGATCGCTCGGGTCTCGCTCATGACTGCTGTCCTCGAAGGGCGGGGGGAAGTAGGCTGCGGGGCTCCGCGGGCGCGGATCCTAAGCCATGCGTTGCTGAGGTTTACGGAGAATCTCAGAAACGGCGTCAGGATCCACCGCTCGCTCCGACTTACCCCGTGTGAGTCAGGCGATCATGGACCTCGAACCCCAGGCAAGCGCGGCCGCGGCCGCTGCGGCGGACCTGCGCACGCCGGAGGGCTTCCGCCAGGCGGCGCTGGCGCACCGCCGCGGCCTGTTTCGTGTCGCCGCGCGCATGCTCGACACCCAGGCAGCCGAAGACGCGCTGCAGGAGGCCTTCGCCCGCGCCTTCGCGGCGCGGCACCGCTACCGCGGTGACGCGAGCCCCTTCGCCTGGCTCTGCGCGGTGCTGCTCAACGTGTGCCGCGACGAGCTGCGCAGCCGCTCGTTGAAGCGCAGGCTGCGGCTCGACCGAATGGTCGAGCCGGGCGAGGCGCCGGCCCGCGACGCGGGGCCCCGGCAGCGGGTCGAGGCCGCCGAGCGCGCGGCCCGCCTGCGCGAGGCGATCGGGGCGCTGCCCCGCGCCCAGCGCGAAGCGCTGATCCTGGTGAGCCTCGAGGGCGTGCCGGTGCGCGACGCCGCGCAGGCGCTGGGCTCGTCGGAGGCCGCCGTGTGGCAGGCCCTGTCTCGTGGGCGCGCGACGCTGCGCGCCCGGCTCGCGGAGGTGAAGCCATGAACGACGCCGAATTGGACGCGCTGCTCGCCGCCGCCGAACCGCCGCCGCCCTCCGCGGCCGCCGACGCCCGGTTGGTCGCCGGGATCGAAGCGCTGGTGGCCACCCCGGCGCCCACAAAGCCCACCCAGGAGCTCGACTGGAGCTGGAGCGACCTCCCCTGGCGCTGGATCGCCTGCCTCGCCCTGGCCTTCGCCTTCGCCCTCGGCGCGGACCTCGGGGCCCCAGCCCGGGTCCCGCCTCCTGCCCGCGAGCCCTGGCGCCACGTCCCCAACCCGCGCCCCGAGGTCGAGCCGCCCCAGGAGCTCTACCTCGGCGGCCAGCACCAGCTCTTCAACTAACGACGCACCGGCAACCTTCCAGGAGCCCTTCATGTCCACCCCCGCTCGCCTCTCCCCGCGACTGCTCTTCGTCGGCCTGGGCCTCGCCCTGCTCGCCCTCGGACTGTGGCGCGACCGCGACCTGCAGAACGCCGTCGCCGTCGAGGAGACCTTCGACGACAACGCCTACACCTGTCAGGACCTCCCGGACGCCGCGGCGACCCCCACCGGTCAGCTCTACGAGGCGATCCGAGACTCCAGCGCGGCAACCGCGTTCACCCAGGCGCTGCCGCCGGCCAATCACCTCCCGATCCCCCCCGAGTCCAAGCTCAGCGACCGGGAGTTCATCGTTACCCAGTGGGAGGACTACCAGGCTGCACGCGACGCCGCCTGGCCCGCCTACGAGCGCGCGGTGCTCGAGCGGATCGCGACCTGCGAGTCCTTGAGCCAGCGCGACCCGGACAACGGTGTGCACCAGGCCACCGCGGCCATGCTCGAACTCGAGCTCGCCCTCGCGCCGTCGCCTGCCGAAATCCACCTCGTCGCCAAGATCTACACGGATCGCGAGCACGGCCTCGACCGGTTCCGCGTCCGCGATCCCGAGCGCCTCGAGTCGGCCCTCGCCCGGCTCGAGCGGGCCCTCGCCGCGCCACGCTTCGACTACGGCAACGGCGTGATCAACGCGCAGCTGGAGTCCCTGGTTCCCGAGGCCCTGCCGCTGGATACCTTCGCCCGCCGGGTGGGGGTCAAATACAGCGCGCCGATCCCCAACCTGGTCGCGCTGCGCAGCGCCGCCAACAGCTTGTGCGTGGTCGCCCGCCACCGGGCCCACGTCGGGGCAGGCGACGTCGAACGCCCCCTGCGGCTAGGGCGCAAGCTGGCGCTGCGCCTGGGCGCCGAGACGCCGAACCTGATCGAGCTGATGATCGCTCAGGCGGTGCTGCACCTGGTCGACCAGGAGTGGCTGCACCTCGCCGCGGGCGCCGGCGACTCGCAGCGCGTGCTGGGGATCAGCCAGGAGCAGCTGCGCCTCGAGCGCGCCTACTCCGTCGCGCACCAGATCGACGTCGACCCCGAGCGGCTGGGGCACTACGACTCCATGCTCGTCCCCGTCGGCGGCTACTCGCGGGCGTCTGGCTTCGACCCCGACCTCGGCCGGACCACCGAGCACGCCGTGTGGGAGTCGGTCGTGCTCTGGGGGCTGGCCGGCGTCGCGCTGCTCTTGCTGGGGGTCTCGGCGCTGCGGGCCCGCACCCGCCTCCCGGCGGGGGCTCCGCTGGGGGCAGGCTGGACCCTCGGCGACGTGTTGGCTGTGGTGCTCCCGAGCTTCGGCGTGGCCGCCGCCGCGGCGCTGCTGGTGTTGCGCCTGCACCCGGCGCGGGAGCTCTCCCACAGCGCCTCGCTGTTCGCGCACGCCACGACGGTCCTCGCCTTCGCCGGCGTGGCCTTTCCCTGGCTGCTCCGCCACGCGGCGTTGCGCAAGCTCGGACTGGACTGGGCCATGAAGCGGCGCGCCCGCTGGGCGGTGGCCGTGTTCCTCGCCGGGGCCTACGTGGCCACCGCCTGGGTCGGCCCCGGGGTCGACGGGGATCGGCTGCTCCCGCTGGCGTGGGGGCTCCAGCTCTGCGGCCTGGTGCTCGGCGCCTGGGTCTACCGCCGATCCGGGGCGGACCCCGAGCTCGGGCGCGCGCTGCGGCGCACCGAGGGTCGCGTGGGCCTGATCGGCCTCGGCATGAGCCTGGCCCTGATCTCCAGCTTCCAGCTCCTCGCCGTGGCCCCGCGCCGCGATCGGCTGGTGCGCGACTACACCAGCATGCTGACCAAGCTCGACGAGGCCCAGGCCTGGGGCAACGGCGACCTGCAAGACTCCATGCGGACCCTGCTGGTCGACGCCGCCGAGGGGCCGAAGCCCCGCGAGCGCAGCTAGCGTCGACTACGCGCTCGCTTGCTCGGCGCCGGGCTCCGGGTCCACGGCCGTGGGCTCGGGGTCCTTGGCCGCGGGCTCCGGCACCTCGGTCTGGGGCTCGGGCAACCCCTCCGAGCCCGCGAGCGGGCAGCGCTCGCCGCGGGCGTAGACCACGCGCAGCAGCGCGGGGAGCAGCAGCAAGTCGCCCAGCAACGCGGCCGCGATCGAGCTCCCCACCAGCAGCCCGAAGTGCACGGTGGGGAGGAACTCGGCGAACAAGAGCACGCCGAAGCCCGAGACCAACACCGCGGAGGTGGTCACGATCGCCGCGCCCTCGCGGGCGACGGTGTCCACGATCGCCTGGGAGGCCGGCGCCAGCGCGGCCAGCCGCTTGAAGCCGGCCAGCACATGGATCGTGTCGTCGACGGCGATCCCGATCGCCACGCTCATGACCATGGAGTTGAAGGAGTTCAGCGGGATCCCGCCGAAGCCCATGACCGCGAGGATCGCCGTGATCGGCAGCAGGTTGGGGAGCACGCTCAGCAGCCCGAGGAAGGGCGAGCGCAGCGCGCAGCAGAGCACGAGCGAGATCATGACGAAGGCCCAGAGGAAGCTCTCGACCTGGCCCCAGAGGATCGCGTCGGCGGTCTGGCTGAACACGAAGGTCGCCCCGGTGGCGCGGACCCGCAGGCCCGCGTCGGCGAGCTCACCCTGCTGGAGGTGCGTGCGGGCGAGGTCCTCGATCCTGCGCCCCAGCGCGCCGTAGGCCTTGGAGCCCGCCGACTTGGTGCGCACGCTGATCCGCGCCCACTCGTGCTCGGGGTGCGTGCCCCCTGGGGGCGCGAGCATGTGCTCGGTGGGCAGCTCGCCCCCCGCGAGGCGCTGGAGGAGCGCCTCGAGGTCTTCGAGGGCCTCCCGCGACTCGGGCACCTCCGCGCGCCCGGTGCGCCGGGCGTTGGCGGCGACGGCGAAGTCGGCCACCGAGACCGCGAGGTCGACCAACGGGTCCTGCTCGAGCTCGCGCTCGAAGGCGAGCATGCCGCGGAGCACGGCGGGGTCGTGGCAGGCCCCGGGCGGCGCCTCGAGCACCAGCTCGGCCGGTCCCACGCCGACGAAGTGGCGCTCGATCGCCTCGACGTCCTGCACCGCGGCGCTGTCGTCGGGGAAGAAGTGGAGGAAGTTGGTGTCGATCTCCAGGCGCAGCGCGCCGGCCGCGGCGCCGACGGTCAGCAGCACCCCGCCCACGACCCACAGCAGCGGGCGGTGGGTGTGCAGCCGGCTGGTGCGCTCCAGCCGCAGGGCCGGGCCGACCTTGCCCGCCGGCGGCGGCAGCAGCGCCGCGGCGGCCGGGAGCAGGCTGAACGAGACGAAGAGGGCGACCGCCGCGCTGAGCGCGGCGATCACGCCGAAGCTCTGGATCGGCGGGATCTCCGAGGTCACCAGCGAGCCGAACCCCAGCGCGGTGGTGAGGGTCGTCAGCACGCACGGCCGCCACACGTGCTCGAGCGCACGCCGGATCGTGGTCGCGCCGTCGCTCTCGGGGTGCAGGCGCGCCTGCAGCCGTTGATCGACGAGGATATGGATCGCGTCGGCGACGCCGATCACCAGGATCAGGCTCGGCACCAACGACGACATGGAGTCGATCGGGATCCGCAGCCACCCCAGCGCCCCCATGACCCACACGTTGCAGACCCCGAGCACGGTCAGGGTCAGCCCGACCTGCACCAGGCTGCGGAGCACGAACCACGCCGCCAGCGCGGCGAGGAGGGTCAGCGGCGCGCCGAAGCGGATCAGGTCACCGCGCACGGTCTCCATGATCCTCGCCTTGAGGATCGGGGTCCCGGCGAGGTGGAACACCGCCTCCGGGTGCTCCGCGCGCAGCTCGTCCACCCGCCGCTGGACCTCGTGCACGAGCTCCTGGTTGAGGGCCGCGCCCTCCGGCCCGGGGGGGAGCTGCTTCGCCGGCGCGACGACGAGGGTCGCGCGGCGGTCCTTGGAGACGAGCAGCCCGTCGACGAAGGGGGTGTTCAGCGCCTGCGCGCGCCAGCTGGCCAGCTGGTTGGGGGTCGCCAGGCTCAGGTCCTCGGGGAGTCCGGGCACGAGCGTCGGGGCGCCGGTCAGCGGATTCAGCGCGAGCACGGGCACGTCGGCGAGGCTGAACCCGCGCTCGAGGCCGTGCATTCGCTCCAGGCTCTGCGCGACCTCGCGGGCGAGGGCCAGGCGCTCGGGCTCGAACACCTCACCGTCGGGGAACACGAGCGCAATGAACACCGAGTCGTCGCTGCCGAAGGTGTCGCGGAACGCGTCGTAGAACTCGACCTCGGGGTGCCCCTTGGGGAACACCTTCTCGGTCGAGGGGTCGAAGGCCATGTGCCGCAGCCCGATCGCCAGCAGCCCGGTGACCAGCGCCAGCAGCGCGAGGGTCACGCGCGGCGCGCGCACCGGGAGGTCGATCAGCTTCGGCATGCGTCGATCCTACCGCCCCGCTTGGCTGGAGGCTGGCTGGGTCGGTTCAGGGCCGCGGGCGCGGGCGGCCCGGCCGCCCCGGAGGTCGGCCGGGGCCCGGACGCCGGCGCCCGCGGCCCGGCCGCCGGCGCAGGGGACGGCGCCCGCGAGGCGGAGCTGCGCGCGAGGGCCGCCCTGGACCAGGCGGCCGGGGCAAGGAGCGCGTGGCGCCGTGTGGGTTGGCGGACTCCCGGTTGCGCGTGCGCCGCTGGGTGAGGGTCTGCATTCGCTCCTTGAGCTCCTCGAGCTCGCGCTGCATGGCGGACATTTCGCGGTGGGTCGAGAGCCCGCGCCACACCTCGGACTCGAGCTCCTTGCGGCTGGCCTTGATCTCCTCCTGCAGCAGGCGCTTCTGCTCCTCGGCGGCGGCGAGCTCGCGCTCGATCTCCTTGTCCTGGAGGACGGTCAGCGAGATCGGCACCGTCCCCTCGGCGAGGTCGCCCAGGGCGCGGTCGGAGATCTGGAGGAGGAAGGGACCGATCAGGACCTCGTCGCCGAGTTTGAGCTTCACGCGGCGCCCTCCCTCGGGGACCTGTCCGTTGACCCGAATCGCGAGGGGGTTCTTGCTCTGGATCGTGATCTCGTCCGCGATCACCCCCAGCACGGCGTGCTTGCGCGAGACGCTCTGGTGGGGCAACTGGAAGTCGCACTCCGGGCTGCGGCCGATCACGATCGGCTTGTCCCCCAGCTTGAGGGGCTCGATCCCGGTGCAGTTGATCCAAACGTCCATGACCCGAATGCTACTCAACCTGGGACCCGCGCAGAACGCCGAGCTGCAGGAGCCGGACTCAGCGGGTAGGGATCAGGCCCAGCGCGAGACTCAGGCCAGCCAGCACGACCCCAGTCCAGGTGAACAGCGAGCGCGTGCGCTCCGGGCCCAAGCTGCGGGTCAGCGGGGGGATCAAGCGGCAGAGCTGCCCGGGGTGAATCCGGCTGAACGCGAGCAGCGCGAGACCGATCAGGCACAGCGACGCCAGGCCTGGGTGCAGCCCCAGCCCAAACACCAACACCCCCGCAGCCAGCGGTACGCCCAAAGCGATCGCCAGCCAATACGGCGGCTCTTCGACGTCGGGGTCCGCCGCCTCGAGCTCGGGGGAGGACGCGTCGGGAGGACGCTCGGACGCGCGCAGGCTCCAGCGCAAGGCGTCGCGAAAGGCGGCCGCGCTGCGAAACCGAGCCTCGGGGCGCTTGCGCATGGCGCGCAGGCACACGCGGTCGAGCCTGCTGGACACGCCCGCCGCGAAGCGCGAGGGCGGCTCGGGCTGGGTGCGGAGGGTCGCGGTGAGCACCCGGACCCCCTTGCACTCGGCGAAGGGCGGCGAGCCGGTGAGGCAGGCGTAGAGCAGGGCGCCCAGTCCGTAGACGTCCGCGGGCTTGTCGATCTTCCCCTGCAGCCGGATCTGCTCGGGGGCCATGAAGTGAGGCGTGCCGAGGATCCCGCCCTCCTCGGTGAGGGTGGTCGAGTCGCCGTACCAGGCGAGGCCGAAGTCGATCAGCTTGGCGCGCCCTGTGCCCGCCTCGAGCATCACGTTGTCGGGCTTCACGTCGCGGTGCACGATCCCCATGTCGTGCAGGTGGTGCACGGCCTCGGCCACCTCGGCGCAGACCCGGACCGCGTCGGCCACGGGCAGCCGCCCCCGCCCGAGCCGTTCGTGGAGGGTCTCCCCCTCGAGGCGCTCCAGGACGAGGTAGGGCAGGCCGTCGATCCCGTGGGTGAAGATCTTGACCACCCCCGGATGATCGACCCGCGAGAGGGCGCGGCCTTCACGGCGAAAGCGCTGGACGTCGCGCTCGCTGCCACGCTTGAGCAGCTTCAGCGCGACGCGGCGCCCGGTCGCGGGCTGCTCCGCAGCGTAGACCTCACCGTAGGCCCCCCGCCCGATCACCTCCTGAAGCACGTAGCCAGCCACGGTGCGAGTCCCCGGCGAACACTGCGGGCAAGGGGCGAGCGCCTGCACCTCCCTGCCGCACCCCAGGCAGATCAACCCCGCGCCGCTCGCGCTCATGCGAGCCTGGCGATCACGCCCAGGGCGACTCCGCCCAGGGCGAGCAAGGCCCCGAGCCAGCTGCAGAGCCAGCGGGTGTGCTCGGGTCCGAAGCGTCGGGCGAGCGGGGGAGCCAGCTGAAACAGCTTCCCCGGGTCGAGGCGGCTGAGCCCGAGCAGCACCAGCCCCAGCAGGCTGAGCAGCGCATAGCCCGGGTGCAACCCGAACCCGGCGACGAGCACGCCGGCGACGAGCGGGGCCCCGACCGCGACCACCAGCCAGTAGGGCGGCTGCTCGGCGTCGGGGTCGTGCAGCGCCTGGAGGTCGCTGAATGAGTCCGACGTCATGCGCCGCGAGCCGCGCTGGGTGCGGAGCAGCGCCTGACGGAACTCGGCCGCGCTGGGGTAGCGCGACTCCGGGCGCTTGCGCATGGCGCGGGCGCACACCTTGTCGAGGCTGCGCGGCACGTCGGGCGCGAAGCGCGAGGGCAAGTCGGGCTGGGTGTGGAGGGTCGCGGTGAACACCTGAAAGCCCTTGCACTGGGCGAAGGGCGGCGAGCCGGTGAGGCAGGCGTAGAGCAAGGCCCCGAGGGCGTAGACGTCGGCGGGCTTCTCGATCCGGCCCTCGGGCCGGACCTGTTCGGGGGCCATGAAGTGCGGCGTTCCGAGGAGCGCGCCCTCCTGGGTCAGGGTCGTCGACTCCCCGAACCAGGCGAGGCCGAAGTCCACCAGCTTGACCCGGCCGCTGGCTTCCTCGACCAGGAGGTTGTCGGGTTTGATATCCCGGTGCACGACGCCCATGTCGTGCATGTGCTGGACCGCCTCCGCCACCTCCGCGCAAATCCGCACCGCCTCGACGACGTCCAGGCCACCGCCCTTGAGCCGGTCCTGGAGGGTCTCGCCTTCGATCCGCTCCAGCGCCAGGTAGGGCAAGTCGTCGATCCCGTGGGCGAGGATCTTGACCACCCCCGGGTGATCGAGCCTGCTGAGCGCCTCGGCCTCGCGCTTGAAGCGCTTCAGCTCGCGCTCGCCGCTGCGCTTGAGGAGCTTGAGCGCGACCGGGCGCCCGCTGCCCGGCTGCTGGGCTGCGTAGACCTCGCCGAAGGCCCCTCGCCCGAGCAGGTCCTGGAGCACGAAGCCGCCCACGACCCGGCTCCCCGGTGCGCACCGCGGACAGGGCGAGTCGACCCCCTCGACCTCGAGCCCGCACCCCAAGCAGAGGATCCCTCGAGGCGCAGAACCGGATTGCGGGCTGGAGACCACTGGCCCCTAGCGCGCCGCGAGGACTTTGAGCAGCCGCCCGGCGGGGATCGACGTGCCGGGCTCGACGCCGTTGATCAGCGCCAGGCGCTCGAGGTCGGCCTCGGCGCGGGGCGGGATCGGGTAGGCGGCGACCTGCTCGCGGAAGGCCGCCGCCCGGGTCGTCTTCACGATCTTGAGCACCGTGGGCTGCACGTTGAGCAGCGCGCGGTCGGTCAGCGGCTGAAAGCCGTCGGCGGGGGCGTCGAGGGCCGCGCGCCAGGTGGCCAGGGCGTCCCAGGCGCAGAGCCCGTGGAACACGAACACCCGCCCGCCGAACTCGGCGAAGGTCGAGCTGACCGCGAGCTGCGACCCGTCTTGCTGCTTGACCTGGGAGAGCACGCGCACGGCCGCGCCGCCGGGGAGGTTCAGCGCGCCGCGCTCTTGCTCGACGATCCCCTCGTCCTTCACGAACGCGTCGGCGGCGGCCGCGGCCGAGCGCTCCTCCGCGAGCTGGAACAGCACCGCCGCGTCCTGCTTCTCGGTGGCGAGGGTCACCCGTGCGCGGCCGTTGGCGAGCAGCCAGTCGGCGGGCACGGGGAAGCGGAAGCCCATGTCGGGGTGGTTGAACCAGCCCTCCTCGGCGAAGCCCTGGCGCGGGTCGGGGCCGAACACCAGCCCCTCGAGGCGGCGGAGGTAGTCGTCGCGGCCGACGGTGTAGGTCTGGCCGGGCTGCTGGGCCTTGGCGCTCAGGTTGCGGATCGTGGTGTAGCGCTCGCCCGGGTCGGGGTGGGTGCTGGTGAAGCTGGGCAGGAGTCCGCCGCCGCCGGAGAGTTTCTCCAGCGTCTTGAAGAACTCGGCCATTTCCCGGGTGTCGTAGCCGAGGGCGGTGCCGTATTCGACGCCGAGGGAGTCGGACTGGCGCTCGTCGTCGCGGCCGTACTTCAGCAGCAGCAGGCCCAGGCCCGCGCCGGCGACGCCGCTCAGCGACTCGGCGGTCTCGCTCAGCTGGCTGGCGATCCCCAGCACCCCGCCCACGAGGAGCTGGTTGGTCATGCGCTGGGCGCCGTGGCGCGCGGTGACGTGCCCGACCTCGTGGCCGAGCACCCCGACCATGGCCGCCTCGCTGTTGAGGTGGGCGAGGATCCCCCGAGTCAGGTAGCAGTAACCGCCAGGCAGGGCGAAGGCGTTGACGATCGGGTCGTCGAGCAGGCGAAAGGTGAACTGCTCGTTCGGGGTGTGGCTGACCCCGACCAGCTTCTTCCCGATCTCGTCGACGTAGGCCTGCAGCTGGGGGTCGTCGACGACGCCGTACTGGGCCACGATCTGCGGGTCAGCCTCCTTGCCCAGCTGCTTCTCCCGCGACTTGCTGACGAGGGTGAACTCCTTCTCGCCGGTCACGGGGTTGGTCACGCAGCCCTGGAGCGCGATCAACGCGCCGACGACGACTGCCGCAGATAGCCTGAAGCTCACGAGGGGACCTCCGATCGAGGGCACACGATAGCGCACCTCGCGCGCGGGAGCGGAGACCTACCGATCCGCCAGCTCGGCGAGGGGTGGGCAGGCCGCGAGGCGCTCGGCCGCGTAGGCGTTCCCGTGCTCGTTCCAGTGCGAGTCGAAGGGCAGGTAGTGCGAGGTGCCGTCGGCCGTGCGCTGGCGCAGGCCCTCGAGCACGTCGACCCGCACGAACCCGAGCTCGTCGGCGAGCTCGGCGAGGCGCCGCTGGGGCGCGTCGAAGTCGTAGTCGGCGAGGTCGAGCTCCCAGCGCGCGGCGACGGCCTCGCGCAGCGCGGGGTCGACCTGGAACTCGTCGGGGATCACCAGCAGCACGCAGGGGAGGTCCCCCGCGAGGCGCTTGACCTTGGCCAGCGCCTCACGGGTCGCCACCCAGCCCGGCTCGAAGGGCTCGGGGTCGGTGGTCGAGCACACGCCCATGCGTCGCCGCTCGAGGCGGTGGTACCAGCGGGCCTCCGTCGAGTCGCCGCTCACCGCGTCGCCCACCTGCTCGGGCAAGCCCTTGAACAGGCGATACAGGCGGCTCTTGTTGCGGGTCACGCGCCACCAGCTGTGGGCCTTCCCCTGCTTCGACCGCTGCACGAGCTCCCCGTCGACGGCGGTCAGGGTGTCGGGCTCGTGATTCTCCCCCACGTCGTTGCCGACGAAGAACGCGACCACGATCGCGTCGGGCTCCCACGCCAGCCCGTCGCGCTCGAGCCAGTTGGCCTCCTGCACGGTGGAGTAGCCGGGGACCCCGGCGTTGATCGCCTGCACCCCCTCGCCGAGGGCCGCGTCGAGGCGCCGCACGAAGCCGTCGCTGGCGTCGATCGGGCCCGAGCCGAAGGTGAAGGAGTCCCCGAGGACCAGCACCCGCTTGACCCCGGCTGGCTTGGCCAGCGGGCGCTCCGGGTCGCGCAGCCCGTGGCTGTTGGTCTGCACGCGCTCGACGTCGAGGTTCGGCTTGAGCCGGTAGTTGAGCAGCTCGTCGGGGAGGTACATCGCCTTGCCGGTGTAGGCCTCGGGGGCGACCGCGCGCAGGATCAGCTCGGCGGCCACCGCGCCCCCCCCCAGCAGGCCGACGATCAACGCGCAGCCCATACGGCGGCGGAGCTTGCGGCGACGATCGGAGGGTGGAGTGGCGTTCATGCGTGGCTGTGAAACCATAGCAGCGCCCACGCGCAGGAGGTGGCATGAACCACGGGAACAGCACGCGCCGACTCTGGCCCTGGATCGGTGTGGCCCTGATCGGCGGGCTCGCGCTGAGCGGCTCGGCCCAGGACCCCCCGCCCAAGCCGGCGCCGCCGCGCTGGGAGTATCGCCAGCTGGGGTGGACCCAGGAGGACACCGCCGAGATCCTGCGCGCGGTCACCGGCGCCGACGCCCTGGTCGACGCGGACGACCTCGCCGAGACGTTGAAGGCGAACGGCGGCGAGCTGCGCTACGACCCCCGGCTGCGCGAGGCGATCGAGGCGCGGCTGCAGGCGCGGCTGGACGAGGTCGGCGCCGAGGGCTGGGAGGCCTACTGGGTGCGCGAGAGCGAGGTCCGCTACGGGCCGATCCTGCTCGGCACACCGACGGTGCTGCTCAAGCGGCGCGCCCGGTGACCCACCTCGGCTACTGCCTCAACGTCCACCCCACCGAGCGCCTGGACGAGCTGCTGACCCTGCTCCGCGGGCCGGTGGCCCGGGTGCGCGCGGGGGTGGGCGGCGAGCGACCGCTGGGCGTCGGGCTGTGGTTGCCCCAGGCGGTGGTCGCCGAGCTGGAGGCCCCGGGCGCGCTGGCGACGCTGCGCGCGACCCTCGACGAGGCCCGCCTGTATGCGTTCACGGTCAACGCGTTCCCGATCGGCGGGTTCCACGCCGAGCGGGTCAAGCGCGAGGTGTATCGCCCCACCTGGCTCGACCCGGCGCGCCGTGACTACACCGTGGCCGCGGCGCGGGTCCTGGCCGGGTTGCTCCCCGACGGCGCGCGGGGCTCGCTCTCGACGGTGCCCGTCTCCTACTCCGCCTTCGGCGACGTGGACCTCGCCCCGGCGGGCACGCACCTCGGGCAGGTCGCCCTCGAGCTCGAGCGCCTGAGCCAGGAGACGGGCCACGACCTGGCCCTGGCCCTGGAGCCCGAGCCGCTCGCGACCCTCGAGACCGGCGACGAGGCGATCGCCTTCCTCGAGGGGCACGTGTTCGCGGGCGCCGGGCGCGTCGTCGTAGCGGACGCTGGCGCGAGCGAGCCCGAGGCGCTGCTGCGGCGGCGAATCGGGGTGTGCGTCGACACCTGCCACCACGCCTGCGTGTTCGAAGACCTCGAGGAGGTGCTCGCCGGATACGCCAGAGCCGGGGTGCGGGTGGTCAAGGCGCAGCTCTCCGCGGCGCTGGCGCTGGCGAACCCGGCGCAGAACGCGGCGGGGGTCGCGCGCCTGGCCGAGTTCCACGAGCCGCGCTACCTGCACCAGACCAACGGCTGGGTCGCCGGCCAGCGGGTGCGGCTCGAGGACCTGGACGAGCTCCTCGTCGACGGCGCGCTCTCCGCGCGCTTGATCGACGCCAGCCAGCTGCGCACCCACTTCCACGTGCCCCTCTGCTGGGAGGGGGACGCGCTGCTCGACACGACCCGCCCGACCCTCGAGGTGGGCCTCGGCGCGCTGGCCGCGGCCACCGACCACCTGGAGGTCGAGACCTACACCTTCGACGTGCTCCCCGCCGCGGATCGCG
>Ga0209273_10002300_pt1 | contig 14908 bp, 9 predicted proteins | sample tdAd471_FD_187126 | JGI IMG/M metagenome (GOLD analysis project Ga0209273, IMG submission 187126) | Marine sediment microbial communities from the Atlantic coast under amendment with organic carbon and nitrate - tdAd47.1 (SPAdes)... | ecosystem: Environmental > Aquatic > Marine > Coastal >...
GGCATAGGCGGAGAGATCCGCGATCGTCTGCAGTTGGCGCTGCTGGAACTGCCAGTAGCCGGCCTCGACACCCAGGCCCGCCGTTCCGATCAGGACCGGCAGGGAGAAAGCGAACAGCACCGTCGTATTGCCCCGACGGCTTGTCGCAAACTTGCGCAGCAGACGTATGACCGGTTCGCACCACATGCCCGCCAATCTAGCGGGGCATTTCTTCCAAGCGCGTGAAGTCACAGACCTGAATTTGCTGAAAATTATAGGGAGTTTCTGATTGCGACGCCGCACATTTATCACGCTTTGCGTGCATCACCGTAACGCGACCTTAAGCCCTGCCCCCTAGTGTGGCCGCGTAAAAGCGTGCGCAAAAGCGCCGGATGGTGAGTGTCATGATCGGGTTTCTCAAACGATTCCTGGGCAATCGACGCGGCAATGTCGCGATCATTTTCTCCCTCAGCCTGCTTCCCCTGGCGGTGCTGACAGGCGGCGTCGTGGATTTTTCCGCAGCGATGAACGCCCGCACGCGACTGGCGCAGGCCCTTGATGCCGCAGCCCTCGCCGTCGGCGTTGATCCGAACATCACCAATGCCGAAGCGGTCGACCTGGCCAATGACTTCATCGCGGCCAACTATCCGGACAATGAAATCGGCACCGTCCAGAACATCGCCATCTCCATCAATGATGATGCCGACACGATTACCGTGAATGGCGACGCCCGTGTGCGCACGGCCATGCTCGGCCTGATCGGGATCGACCACATCACGGTGAGCTGGGAGAGCGAGGTCCAGCGGGCCCGGCAGCGGCTCGAGCTCGTGATGGTGCTCGACAATACCGGCTCGATGAGAGGCTCCAAGATTTCCAGCTTGCGGGACAGCGCCGAGCTCCTGACCGAAATCCTGTTCGATGCCGCGGAGGATGCAGACGACGTCAAGATCGGCCTCGTGCCCTTCGCCGCGACCGTCAATGTCGGCACCCAATTCGCCCGCGACTGGTGGCTCGACCCCGATGGTCGTTCGCCCCAGCATGCCGAGTGGGCCGGTGGCGTGAGCCAGGAGATCGAGGTTGAAACCTGCACCGGTCGCCGGCGCCGTCGTACCTGTACGACCACGACGGAGACCGTGAGTTTCAATCACTGGGATCTCTACGACATGATGCGTTACGAGAGCTGGAACGGATGTGTGGAATCCCGCTCGATCCCCTTCGACATCGACAATACGGCGCCCAGCAACGGCTCACCGGCGACCCTTTTCGTCCCCTATTTCGCACCGGACGAGCCGGATGACGACCGCGACTATAGGAATGACTATCTCAGCGATGGCAGCCTGCTCGACCTGGGTTCCAACCTGCTGAACCGCCTGCTCAATGTCGAGAAATACGACAATGCGACAGTCCAGGACGATTACGGCCCGAACATGCGGTGCACGACAACGCCAATCACGCCGCTGACCAATTCTGAATCCGACATCCTCGATGCCATTGATGACATGCGGGCGAGCGGCACGACCAATATCCCGCAAGGCGTGGGCTGGGGCATTCGCGTGATTTCACCGGAAGTCCCGTTCACCGAGGGAACGGACTGGAGCAATGACGAGGTGGTCAAGGCTATGGTCATCCTCACCGATGGTGAGAATGTCATGTACGGCCGCTCGACAGATCTGCGCTCGGACTACGGCGCCTATGGCTACTCCCGGGATGGACGGCTGGGCACGACGTCGAGCAGCTCCTCGACACTGGGCCGCCAGCTGGATAACCGGCTGGAAGCGGCCTGCGACGAAGCCAAGGATCTCGGCATCCGCGTCTATACGATCACCTTCCAGGTAAGCGACAGCGGCACGCGGGACCTCATGCGCGAATGCGCGTCCCACCCGAGCCTCTATTTCGACTCGCCGTCAGCCTCGGCACTCGAGGACGCCTTTGAAATGATCGCCGGCGACCTCACAAATCTGCGCCTGTCGCGCTGATTAGTCCGCGTCTTCGGACGGTTCAGCATCCGGCAGGCCGAGCAGTTCGAGCTCGAAGACCAGCGCTTCGTTCGGCAGGATCGGACCGTTCGCCGTTCCACTGCGGCCATAGCCCAGCTCCGGATGCACATACAGTTCCCAGTGCTCCCCGAGACGCATCAGCGGCAGCGCTTCCTGCCAGGCGACGATCAGGCGATCGGACGGGAAAGTCATCGGATCGCCCATCGCATAGCTGTCATTGAAAGCGACACCATTGGGATGAAGGGCCCGGTAGTGCACCGTCACACGATCCCCCAGCGTCGGGGAGGCTCCATCCATGGAGGCCGTGCGGATGCGATAGAGCAGACCGGAGGGCAGTTCGAACACACACTCGCTCGACCGCGCCATCTCCAGAAAGGCCTCGCCATTCTCGCCATTAGTGATCGGATTGCGGCTGGTGATGTCGAAAGCCTCGTCGAAAACCGGCGTCGCCTCTTCCGGCGTCACGCAATTGCGCGCCTCAGCCAGGTCGCCTTCGAAAACAGGGCGACGTTCACCGCCGGAACAGGCTGTCAGAACCAGGGCCAGGGCCGTTACGCCGAGCGTTGTTCCGAGATGAGTCATGTCGAAATCCTTGTCAGTTTCAGGCCGCGTCAATTGGCCGGAAGAATGGAAACACGCCAACTGTCTTCCCGCACCAGATAGGTCCGGGCAAGAGTTACGAGTTCATCGCGTGTGATGCTTTCATAATCAGACGTCACCGTGCGAATTCGGTCGAGCCTTGACGGGTCACGCCAGGAGCGGGCCATCCAGCTGATCCAGGCGCCGTTGTTTTCCATGGCTTCCTCGATCTGCTCGAGCGTCGGGCGACGCGCACGCAGGAGTTCATCCTCGCTGATATCACCTGCGGCGAGGGCGGCGGCCAGTTCGTCGACAGCCTCGTAGGTCGCGGCCAGATTCTCGGTGCCGACATCCACGCCCACCCAGAGATAGCCATAACCCGGATAGGTGTTGGACGCCTGGTCATTGGAGAAGGCGGAGTAGGTGAAACCATCCTGTTCGCGCAGACGCTCGGTCAGCTTCAGGTCAAAAACGGAGCGCAGGAGGCTGATCGCCCGACGACGATGAGTGTCCTCGCCATCCTCGGTCGGCCAGTAGATATTGACCATGGCCTGGTCGGGCGGCCCCTGATGGCTCAGTTCCAGCGGCTGCGGACGCGGGTCCGGGAAGCGGATCGTGCGGGCCTCGGGATAGTCGCTCCACTCCGACGCCCGGTCATCCAGCGCCCCGAAACTCGCTGCGACAGCCTCAAGCATCGCCGCCTCGTCAATATCACCGACAATGGAAATCTCGATGGGGGCGGATTGCAGCGCCGGGGTCAGGAAGGCGCGGATATCGTCCATGGTCACCGCGTCGATTTCCTCGACAGTCGGGAATCCGTAGCGGGCATCTCCGCCCCGCAAGCGGCGCGCGACGTCGGATTGCAGAATGCCCAGCGGCGAAGAGCGGAAATTCCGGCGCAGCTCCGGCGCGACGGCCAGGAATTGCGAAAGACCCTCCTCGCGCCAGCCCGGATCGGTCATGTAAGCGGTGAAAATCTGCAGCTGGGTCGCGAAATCCTCGGGCGTGGTCGAGGCGTTGAAGGTGAAGCTGGACTCGCCCACGGTGAAATCCAGTCCGACATTCTTGCCCGCCAGAGTGCGGCTCAGATCATCAAGCGACAATTCACCGAGCCCTGCCGCCACAAAGACGGAAGATGCCAGCACATCGACCGCCGGCTGCGGACGCGGCTCCAGCTCACCCGCGCCAAAGTCGACACGGACATTGACCTCACCGGCTTCGTAATCAGTCTGCTTGAACGAAATACGCACGCCATTGTCGAGGACGAGACGGACGATATCGAGATCCTCGATCACCTCCCGGCTGACCACCTCACCCGGCGCCCCGAAATCCGTATAGGCAAAGCTCAGGCTGGCCGCATCCTCAGGGGCGGCGAGTTCCACCGCCGCGCTGGCCTGCCAGACATCCTTGATACGGCGCTCGGCGCCGGTGATTTCAACCGACGTAGCGAGGAAGACAAGCGGCTCCACACCTTCCCAATTGGACCGGAAGGCCGCCTCGACATCCTCCACCGTGACCCGCCCCACCGAAGCCTCGAAGCGCTCGAGCGTGGATTGCGGGGTCGTGATCACACGATCCTCCCGCCAGGCACCCCAGATCGCATCAGCCAGATTTCCGGTGTCTCGGGTCGACGACTGGCTGGCGGCGGCACGCATCTGCGCGTGCTGGATGGCCAGCTGCTCGTCAAGCTCGGCCTGGGTAAAGCCGTATTCCAGCGCCCGGCGCAGCTCCTGCTCCACCTGGGCAACACCCTCTTCCCAGCGTTCCGGCGTGATGACAGCGAGGACACTGCCGGCGTCGGCGACACCGAATTCCGGCCCATGCGTTGCCCCCGCCTGCAGGAGGGGAGAGGTGCCGGAATTCACAATGGTTTCAAAGCGCCGAGACAGAATGGCATCGCCAAGATTGGCGAGATTGTTGCGGTAGCGGTTCTCCACCGTATCCGGCCGGTCGACATGCGGGCGCAGGGCATCGACGGTCAGGATGGTGAAGACTTCCGGGTCGTGGAGGTAGCCAACCGAGAAGGGACGTGACGGATCAATCGATCCCACCTCCGGATCCGGACGCGCGTTTTCAGGCGACTGCCAGCCCTCGAAGAATTCGTAGACCTTTCCCTCGACATCATCGACATCAATATCACCGGTCACGACCAGCATGGCGCGGCTCGGGATGTAGAAATTCTCGTAATAGTCCACGAAGCGCTCGCGCGGCGCCGTCTCGACCACATCCGGCAGACCGATCGGGTCGCGCTCGGGGATCAGAGTCCCGGGGAAGCGAAAGTGCAGCAGGGCAGTATTCCAGCGGCGCACCGGCGTGTTGCGGAAGCGCGCCTCGGACGCGACCACGCCGCGTTCCCGATCAATGGCATCGGCATCGAGCAAAAGCTCGCTCGCCGTCTCGCGTATCAGGAAGAAAGCGGTCCGCAGCGTGTCTTCATCCGCCTCGGGCAGGTCGAGCTGGTAGCCAACGGTCTCATAGCCCGTGAAGGCATTGGTATCCGGCCCGAACTGGAGGCCGTAGCGCTCCAGGAGCGGTACCATGTCGCCCTCTTCCACATTGGTCGAACCGTTGAAGGCCATGTGTTCGATGAAGTGGGCCAGTCCCCGCTGGTCTTCGGACTCAGCGAAGGCACCAACATTGAAGATCAGGCGAACCGCCGCGACATTGTCCGGCGTCCCGTTTTCCATGATCGCGTACCGCATGCCGTTTTCGAGCTGGCCGTAGCGAATGGCGGGATCGGAGGGCAGATCACTGGTTTCGTGGGCAAAAACCGGCGTGTCAGTGGTTTGCGGGTCGTCATTTCCGCTGCAGGCAACGAGACCAAGCGCCACCGCTCCCGCGATGGAAAGCGACCTAAACACTGACTGCATCATACCAATTCCCCGTGACGCCCGTTGCAAGTTGAAGCGTAGAGCACTGGCCGGGCATGTCGAATGAAAATGCTGAAACCGTTCCCACGGGTTCAGTTAAGTCAGGCCGCGTCCGTTTCGACCGGATCGTGTTCGGCGACCCAGTGACCGGGTTCCACCTCGATCAGCTGCGGGCGATACTGCTCCGCATCCGGGTCATCGATCAGTTTGGAGCGCATGAAACGGAGCTGGGCCCGCGTATCCATCGGCGAGGGCAATTCCCCGTCCAGCTTGATGCGTTCGCGCTTCTTCTCCACCACCGGGTCCGGCACGGGAACCGCCGAGATCAGCGCCCGGGTATAGGGGTGACGCGGGTTTTCATAGAGCTGGTCGCGGCCGGCCATTTCCACGACGCGTCCCAGGTACAGCACCATGACGCGGTGGGAAATCTCGCGCACGACGGACAGGTCGTGGGAGATAAAGACGAGCGACAGGTCCAGCTCCTGCTGAAGCTTGATCAGCAGCTCGACAATCTGGGCCTGGATGGACACGTCGAGGGCGGACACCGCCTCGTCACAGATCACCAGTTTCGGATTGAGGATCATCGCGCGGGCAATACCAACGCGCTGGTTCTGGCCGCCGGACAATTCGTGCGGGTAGCGATTGATCATGTCCGGGCTGAGACCGACCTTTTCCATCATCGCCCGGACTTCAGCCTGACGCTCCGAGCGCGGCATGTTCGGGCGGTGCGTCTTCAACGGCTCGGCGATGGAGGCGCCGATCGTCATGCGCGGATCGAGCGAGGCCAGCGGGTCCTGGAAAACGATCTGGAAGCCCTGACGTTCCTTGCGGAGGGACTTGGCGTTGAGGCCGAGAAGGTCCTTGCCCAGCCAGGCGACACTGCCGGCATGCGCCGGTACAAGGCGGAGAATGGCGCGGGCGAGCGTGGACTTGCCGCAACCGGACTCGCCGACAACCCCGAGCGTTTCGCCCGGTTTGAGGTCGAAGCTGACGCCATCAACGGCGCGCAGGACCTTGTATTTTGGCGTAAATCCACCCTCGACCTGGATCGGGAACTGGACCTTGATATCGTCCGCCTTCAGCAGGGGCTCTGCAGTCTCGTCCGCAACCGGCTTCAGCTGGACAGCGCCCGGACGCTCGACGGAATCGATGCGCGGCATGGCATCCAGCAGCATGCGCGTATAGCTGTCCCTGGGATCGGAAAAGATCTGCTCGGCGACACCGCCCTCGACATAGACACCGTCCTTCATGACCTGGACCCGGTCTGCCATGCGGGCGACCACACCCATATCGTGCGTGATCAGGGCGAGCGCGGCATTCGTGTCGCGCTTCAGCTCGTCCATGATGTCGAGCACTTCAGCCTGGACGGTAACGTCCAGCGCCGTGGTCGGTTCGTCACAGATCAGAAGATCAGGCTCGCACAGCATCGACATGGCAATCATGACGCGCTGGCGCATGCCGCCGGACAGCTCGTGCGGATATTGCTCAAGGCGGCGCTTGGCTTCCGGGATGCGGACGCGTTCGAGCCATTCGAGCGCGCGCTTCTCAGCCGCGCCACCCTTCAGCTTCATATGGATGCCGAGCACTTCGGACATCTGCTTGCCGATCCGCATGTGCGGGGTCAGCGAGGTCAGCGGGTCCTGGAAGATCATCGTCATCTTCCGCCCGCGCACCGTGTTCAGCTTGCGCGGCGAGAGGCCGAGAATTTCCTGGCCGCGATACTTGATGGAGCCGGTCGCCGCGCCGTTCGAAGCCAGCAGCCCCATGGCCGCGAGGAAGGTCTGGCTCTTGCCGGAACCGGACTCGCCCACGACCGCCAGGCACTCGCCCTCATTGATATGCAGCGATACGCCGCGCACCGCATCGACCTGCCCGTCCGGCGTCTCGAAGCGTACGTTGAGGTCATTCACCTCAAATACGGGTTGATCGGACTTGGACGCACCGTCACGCAGGAACACAGACAAACTCCATATCGGCCTCAAAAACGATGCGACACTCTACCCGGTCGCAACCACTTGACCAGTACGAGGCTCACAATCGATCATTCCATATACATTGGGGCTGGCCGGTCAGCACATTAATAAAGCTTCTGGAAACGCTCTGGATCGTTAAGATGACATTCTGGACGGGAGCAAGCGCGGCGAAGGAATGACCGCTAACAAGACCGATCTGATGCGCACGCTCTACCAGCACTCCGCCTCTGCGGTTGTTGCGGTAGACCTGAATCGGCAATTCACAGCGCTCAACCCGGCGGGTGAACGCCTCTTCGGCTATGCCGAGGACGAGATTCTCGGCATGAGCAGCCAGCTCGTCTATGCCGATCCGCGCGACTTCAACCGGCTCGGACAGACCCACTACAATTACGGCTCCGACGAGGACACGCTGACCCGAGCCTATCGCGTCAAATATCGTGGCCGGGACGGGCGGATTTTTGACGGGGAAACGATCGGCTGCCCGATATTCGACGAGCAGGGCGAGCGCACGGGCTTTCTCTGCATCGTTACCGACGTCACGCACCGCCTCGCCCTTCAGGCCAAGCTCGAAGCCAGCGATGTCCAGCTCCGCGCTGCGCTCGCCTCGGCGAATGAGGGCGCATTCTCGCTGAACCTGGTGACCGGCCTCGGGTCCACCCGCGGATTTCTCAACGATTTTCTCGGCATTCCGGCCGCGGATGCCACGATCAGCCTTCAGCGCTGGCGCCAGGCCATCCGTGAGGAGGACCTCGCCGCGTTCGATGGCGGGCTCGACACGCTCCGCAAGAAGCCCGGCTCGCAGCTCGACGTAGTGTTCCAGGCCCGGCGGAATGACGGTGTCATGCGCTGGCTCCACATCCGTGGGCGCGTGTCCGAATTCGGGCGTGACGGTTCGGCCCTGCGGGTCACCGGAGTGATCTCCGACATCACGGATCGCCAGGAGCTTGAACTCAAACTGGCTGAACGCGAGCGTCAGCTGGCCAACGCCATTACCGCCGGCGCGTGCGGCGCCTGGGACGTTGATCCGGAGACCCTGCAAGTGGTGCCGATCGGCGAGGTCCGGGCCATGCTGGGAATCCCCGACACGCCCGTGGAAATTGATGGCCGGTTCTGGCTCGACCGCACGCATGAAGACGAGCGTGCTGTCGTGGAAGCCCAGCTGGCCGACCTGGCCTCCGGCAAGGCCAAATCCCTCGATTCCACCTATCGCCTTCTGGATGCCCGGACCAATGAATGGCGCTGGATTCGCTCCACCGGCAAGCTGTTCGAGGAAGCGGACGGCAAGCGACGCGCCTCCGGCGTGCTGATCGATATCACCGAGGAAAAAGCCCTCCGAGAACAGCTGGAGCTCTCCGAAACGCGCTTCCGGCGCGCGATCGAAGTGGGCTCGAACGGGATCTGGGAAGCGGACTTCACGTCCAACAGCATTCTCTTCCTCGGTCGCATCAGCCGTTTGCCGGGTCTGGTCGACCAGAGCGGGGATCTGAACCTCGACGACTTCCTCGACAATGTGGACCCGGCCAACCAGGACAGGGTCCGCGAGGAGTTCGAGGCGCTCGCACGCGGAGAACTGGACGTCTACTCGACCGTTTATCCCGTGACCGGAAAACGCGGCGAGAAAATCTGGCTCAGTGTGCGCGGCGAGGTCATCGAGCGCGACGAGACAGGTCAGCCGCTCCGCGCTGCCGGGATCGTCACAGACATCACCGAACGCCGTCAGCTGATCGAGAAGGTGGAGGAGTCGGAGCGACACTTGCGGGCCGCCCTTGAGTCCGCAAATGAAGGCGCCTGGCGCTATAACTTCGAGACCGGGGAAGCCGAGGTCACCAGCGTGCTCAGCCGACTGATGGGGCTGGGCGATGGTGATCACACGACCAGCCTTCAAACCTGGATGGAGCGTGTACACCCCGACGACCGGATGATCGTCACCAATGCCCTGCAGGCCGCCGCAGACGGCGAGACAGATGATCTCGCCTACACGGTTCGCTATGAATCCGACGAAAAGGGTTGGGTGCGTCTGCGTAATCGCGGGCGGGTCAATGAGCGGAAGGAGGATGGCAGCCCGGCCATCGCATCCGGTTTCATGACCGACATCACGGAGCTGACCGAAACATCGGAAGCCCTGGCCCTGCGCGAACAGCTGCTGACCGACGCCATTGACTCCAGCTCGCTCGGCATCTGGCGTTACTCCTACAAGGACGACGTGATGTGGGCGCGCGGCGATCTGGTCGCAGATGTCTTTGGAGGCGAGGGCGAGATGTCGATCTCGACAGCGGAATGGCTGGATCGCATCCACCCGGAGGACCTCGACATTGTCTCCGAGAATACCCGGGACGTCCGCAAGCTGACCGACCGGGCTCACTCCATCGACTACCGGATGAAGACGCAGTCAGGTGACTGGTGCTGGTTCCGCGCCACCGGTCGCCGCGGCGTGGTCTCGGGCGCTCCGGCGGACACGGCGACGGGCATTATCGTCAATATCGACGTCATGAAGCGCGAGAGCGTCGCTGTTGCACGCGAGCGCCGCCGCTTCGAGCAGATTTACAATGCGACGCCGGCGATGATGCACACAATCGATGTGGAGAACGCTCAGATTGTGCAGGTGTCGGATTTCTGGCTGCAGTCACTCGGCTATACCCGCGAGGAAGTCATCGGCACCAAGTCCGTCGATTTCCTGGACGAGGAGTCCCGCGAGCGCGCCCTGTCGCACTCCCTGCCCTCCCTGTCCAAAACCGGGATCAACGAGAACATCCCCTACCGCTTCCGCAAACGTGACGGCACCTATCTGGATGTCCTGCTGTCCTCCTTCGTCGTGTCGGAAGGCGCCGAGCGCTACTCCTACGCCGTGATGACCGACGTCACGCCGCTGCGCGCCGCCTATGAACAGCTCGAACGATCGAACAAGGAACTCGACCGCTTCGCCACCGTGGCCTCGCACGATCTGCAGGAACCGCTGCGCAAGATCAGCGCCTTTGCAGCGCTGGTGCGCCGGCGCTATTCCGATGTCATCGACACCGAGGGCGCGCGCTCGCTCGACTTCCTGGTCGATGCCGCACAACGCATGCAGGGCCTCATCGACGACCTGCTCAGCTATTCGAAAATGGCGAGCCAGCCGCTCCGTCTGCAGGAGATCGATCTCAACGCCCTGATCGGTGAAGTCATCGAGACCCTCGACACCCCGATCACGGAATCCGGTGCCGACATCCGGATCGATCCGCTGCCGCATGTGCGGGGCGATCCGCTTTTGCTGCGCCAGACTTTCCAGAACCTGATCAGCAATGCCGTGAAGTATCGAACGACGCAGACGCCCGAAGTGCATGTCTCCTCGCAGCCGGTCGGGAATGAACTCATCGTCTCAGTCAGCGACAATGGCATCGGGCTCGATCCGAAATTCGCCGAGAAAATCTTCGCCCCCTTCCAGCGCCTGCACTCGCGGGACGAGTTCAAGGGAACAGGCATTGGGCTTGCCATCGTCCGTCAGGCCGTGGAACGCCATGGCGGACGGATCTGGGTGGAATCCGAACCCGGAGCTGGCGCAACCTTCAAGATTGCCCTGCCCGAGCGGATCTGCCTTCGCGTCCCGGAAACCGCCGCCTGATCCCTATTCGAAGCGAAGCGCGTCGATCGGGTTGAGGCTGGAGGCCCGCTGGGCCGGATAGAGCCCGAAGAAGACCCCCACAAACAGGGATGCCCCCACCGCGACGCCGACGATTAGCGGACTGACGGCGATCTCCAGCTGGCCGACATTGGCATAAACCGACGTCCCGCCAATTCCGGCCGCCAGTCCGATCGTGCCGCCGATCATGCACAACACGATGCTCTCGATCAGGAACTGGTTGCGGATGTCCCGGCGTTTGGCGCCGACCGCGAGGCGCAGGCCAATCTCACGGGTCCGCTCGGTCACCGAGACCAGCATGATATTCATGATCCCGATGCCGCCAACGAGGAGCACGATCCCCGCACCGACCGCCAGCAGCAGACCCAGCTGGTTCTCTGTTTCGTTGCGCGCGCGGATAAATTCGGCGAGCGATCCGACGTTGAAATCATCTTCCGCACCCGGCGCGATCCCGCGTCTGATGCGAAGAAGGTCCTCGATGTCTGCAATAACCCGGGCCGTGTCCTCGCCGGCAGCGACATCGGCATAAATGGTTGAAACCGGATCCGGCGTGGGGGGTCTCACCCCCGCCCCCAGGCGACTGCGCGCCGTGGCGAGCGGCACGAAGATCACATCATCCTGGTCGCGTCCGAAATTCGACTCGCCGCGGGCCTCGACCGATCCGACAACCTCGAACGGGATGCCGCCGATCCGGATCGACTGCCCCAGCGGGCTCGCCCCGTCGAAGAGCTCGCGAATAATCGTCTGCCCGATCACAGCATAGCGGCGACCGGAGGCTTCCTCCGCCGGGGAGAAGGCCCGCCCCTCATCGATGACCCAGCCGCGCGCGACGAAATAATCGGGGTTCACGCCCTCCACGCTCGCCCGCCAGTTACGGCCACTGAAGACGGCGGTTGCGGAGGTCTGCACCTGGCCGGCGACACCGGCAAGCCCGGCGACCGTGTCGCGGATCGCCGTAACATCACCATCGGTGAGCGGCTCTCCGGAGCCTGCACCACCGCGCCGCCCGCCAAACATGGACGAGCCCGGGCGGATGATCAGCAGGTTGGCGCCGAAACTGGCGATCTGCTCCTCGACGGCCTGCTTCGTGCCTTCACTGATCGAGACAAGCACGATCACCGAGGCCACACCGATAATAATCCCCAGCATGGCCAGGGCCGAACGGAGCGCGTTCACGCGCAGCGCGATGAGGGCGATGCGGATGGAGGCAAGCAGGTTCATGACCGATCCTCCACGATCTGCCCGTCCCGGAACACGATCTGTCGCTTGGCGTGATCGGCGACTTCCTGCTCGTGCGTCACCAGGATCACCGTGATACCCTGGGCGTTGAGCTGGTCGAAAATCCCCATCACCTCGTCAGACGTCCGGCTGTCCAGGGCACCGGTGGGCTCATCCGCAAGGATGATCGCCGGATCATTGACGAGCGCCCGCGCAATCGCCACGCGCTGCTGCTGGCCGCCGGAGAGTTGTTTGGGATGGTGATGGCTGCGATCCGCCAGCCCGACCTGGGCCAGCCGCGCCATCGCCCGCTCGCGCCTCTGGGCCGCCGGCACGCCCGCATAGACCAGCGGAAGGGCAGCATTCTCGACCGCCGAGGTCCGCGGCAAAAGGTTGAATTGCTGGAAGACAAAGCCGATCGAGTGAGAGCGGAAGTCCGCCAGAGCGTCCGAGGAGAGCTTGCCCAGATCCTTGCCGTCGACCCGCAGACCGCCGGAATTGGGCACGTCGAGCGCGCCCAGCAGATTCATGAAGGTCGACTTGCCCGACCCGGACGTCCCCATCACGGCGACGTATTCACCGCGCTGGATGTCGACGCTCACACCGTCGAGCGCCCGGATCACCGTATCGCCCATCTGATAGGTCTTGGTCAGATTGCGACACTCGATGAGCGCACTCATCCGCGACTCTCCCGGGCGCGGGTGACCACCGCCTCGCCCGCCTCGAGCTGCCCGCCAACGGCTTCGGTATTCTGGGTATCGCTGATCCCGAGGCGGACGCGACGCTCCTCCAGCCTGCCGGCTGCCGTCCGGACCCAGACAGACCCGCTCCGGGTCTCGGCGGCCTCCCGGGCCATGACCCGGTATTCGCGCATCTGGTCCGGGGTCAGGATGTCTCGCAGTCCGGTCTCGATCGCATCCTGCACGGCGGCCCGGTCAATCTCTCCCCCGCTCTGCGCCTGCTGGAAGGCCGAGCGGAAAACCTGTCGCGCCCGTTCCTGCTGGTCTTCCGTGAGGTTCAGCGTTTCCGCCATGCGCGCCATCGGCCCGCCACCACCGCCGGGTGCACCGCCAGGGCGTCCGCGCTGCGGGCCCTCTTCGGAGAGCGGGTCAGAGCGGCTTTCCAGAGCCGGCGACGGGCGGAAACGCAGGGCGCTATTGGGAACCAGGAGGACATCCGTCCGCTCACCGGTAACGATATCCATATTGGCCGTCATGCCCGGCAGGAGACGCTGTCCCGGATTGGCGGCCGAAATCACCACCGTATAGGTCACGACATTGGTCAGGATTTCCGGCGCCAGGCGGATCTGTTCCACCTCGCCGCGCAGGTCGAGTTCCGGATAGGCATCCACGGTGAAGCGAACCGGCTGGCCGGTCCGGATCTGGCCGATATCGGCCTCGTCGATCTGGGCATCGATCTGAACCTGGCTGAGGTCCTGGGCGATGGTGAATAGGGTCGGAGCCGACAGGCTGGCCGCGACGGTCTGGCCTTCATCCACCGCGCGATCCACCACAATGCCATTGATCGGCGCGCGGATGGAGGTGCGCTCGAGATCGATCCGCGCTCCGGCAAGCGTTGCCTCGCGCTGCTGCAAGGTCGCCTCTGCATTGGTGATCTGGGCCGCGGCAACGCCGAGCTCGGCTTCCGCGGCGTCATAGGCGGCCCGGGCATTGTCGAGGGCTGCCTGCGAGGCATTGCCCCGTGAGGCCAGGGCCTCGGTGCGTTCGAACTCGAGCCGCGCCGTGCGGGTCGTCGCCTGGACGCGCGCATAGCTGGCCCGCTGGAGGGCGAGATTGGCGGCGGCCGTCTGCCGGGTCGCCTCGGCTTCGCGCACCCGGGTTTCATAGGTCTGGGGGTCGAGCTGGGCAATCAACTGACCCTCCTCGACCGTGTCGTTGAAGTCGACATAAAGCTCGGAAATCTGACCGGACAATTGCGAGCCGACCTCGACGGTCACCAGCGCACGCACCGAGCCGGAGGCCGCAACAGAGCGCCGGATATTCCCGGTCTCCGCAGCCTGGGTCTCAATCGTTATCTCGGCCTGCCCCTCGCCCGACGGCTGGAGGACAAAATAACCGACAACCAGCACGGCGATGGCCGCCGCTATCCAGATCCACTTGTTCAACGCAGTCCCCGTCATTCCAATCCGGACGCTCATCCGGACCTGTCGCGTCCCGTGACGCTCTACCTGAAACGTGCTGGACGCCCCGTCCCGTCGCAAAATTCGCAGTGCCCACGCTCTGGCGAGAACAGGCATCGCACGTTAAAAGGGAGAGGGGAATGAGAAAGGCGCTGTGTCGTGGAGTTGGAAGACCTGCTTGCCGTGCCCGGCATGGGCACGCTGATCGATTTCGCGCCGCTGTTCGGGGGCGTACTCTGGCTGCTCCTGACGGTTCTGTTGTGGCGGGACGGGTTCAATGACCTGTTCGAGCAACTCACCCGACCACGCTGGAAGGGCGCCGCCCGCGCCCATGCGCTGGCGATGATCCCGCTACGGGCCTTGCTCCTTTCCGGAGTCGCCGCCCTGGGTTCGGCAATGACGACGCTTGGCCTGATGTTCAACCTGGCCATCCTGCTCAACGTCTGGGCCGGCTTCCAGATGGTCAAGGGCGGTTAGCCACACAGCTTGCCTGACGGCGCCGAATTGTGATCATCATCGGGCGGAGACAGACCGAT
>Ga0209273_10002307_pt1 | contig 14869 bp, 14 predicted proteins | sample tdAd471_FD_187126 | JGI IMG/M metagenome (GOLD analysis project Ga0209273, IMG submission 187126) | Marine sediment microbial communities from the Atlantic coast under amendment with organic carbon and nitrate - tdAd47.1 (SPAdes)... | ecosystem: Environmental > Aquatic > Marine > Coastal >...
TGACGACCCGACTCAATATCGGTGCCGAGCTTCCCCGATCGCTCAACTACATCCGCAATAGCGTCAAGGCCGTAGTCGATGCGTACGACGGCACCGTCGACATGTATGTGATCGATCCCGATGACCCGATAATCCAAACCAACCAGGCAATCTTCCCAGACATGTTCCAGCCGATCACTGAATTCCCGATCGAACTTGTGCCTCACCTTCGGTATCCAGAGGATCTCTTCCGCATTCAAACCGACGTCTACACCCTTTATCACATGACGGACCCCGTAGAGCTGTTCAAGGTCGAGGACCCATGGCAGATCGCCCGTGACCCTTCCAACAGCCCGTATCCGAACCTGCGGGGCGTCTTCTCATCTGACCCGATGCTTCCGTACTACCTGCTGATGGAGCTTCCTGAGGAGGAAGAGCTCTCGTTCCTGCTCATGCAGCCGTTCACACCGGCGGATCGGCCGAACATGTCTGCCTTCATGGTTGCGAAGAGCGGACCGCTCGAGGAATACGGGACGATCATCGAGTACACGATGCCGAACGATCGTCAGATTGATGGCCCTGGCCAGGTTGGAGACTTCATCGAGCAGGATCCGATCGTGTCGGCCGAGTTCACGCTTCTTGGTCAGGTCGGATCTGATGTCATCAAGGGGAACATGCTTGTCGTTCCGATTGAGGACTCCCTGCTCTACGTCCAACCGATCTACCTCGCTGCAGATACCGCTACAGGAGGCATCCCGCAGTTCAAGCGGGTGGTCGCCTCGTACGACTCGCGCATTGAGATTGGGGAGACGCTCGATCAGGTGCTGTTCCAGCTCTTCGGCGACGGTACAGGCGGCGGAGAACCTGATGGCGGAGAACTGCCAGACGGTGGAGGAACCATCGAAGAGCAAGTCGCAGAACTGCTCAATCTTGCAGATGAAGCACTCAACGAGGCCAATGTCCGACTGCGGGCCGGCGACCTTGCTGGGTACCAGGCGAAAGTTGAAGAGGCGCGGTCGTTTATCGAAGAGGCCAACCGCATCATCGCCGAAGCGGCTGCGAACGCCTCCGGACAGACGGCCTCACTCTCGCGGTAGCTCGGTCAGTTGTTGTTCGAGGAAGGCCCGCTCTGGGGCTGTCTGTGTCAATTCGACTGCCTGCTCATAGGCGACCCTGGCCTCGTCGATTCGCGATTCATCGCGGAGAAGAGCGGCTCTCGCTGCGTGGAGATAGGGGTAACCAGCAAGCCCGTCAATGTCGTGGATCATCGCAAGAGCTCGCGGCCGGTCTCCCGTCATCGCCACCGCGACCGCGTGGTTCAGTCGCACGACCTTCGAATCGGTGAAACGTTCGAGTGCGCTGTACAACTCGGCGATCTGATCCCAATCCGTCGCATCGGGGTCTGGGGCTTGGGCATGAAGCGCAGCGATGGCTGCCTGGATCTGATACGGGCCAGGTAGACGCATGGCGACTACTTCGTCAAGTCTCGAGACGGCGGAATCGATCCGGTTGCGGTCCCAACGGGAGCGGTCCTGGTCGGGAAGGAGCACCGGTATGCCATGTGCGTCAACCCTGGTGCCGGATCTGGCATCGTGCAGCTCCATAAGAGTCAGCAGGCCGACCACCTCTGGCTCTCGCGGGAGCAGATGGTCAACGATCGCTGCAAGACGAACTGCCTCGTCCGAGAGGGACGAGCGAAGGTGGGAGTCCCCGGCAGTGGCGGCATAGCCCTCGTTGAAGATGAGATAGATGACAGCGAGTACGGCAGGGAGACGTTCGGGAAGATCGGTGCTGTCTGGAACCCTGTAGGGGATTCCTGCCTCTTTGATCTTCTTCTTGACCCGCACGAGCCGCTGGGCCATCGTGGCTTCTGACACCAGGAAGGCTCGTGCGATTTCTGGGGTGGACAGGCCGCCAACAGTTCGCAGCGTGAGCGCAACGCTTGCGTCCTGTCCGATTGCGGGGTGACAACAGGTGAAGATCAGGCGAAGCCGCTCATCTTCGACGGTGACTATTGGTTCGTCCGTTTCGGTGGCAGACGCTCCGAGATAGCCAAGTGCTTCGTACTTCGTGTCGAGGTTCTTCGCTCTCCGAACCCGATCGATCGCTTTCCGTCTGGCTGCAGTCGTTAGCCATGCCGCTGGGTTCCTTGGAATCGCGGCATTCCACGACTTGAGGGCAGCGACGCATGCGTCCTGGAGCGCGTCCTCGGCAAGCTGAATATCTCCTGTGTATCGAATGAGGCCGGCAAGGACAAGGCCGTGCTCCTCCCGAAACACGGCCTCGATCGCATGCGTGGGTGTTGTCATCTACTCGTTGAAGTCCCAGACAGGTCTGAGTTCGACCGAACCGAGTTCGACGGCTGGGATCTTTGCGGCGATCTCGATGGCATGGTCGAGGTCGCGGGCATCGAGGAGATAGAAGCCGCCGAGTTGCTCCTTTGTCTCGGCGAACGGACCGTCGGTCACTTGGAGCCTTCCTTCACGGAACCGAAGTGTCGTCGCAGTGTCGGATCCGTGCAGCGCCTCGCCACCCTTGTTGACACCGCTTTCAGTGATTTCCTGAGTAAACGCCCAATACCGTTGAAAGATCGCATCGCCCTCCGGAGTTCCCGGCTTCGGGTCCATCGCCTCTGCGGTATAGATCAGTGCTGCGTATTGCATGTGCAGTCCTCCATTGAAGTGGTCCGATTCTCGGTCCCTTGTTTGACCGACGAACAGCTGCCTCGTGTTTCGACAATTGCCTCCGGATTGTTGCACGACGGGGTCGCTCGTGTGACGGTCTGCCAGCGTTCGTCACGGTATTGTCTTGGTATGAGTGATACACCAACATCAGACAGCGCAATGAGCCAAGCAGCATCGAGACCCTTGGGTAAGGGACGTTCAAAGGGCCTTGTGATTCTGCTCACCATCGTGACATTCGGAATATGGATGCTCGTGTGGTCCTACCAGAACGGTGAGGAGCTGAAGGCGTACCGCAAGGACGGCATCGGGGGCGTGTTGTACTTGATCCTGACTCTCATCTTCTATCCCGTGACGATGTTCATGATGGCCGACGAGGTCAGCAAGATGTACATCGACGACGGCGATCCCGCCCCGATCACCGCTCTTTGGGGACTTTGGTTCCTGCTTCCGATAATCGGGATGTTTGTCTGGTACATCCACATGCAAAACTGCATCAATGACTACTGGGAGTCACACGGAGGCATGCCAGCTTCGGGCGTTTGACCGGCCGTTGCAGCTCCGTTTCCGCCGGGGCGATACGGAGGGTGCGGTCGTATACTCCCGTCTTCACACGACGCGGGGTGGAGCAGTCTGGTAGCTCGTCGGGCTCATAACCCGAAGGTCGCAGGTTCAAATCCTGCCCCCGCTACGAAGAAGCCTCAAGGGATACCTACATTCCCTTGGGGTTTCTCCATGTCTGAGGTCCGCACGGCGCCCGACTTGATGTCGCAGAGGCATTGGGGATCGGGTTCAGATGCCGAGAGCGCCAGGATCGTCGGGTACATCCACGGCGTACTGAACAAGGATCTCCAGCGGGATGATGTCGAGGACAGCAATGTTCGTCGCTTCGAGTACCACGGGCGCTGCGGCTCCATCCAGATGAGCCCGCAGCCAGTTCGGTGCTGTCACACACCATCGGTCGCCAGGGTTCAACCCGGGGAACCGATACTGGGGCATCGGGGTGTCCAATTCGTTCCCTACGGAGCGTTGGTGCTCGAGGAATTCCCTCGTGACGACAGCGCAGACCGTGTGGCTGCCGCGATCGGTTTCGCCGGTCCTGCATGAGCCGTCCCGGAACCAACCCGTGAGCGGATCGACGCTACAACCGATCAAATCTGCTCCGAGAACGTTGCGCTCACTCACAATCCAGAGCCCATGGTTGTAGCGATACGTGCCGGGGCGTGTGGTTCGGAAGGTTGGGTCTGGATCGTTGGGTTCGGCCGGGAAGCGATGCGTTTCATTGTGTGGCCGATCCTGTCGCTGGTTGGGCCCGCATCGAGCCTAGCTTGGTCACTCATCAGCATTGGAACGTCACAGCTCCGGGTGCGTGTCGCTCAACTGTCGATACCCTTTCTCGGTGGCTCTTGCGTTCCTCTTGTTGTCGACCGTCGCGCTCGTCTTCGTCGTGACGGCGGTGCGTCCTCCATTGCCCGATCGGTCTGCGGCCCTTCGGCCCCCTTGGTTTCCGGTGATGCTCGTGTCCGAGCTTGCTCCGATGCTCCTGATTGTCACGGTGACGACGGCGACGTTCGGCTTCCTGCTCGGTATCACAGACTCCACGCTTGGCGTGGTTGCCCTCTGGTTCCTAGGGCTATCTGCAGCGGGACTGGTGTGGCTGATCGTGGTGGCCGCCGGCACGGGTAGATCAGCCGGCCGACAGGTTGGCGGGTCGTCACCCGGTCGGGTGAACGTTGGGTTGGCGGCGTGGCCGAACCCCTATCGCCTGCCAGTCGACCTGGCGGTTACTGAGGGCATCGCGTATATGGATGGCCAACATCTCGATTTCTACGAGCGATCCGGCTCAAGCGGAACCGAACGCCCCGTGCTTATTCAGATTCACGGAGGCTCGTGGGGTGGCGGCAATCGGAGGCAACAGGCGAGACCGCTCATCCATGAGATGGCTCGGCGTGACTGGCTTGTCGCGAGCGTCGACTATCCGCTCGTCCCTGAGGCGACCTTCCCTGAGAACCTCATCGCTATCCACAACGCGATTGGGTGGATTCGGTCCAACGCCGCCGACCTGCGAATCGATGCGTCGTGCATCTTCGTCACGGGCGGATCTTCTGGCGCCCATCTTGCATCCCTAGCGGCTCTCACAGACCGCAACGCTGAGTGGGGGAGCGGCGGCGTCGAGGTTCCACCTATCGCTGGCGCCGTCACGTTCTACGGCGTATACGACCTGCTGAACCGCGACGGTGTGAGAGACGAGTGGCCGGTCGTATCTCGCAGTCTGATCAAGGCGGACAAAACCAAGAACCCCGAAATGTTCCGTCAGGCGTCGCCTTCTGACCAGGTTTCTCACGACGCCCCGCCATTCCTGATTATCCACGGCACGCACGACTCGCTGGTTCCGGCTGCAGAGTCAATCAACTTTGCCTCGGCGTTGAGCGACGTCTCCGAGAACATCGTCGACTTGGTATTGCTCAAGGGCGCCAGCCACGCCTTCGATGCGATCCCATCCCTCCGGACTCAACAGCTCGTGTACCGGGTTGCCGACTATCTCGAAGCAGTCGTCGGTAAGAGGAGCCACTCGAGCTGACATGCTGTCCAACGCGAGCGAGCCTCCGTCTACGATTCGAGCGTGACTGATCCATCATCCCCTTCACAGGTTCGCTCCGACCTGCTCGAACGGAGAGCTGGTCTCGAGAGCAAGCTCGCAGAACTCATGGCGCCACCCGAGGGCGGCGTGGGTGTCGGGTTTGGCAAGCGCATTGGTGACGGCACGACCGAAGCGGTGGAGAGAATCAGCTCGACGCTGACAGCCCGCTCGATAGACCAGTCGATTCGGGACATCGATGCCGTCATCCAACGGATCGATGGGGGCGCCTATGGCGTTTGTGAGGCGTGCGGAAAGGACATACCGGCTGCCAGGATGGAAGCCAGGCCCGCAAGTGTCCGATGTGTCGACTGTGCGGGCATGCCAACCACCGACTAGGCCACGGCGACCGGCACCAAGCGCACCGATGGGTGTCGCTATTCGGTCACCGTGACCTCTCCGTACATCCCCTGAACGAAGTGCGGAGGACCGCCGTCGACAGAAGGTGGACCCTCTGAGGTTGCCGCGGCTGTGAGATATTCCTGCGGATCAGCCCCCGTGGGTATTGCGCACACGATGACGTAGCGACCCGGTTCGGTGAGTGTGCCGTCGCCCACCGCCGGGATCACCTCATTCGACGCCGGGGCTGCGAGCAGCACGGTGGACACATTGGCGAACAGCGCACCAAGCTCCTCAGGGGGAAGGCCGACGATGTCGGCAGCTGTGCGAGTGTCGTCGTTCGCGAGTCGGACGGCTACGAACTCGTGGAGTTCGGTATCGGATGTGTTCACGAGGGTGAAGGTCGTGCCTGCCTTGACCTCGGTAGGGAGTCCGGAATACGCGTAGTCCAAGGCTGTGACCTCAACAACCGCCGGGGTTGCCGGTGCGATGGTGGTGGCAGTGTTCGAGGCAGTAGAGCATCCTGAGAGAATCAGGGTCGTGGCACCGATCGCGGCAACCAGTCGATGGAGGGATGTGATACTTGTCATGATTGTTTCCTCAGTTTGTTGAGTGGCCTGTGAGCGGAGCTGGTGGCGGTCCGACGATGTCAATGCCGTATTGAGCACAGACCTCGGCAACGACGCCCGGATCGATCGGTGACGGGTCTGGCATCGCGTGCGATTCGGTAGGGAGTCCGAGGTCTGTGACCATCTTGTCGAACTGCGGAATGACCGTGTTCGAAGCTGTGACGTTTATCAGACGTGCGGTGTCTGACAGCACCTGAAAGGTGTGGGGCTGCGACCGAGGCAGATAGGCGACTGCACCGGCGCCGAACTCGAATCGCTCATCGCCGGCTACAAACGCCAGGTCACCCTCCACGATGACGAACAGCTCGTCCTCGTCCCTGTGCACGTGAAGTGGCGGTCCGAACCCCTTCGGAGCGAGGAACTCCACAACCGACATGGATCGAGCGCTGTCCGATGGCACCTTGACGGTCGCGAGATGGTTCAAGAAGTGGAAGTGTGATCCTCCTCCATTGGCATACATGAGCGCCGTGTTGTGGTCGGAAGTGGACAGGGTGGGTATGTGTTGTGATGACATAGCCCCATCCTCGCCAGGAGGGTTTCGGAAACCTTTCGGTTCAGAGGCGATAGGCGACGGCGTTTGTCAGGTGAAGGTGTTCAATGGCGGGACGTCTGCGTCGATCTCGGCCATCGATCGCTCCCACGAGGCGTGTGCCCGTTCGGCTTCACGCAGTTCGCCTGCCGCAATGAGCGACTCCACTAGGAGCATGTGTGCATCGTCGTCGTAACGGTCGGCGTCGACGAGTCGTCTGGCTGTGGACACTGAACGACCGTGGTCGCCTGCGCCAATCGCGTTGGTGATGAGACGACGCGCAGCGGTAAGGAATCGCGTCCGTGCGTCATCTCGTGCGGCATTGGTCCAGTCCTCGTAGATGTCCTCAGGGAGGAACTCGCCGACGTAGGTGGCCACGATTGCTGCGTCGTCGTCTGCCCGGTATAGCGCCTCGAGATCTGTCTCGACCTCGTCGAGGTCGAGACGCACCGTTTGTCGGTCGGCGACAACCCCTCCTTTGAGAACTCGCCGGAGTTTTGAGAGTTGAACGGAGAGTCTCGCGCTGAGCGTGTCCATGTTCGTATCGTCCGGCCAGAGCATGTCGATCAGTTGTTCGCGTGGAAGCGGCCAGCCACGGGCTGCGACGAGGCGCTTGCACAGCTGCCGTGCGTGACGGGACCCCCATTCGGATGTCGGAACCGGTACGCCATCGATCTCGACGGCGAAACCGCCAAGGGTCGAAACCCTTGGCTTCGAAACCGGCATGTGGGTTGGCGCCGCTGGGCTGATGTACCCCACGACGAACTCCTCGATGGGCGCCATCCACGCCTCCATATCGCCGGCATAGGCGAAGTGGTCGTCGCCGGGAATCTCAAGAAAGGTCGCATGTGGGATCCGATCGGCGAGGTCGCGGGCTTGGTCGACGGTGAACGCCTTGTCGCCAGTTCGGTGGAGTACCAAGGTTGGTGCTTCGACTTCTGCGAGCACATCCCGCACGTCGACATCCAACGATGACCGGAGAACCTCTCGAATCGAATCGTGGCTTGCCGCACTGCGTTCGTACCTCTGATGCCAGGCCCTGAACTCTGGGTTGGACGCAAGCGATGGCGCGAACGCGTCAACGACCGGCGACTCCGGTGTGCCCCACATGCGCGAAGCGACATCGATGCGATCAACTGCAGCCTGTCTTTGTTCGTCGGTCATACCCAGCGGATAGATGGTTGAACCTGTGCCGGCGAGGACGAGACTCTCGACGCGTTCGGGATAGGTGGCGGCGAAGAGGGCGGCGACGGGTCCGCCCTCGGATCCTCCGAGGATGTGCGCCCTGTCGATGTCTGCTGCATTCATCACGGCGGCCAGGTCGTCCACCCGTTCGTCGATGGAATCGATTCTTCCAGAGCGGTCTGACGTGCCGGTGCCCCGTTTGTCGAAGTTGACGAACCGAGAGAACGACCCGAATCGCACGAACATTCTCCGAATGTCGGGCCACTCCCACGCCATCTCGACGTTCTGAGCCAACGGTGGCAAGGCGACGATGGTGGCGGGGCCACTGCCGAAGTCTTGGTACCCCAATCGGCCGCCCCGTACCGGAGCGAACCGAACCGGTGGAATACTGTCGTGTTCATGGCCCATTGCGCAGCCACCCTACTGCCGGGACGACCTACACAAACGAGGTCCTCACATAGACGCCAGTCGGACCGATGGGCGGCGTTGACGATTGCCGGTACGGGCAGCCCCGCATCATCCGAGTAGATCGAGATCGGTCTCGATCGGGGTTCATAGCGGAGCTATCCATCGCATGGACGCTGCGTGGTGATCGCCATGTGGGTAACTTGGCGACCCCAAGCGAAGGATGCGTTTGATGGCTGAAGCGACCGAGAGCAGCGACCGAGAGGTCCTTACATGGGATCTCTACGGACGCGGTGTGCGCGACCTTGCACAGCTCATTGCCGATGACGGATTCCGGCCAGACATCATTCTCGGCATTGCCAGGGGAGGGCTCATACCGGCTGGCTCGATCGGATATGCCCTCTCCATAAAGAACACCTATCTGATGAATGTTGAGTATTACACGGACATCGACGAGCGGCTCGACGTTCCCGTCATCCTGCCGCCCTACTTGGACATGGTTGAACTCGGCGACGCCGATGTGTTGATTGTCGATGACGTCGCTGACACCGGACACACCCTGGCAAAGGTCTATGAGTTCGTCGAAGACAAGGTGAACACCGCGAGAGCCGCTGTCCTATACGAGAAGCCGCAATCCGTGATCCAATGCGAGTACGTCTGGAAACGAACGGACAAGTGGATCAACTTCCCATGGTCGTCGGAACCGCCGATTCGAGCCCCAGGCGACTGAACGTCATTCTGTGGGCTGTCAGTCTCACTGAGTCCGCTACAGAACCCAGGGTTCTGAGCGCGGGGCTACGCGGACGGTTTGGTGACGTCGGCGAGGGTTGCTTCGAGAACGGTGGCGACCGTTGCCCCTTCGATGGTGATGGACACGCCTTGGGCTCCGCCTCCGATAGACACGACGCCGCTCGTAAGTCGCTCATCTGCAATGACTGGCCACGCAGTGGAGGAGCCGAACGGCGTGATGGTGCCTCGCTTGTACCCCGTCGCGGCGAGGGCTTCGTCTGCATCTGGCATCGAGAGTCGGCGCTGACCGACTTGGGCGCGCAGTTTCGCCCAATCGATGACACGATCTCCTGGAACGAGGACAAACACGTAAGCATCGTCCTTCGTCCTGACCACCATGGTCTTGATCACAGCTGACGGAGGTACTCCTCGGAGCTCAGCGGCCTCCTCAAGAGATGCCACGGGGCCGTGGCGGCTGACCGCGTAGTCGACTCCTTCAAGCCTCGAATCGTTGAGTGCTGGCGTATCTGGCACGGTGCCTCCGTTGTATCGAAGGTCAATCCTTGCAGACCATCGACGGCGAGCAGCGGTAACTTGTGTAGCACATGTCCCGACGCGACCCGAACCCCCAACATCGCCGCGTTTCTATACGGCTGGGCGTGCTCGCGCTGTGCCTTGGGCTAGCCGCGTCCGCATGTTCGGCGTCAGATGAGGGCGCCCCGTTGGTCGTCTCGGCTGCATCATCTCTCGCAGGTGCATTTGAGGAACTCGCTCGGTCGTTCGAGTCGACCTCTCCCGGCATCGAGGTCCAGTTGAATGTCGCCGGATCCACCCGCCTTGCTGAGCAGATTGTGGAAGGTGCCCCCGTTGACGTCTTTGCTTCGGCCAACATTGCTGCCATTGATCGAGTGGTTGACTCCGGCGACGCGGCGACTCAAGTTGTGGTGTTTGCGCACAACACAATGGCGATCGGTGTGCCTCCAGGGAATCCGGCAAACGTTGCCAGCCTCACCGACTTCGACAGGCATGCCTTGATTCTCGGTGCCTGTGCGAGCGCGGTTCCGTGCGGTAGCTATTCCGATGCTGCCTTCTCCAAGGCAGGGGTGACTCCTGTTCTCGACACGAGGGAACCGGACGCAGGTGCCCTCGTCCTCAAGCTCGGCCTCGGCGAGGTCGATGCTGGCGTGATCTATGTATCGGATGTAGTGGGTGCCGCCGGGGCGATAGACGGTATCGACATTCCACCAAGCGAGAACGTCAGAGCCACCTATCCGATTGCCGTGATTGGCGACAGCGGGACCCATCCGCTTGCCGACGCATTCGTTGCGTTCGTGCTGTCAGACGATGGTCGGGCCGTCCTCGCGTCCTACGGGTTCGACCTGCCATGACACGACGAGTCCCGACAAAGCCACCTATCGCACTCGTTGCCTTGGCGATTGTCGGCGTCCTCTTCTTCCTGATTCCAATCGTTGGGCTCCTCGTCCAGACGGAATGGTCGGAACTGCCCACGCACCTCTCGAGCGATATCGTCCTCGACGCCCTCCGACTCTCACTCATCGCATCGGTACTTGCGACGGTTCTTGCAGCGGTGGTCGGAATCCCAATTGCCTACGTACTTGCACGGGTTCCCTTCAGAGGAAAGTCCCTCGTGCGGGCACTTGTCCTGTTGCCCATTGTGCTTCCACCGGTGGTCGGCGGTGCCGCTCTGCTGTTTGCTCTCGGCCGCAGGGGCGTGGTCGGCGAACCGCTCTATGACGCAACCGGAATCGTTCTTCCGTTCTCGATGGCGGGCGTCGTTATCGCGGTGACATTTGTCGCGATGCCATTCATCGTCCTGACAGTCGAGGCCGCTCTTCGGAACCTTGACGTGCGGTACGAGGGGGCGGCCGCCTCGCTTGGCGCAGGTTCCTGGACGTCGCTGCGTCGCGTGACGCTTCCTTTGATTGCACCCGCCATCGTTTCAGGGCTCGCACTCACATGGGCACGTGCCTTCGGTGAGTTCGGCGCAACCATCACCTTCGCGGGAAACATTCAAGGGCGGACCCAGACGATGCCTCTCGCCGTATTTGTCGCGCTCGAGTCCGACCGCGGCGCTGCCACGGCAATCAGCTTGGTCATGGTTGTCGTTGCGGTTCTGGTACTTGTACTGCTCCGTGATCGATGGTGGGGGAAACGATGACCAGCGGACTCGATGCCAGCTTCGTCATTCGGCGGTCCGAATCATTTGCGCTCAATGTCTCTTTGCAAGTGGCTCGCGGCTCGACTCATGCGCTGATTGGTCCCAACGGCGCTGGGAAGTCGACCATTGTCGAGGCGATTGCAGGGCTTCTTGCCGTCGACGACGGATCTATCGGCGTCGACGGTGTGACCTGGGACGACCCTTCATCTGGCGTGTACCTCAGTCCGCAGGTTCGCAGTGTGGCTGTGATGTTCCAGGACGGAGTGTTGTTTCCACATCTGAGCGTTTCACAGAATGTCGCCTTCGGCCCGATGAGTCGTGGCATGCCCCGCGCCGAGGTTCGTACTCGGGTCGCCGATTGGCTACGGAATGTCGATCTTGCAGGGTTTGACGATCGGTTGCCATCGGAGCTCTCTGGCGGAGAAGCACAGCGGGTGGCCTTGGCAAGGGCTCTCATTCTTGATCCTGACGTGTTGATACTCGATGAGCCATTCGCTTCACTCGACGTCTCGTCTCGCTCCAGCGTGCGCGGGTTGATCCAACAGCGTCTGGCGATGTTCAAAGGTGCTGCCGTCGTCATCAGCCATGATCCGACTGAGGCGCTGCTCCTCGGCGATGTCGTCCATGTGCTCGAGGCCGGAACGATCGTTCAGTCGGGTACCCCGTCGAGCATTCGTCTCAGCCCAGCAACGGACTACGTGGCCGATGTTGCGGGAGTGAACCTGGTTCGTGGCTTTGCAGGCGGGGGACAGGTGGCCGTCGGCACCCACGAGTTGGCGATCGTAGATCATGACGTATCAGGGTCGGTGCTCGTGTCATTCCATCCAAGGACAGTCACCCTGCACCCCGACGAACCGCGTGGGAGCGCACGGAACACATGGCGCACCACTATTGAGTCGATTGAACCAAGAGGTGAGACGGTGCGCGTTCAGCTTGGTGCTCCAATGGCGCTCACAGCGGAAGTCACTGCGAGCGCCATTGCGTCTCTCGACCTGTCCGAAGGTTCGGCGGTCTATGTATCGATCAAGGCGACCGAACTGTCTGTCGAGTCCGCTGCAATCTCGGACGTCTAGCTGGCGTCTGTTGAAGAACCGTCATCGGCCGCGGCGTCTTCGGGCGTCCCCGTTGGGCTCCCCTTAACCATGAGGATGATGAGCAGGATGATCGCCGTCAACGCCATGCCAAGGACGAGCCAACCCCATGCGGGGAAGCCAGTCTCCTCAGGCACTGTTTCATCGGTTGATCCACCCGCTTCAGGAATCGCGAATTCCTGCTCCCACAGCGTTCCGTCAGCCGCCGTCCCTCTGATCAGAAGCGTCCGCGCCGCGTTGTCGAGGGTCGAGAGATCAATCTCGGAGATCCAGTAGCCAGTCTCGTCCACAAGTGCCTTGGCGCTCAAGGTCGTCCCGAGCACGATTGATTCCGTAATGGAGTCTGGTTCGAAGGACAAGCCGGCATTCCTAAGGAATCTGTTTGGGTCGACGGTGACAATCGCCCACGGGTCTTCAAGGAGGGGACTCATCTGCACCGCGACCTCGGTTCCGATGGGTACGGTGACGCCAGGGTGTGGGTCCTGGTCGATGACGACGCCATCCGGGTCAGGGTTGTCAGGATCAGGGGCGACCGAGACTGACAGGCCAGCATCCTCAGCGGCGGCCGCCGCTTCGTCTGCTGTCATGCCGTGGAAATCAGGCACAACGGTCTCGCCGGGTCCTCCAGAGACGACGACCTTCACTTCCGTGCCGATGCCCACGACGGTGTCTGCGCTCGGGTTGGTCTCAATGACGAGACCCTCCTCGAGTCCTTCGCTCTCTTGTACCTCGACGACGGCTACGAGACCGGCGCCTTCCAATTCGGCCACGGCGTCAGCTTCTGGTTGTCCAACGACATCAGGCACGGCGACCGTCTCGATGCCGGTCGACACGTTCACCATGACTTGCGAGCCAGGCGCCACCTCTGAGCCTCCGGCTGGATCAGTTGAGATCACGAGTCCCGCATCAACCGTGTCACTTGGTTCGAACGCGGTTGCGGCTACGAGTCCTTCGGCTGCGATCAACGTCTCCGCTTCCCCGTGCTCAAAGCCGACGACATCAGGCACCGTGACTGTTCCCGGAGGGGGAGTGATCGCCGCAATGAGATCGGTCATGGACGGGATGGTCGAAACGGCAATCTTGGTGCCGTTGCCGTCGTCGATGGCAAAGACATCGGAGTACGAGTCAGCAACCGCATCAAGTGTGATCGACTCACCGCCGATTTGGATGCTCACAGAGCTGGCAGGAGCGTCCACAAGCCCGAGCCCAAATCCGGCGGGCAACACCACACCGGTACCGCCATCGATCGTCACCGTCACATCGGAGGTCGTGGCGTTCCAAACGTTGTACTTTGCGTTTCCTGCCGCAATGGGTTCGACTGCGACTGGATAGGCGGCGGCGCCGTCAGAATCTTCGCCGATGCCTGACACGACGGTCGCTGCCGATCCGACGGGCAGGTCAAGCGTCACCGACGCCGCATCACCGAAGCCGACGGTGTAAGTGTCGGCTGAACCGATACCGCTCACGACGTCGCCGTACGCGAGATCATCGCCAACCGCCGTCCCGTTGACAGTCACAGCCACGGGATCGGTGAACGATCCGTTGATTGCGGCGAGCCTCGCCTCTGAAACGAGTTGGGCTGATGCGGTGGCTGCGACAACGGCCATGAGGCCGGTCACCATCGCGACCACGAGTAGTGACGTGAGCGTGCGTTTCACATTTCCTCCGAAGGTTCTGGCTGGTTCGCGGCGCAGCCTAGGTACACCTGAGCTTGAGCAGGGTGACCATCTTTTGCGATGCGTATTCAAGTTTCGTGGTGGATTGTGCCGATAGAAGGACATGGCCCGCTACCAGAGGCACTATGGCGTTGCAGCGGCCTTCCTGATGGTTGCAACCCTTGCCACAATAATTGTTTCGGCACCACCACCGGCCGAGGCAGCAGATCAGGATCTACCTTTGATTTTCCCTGTCGTGGGGGAGGTCCGATATTCGGACACCTGGGGTGCCTGCCGAGGCTCCGGCTGTTCGCGAAGTCATGAAGGCAACGATCTGATGTCGCCAAAAATGACTCCCGTCGTAGCTGTAGCCGACGGCTACATCAAGATGGTCAACTGGAGTTCAAACCCCAACGACATGAACCCTGAGCGCTGCTGCACGATCGCTCTCAAGCATGATGACGACTGGGAGTCTTGGTACATCCACCTCAACAATGACACCCCTGGGACCGACAACGGCACGCAATGGGGCATTGCCGACGGCATCGTGCCTGGTGTTCGCGTCGTCGCTGGTCAACTCATCGGATGGGTCGGCGACTCGGGCAACGCAGAGAACACTGGATCACACCTCCACTACGAGTATCACAAGCCCGATGGGACGCCGATCAATCCAAATCCCTATTTGAACGCGGCCACGGTGATTGCAACGCCGCTCGTTCCCACATGGTCGGTCGACTTCGATTCATTCGGGCCGCTGACCCCAGGACCAGGCGGGACTTTGGCGATCGACACAGACAATTTCATCGACTGGACAATCACCGTCCGAGAGG
>Ga0209273_10002310_pt1 | contig 14861 bp, 10 predicted proteins | sample tdAd471_FD_187126 | JGI IMG/M metagenome (GOLD analysis project Ga0209273, IMG submission 187126) | Marine sediment microbial communities from the Atlantic coast under amendment with organic carbon and nitrate - tdAd47.1 (SPAdes)... | ecosystem: Environmental > Aquatic > Marine > Coastal >...
CTCTTCTTGCAGGCCTACCCAACACTCCTGCGCTGGTGCCTAGCCCATAAGCTCGCCTTCCTGAGCTTGCCCACCGTGATTCTTCTGTTTGGGTTCGTGTACGTGTGGCTTGGCCCGGTTGTGATTTGGGGTCCGTTGGAGGCTGCACCGGCGATTTCAGGTGGAGTCTCCGTTGAGGACGCTCTGATCAAGGCTCGTATCCTGGAGCAGCAGAGTCGCGACCTTGAATGGACGGGGGCGGGGCGAGCAGCGAGCAGGGAGGAACTTCTAACTGCCCTCAAGACCGCAGGAAGCTCCCCGACAAAGGCAAAGCAGGCAGTCGCGGCCTGGCGCTCGCCAGACGGAGCCGGCGACGTCGAATCAGCCGCCCTGGGATTGTCTGAAACCCGTGCACTCGTCGAAGCTGGCCTTGTTGCCCAAGCAGCGCGATCCCTGCGTTGGAGCACGGAAGGCCTCGCTATGCCAGAAGACGCACTGCGCGACGTGCTCGCGACGGCGGGTGTCCAAGACGTGGACGACCTGGTCGCCGAACGAGCGAACGTAAAGGCCTGGACCGATCTTCGTGGACGCGACTATGCTTGGGCACGAGAGCAGTCATGGGCTCCCTTCCTGCGGTGGACGATCGTGCGCGATTGGAACGGTCGCCCCAAGGAATTCATGCCGCCCCTCGACGAGGGTAGCTTCCTCTACATGCCGACCACCATGCCTCATGCCTCGATTGGCGAGGCTCAGGACGTACTCGCAAAGCTCGACATGGCGATGGGCAGCGTTCCAGAGGTGGACCTCGTGGTCGGCAAGCTCGGTCGTGTCGAGAGCCCGCTTGACCCGGCGCCGATCTCAATGATCGAGACGGTGATCAACTACAAGTCCGAGTACGTCACTGACCGAAACGGCCACCAGGTGCGCTTCGCGTATGACTCCAAGCAGGGGGAGTTCCTCCGTGACACCGCTGGGGAGTTGATCCCCGATCCACATGGGCTGCCGTTTCGCCAGTGGCGTGAGCACATCCGTAAGCCTGACGACATCTGGGACGAGATCGTTAAGGCGGCGCAATTGCCCGGTACGACGTCCGCGCCCAAGTTGCAGCCCATCGCCGCACGGATCGTCATGCTGCAAAGTGGAATGCGTGCTCCCATGGGGATCAAGGTCATGGGACCCGATCTTCAAACGATCGATCGAGTGTGCCTGGACCTCGAGCGTCTTCTGAAGCAGGTGCCCACAGTGGCGGCCGAAGCAGTAATCGCTGATCGGGTCGTCGGTAAACCCTACCTCGAACTCGAGATCGACCGAGAAGCTATCGCTCGCCACGGACTCAAGATCGAGGACGTTCAAGACGTCGTTGAAGTCGCGATTGGAGGGAAGCCGCTAACGACAACGGTTGAAGGTCGCGAGCGCTACCCGGTCAGAGTCCGCTACGCACGCGAACTGCGAGACTCGATCGAGGCGATCCAAGGCATCTACGTGCCGACCCCTGACGGGCACCAGATTCCTTTGATCCAGCTTGCGGCTGTGAGCTACGTCCGTGGACCACAGGTGATCAAGAGCGAAAACACGTTCCTCACTGGGTACGTGTTGTTTGACATGAAGAAGGGACAGGCCGAGGTCGACGTCGTGGAGGCATGCGAGCGTTTTCTCGAGGCCAAGATCAAGAGCGGTGAGCTGCAGATCCCTGCAGGTGTCAGCTACACCTTCGCTGGAAGCTATGAGAATCAAATCCGCTCGGAGAAGAAGTTGCGAGTAGTGCTCCCGCTCGCACTCTTCATCATTTTCATCATCCTCTACCTCCAATTCAAACGGGTTTCCACCACGCTCCTCGTGTTCAGCGGAATTGGGGTCGCATGGGCTGGTGGCTTCCTAATGATCTGGCTCTACGGCCAACCGTGGTTTCTGGACGTGACTCTCTTGGGGACCAACCTCAGAGATCTGTTGAACGTGCACCCGATCAACCTCTCGGTCGCGATCTGGGTTGGCTTCATCGCCCTGTTCGGAATCGCCACCGATGACGGAGTGGTGATTGCGACCTACCTCGACCAGTCCTTCGCTGAACGACCCACCGAATCGGTGGCAGGAATTCGGGAGGCAACGCTCGCCGCTGGCAACCGGCGCATTCGGCCGTGCTTGATGACGACCGCGACCACAATCCTGGCACTCGTTCCAGTGCTGATTTCGACCGGGCGGGGAGCCGACATCATGATTCCGATGGCGATCCCTTCCTTCGGCGGCATGTGCGTTGCGCTGGTCACCCTGTTTGTCGTACCCACGCTGTACTGTGCCGTTGCGGAGTGGCAGTTGCCGAAAGAGCTGCACTGATTTGGCATCACCATTTGGCTAAGCAACTCCTGAGCAAGCAAGGTGCCAGTCACGCTCGACGCAGACTCACCTGGCCACGCTCCCTCCACACACAATGCGTCAGGTCGTCCCAGCCACATTGGAACCCGAGTGACGTGATGATCGCAGGCTCACGCAAGAGCTACGGTCTGGCCTCCCAGTAGCCGCCTTGCCGAGTCTAGGATCCAGTACGTCAATCCAATCGACCCAAGGTGTAGGAGGCTCAGGAAGCTAGTCGTGTCGATCCTCAGCAGTACAAAACTCGCTACAGACGCAGCAACGCCGAAGAGCACAAGGGACACTCCAACTGATTTCACGCGCGCCAGGAGCGGAGTTCTCGCCAACAATGGGCTGACGGATCCCCTCGCGCCAACAGCTTGACGCGCCTCTTCGAAGACTGCTTCCACGCTGGCCAGCGCGATTGGAGCGGCAATGCCCTCAAGCTTGAGCCGCGCCAAACACCCTCCACGTGAGGGTACATCTCGTCTCAGTTCGCGCACACGCTCTTTAGTCGATTCGAATTCGTCCACTCGGCACCTCCTTCAAGAAGGCCAGTGCAAGTGCTGCACCACAGACAACTCTTGCTGTTCCACGTGAGATCAGGAGCCAGTGATCCGATTCCGGGACGAGAGAGCGGCCAGACCCGGGCAGCGTGAAGAAGCCTCGGGGGAAGACGCAATGTAGGCATGCCTCAAGCCACTCCGCTCGGCGCTCGCCAGGCCAGGTTTGTCGGATCCGCCAACTTCAAGCAGGAACTTGTTCCAAGGTGAGCACGGGCACGTTGGCTGAGGGTTGAGCCCGCCTCCTCGATCACGCTACGGAATGGAAAAGAAGAGACCCCCTCGCCGAGGTTGACTCAGACGAGGGGGTCCCGGTCTCTTGGAGTTGCTACAGCTTCAAGAGGCCCCCCTTGTCCCAGAAGATCCTCCGGAACGCGACCCTGTATCGCGTCCTGCTCGCCGTCGACGACGACCTGGCGGCGCATGTCCAAGCGTCCGGGTGCCCTTGCGGCGGTCGGCTCCACAGCGCGCGCTACCGGCGCAAGCCTCGTGGAGCGCTCACTCTGCTCCCGCCGGGCTACCGCTGGCGGCAGAGCTACTGCTGCGAGCGCGACGGGTGTCGGCGGCGGCGGACGCCGCCGTCGGTCCGGTTCCTCGGCCGGCGGGGTATTCGCAAATCCTGGGGATGGAATCTCAGGCGGCGTCCCTCTTCAGTCCGTTGATGAAGGTCGTGCCTCGAGCCACCTCGAGGACCAGTGTGGGCTTGTTGAGTCGGCGCCAGTTCTTCTCTGCCGCTTGAGTGAGCTTGAACACCATGACCAGGGAGGCCTGCCGGGTCCCGCTTCCCTTCGTTCGTCGATGGCGTAGGCGGACGGTCGCGAAAGTCGATTCGATCGGGTTCGTCGTCCGCAGATGAATCCAATGAGCAGCGGGGAAATCGTAGAAGGTCAGGAGGACGTCTCGGTCCTTCGACAGGCACTTGGCCGCCTTGGGGTACTTGTCCTCGTACTTCCGAAGGAAGGCGTCGAAGGCCTTCTCTGCGTCCTCCCGGGTCTCGGCCAGCCAGATCTCGTGGAGGTCGCTCTTGACCTTGGACTGGATACTCTTGGGCATCGCGTTCAGCACGTTCCCTGTCTTGTGGAACCAGCAGCGCTGTCTCTTGGTCGTCGGCCAGAGCTTGGTCATGGCAGCCCAGAAGCCGAGCGCGCCGTCACCGGTCGCCAGCTTAGGCGGCGTCTTGAGCCCGCGAGCCTTGAGGTCGAGGAGGATCTCCTTCCAGCTCTGCTCGCTCTCGCGGTAGCCGTCGCGGATCGCGAGCAGCTCCTTCTTCCCGTCCTTGGTCGCGCCCATCATGACCAGGATGCACTGGCGGTCGTCATCGAGGCGGACGTTGCAGTAGATCCCGTCCACCCAAACGTAGACGTACTCCTTCTCCGAAAGGTCGCGGCGCCCCCAGTCCTTGAACTCCTCGTTCCAAGCGTTCTTCAGCTTGACGATCACATTCGCGGAGAGCCCCTTGGCGTCTGGCCCGACGAGCGCCTGGAGCGCCTCCGAGAAGTCGCCCGTGGAGACGCCCTTGAGGTAGAGCCAGGGGATCAGCTCGTCGATGCTCTTCGAGCGACGGAGGTAGCGCGGGAGGATCCACGAGGAGAAGCGGATCGCCTCCTCGCCCTTCGCCCCCTTGTCTTTGACTCGGGGCTTCTTGACCTCCAGCGGCCCTGCGCCAGTCAGGATCGTTCGGGGCTCGTGGTAGCCATGGCCAACGACCCGCTGGTGCCCGCTCTCTAGGCGAAGGTCAGCGTGTCGTTCGAGGAATGCTGCTCTCTCGGCCTCCAGGGCCTTCTGCAGCATTTCCTGGGCTCCCAGCCGTGCGAGGAGGTCTATCGCCTTCCGCGCGGTCAGGAGCTCCTCCATGCGGGTCTCGGTGGTGATGGTGGTATCGTTCGTCATTGGTCGGCGTATCCATCCGGGGTGTTCCCGGTCTCTTCTGTTGCAGCAACAACGAAGAGGATACGCCGCCTTCAATTCCGGAGGACGTCGGTCAGGCCGATGCCCTCATCCCCAGCTTTCGAGAATATCCCTCGGCCGGCGGGTGTATCTCGGTGCGGTAGTGGTACTGGTCTCGGCGCTGGTTCACGGCCCGAGTCCGGCGCGATTGCGACGGCTGAAGGCGCTGGTCGGCGTGAGCCGGCGGACGGTCGAGCGCTGGCGGCGCTGGTGGTTGTCGACCTTCGTGTCCTCGCCGGTGTGGGAGGACACGCGAGCGCGACTGGTCGACGTCGAGGCGGCGCGGCTGCCGGCGTCCCTCCTTGACCGGTTTGCCGGCGACGAAGGCGCCCGACTCAAGCGCTGCCTGGCGCTGCTCGGCCCGCTGACGACGCGGTCCTGCGCTGGCTGGAGCCCGCTTTTCGAGGGGCGCTGAGAACCCGCAGAAGACGCCCCGCGCCCCGATCTAAACCAGGAGGCATGAGTCGCAGAGTCGAAGGCAGCCACGCGAAGTGGGCCCGGTTTCGTTTCTCGGTCGTCGGACCGCTCCTGGCGGCGCCCCCGGCGCGGGGGGAGCTGCGCCCGGAGCTCGAACGCCTGGCCGCGAAGACCTGGCGTCACCCGATCTCGGGCGAGCCGGTGTCGTTTGCGGTCTCGACGATCGAGCGCTGGTACTACCAGGCTCGCGCGTCGACCGATCCGGTCGGCGTGCTCCGCCGCCGCGTCCGCAAGGACGCGGGGCGTCAGCGGTCTATGAGCCAGCCGCTGCGCGACGCGCTGCGCGTGCAGCACTCCGAGCACCGGAGCTGGAGCCACCAGCTCCACTACGACAACCTGCTCGCGCTGGCGAAGGCGAAGCACGAGCTGGGCGAGGTCCCCAGCTACTCGACGGTGCTGCGCTACATGAAGGCCGCCGGGCTGCTGCGCGAGCGCCGGCGTCGCAAGCGGCGCGAGACCGAGGGGAGCAAGCAAGCAGCCGAGCGCTTCGAGCGGCGCGAGACGCGCAGCTACGAGCGGGCCTACGTGGGCGGGCTGTGGCACCTCGACTTCCACGAGGGGAGTCGACCGGTGCTGACCGAGCGGGGCGAGTGGGTCAAGCCGTGGCTGTTTGGCTGCCTCGACGATCGCTCGCGGCTGGCTTGCCACCTGCAGTGGTACTACGCCGAGAGCGCCGAGACGCTGGTGCACGGCCTGGTCCAGGGGCTGCTCAAGCGCGGACTCCCCGGGGCGCTCATGACCGATCGGGGCGGCGCAGAACGAGCCGGCGAGGTGGAGGCTGGACTGATCGCGCTCTCGATCGCCCACGAGCTGACGCTGGCCGAGAGCCCGCACCAGAACGGGAAGCAGGAGTCGTTTTGGGGCGTGGTAGAAGGACGGCTGCTCCCCATGCTGGAGGGCGTCGCCGAGCCGACGCTGGCGCTCTTCAACGAGGTGACGCAGCCCTGGGTCGAGCTGGACTACAACCGGCGCAAGCACAGCGAGCTGCCTTGCTCCCCGCTGGAGCGCTGGCTGGAGGGGCCGAGCGTCGTGCGCGACAGCCCCGAGCCCGAGGTGCTGCGCGACGCGTTTCGGACACGGAGCGGCGCTCGCAGCGACGCGGGGACGGAACCGTGAGCCTCGAGGGCCGGCGTTTCGAGGTCCCCTCGCGCTACCGGCACCTGGAGCGGGTCGCGGTCCGCTACGCGCGCTGGGACCTGCGCCGAGTCCACCTGGTCGACGCCCGCAGCGAGACGGTGCTCTGCCGGCTCTTCCCGCAGGACAAGGCCCGCAACGCCGACGGCCTGCGGCGCTCCCGCGAGCCGACGCCGGATGGGGTGCTGCCCGAGGCGCGGCCGAGCGGCATGGCGCCGCTGCTGCGCCAGTATGTGGCGGACTACGCGGCCAGCGGGCTGCCGCCCGCCTACCTGGCCCACCGCGACCGCCGCGACGACGACACCGACGAGACCACCGACGAGAGCGACGACGAAACCGAGGAGCACCCCGCATGAACAAGAAGCTGCAGGCCCTCTACGGGCTGAAGTGGAACCCCTTCGCGCCGGACGTCCCCGTCGAGGCGCTCCTGACGACGCCGGCGCTGGAGAGCTTCTGCTGGCGGATCGAGAACGTGCAGCTGCGCGAGGGCGGCTTCGCCTTGGTCTCGGGTGACCCCGGGCTCGGCAAGAGCGTCTCGCTCCGGCTGCTCGAAGAGCGCCTGTCGCATGTCGGCGGTGAGGCGCGGGTCGCGATCCTCAGCCACCCGTCGAGCAGCCTGTCGAGCTTCTACCGCGAGCTGGGTGACCTCTTCGGCGTCGAGCTGACGCCGCGCAACCGCTGGGGCGGCTTCAAGGCGCTTCGCGAGCGCTGGCACGAGCACATTGAGAGCACGCTCATGCGGCCGGTGCTGCTCGTCGACGAGGCGCAGGAGATGCAGCCCAAGGTGCTGACCGAGCTGCGGATCCTGAGCAGCACGCGCCTCGACTCGCGCGTGATCCTGAGTGTGGTCCTGGCCGGCGACCGGCGGCTGACCGAGAAGCTGCGCTGCGAGGAGCTGGCCGCGCTCGGGAGCCGGATCCGGCTGCGGCTTGCCCTGGAGCCGGCGTCGACCGGCGAGCTGGCGGCGGTCCTCGATCACCTGCTCAAGTCGGCCGGGAACAAGGCGCTCATGACCTCGGCCCTGCGCGACACGCTGGTCGAGCGCTCGGCCGGCAACTGCCGGGTGCTCGCCAACCTCGGCGGCGAGCTGCTCGCCGAGGGCGTCCGGCGCGAGTCGAAGCGGCTCGACGAGAAGCTCTTCCTGGAGCTCTACGGCGGCGGCGGTGGAGGCGACGGCGGCCCGGCACGCGCCCGGAAGCGGCGGCGGTGACGGACGCGCTCCCGGTCCGGCTGGCCCACGAGCTGGAGCGCCGGCCGCAGGCCCGGCGCTGGCTGGTCGAGGGGCTGTGGGGCGAGCGCGCGGTCGGGATCGTGGGCGGCGAGCCCAAGTGCTGCAAGAGCTGGCTGGCGCTCGACGCCGCAGTCTCGGTGGCCAGCGGCGCGCCCTGCCTGCGGCGCTTCGCGGTCCGCAATCCCGGGCCAGTCCTGCTCTACGCGGCCGAGGACGCCCTGCACGTCGTCCGCGAGCGACTCGAGGGGATCTGCGCCGCCGCCGGCCTGACCCTGGCTCAACTGCCGCTCCACGTCATTACCGCGCCCGTGGTCCGCCTCGACCTCGAGCGCGACCGAACCGCGCTGCGCGCAGTCGTGGAGGCGCTCGCCCCGAAGCTACTCGTCCTCGACCCCTTCGTCAGGCTGCACCGCGTCGACGAGAACCAGGCCGGCGAGGTCGCGCCGCTCCTGGCCTACCTGCGCGAGCTGGAGCGCCGCTTCGAGACCGCCGTGCTCCTGGTCCACCACGCGCGCAAGGGCGGCCACGCCCGCGCCGGCCAGGCGCTGCGAGGCAGCTCGGAGCTGCACGCCTGGGGCGACTCCAACCTCTACCTGCGGCGGCGCGGCGACTCGCTGACGCTCACGGTCGAGCACCGGGCCGCGCCCGCTCCGCCACCGCTGCAGCTCGCGCTGCGCGAGGCGCGCGGCGGGATCTCGCTCGTCGTCGACGAGTCGTCGGCCGCACCCGAAGCGGCACCCGAGCCGCCGAGCTCTCGCGAACGTGTCCTCGCCGCCCTGGCCGACGCCCAGCAGCCGCTCACGACGCGCGAGCTGCGCGAGCTATGCCGCATGCGGACCGCCACCCTCTGCGACCTGCTGCGTCAGCTCGTGGCTGACGGGGTCGTCGCGCAGAGCGCGCTCGGCTACGTGGCGACCGGATAACCTCACCCGTTTCCGCTTCCCGTTTCCCGCCACCCCTTAGAGGCGAGGGAAACGGAAACGGGAAACGCTCGGACAAGTCCCGGTGAAACGGAGGCCGGCTCTGCTGGAGAGCAACCGGCCGAGGGATAGCCGGGCCGACGGTGCGCCGAAGGCCACCACGAGGGCCTCGGCGACCAACGTGTCGCCGGGGCCCTCACCTTGCCCTCGGACACCCGAGCCATGCCTCAAAAACTCCGGGGTCCGGGGCGGAGCCCCGGCGAGGGGGCTCTCACCCGATCCCCTCGATTTGCGTGGAGGGCGTCCCCTCAATGAACGTGCTCACGCTCAAGGTGGAGGGTCGTGCAGCCTAGTTCGCCCACAAGCCACAACTGACGCGCCACTTAGCTGGCCGCAGCGAGTGCGTCCGTCGAGATCCTCAGCAAGCCCATTGCGCATGCTTCCCGCCCCTGAAGGTCGCGTTGCGACACGTTACGGACGCCCTGGTCAGGACACCGTCACTCCGCGTCCAACAGGTCCAGCGCCACGCCCCCCTGCGACACGTGCGCGTAGCTCCCGTCCGGATTCAGCCGAATCGTGAGCATGCGCGGCAGCTTCCCCGGGCCGGCGGGCCCGTCGTTGAGCGGCCCCAGCTGCCGGCGCTCGCGCAGCTCCGCCAGCAGCTCCGGCGCGGCGGTCGGCGCCCCCTCGTCCAGCAGCTCGCCGTGGACCACGTCGAGCAGCACCCGGTCACGCCAGGCGACCTGCTCCACGTCGAGGTCGAGCACGAACTCCGGATCGCGGTAGCCCCAGCTCACCCGCCAGGCGCGGGGGCCGAGGGTCTCGACCTGGACCACCCGTCCGGCCGCGGTCGGCGCCGCGTCCCAGAGCAAGATCTCCGGCGGCCGCTTGGGCCGGCTGGGGGGCGCGTCGGGGGGATCGAGCCACACCCCGAGCGCGGCGGCGCGCTCGCCCACGGGCACCAGGCCCACCTCGGAGCGCAAGCCCGGAGGGGTCGAGCAGCCCACCCCGAGGAAGACCGCGAGGGCTCCCCAGCGCCGGAGTCGCGAGGTGTTCACCGTCGCTACCCGAGCGAGTCCAAGAGCGAGCGCGGGTGCGTCTTGGGGTTGACCCCTTCGTGCACGCTCTCGATCTTGCCCTCACCCGAGATCACGTAGGTGTTGCGGTTCGGGTAGGGCTGCCCGGCGACGTGGGCTCCGTAGGCCTTGGCGATCGCCTGGTCGGTGTCGGAGAGCAAGGGGTAGCTGAAGCGATACTTGGTGTGGAACGCCTTGTTGTCCGCGGGCGAGTCGTAGGACACGCCCAGGATCTGCGTCCCCTGCTCGGCGTAGCGCTCGGCGAGGTCGCGGTAGTTGCAGCCCTCGCGGGTGCAACCCGGGGTGTCGGCCTTGGGGTAGAACCACAGCACGACCCGCTTCCCCGCGAAGTCGGAGAGCTGCACGGGGTTGCCCTCCTGGTCCTGAGTGCTGAAGGCGGGGGCGGGATCGCCGACGTTGAGGCTCATGGTCGCTCCTTGAGAGGGTCAGGTTCCGCGTTGGTTGCTGAGGCTGTCGAGCCAGCGCGCGGTGCCCACGGGGTCGGCCACGAACTGGGCCTGGAACTGCTGCCACAGCTCCTCGGGCTGCTCCGTGAACCACACCACCGAGTCGGGGCCGCGGCGCACGGCGAGGATCGAGAGGGTCTCCGTCCGCTCGGGGGGCTCCTCGCGATCGCCGCAGGCGTAGTCGATCAACGACTGCTGCTCGAAGTACTTCGGGATCACCACGTGCTCGAGGCTCTCGAGGGCGTCGACGATCGGCTCGCTGCGCCAGAACGGGAGCTCGCAGCTGAGCAGCTCCCGGACCTCGGCCGGCGCGTCCTCGACGAGCTCGGCGAAGGCGAGCAGTACGCTGTTGTTGCGCTTGACTCGATCGGTCTCCGCGGGGTCCAGCTCGCCGTGCTTCTCGATCCCGTCGAGGACCTCGCGCGGCGTCAGGCCGCCGCGGCGCAGGATCGCGTAGAAGGTCAGCGGGCACACCCCGTAGAGCACGCGCAGCGCGTTGCGGCGGACGAGGGTCCGCCGGGTCTCCTCGGGGTCGGTGTGGATCGAGTCCAGGGGGAACAGCTCGACCTGATCTCGCCACTCCTCGGGGAGCACTTGCCCCGGGACCGGGCTCACGTCCGCCGAGGCGAGGGCGTCGTAGCGCAGCTCGTCCTTGTGCTGGAACAGGTCGGCCCCCGGGTAGTAGCGCAGCGAGGCGGTGGAGACGTCGCCGCGGATCTTCGGGTGCGCGCGCCAGCGGGCCGCGGTCAGCACGGTCTCGTTGAGCTCCTCGTCGGACTCGTCGGGGAAGCCAATGATGATCCCCGTGCTGGGGGTAATGTGCTGGCGGGCGGTGAGCTCGATCGCCTCGCGGACCTTGGCCGGCTTGAGCTTCTTCCCGGTCCACGCCTGCCGCTCGGCGCTGAGGCTCTCGATCCCGAAGAAGATCGAGCTGCAGCCGGCGAGGAACATGGCCTCGGCCAGCTCCTCGGTGAGGTTGTCGGTGCGCGAGGTGCAGCTCCAGTCGACGTCGACGTTCCGCCTGCGGATCTCCTCGCAGAGCTCGAGCACGTAGGCCTTCTTCGCCACGAGGTTGTCGTGGAGCAGCTCGAAGCGGTTGCTGCCGGTGGCCTGGATCGCCCACTCGATCTCGTCGACCAGCCGCGGCGCCGACTTCACCCGGTACTTGCGTTGGAACATGTTCGTCGTCGAGCAGAAGTTGCAGTTGTAGGGGCAGCCCCGCCCGGCCTCGATCGGGAGCACGGTGTTCAGCACGAGGTAGTCCCGCGGCTCGACGAGGTGGTAGGCGGGGAAGGGCAGCGCGTCGAGGTCCTCGACCACGCCCCCCGAGGGGTTGCGCACGACCTCGCCGCCCTTGCGCCAGGTGAGCCCTGGGATCAGGGCCAGCTTCTCGGGAGGGTTGGGGTGGGAGAGCGCGCGCAGCAGCTGAGGGAAGGTGCGGTCCCCCTCGTCCCGGAGCACGTAGTCCACCGACGCGAACCGCTCCAGCACCTGCTCGTCGACGAAGGTCACGTGCGGGCCCCCGAGGACCACCGGGACCTGCGGGTGCTTGCGGCGGAACTCCTCGACCAGCTCCATGGTGATCCCGAAGTTGTAGGACCAGGTGGTCAGCCCCAGGAGATCGATCTGCTTGCTGCGGCGAGGCAGGCGGCGCATGAACTGGGTGCGGGCCGAGCGGTCGGGCTTGAACTCACCCGACTTGACGAACAGGTTCAGGTCGACCACGTGCGCCTCGTGACCCTCCTGTTCGAGGATCGCGGCGAGCAAGAGCAGCCCCAGGGGCGGCTGGACGTCGTACTGGATCCCCATGTAGGGGGGCTGGACGAGGTAGACCTGCATGCTGCGGATCGTAACCTGAGCGTTCGCGGCTCGCCCCGGTTAGCCCCCTCTGTCGCGCGATCCGACGCGCCGATCTATCCTGGGCGGGGGAGTTCCTACCGTGCTCGAACGCATTCTGATCGGCGCCCTCGCGCGCAGCGAGACCTTGCGGTCCCTGGTCGAGGGAGAACTGGAGCGGCTCTCCGAGCAAGGGTTCCTCAGCCTGGAGGACGCGGCCGAGCTCAAGGGCGAGCACGCCAAGCGCCTGCAAGAGCTCGCCTCCGGCGCCAGCGGGCACGCCTCCCTGGCGCTGCAGGGGCTCGGCGCGGGCCTGCGAGCCGCCCTGGACATTCCCAGCCGCGCCGAGATCCAGGCCCTGACCGAGGAGCTGCGCCTCGCCCGTGAGCGCACCCAGGAGGCGTCCGACTCCTGACCCTCCTCTCCCCTCGCGACGACCGACTGCTCGAGCTCCTGGTGGCCACCGACCACCTGAGCCCGGAGGACGCCGAGTCCTGCCGAGCGGAGTTCTCGCGCGCGCGGGAGGACGACCCAGACCTCCGCTTTCGCCGCTTCCTCCGCGAGCACGACTACGTCTCGCCCGTGGTGCTGGAGGAGTTCGTCGGCAGCGACGAGCACCGCCCGCGCTCGGGGGTCGGGGTGCTGCCCATGCCCACCGGGGCGGAGGCGCTGGTCGAGGACGCGATCAGCGCCGACGAGGACTCGACCCACCGGGTCGAGCAGGAGGTGCTGGCGCGGGCCTCTGCGCGGACGCTCAAGGACCTCGCGACGCCGGGACGAAAACAAGGCGACGAGGGCACCAGCCATTTCGACGGGTCCACCAAGCGCTTCGACGCCCACGCGCTGGCGGCCGCCTCGCGCGGGCACCACCCCCAGGCGTTGTTGATCGGGCTGCTGATCGGAGGCGTCGTGCTCGCCGCCGTCGCGGTGCTGGCGTTCACCTTCGGCAGCGGTGACCCTCCCGCCTCGAGCGGGCCTCCGACCCAACCGGACCCGGTCGTCGAGGATCCCCCGATCGAGGACCCGCCCCTCGACCCGACCCCGCCGCAGACCGACGACACCCAGCGCGCCCTCGAGCGCCAGCTTCGCCGCGCGACCGTGCTCCAGGAGAGCGAGGACTACCAGGGCGCGCTGCAAGTCCTGGCCAGCCTCAACCCCCAGCTGCGGGTGGCGCACGCCGCAGAGATCAAGGCCCTCGAAGCGCAGCTGCGCGCGGCCGCGGGCTTCCGCCGCGAAGTCGACCGCGCCTTGACCTTCGTCGACGAGCTGAACCCCGAGGCCCAACGCGGGGTCGGACTCGAGCAGCTGCGCGCCGCGCTGGGCGAGGCCCCGGGGCAGCTCGTCGAAGCAACAGCGGCGCGGCTGCGCGCGCGGATCGCCGAGCTCGAGCAGGCCCCCGCGGACCCCACCCCGACGGTCGACCCCGACGCGGAGCCCCCGGAGCGCGCGGCCTATTTCGCCAAGCTGGTCGAGCAGGGTCAGGCGATCGTGGCCACCCTCCGCGCGCGAATCGAAGACGAGAAGCGCGAGCGCAGCGAACGCTCGGGGGCCGCGGTCGAGGTCGCGCGGGCGCGCACCGAGAAGAAGCCGGTGAGCCTGACCCTCCCCTCGGGCTACCGGATCCAGGACGGCACGATCGTGGGCATGGACTCCCAGGGCATGACCCTCGCCGACGGGGCCAACCGGATCCCGGTCGCCTGGGACCTGCTCAAGCCCAAGCAGGCCTACACCCTGCGGAGCCTCGCGGTCCGCGAGGACAACGGCGAGGACCACCTCAAGCTCGGGGTGTGGTGCCTCACCCAGCGCCAGTTCAAGCGCGCCCGGGAGGCGTTCAAGGAGGCAGCGCGGCTCGACAAGACCCTCCGCCACCGGATCCCGCCGGTGAGCAAGATCGAGGCCGAGGCCCAGGTCTTCGGCGGCGACCTCTCGCGGCGGGGGTCGAAGGTCAGCGTGAACTACGGCTTCTCCGAGCAGTCCGAACAGCGCGACTGGCAGGCGGAGCAGGGCGCGCGGGTGCGCCTGCGGAACGGGCTGCTCGAGGTCGAAGGCCGCGGCATGTTCCTCGCGGGCCTGAAGGAGGTCGGCTTCGAAGACGAGGTCAGCGCGGAGTTCCTCGTCGGCTCGGTCAGCAAGGGGAGCCAGGTCCTCTGCGGGGTGCTCTTCGCGCCCGGGACGCCCGACCAGAAGGCCTACTTGATCGGCCTCTCCCCCGGCGGCAAGCCGACCCTCGTCGTCCGCAAGCGCGGGCGCCTGCGCCAGCTCGCCCGCTCCAACGCCACCGTCAGCGACAACCGCTTCCGGATCCTGATCAAGGACAACCGATTGCGAGTGCGCTCGGGGCACGAAGACCTGATCAGCCAGCGGATCACCCCGGTGTGGGACGGCGCGCGGGTCGTTGTCGGCGGGCTCGCGGTCCGCAAGCAGGACGAAGGCGAAGCCACGTTCAAGGCGATCCGCGTCAGCGGGCGCGTGCGAATCGAGTGGCTGCGCAAGGCCTTCGGCGCCCTGGACGACCTGCTCTACGGGAGCCTGGTCGCCCTCGACGAGCTCCCCGTGTTCCGCCGCCCGCGGGGCACCCTCGCCGCCGCGCCGTTGAGCTCCGACGACGCCTTCGGCGCGCGCAAGGCCTCACCCAAGGCCCGCGAGGCCTACGCCCGGGGCCTCGAGGCCTGGGAGCGCGACACCCCAGAGAGCCTGACCCTGGCCAGCCAGGCCTTCGACGAGGCGGTGCAGATCAGCCCTGGCTTCGCCTCCGCGCTCTACCGCCGGGGGGTCGCTCGCGAACGGCTGGGGCGCCTGCGCCTCGCGCTGGCCGACGCGGAGGAGGCGATCGCCGCCTGCCCGCACTTCTACGAGGCCCAGACCCTGCACGCCCGGCTGCTGCG
>Ga0209273_10002312_pt1 | contig 14859 bp, 7 predicted proteins | sample tdAd471_FD_187126 | JGI IMG/M metagenome (GOLD analysis project Ga0209273, IMG submission 187126) | Marine sediment microbial communities from the Atlantic coast under amendment with organic carbon and nitrate - tdAd47.1 (SPAdes)... | ecosystem: Environmental > Aquatic > Marine > Coastal >...
GATCGACCTTCCTGTCGGCACAGACACAAACAGAGCAGCGGTCAGCAGAAGACAAACGGAAGCTCTCACAGCACTCCTCCTGCGGGGCAGTTTCCGGGGAATCGCACGCGAGTACGACTTTTCGGCGAGAATAGCGAGACAGCCTCGCGACGAACACCAATTGCGGGTGAGGTGCGATTAGAGTTCGAGAGAGTTGCGATTGATACGGCGAAGCCGTTGCACCCATCAGCCAGGGGTTAGCGCAGCGGCGTAGCCGCGAAGCGCCACCCCTGGTAGTCGGGACGTTGAGCCCGATTCCCGCTCACGTCTGCCGAGGGGCCGCTCTCGCCACCGTCGAGAACGTTTTCCAAGGTTTTCGATGAAACCTGTGGCGAGAGCGGCCCCTCGGCAGACCACACGGGAATGTCGGCAATCGGAAACTTGAAACCAGGCGTGCGCCGCTGCGCGGCGACACCTGGCTGTTGGGTGCAACGGCTTCGCCGTATCAGACACTCGGTCGGCATCGCCGGTCAGCGGTGGCGAACGAAACACTTCGAACTCATGCTTCGGCCTGATCCTGAAGCCACGACAAAGAAACGCGATGCCATGACAGCTCCCGACCGCCCCGCCAACCGGCTCATCGACGAAACCAGCCCGTACCTGCAGCAGCACGCTTACAATCCCGTGGACTGGTATCCGTGGGGCGATCAAGCGCTGGCCCGGTCGAAGGAACTGGACCGACCGATCTTTCTGTCGATCGGCTACTCAGCCTGTCACTGGTGCCATGTCATGGAGCATGAGAGCTTCGAGAACGACGACATCGCGGCGATCATGAACGAGCACTTTGTCTGCGTGAAAGTCGATCGCGAGGAGCGGCCGGATCTCGATCAGATCTACATGAACGCCGTGCAGCTGCTGACCGGCCAGGGCGGCTGGCCGATGTCGGTCTTCCTGACGCCGAACCTGAAGCCGTTTTACGGAGGCACCTACTGGCCGCCGACCGCTCGCTGGGGACGGCCCGGATTTCGCGAGGTTCTGCTGGGCGTCAACGAGGCGTGGCAGGATCGTCGTGAACGCGTCGAGTCGCAGTCGGAAGAAATCACTGAGGCCGTTGTGCGTGTCAGCGGTGTTCGTGCCGAGCCAACCTCGTTGACCGAAGATCTGCTGCGCGGCGCCGAGAAAGATTTGCTGGCGGCTGCCGACCGAACGCACGGCGGCTTCGGCGGGGCTCCCAAGTTTCCGCATCCGATGTCGCTGCGCGTTCTGCTGAGAACCTGGAAGCGGTTCGGCAGCGAGGACGCACTGGCCGTCGTGAGGACGGCTCTCGACAGAATGGCCGCGGGCGGGATCTACGATCATCTGGGCGGCGGCTTCGCGCGGTACTCGACCGACGCCCGCTGGCTGGCCCCGCATTTCGAGAAGATGCTCTACGACAACGCGCTGCTGGTTCCCGCGTATCTCGAAGCGTTTCAGGCAACGGGCAACGCCGACTACGCGCGCGTCGTCCGCGAGACGCTCGATTACGTGCTCCGCGAAATGACTCAGCCGGAAGGCGGCTTCTACTCGACACAGGATGCCGACAGTGAAGGCGAAGAGGGCAGATTCTTCGTCTGGAGCGACGCCGAAGTTCGCGAGCTGCTCGGCGACGACGCGGACGTTTTCTGTGCCTGCTACGACGTTTCGCCGTCGGGCAACTGGGAAGGCAGGAACATCCTCAACCGGCCACGCTCGCACGCGCAGATGGCCGACCAGCTGCAGCTTTCTGAAGTGGCCCTCGAAGAAATCCTGTCGCGCTGCCGGGCGACGCTGTTTGAGACGCGGTCGAAACGAGTGGCTCCCGGTCGAGACGACAAAGTTCTGGCCTCGTGGAACGGCATGATGATCGCCGCGATGGCTCAGGCGGCGCGAGTGCTCAATGAGCCAAAGTACACCGACGCGGCCAGCGACGCGGCACAGTTCATCCTCTCGACAATGCGCGACGACAGTGGTCGGCTGCTGCACTCGTTCAAAGATGGTCGAGCCCGCTTCAACGCATACCTCGACGACTACGTCTGCCTGATTGACGGCTTCGTCGAGCTGTTTCAGACGACTGGTGCGACCGGATGCCTGACCTCAGCCGTCGAACTTGCCGAGCGGGTTTTCGAGCAGTTTGCCGACCTCGACGCGGGCGGCTTCTTTTACACGTCGTCCGATCACGAACAGCTCATTACGCGATCGAAAGACGGCATCGACAACGCCACGCCATCGGGGAACGGCATGGCCGCTTACGCGCTGCTGCGACTCGGGCGGCTGACCTCGCGAGCCGACATCGAAGACCAGGCTGTCGAAACACTCGAAGCGCTCTCCGGGCAGCTCGAACAAATGGCGATGGCCAGCGGGCAGTCTCTGCTGGCACTCGACTTTCTACTTGGCCCCGCCTGGGAGTCTGTGCTCATCGAAGGCGATGATCGCTCGGAAAACGCCCGCGTCCGCGAGTTTCTGAATCGCCGTTTCGAGCCCAACCAGCTCCTCGCGATCTGCCCGCTGTCTGATGATCCCGGTCCGCTCGAACTCTTCGAGAATCGCTCCGCGATCGATGGGCAGGCCACTCTGTACCGCTGCCAGCAGGGAACCTGTCAGCAACCGCTGGCCGGTGCTGCGGCGATCGAAGCGGAAACCGCCTGACTCCGTGGCACTTCGGCAGATCGATTCGCCCCAAACCTTTGCGTCGGGGCGAGCCAGAAGGTTGTCGGGTGCGTGCAGCAAGCCTTTTCAGGACGGTGCGTTACGTCGGCCAACACGACAATTTGTCTGCGACACTCTGGATTGAGAGCAATCTGGCTTGCGCAACGCACCAGGGAAAAAACGCCGACTCCACGCACCCTACGGGAATCGTCCGGGTTAGCCACAAGATTTGTGTCGGGGCGGGCTGGTGCTGACCAGCACACGAGTTCTGGTTCCCGAAATCAGCCGGGAGCTGTCGCTCGACAAACTCGCGCGGTGTCACAACCGCTGGACGCCGGGCAGGGAATTGAGGGCCTCGCGCAATTCCGCCGGCTTCGGGACGACCGGCTCTTCGACGATTCCGGCGCGGCCCAGCGACAGCCAGGTCAGCCCGGCGACGAGTGACCAGGTGAAGAGATTGGCGACGGTGCTCTTGCCGAAAAACTTGGTCGCGCTGCCGGCGAACTGGTTCAGCTCTGGTGCCAGGCCGTTCCACTGCACGGCGTAAATTTCGTCGAGAATCAGGTGCGAGAGAAAGCCGAGTCCGACTGAGCCGGCCATCAGAATCCGGACGCTCATCTCGTCGCTTTTCCAACCGAGAAAGACGGCCAGTCCCGCGATCGCCAGCGCCGGAATGCTGTGAAACATGCCGCGATGGACCGACACCTTGCTGAGCATCCAGGAACCGCCGAACCGGACCGCCATGTAGACGAGGATTGCCAGCAGCAGGGCCGTGTCGAAATCGCCGCCCCACTCTTTCAGACGTTCCATCATGATCATGGGAACGATCGCCGCCGTCAGATTCGACATCTCGCGCAGTGGTTTGCCGGAGTCGGAATCCAGGTCCGGAAGCATCCCGCTGACGCCGCAGAGGTACGCTGACAGGATTCCCTGGGCTGGCGTGAAACCTAACCCGAACGTCGCGACGGCGCCTGTCACGACGCCGATTCCCGTACTGACTCGCAGATGCTGCTCGAATCCTGCCATGATCGCCTTCCCTGACGAATGAGGCCCGCCATTGTGCGTTTTGAACTCGCTCGACCGGCGCGGAAGATACCGCCGCTGGCCAAATCTCCAAAGATGAGTCGAGTCAGCGGAGTTAGCGGAACGGCGCAAGCCGTCCGGTGGCTACGTACGGAAGCAGGCGTCAGCCGGACGGCTCGCGCCGTTCCGCTAAAAGACCATCACCGCTGATAGATCGGCAGGTAGCCGTTATCGATCTGCAGGATCGTGGCGTTGATCGCTGTCGTGTAGACCTCGCCGATGTGGCCTTCTTTCCATGAGCCGCCCGAACTCTGGCTGTTCAGAATCGTGGTGCTGACGTCGTCGAAGTACTTGTCCCAGATCTCGTCGCCCAGGCGGTACTTGACCTGAGCGTAGTAATAATGGGCGTAGTGCCAGTGGCCGAAGAACTGGGCTCCGCTGCGGGACTTGTCGATGTTCCGCTCGCAGTACTTGAGCATCTTTGTGATCTGATCGGACTCGTAATCGCCGGCGTTGAACATCGCCGCGACGGCAGCAGCCGTGATCGGAGCCCGCGGTCCGCCGCCACGAATGCTGTACTGGACGCCGCCATCGGGAGTCGTGCAGTCGCGGATGTACTTCTTCGCGGCGTCGATCACCTCGCCGGGGACGGAGATGCCCGCGTTGCGGCACGCGCGGAGCCCCTGGACCTGAGTGATGCAGGTCGACCCTTCGTCGAAGTTCGGCTGGTCTTTCGCCGAGACGTAACCCCAGCCACCTCGGGATGTCTGAGCCAGTGCCGAAAACTCGACGGCCTTCGTCAGAACCTGCTTGAGTTGCTCCCGGCGGATCGCGTCGACTTCCTCGCCGTAAACCTGCGAGAGAAACAGCATCGAGAAGCCGTGCCCGTAGGTGTAGTGATAGTCGTCCTTAAAGCCGATCAGCCCGGTTTCCGGGTTCGCCATTTCGACGAGGTAGTCCACGGCGAGGCGGATATTCTTCGCGTAACGACCGCGTGTGGATGTCGAGCCTTCGCAAAGCATCGCGTTGCCTGCGAGCGCCGTCATCGCAACTCGATACTGGCCGCCGTTCGCCTCCCAGTAGCCCTGCCGCCGCTGTTCGCGCGCCAGAAAGTCGAGGGCCTTTGAGACGGCCTGCGTGATCTTCGGATCCTTCCTGCGCTTCGCGGCGTCACAGTGGCCGGCGCCCGCAACGAGACACGTCGTCGTGAGCAGAACGAGCAGGATACGTTTCATGGCGAGTCCTTCTGGCGGACACTGAAATCCGTTGGGTGGGTCGAGCAACGCGAGGCCACCAGGCACGCCGCCGCCGGTGCAACTTTAGGCCCGGCAGAGATGCGGCAGCAATGCTGAACGGCGAGCCCGCTTTTCGTCATCGGCTGCGACGTCGTACAATCATTCGCTGATCCTTCCCGTCCGGCGACTCACTGCCGGACGCCCGCCGGCCCGTGATGCCCCGCCCTCGGTCGATTGAGTTTTTCTCGCAATTCCCTCAGGAGTGTCTGATGACCTCGCTGAACAGCTTCCGTCGTTTGTTCTCCGCGGCCGCTTCGTTGACTGTCTGTGTCGGCGTGCTGGCCGTTCTGCCGACCGACCGTCATGGCCAATCGTCGCCAGCTCGGGCTGCCGAAAAGGAGCCCGGCAGGACCGCTGGTCAGAAGGCTGACGACAAAGCCGTTCCGAAGTTCGATGCAGAAGCCGTTGCGTTCTTTCAACAGAAGGTGAAGCCGCTGCTGGAGGCTCGCTGCTTCGAGTGTCATGCGGAAAACTCAAAGCGTCTGGAAGGCGGCCTGCGACTCGACGCGCGACCGTTCGTTCTCAAGGGTGGAGATTCCGGCCCGGCGGCCGTCGCAGGCAAGCCGGACGAGAGTCTGTTCATCGAAGCGGTCAATTACGAATCGTTCGAGATGCCGCCGAAGGGACGACTGCCCGAAGGCGAGATTGCGATCTTCCGCAAGTGGATCGAACTCGGAATGCCGTGGTCGGAGTGGTCGAGGAAGAGTTTCCACTCGAAGCCCGCAAACGCGAGCACTGGGCCTGGCAGCCGATCTCACCCGGCACAGCTCCCGACGTCAAAGCGGCTGACTGGCCGACCGACAACTTCGACCGCTATGTCCTGGCGAAACTTGAAGCTCAGGGACTGCGACCGAATCCCGACGCGGACCGGGCGGCTCTGATTCGTCGCGCGTACTTCACGCTGGTCGGCCTGCCGCCGGAACCGGAACGCGTCGAGGCCTTCGTCAGCGACCCCGCGACTGATTCCGAGGTGCTCGCGAAGTTGATCGACGAGCTGCTGGAATCGCCGCACTTTGGCGAACGCTGGGCACGGCACTGGCTCGACCTGGTCCGCTATGCCGAAACGCTCGGCCACGAGTTCGATTACCCGCTGCACAACGCCTGGAAGTATCGCGACTACGTGATCCGCGCTTTCAATGCGGACGTGCCGTACGACCAGTTTGTGCGCGAGCATCTGGCCGGGGACCTGCTGCCGAATCCGCGCCGCAATCCGGAAACCGGCACGAACGAATCGATCCTCGGGACCGGCTTCTGGTTCCTCTCCGAGTTGAAGCACGCGCCTGTCGATGTGAAGGGTGAAGAGGCGTCGGTCATCGACAATCAGATCGATGTCTTCTCGAAGACGTTCCTGGCTCTCACCGTGTCGTGCTCGCGGTGCCACGATCACAAGTTCGATCCGATCACGGCTCGCGACTATTACGCACTGGCGGGCTTTCTGCAGAGTTCACATCGACAGAACGCTTACCTCGATCCGCAGGGCCGCATCGACGAGACGGTCGCCGGCATCAAACGGCAGTACGAGCACGCGGACCAGCTTCTCGATCAGCAGCTCACTGCTGGCGACACGGCACGCAACGAACGACTGGCGAAGTTCCTGGCGGCCAGTCGCGAGGTTCTGTTCGGCCTGCCAACCGACGAAGAGGCGGCGTCCGCTGAGGCGAATCAGCGTCCCGATATCGTGTTCGCCGACTTCGAAAGCGAAAGCTTCGCTCCGTGGTCGGTCGAGGGCGACGCGTTCAAAGCGGGACCCGACAATGGTTCTTTCCCGGCCCAGAAACTCGCTGGCGTCGCCGGTCAGCGATTCGCCAATTCCTACGCGGGCAATGACAACCTGACCGGAAGTGTGACGTCGCCTGAGTTCGAGATTTCCCGCAGGCAGATTTCGTTTCTGATTGCCGGCGGCAAGTGGCCCGGCGATGCATGCCTCAATCTCCTGATCGATGGCAAGGTCGTGCGAACAGCGACCGGTGCAAACAACGACCGACTCGCTCCGGCCGCGTGGGACGTCGCGGAGTTCGCGGGCCGCACCGCCGTGCTGCAGATTCTCGACAAACGAAAGGGCGGCTGGGGCCACATCGACGTCGACCAGATCGTCTTCACCGATCAGGCCGAACCCTCACCGTACCGGCGTCCAATTGAAAGCGTCGCGCAGCAGTTCAACCTGGACGCCTCCGATCTGCGTCGCTGGGTTTCCGCGCTGCTTGAAGACAGCGTTGGCAAGCAGTCGCACCCGTTGTCGAGCTGGAAGGAACTGGCGGCGGTCGACAGTCAGCGGCTCGACACGACGGCCCGCAAACTCGGCGACCGACTGCGGGCCGAGCAGCAGCGGCTCGACGACTTCCGCGCAAAGACCGATCGTGTTGACGATTTCGACGGTGCTCCATTCGGGGCACAAGGCGGCAGCAGCGACGTCGGCAATCCCGCTGACGCCGTCTGGCGTGAAACCGGCTGGGCATTCGATGGCGGACCAGTTCGCGGTTCGGGCTGGAATCCGTCAGGAACGCCGCGTCTCGACGGCAGCGTCAGCAGCGCTCGCTATGGCAGGAAACTGCGGGGCGTGCTGCGATCGCCGACGTTTACGTTGACGAAGCCAAACCTCGTTTACCGCATGGCCGGGACCGGCGTCACCGTCCGGTTGATCGTCGAGGGTTATCGCATGGATGAATTCAGCGGCCTGCTGTTTGGCGGCTGCAAGTTCAATCCCAACAGCGAGACTCCGTACTGGCAGCGGCAGGCCGGTGACGTGCAGAAATTCGTCGGGCATCGCGTGCATCTGGAATTTCACGACGAAGGCGATGGATGGATTGTCGTTGACGAGATTCGGCAGGCCGATCCTGGTGTGAATCCCGTCGAGCCCGTCAGCGCGGCCGCCCTGGCTCTGACCGGACAGGCAATCGCCGATCACGACCAGCTTGCACGACGGACGGCAGCACTCATCGACAGCACGGAAGCGGCAGGCGACGATTTCCGCCAGTGGCTGATCGATGAGCAGCTCACGACGACGCTGGCTGAAACGGGAAGCGCGACGATCCGTGAACTGTCGGACGCGGCCATCGCCGTCGCGCAGCTCGAAGCCGCATTGCCGGCACCGGACTACGTGCTCGCGATGACGGACGGTTCCAGCGAAAACGAACACGTCTTCATTCGCGGCAGCCATACAAACCCTGGCGACGTTCAGCCGCGACGGATGCTCGAAGCAATCTCCGGTGCGGAGCAGCCCGAGCTGGACTCCGGCAGCGGGCGGCTGGCTCTGGCCGAACGGATGCTCGACGCCGACAACCCGTTTACCTCGCGCGTCATCGTCAACCGCATCTGGCATCACCTCTTCGGACGCGGCATCGTGCAGTCGGTCGATAACTTTGGAGCGATGGGCAAACAGCCGACGCACCCCGAACTGCTCGACGCGATCGCCAGTGAGTTCGTTAACGACGGCTGGTCGATCAAGCGGCTGATCCGTCGGCTGATGCTGACTCGTGCCTGGCGGCTGAGCAGCGAAGTGAACCCGGCCTATGCCGAATCCGATCCCGAGAACCTGCTGTGGCATCGGGCAGAGATCCGGAGGCTGGAAGGCGAGGCGATTCGCGACGAAATGCTGGCCGTCTCAGGCCGGCTCGACAGAACAATGTTCGGGCCGTCCGTGCCGATTCACCTCACGTCGTTCATGCAGGGCCGCGGTCGACCGGGACGCAACGGACCGCTCGACGGCAACGGACGCCGTAGCATCTATATCGAAGTGCGCCGCAACTTCCTCTCGCCGATGATGCAGGCCTTCGACACGCCGATCCCGTTCACGACGATCGGCCGCCGCAACGCGTCCAACGTGCCGGCCCAGGCACTGATTCTGATGAACGATCCCTTCGTCATTGATCAGTCTCGCGTTCTCGCTCGGCGGATTCTGGCGGAAGTCCCCGACGATTCGAACGCCCGAGTGCAGCGGCTTTACGAGCGCTGCTTCAGCCGCCAGCCGACGGACTCCGAACTGCAGGACGCGGCGACATTTCTAAAGGGCCAGGCGGAAGCACTTGGCAGCAACGTCGACTGGCAGACTGACGAACGAGTCTGGGCCGACTTCTGCCACGTTCTGTTCAACGTCAAAGAGTTCGTCTTTATTCGCTGAGCGGATCGGTGCTGGCGGACATCCTGTCGTAGCCGCATTCGCGCAGAATGCGGGCAATTTCCTGACGTGGAAGGCCGATGGAAGCCCGCGTTCTGCGCGAACGCGGCTACGGGGTTTCGACCGCAACATCGGCATCGACACGATGCACCGGGCTGGTCTCACCGTTTTCGAACAGCTCGACACGAAACGCCCGGTTCCGGCCCGACTCCTTGGCCGCGTAGAGACACCGGTCGGCGGCGTCGAGCAGATGGTCGGGAGTGAGCCGGTCGAGGCCTCGGCAGATGACAGCCGCTCCGATTGAAAGGCTCGTCGCGATTGGCTGACCATCGAAACGCAGGTCGAGCCGCCGGGTGGCTTCCAGCAGGCGACGAATCGGCAGGTCGATGTCGTCCGCACCGCAACCGCAGGTCAGCGCAACGAACTCGTCGCCGGCAAACCTCGCAATGACGTCGTACGACCGCAACTGCTTCTGGCAGCATTCGGCAACCGCGGCCAGCACCAGATCGCCGCGCAGATGGCCGAACGAATCGTTGATCTGCTTGAAGTTGTCGACGTCGACGATCAGGACGCCCAGAGTCAGCCCCAGACGTTCCGCCCGTTGCCACTCCTGCTGAAACCGCCGCTCGAAATGTGCCCGGTTCGGCAGGCTGGTCAGAGTGTCCGTCGCGACCTGTTCGAGTGCCGGTTCCAGCCGGTTCCAGCTCAGCAGCACATCTTCGCTGGTCAGCAGGCCGACCAGTTCCGAGCCCTCACGAACCTCAACGCATTCGATGACGCGGTGCCGGGCCTTCTTCGGTTTGGCTCGGCCATCAACCGAGTCGCCAACTTCCAGCGGCACAGAGATCAGCGATTCGACAATCCGCTGATGCCAGGAAGCCGACACGTCGTCGAAGTCGCGGATCGCCTGGCGGAATGTGTCGGACGAGATAATTCCGATCAGGCATCCGTCATCGTCCTGCACCAGAACGTGGCGGCATTCGTGACGGGCAAACACCTGTGCCAGCTCGATGAGCTGCGAACCGCGGGCGATCACCGGAACGGACGCCGGCTGAGCTTCGTGGCCTGCAACGTGGCTCTCAAAAAAACGCATCCTGTCTGGCATGGTGATCGTCTTCCGGGAAGCGGAACCTGAGCAGGCCCGAGAACGCGGCGAGAAATCACCGCGTATCAGAACCCTGCCGCACGATCGGCCAGACGAAGCAGATTCATCCCTCGACACACCCCGAATCGACGTTCCCAACCGCCACACGGCAGCAAAGGCGTCGCCACCTGACAGTCACGACCGGCCCGAACTTCACGACAATCCTGATCAATGTGCGAACGGCGACGGCGTCAGTGCTCAAGCCTCGCAACGCTGCGTCGGCTCTGCAAAGTCCTGCGGTTCGATCTGGATCGTGACGTGATCGATGCCGCAGCGGTTGTGGACAAGGGTGCGGAGTTCGGTCAGCAGTTCGTCGTGCGGGCGGGAGCCGTCGGTGACGACGTGGCAGGACACGGAATCCAGGCCGCTGGTGATCGTCCAGACGTGCAGGTCGTGAATCTCGATGACGCTGGCGGGTTCTGTCAGAGCGGACTTGAGCTGCGAGACGTCGACACTGGACGGGGCGGTCTCCATCAGCACGGCGACGGATTCGGCCAGCAGTCGCCAGGACGAGTAGAGAATCAGCAGGCCGATGACCGCCGAGATCAGTGGGTCGGACCAGTACCAGCCAAAGAAGTGAATCAGCAGGCCGGCGGAGATTGCGGCGACGCTGCCCAGCATGTCGGACAGAACGTGCAGCCACGCTCCGCGCACGTTGAGATTGTCATTCCGCCCGCCGTGCAGAATGAACAGACCAGCGATGTTGACCAGTAGCCCGCCGACGGCGATCCCCATCATCAGCCCGCCCTGAACTTCCGGTGGCGACTGCAGACGCTCCCAGGCTTCCTTGAAGATGAACAGCGACACGGCGACCAGCGACGTCCCGTTAAAGAGTGCTGCCAGAATCTCGGCTCGATGAAAACCGTACGTCCGCTGACTGCCCGACGGCTGCCGTGCCAGCCAGATCGCGAAAGCACTCAGCCCCAGCGACGCGACGTCCGAGAACATATGCCCGGCGTCAGCCAGCAGCGCCAGCGAGTTACTCAACAACCCGCCGACAATCTCGGCGATCATGTACCCACCCGCCAGCATCAGCGTCAGCAGCAGCCGCTTCTGGTTGCCCTCGCCGTGCGCGTGACTGTGGCCGTGAGAATGGCCATGCGCATGAGAGTGGCCGTGCGAATGTGAATGGTCGTGGCCGGTCATCCGTGATTCCGTGCGGTCGCCTGGCTGCTGTTCTCGTTTGACCCGAAGCCGCAGGCGATGGCGTTTCAAGAGAGAACTAAAACACCATCGCCTGCGGCTTCGAGTCAAACAGGCCCTGCCGCACTTTCGGGTGACGCCAGCGAACGGTCAATGTCAGGCCCGGCGGTTCGCGTGTCGCCATCTCGTTTTGTAATGCCGAGTTCGTCGAGATACTCGCACAGCGGCACGGCATGTTTGCGGGTGACGCCCCAGGCATCGCGGAGCTGAGCCATCGTCGCGGGGCCGAGTTCGTCGAGCGTTGCCATCGTCTTCTGTCGCGCCACTTCCAGCGCCTGCGGCGTCACATAAAGACCGTCGGCCACGCGATGCAGCAGGCCGTCTTCGACCGTCAGGTTCAGCAGTTGCTCGGCATCGGAAAGCTTCTGACCGAGTTCCGTTGCGAGTTCCTTCAACATTGGAGGGGCGAGTTCGCCGGTCACGATGCGGTGAAGCATCTCGTCGCGAGCCTTCCGCTGGGCCTTCGTCAGTTGAACCTGCAGGTCCGCCGGGCCGAAGTTTCCGCCGATCTGCACAAGCTGCTTCTGCCGGACGAGCAGCTCGATCACGGACTCCAGCAGGTTCGTCGCAGTGATGTCGCGGCAGGCCGTCAGCAGTGTCGGCTTCGGCAGCGAACGGCGCGGCTGATGACGCAGGACTTCCTCGCGGATCGTCCGCAGCACCGACTTCGCCAGCGCGTCCAGACGTCGCTGCAGAATCTCAGTCGTTTTGTCGCCTCGACCCACCTGCACAATCTCGGCCGCGTTCCGTAACTCGTCGAGCAGTCGCTGCAGTTCGTCCGGCATAATGCCGACGGAACTGGCGAGACTCAGGTCGGTGCGGTCGATCGAATCCCGCTGCTCAAGCCGCACCGCGAGTCGTTCTGCTGGCGAGTTACTCTGCAGCGCCGTGCCCAGCGCTTCAATGTCGCGCAGCCGCCGCGTGTCCGGAATGACGGGGTCGAGCACCTGGCCACCGCCAATCGTGATCGCTGGCGAGATTCGTCTGACGATGAAGTGCTGTCCCCACGCGGCCACGACCGGTTCGGCCAGACGCAGCTCGGCAATGCCATGCTGGCCCGGTTCGAGTCGCCGGCCTTTCAGCATCACGCGCGCCGGAACCTCGCGCGTGCCCAGGTGCAGGCTGACCTCGACGCGATCCTTCAACGACAACGGCGAGCTGCTGAGCAGTCGCAGGTCAACCAGCAAACGCCGCGTCGGCTTGAGGTAGCCCGGCGTTGCCAGTTCACAGCCGCGCGAAACTTCGTCCTGCTTCAGCCCGGCAAGATTGATTGCCGTCCGCTGTCGGCTGCCGGCTTCGTCGGAACTCTCGCCGTGCTGCTGCACGCTGCGAACCCGAACCTCGCGGCCCTCCGGCCACAGTTCCAGCGAATCGCCCACGCGAACATCGCCGCTGATGACCGAGCCCGTAACGACAGTTCCGTGGCCGGTGATTGAGAACACGCGATCGATCGCCATGCGAAAGACGGGCAGCGTTCCAGGCAGCTCGATCTGCAAACTGAGGTCAACGATCGCGGCCCGCAGTTCGTCGATGCCTTCGCCAGTCTCCGACGAAATGGGAATCACGCGGCAGCCTGCGAGGAACGTTCCACTGACGGTTTCCTCAATCTCAAGCTGTGCCAGTTCGACCATTTCCGGATCGACGAGGTCGGTTTTCGTCAGCGCGACCAGACCGGCTCGAATGCCGAGCAGGTCCATGATTTCCAGATGCTCGCGCGTCTGCGGCATGACTCCGTCGTCGGCTGCGACGACCAGCACGGCCAGGTTAATGCCCGTCGCCCCGGCCACCATGTTGCGGACAAATCGCTCGTGTCCCGGCACGTCGACGACGCCAAACCGAAACCCGCCAGCCTCGAAGTGCGCGAAGCCGAGGTCGATCGAAATGCCACGCGATTTCTCTTCGGGCAATCGGTCGGCATTCACCCCCGTCAACCGCTCAACCAGCCGTGTCTTGCCGTGATCAATGTGCCCGGCAGTTCCAATCAGTATCGGCGTCAAGCGGCAGGCTTTCTTTGAAAACGGACCATGCTCTGATGAGCCGGAGAGTCTGTTGAGCTGAAGTGGACGGTCAAGCGATCATCACTCAGGAGAACTGCAGTGAGTACAGGTCGGCGTCTCTGAGGCGAAAACACAGACGCACGGGCTTACCGGCCAGACGGCCAACGTCGGTTCCCGACTTCCAGGTGACGACGCGATCGACGCTGTCGCCGAACAGTTCGCTACCGTCATCGAAAGCGAAACCGGGAACTGCCGTTCCGTCGGGATGCTGAATTTCGACCTGCAGTCCGCCCGCTGCCGACGATGCGAAGTTGAGGTGCAGTTGCGATCCGGAAAACGTCAGCGGCTTCGTGGTCAACTCGCCGCCCTTCCAGCCGGCACTGACCGAGACGAAGCCGTCGAGCCTCAACGAGTAGCGCCGCACCGCGCTGCCCTTTCCGTGCCAGTAGCTTTCCGACGCGTAGAGCGACAGCTCGTTCGGGGCTCCGGGCAGAGTCGCCGCAGTCTCGACGAGATGCCAGCCGATGTACTGATGCCCGTAGTGCCAGGTTTCCGATCGCTCGATCCCCGGTCGCAGAAACGCTTCGTTCCAGCGCGTGAAATGTGTGCCGTTGCGGCTGGCCATGAACAGGCCCTCGGTGATTGCCGTGCCATAACGCTGCGATGACGACGCTCGCATCCGCCGCTGTTCGAGATCCGGCAGAGCCTCCATCGATGGCGACCAGCCGCGTTCGACGTAACGTGTCGGGAAGCCAATCAGCAGATGCGGCGCGCGGTGATACGGCTTGACCTGGTTCGTGTAGAGCTGCTGCGGCGGCGAGTCCTCGTACGTGAGATCCGTGTGCGGCCCCCAGTGAATCAGGTCGTCAGAGGTCGCCGTCCGGATCGCGCGAATGCCGGCGGGCTTCCACTGCTTATCCGTCGTGACGCCAGCGGTGAAAATTCGCCAGTAAGCGCGGTACTTACCGATTGTCGGATCCCAGAACGCCAGGTTCTGCGAATCGAACGCGCCCAGTCCGCTGAGGATCGGCGCGTCGGTCATTGGCGACCAGTGCAGACCGTCAGCCGACTTGAACGGCAGCAGACCGTTCGGCTTGCTGGACCTGACGATCGCCTTGTAGCGGGCGTCGGCGGGAGCGTTCGGGTTCTCGTCCTTGAAGATCGCCGGATGTCCGGCGTCGACGTTCAACGGTCCGAGTTTGCCGCTGGTGAGCGTGATGTTGTTCTGCGTTGATCCCTGAAACTCGTAGATGCCCAGGTTCGGCTTTCGCCAGGTGATGCCGTCATCGCTTTCGGCATAGCAGCAGTACAACGGATGCCGCCCCGTGTTGAGCTTCTTCTCGCCAACGTCCAGGTGCCAGGCCTTGTAGTACATGCGGTACCGATCGCCGTCCTGAAAGACGCTGTGGTAACCGCTGCCCGTCCCTTCCCACAGTTCGT
>Ga0209273_10002313_pt1 | contig 14858 bp, 14 predicted proteins | sample tdAd471_FD_187126 | JGI IMG/M metagenome (GOLD analysis project Ga0209273, IMG submission 187126) | Marine sediment microbial communities from the Atlantic coast under amendment with organic carbon and nitrate - tdAd47.1 (SPAdes)... | ecosystem: Environmental > Aquatic > Marine > Coastal >...
CTTCAGCACACTCCGGCCGCGCAGGCGCTGGCCTGGGTCGCGGGGGTTTCCATCGTGCTGTCCTCGGTCATTGCCATGACAAAGGACAATCTCAAGGCCCGACTGGCGTTCTCGACCATCTCCCAGCTCTCCTATGTGACGCTGGGCGTGATGCTGGCCTCGCCGCTCGCCATGCTCGGGGGCGCGCTGCAGATTGTCATGCACGCCTGGGGCAAGATCACGCTCTTCATGAGCGCGGGCGCCATCTACACCGCCACCAAGAAGACCGAGATCTCGCAGATGCGCGGTCTGGGGCGTTACATGCCGCTGCTCTTCATCGCCTACACGGTCGGCGCGCTGTCCATCATCGGCCTGCCGCCGCTCGGGGGCATGTGGCCGAAACTCTACCTGATGCAGGGCGCGCTGGATGCGGGGCAGGGGCTGCTGATCGCCGCCCTGATCGCATCCTCGCTGCTGAACGTGGCCTATCTCCTGCCGCTGTCCGCGCGCGGTTTCTTCTCCGCGCCGGAAGAGCCCGGCCTGAAGAAACAGCCGCCGGCCCTGGTTATCCTGCCGCCGGTCATCACGGCCTGCGGGGCCCTGCTTCTCTTCTTCCTGATCGGTCCGCTGACGGACTATCTCGCGCCGGTCTTTGACCTCGCCAGCTCTTCGGAGGCCCATTAATGAGCGCCCCGTCCGACAAGAAAGACGAAATCGTCTACATCCATCCGCTCGCGCGGCCCTTCCTGTGGATCGACAATCCGTCGGTGCGCCACACGGCGGGCCTGGTCCTCGGCGCCTTCGCCATCGTGCTCGGCCTGCTGGACTTCGTGTTCCACCGCGAGACCCATTTCGAGTTCGAGGCCTTTCCGGGCTTCTTCGCCTTTGCCGGTTTCGGTTTCTTCTGCCTGGCGGTGGCCGGCGGTCTGATCCTGCGGAAATTCGTCATGCGTCCGGAAGACTATTACGACGAGGAGGACGGCCATGAGTGAGTTGCTGGCCCAGATCTCTCCGGCCTGGCCGATCATTGCCGCCGGTCTCGTCGCCGCGGCGATTCCCGCCGGTGATGTCCGCAAGGCGCTGGCGCTGATTGCGCCGGTTCTCGCCGGCATCCTCTGGTTCAACGTTCCGACCGGCGACCATGTCGGCGGGATTATCGAGCTGGGACCTTTCGTCCTGGAGACCTTCCGCTTTGACGGGCTGTCGCGCGTCTGGAGCCTAGTCTTCATCATCGCCGCCTTCATCAACGGGCTTTACGGCCTGCACGAGAAGGATCGCATCCAGGATGCGGCGGGACTGATCTATGCCGGTGCCGCCCTTGGCGCGGTGCATGCCGGCGACCTGATGACGCTCTTCCTGTTCTGGGAACTGACAGCGATCTCTTCGGTCTTCCTGATCTGGGCGGCCCGCAATTCTGCCGCCTACAAGGCGGGGCTGCGCTATCTGGCGATCCACGTCCTGTCCGGCGTTCTTCTGCTGACCGGTGCGGTCATCTACGCCCGCGAGACCGGCAGCTGGGCCTTCGGCCATATTGGTCTGGACGCGCCGGGCGCCTGGTTCATCCTGATCGCCTTCGGTATCAAGGCCGGCTTCCCGCTGCTGCACAACTGGATCCAGGACGCCTATCCCAAGGCGACCATCACCGGCACGGTGCTCCTGTCCTCCTTCACCACGAAGATGGCGATCTACGCGCTGGCGCGCGGTTTCGCCGGCACCGAGATCCTGATCTATATCGGCGCCATCATGACCGTCTTCCCGGTCTTCTTTGCGGTGATCGAGAATGATCTGCGGCGCGTTCTCAGCTACTCGATCAACAACCAGCTGGGCTTCATGGTCGTAGGTATCGGCATCGGGACGCATCTCGGCATCAATGGGGCCGCAGCGCACGCCTTCGCCGACGTGATCTTCAAGGGCCTGCTCTTCATGTCCGTCGGGGCAGCCATGCTGCGCACCGGCACGCCGCGGGCGACGGATCTGGGTGGCCTGTACAAGTCCATGCCGGTGACCGCGATCATGTGCGTCATCGGGGCGGCGGCCATCTCGGCCTTCCCGCTCTTCTCGGCCTTCGTGACCAAGTCGATGATCCTCGCTGCGGTCGCCGAGGAACACATGTGGTTCATCTGGGTGGTGCTCGTCTTCGCCTCTGCCGGTGTTCTCGAACACGCCGGGATCAAGATCCCGTGGTTCACCTTCTTCGCGCATGACCACAAGCATCGCGTCCAGGAAGCACCGGCCAACATGCTGATGGCTATGGGCATCGCTGCGGTGATCTCCATCTATATTGGCTGGCCGGACATGTTCGGCATACCGGGCGGGTTCCGGGCGCTCTATAACCTCCTGCCCTTCCCGGAGGCGGCGAACGAATACCCCGTCTGGGACTTCGGACACGTGGTCGGGCAGATGCAATTGCTCATCGCCGCGATCTTCGCCTTTGCCTTCCTGCTGCGGATCGGGGCCTACCCGGACGAGAAGCGGGCGGTCAATCTGGACACCGACTGGCTCTATCGCCGTGTCGCGGACGGGTTCGTTCGCTGGGGCTTCGCCATGATCGGTCGACTGAGCGCGGCGATCACCAATCTGATCACCGCCGCGATGAATCGCTTCGGTGGCCGGATGTTTGAGGTATTCAGTCCTATGGGCGCCCTCAGCCGGGATATCCCCAGCGGTCTCCTCGCGATCTGGACCAGTGTGCTTCTGGTGATCGTTTTGATCATCGCCTACGTAGCGCCCTGATTTAGCGTCCAAAATCTGAACTCAAGAGTGGCCCGTACGTGTAAAGCGTGCGGGCTCGCTTTTTGGTTGCAATAGGAATATTATCCCCACACGGGCGTAGCCTCCTAGCATGACCCGACCGGACGCAAGGACAGCACCGGGACGGACAGATTGAGGAGTGCAGCATGTTGAAGTCTCAACCGGCCGGGCTGGCCGGACAGATCCTGCAGGACCAGGCCTGCGCGCAACTCGCGCAGAGCGCGGTGGCTTTTGCCTTTGACGTACCCTGCCAGGAGCTGAGCGCCCCGACCCGGCGCTCGCCGGATGCCGCCTTTGCCCGTCAGGTGGCGATGTATCTGGCCCACATCACATTCGAGCTGCCGCTCTCGCGGGTCGCCCAGGCCTTCGGGCGGGACCGGTCCACCGCCGCCCATGCCTGTCACCGGGTGGAGGACCAGCGCGACGACCAGGCCTTCGATGCCTGTCTGGATGCGCTGGAGGATTGCCTGCGCCGGGCGCCGCAGCCGCAGGGCTGGGCCCGATGAGTGCGCCGGCCCGCTGGGAGAAATGCCTCGCCCGACCGGGTGCCAAACTCCTTCCCCTGATCTGTGATCCGGAGCGCTATGGCGTCTTTCCTGGAGGCGACCGGCGGCGTCGCCCGCTCGCGCGGCTCGGACCGGCCGACATCCGGCTCGCGGTGGACACCGGGCGACTGGAGGCGGGGCGCGAGGGCTATCGCCTGACCGCGGCGGTCAGGACGGGGCTGTCGACCGAGGAGACCCCGCAGACCCGGCATCGCGAACTCGTCGAGCGTCTGCTCATCGAACCGGACGGGGTCATCCGCCCGGCGACGGCGAACGCGCTGGAAGGGCCTCTGGGCCGCCATCGCGACAGTCTCACCCCGGCCCAGATGGAAGCCGGCGAGCGCTTCTGCCGCGACCATGCGCTCTCTTCGCTCAACCCGTCAGTGACCCGAAACTGGTCCGCGGATGCCGGCGGGCGCGCGTCCGGCCGGGCAAGTGGACCGGAAGAGGCGAGCCTGTCGCGCCTTGCCGCGAAGGACCGGGTGATGGACGCGCTGGGAGCCGTCGGACCGGCGCTGGAGCCCGTCATCATCGCCATCCTGGTTCGCGAGGAAAGCCTCGCCGCCCTGGAGCGCCGCTTCGGCTGGGGCACCCGCTCCGGCAAGACCGTCCTGCGTCTCGCCCTCGACGCTCTGGCCCGGTTTTATGGCTACGCCTGAGCTTCGGCCTGGATGCGGCCGATCATGGAGGTGAGGCCATTGGAGCGTTGGGGGGAGAGATGTTCGGCCAGGCCGATCTTGCGCAGGACCTCGCGGGCATCCACGGACAGGATGTCTTCGGAGGTGCGACCGGAATAGATGCGGACCAGGAGCGCGGCGAGACCACGGACGATATGGGCATCGCTGTCGGCCTGGAAGATGTGGCGTCCGTTCTCGAGGTGGTGGACAAGCCAGACCTGGCTGACGCAGCCCTTCACGCGGGTGAGGTCGGTCTTCTCGGCGTCATCGAGCCCGGGCAGGGCCTTGCCCATGTCGATCAGGTAGCGATAGCGCTCTTCCCAGTCGCCCAGGAAGTCGAACTCCTCGATGAGTTCGTCGATCTCGTCTTGGATGGGAGTATCAGTCATGCTGCGGACCTAGTGCGCCCGCGCGCCTGACGCAAGCCCGCGACGCCGCGGGCGGTGGATGGAGACGCTGCCGGGTGCGACTAGCGCGTGGCGTCCTGGTGTTCTTCGACGACCGTTTCCAGGCGGTCGACGGCCATGTCGGCGAGGAAACCGGACAGTCGGGCGGCTTCTTCGCCCGCGCGGCAGAGTTCGGAATTATCGGCGCACCAGCCATCAACGGAACTGGTGATGTCGATCGCATTGCTCTGGACATTGAAAGGCAGATCGATATCCGCGCCGGCGAAATCCTTCGGCACGAACACGCTGACAATGGCAAGCCAGAAACAAGCGCGAATTAGAAACATCATACCCAACCTCATCGGCAGTCTTCGGTCCGACTGCTCTTTTTCTTTGCAGGATAGAGGCTAGGCGAAAGATCCGGAAAGTGCGAGCAAAAGCAAGGTCTAGAGGAAATACCGTCCGAATCTGACCCGGGTTTTTTGTCTCAAATTTATTTCCAATTTTATTTTGTCCCGCATCGGAACAGATATCTTAACGTGCAAAGGCCCGCTGACCGCTGGGTCAGGCGGGCCATGCGCCGGGGTCCCGACTAGTTCGTGGCGGTCGAGGCGCCGATGCAGCGGCTGACATCAAGCAAGGCGTGCTCGGCGATGCAGAAACTGTCTTCATACTTGAAGTGACCGGCGGCAACGCATTGCTGCAGGTCCAGATTGACCCAGGCCAGGCAGCGCTCGACCACCGGGTCGGAGAGCAGGGCGTCGATCACCTCGCGCGAGCGTGCCGGGTCTGCAGAGAGATCCTCCAGGGCGGCAACCGAGAGAATGCGGCCGATGCGGGCGCGGTCCGGATTGATCTGTTGCTGACCCACGGTCAGGGAGAGTTGCGGCGAGGCGCTGGCGGCCGCGTCCAATTCGGCGTCCGTGGAGAAGAGTTCGGAGGCCGGCAGGCCCGCGGCAATGCGGGCATCCAGATCGGCCAGGGTGGCGTCGTCGAGGCTGATGCGGCGCTCGGAGGCGTGCTGGATGGCAGAGAGGCGGTCCTCGCGGTCGCGGGCGCGACGATTGGCCCAGCTGGAGGATTGCAGATCATAGGCAGCGGCGCGGAAGCGCTCGGAGACGTCGCGCATATGGGCGGTGTCGGTCTCGATGGCGTCGACGACACTGTCCTGGGCATCGGCGGAATTGGCGAAGCTGGTCGCGTAGGACGGGTCATACATCAGTCCCGACATGGCGGCCTCGGGGCCGTAATAATCGGCCAGCTCGCGGACATCGTCGAGATATTCGGGATGCTGCGCGGCGATCATCGCCGTGTAGGCAATCCAGGCGCGGACGAGGCGGTCCTCGCTGTAAAAGGCGGTGAGGCTGTCCATCGCATTGTCGAGATCTGCACCGGAGCCGATCGGGGCATCGCGCAGATCGGCAATGACGCTGTGATAGGCGGCATAGTCGCCGGCGGCTTCGCGCAGGGCGCTGTCCTCGGCGGCGGGCGCGGATTGAAGCTGAAGGGAGGGTTCCGCCGGTGCTGCCGCGGGATCCTGGACCAAAGTCGTCAAGGCAAGCGATGCGATAACCAGTTTCAGCATGAGGTGTCTCCTAGCCCGTTTCCCTATTCATACCGCGCTCGGCCCCATCCCCCCAAGAGGCGAATCATGAATACTTCATCGCAGTATTTCCCATTCAGAACCGTAAACGCGCAAAGTTTAGAATTCAGACTTTGTTAACGTTCTGGGCGAAGACTCGCCAACGCGCGAAATACCGAGTCGCAGCAAGGATAATGAAGCAGCAAAAACGAGATATAAGCCTCTGGATCGCCGAGCGTGGCGGGCCTGTTGTTAACCTGATCTGGTTGGCGACAACGGCGTGGGCTGCCTATCGTTTGTGGGGAAGTGTGGCCACGCCGGTCTGGGCGTTCGGCTTTCTCGGCGTGCTGATGCCGGCGGCGATCGGTCTCTTCCTGCAGTCGCGACTCGATCGGGACTTCGAACGATTCGTCATCGCCATGCTCTGGACCTCGCTTGCGGTCGGTGTCACCGCGACCGGGGGCGGCATGCTTGGCCTCGGACTTGGCGCCTTTCTCCTGCCGCCTGCCATCGCGGCGGCCAGTGGAGATCGCGAGGCCATCATCAAGGCTGGTGCGGTGTCCGGCTCTGCGGCCCTGGTGACGCTGGCGCTGGATATTTTCGGCTTTATCGCGCCCGCTCCGCAGGCGGTGATGCTGCATTTGCCCTTCGTACCGGGGGCTGTCCTTATTCTGGCCTGGGGGTTCGGCTGCGCCTCGCTGCGCGCCATCAAGGCCTCCGACAAAGTGCTCGAGGAAGCCGAGCGCGGCCGTGTCCGCAGCCGCGCCTTCGACGCCGCACCGGCGGCGATTGCGGCCTGTGACCACGAAGGCAATGTGATTGCCACCTCCCAGGGGCTGCGCGAGCTCTCGCCGGGCCTGCCGCGCTCCATCGCCGATCTGCCGATCGCCGAACTCGGTTTCGATGATGAGGACCGCACGCATCTCCAGGCGACCATTCGCCGGGGCGCTGCGGGGCGTGAGACCAATCTTCTCAGTCTGCGCGGGGATCGCGGCCGGTCCGAAACCGTCCGCGTCGATGCGGCTCCGATCACCGGCGGTGCCGTCGTCGCCTTCCACACGGATGACAGCGTCATCGTCGAAAACGCCCTGCGCGAGGCCGACGAGGCCCGTAGCGCGGCGATCGAGGATGCCCGCGCGAAATCGCAATTCCTGGCCTCTGTCTCCCACGAGCTGCGCACGCCGCTGAACGCCATTATCGGCTTCTCCGACGTCATGAAGACGCGCCTCTTCGGCCCGCTTCCGGCGCGCTATGCGGAGTATGCTGATCTGATCCACGAAAGTGGCGGTCACCTGATGGAACTGATCGGCGATGTGCTCGACATGTCGAAGATCGAGGCGGACCGCTACGAACTGGTCCGTGAGGACTTCGACGTCGCCGAAGTGGTCGCCGTGACCGCCAAGATGATGCGGCTCCAGGCGGAAGAGGCCGGGCTGAGCCTGGCCGTCGATCCGATCGACGAGCCCATCCTGGTCCATGCGGACCGCAAGGCGCTGCGCCAGATCCTGCTCAACCTGCTCTCCAATGCCGTGAAGTTCACGCCGCATGGCGGGGCGATTGTCGTGATGGCCCGGGCGCTGGGGTCCAACCTGGTTCTGGCGGTCGGCGATAGTGGTGTCGGTCTCGACCAGGACGAGGCAGACCGTCTCGGTCGTCCCTACCAGCAGGCCGGCAATGCCCGCGATATCGACAAGCGCGGGACGGGCCTTGGCCTGTCGCTGGTGAAAGCGCTCGCCGAGCTGCATGGCGGCTCCATGAGCATCGCCAGCCGCAAGGGCGTCGGCACCACGGTGACCGTCAATCTTCCGATCCTGAAACAGGAATTGGGGGAGGTCGTGTCTGGTGAGGGCGGGCTCGACGTGCTCCAGCAGATCGAACGCGCCCAGACCGCGTCGAAATCACTCGCCTCAGCGAGCTGATCCGCTCGACGCACCGCCACTTGCAGGCGCCGGCTCCGGAGCCGCACGCAGGAAGGCGAGGGCGGCGCCAAAATCCCCGATCTCGAAATAATGCGACAGGATGCGCTGACCGCGCCGGTCGAGGAAGTCGATGCGGGCGGTTTCGCGCGGGTCACGCTGGGACAGTTCCCGCAGGGCATTCTCCGGGAAACGATAGCCCAGCCCGCTTGTCGCGCCGGTCAGGGCCAGCATCTCGGTTTCATCAAGACGTCCGGCAGCCCAGACGAATTCGCGGGCATAGTCCGGCGGCGTCCAGCGGGCCCACAGGGCCGCAGCCGGAGCCGGGTACAGGCCACCAACCGTGGGGTCATAAAGCGCGGGTTCGCGGTCCACATCGCGCAGGACGAGGATGACGGAGGCGAACTGGCCTTCGTCGGGCACTGTGACCGTGAAGGCCTGGCGGTCACCGAAGCGGGCCAGGCCCGCCTGAACCGTACCGGTATCCTGCCGGATCAGCCATTCATGGTCCTGCAGAGGGTCCGGCCGGTTGGCGAACCAGGTGAAGTTCGAGCCGGGGAATTCCAGTTCGAGCACGCGTTGATAGGCCAGGAAGGCATCGCTGACGCGCTGGGCGACGCTGATCGCTTCTTCGCCGTCACAGCCATGATCACGGGCGGTCTCGACGAGGCCGGACTGGTAAGCGTCAAGGTCGCTGGCGGCGTAGTCGGCGCGAAGGAGGGCGCCGCGAGCCTGCAGGAAGGAGGCTTCCAGCGCGGCGCGTTCGGCAGAGGTGAAGAGGCCACACTGCTCATCGAGCGCGAGCGCATAGCCGCGATCACCAAAGACCTGATCTGCATTCTGGGCCAGGGCCGGCGTGCTTATGGCGCACACTGCAGCACTGATGGCCAACATCCACTTACGCATCCCACTCCCCGCTTTGTGCGAGGAGAGAGGTCTATCACAGCAGGTTTTACGACGCGTGAACGCGGCGGCGGCGATGCCACATACCGCGCAGCAGCATGAGGAAAGCCAGTCCGAACAGGATGATCGCGGCGTCGCGCGTGTGGTCGAGCGCAAATTCCTGCACACGGTCCTGCAGGGTCGGAGCCTCGACGCGGAAGTCGATGGGCGTGACGCCGCGGGCGCTCCAGACGGCCGCGCGACCTTCCAGGGCAATCCAGAGGTCGGAGCGGGCCAGGGACCGGCCAGCGGCCTCGAAGGAGGCCATGTCCGGTGCGGTCATCGTAGCGATGGTGCGGCCATTGCGATCACTGAAGATGGAGGCGACGCCGATATTGGCGGTATCACCTTCGCTGGCTTCGGCCGGCGCGGCATAGGCGGCAGCGGCGAGGCGCATCAGGCCGCGCTGGCCCTGGCTGCGCTCGGCAGCGCGCAGGGCCGCGTGGAATTCAGCGGGCGCGGCGCGGTTTACGGCGGCGTGGTCCGTCGAGTTCGGTCCGATCACCAGGAGATTATGGTCCGTCGGCGCGTCGGTGACGCCATTGCCGTACCAGGCATAGAGCCAAGCTTCCCCGCCGACGAGTGCGGCGCGGGAGAGGACGGAAAGGGCACCGAAACGGTCCGCTTCGGACGTGCCGATGATCTGGACGGCGGTGCGGGAGCCCTGGTCTGCGCTGAAGGGCAGGCCGGAGGTCGCAAAGGTGCGCAGGTCCGCATTCTGGGCCAGGCGGTCGGCGTCGCGCGCCTGGCGCGTACCGAGACGCTGCGCCGAAATGGCGTCAGAGGCGATGAAAGTGGTGTCATAGCCGGCGAAGGAACGGGCGGCGAAGAGCCGGGCGGCGGCGGTGGCCTCGTCGGCATTGCGGCCCGTGACAATCAGGCGCGGTGTCTCGCCGGCACTCAGGGCGATTTCCGGGCCGCCGGGCTGGCCATTGCGCAGGGCATCGCGGTCGGCCTCGTCGAGGGCCGTGCCTGCTGCGATGCGGACGACCAGGTCGGCATTCTGGGAGTCACCGGTGAAGATCGGGACGGCACCGGCGCGCAGGGCGAGACCCTGGGCGACCAGGCTCTCCACAGTGGCGCGGGCGCGGTTGTCCTCGGAGATGAGGGCAATGCGACGCGGTGCGGCAAAATCGGCGGCCAGCGTGCGCTCGAGCTCCTGCAGGGAGCCGAGCTGGTTGGAGGCCGTCAGGGACAGGCGCAGCTGGGACCGGCGCGCATCGACGATCCAGCCTGCCGTCGCAGCGTCGGAGGAAAACTCGATGGACAGCGTGTTCTCACCCGGCTGGAAGTCAGCGGAGAACAGCGCGAAGCGGGCTTCCATGGGCTGCGGCTGCGGACGAACCGTGATGGCGTCGCCGCCATTGACCGAGACATGGATGCGACCGCTGGTCGTTTCGCTGGCCGGACGCGCGGCGAGGCGGAGCCAGGCTTCCGTGGTGTCGGCATTCGGCGGCAAGGTGAAGTGGATGGTCTGGCTTCGCTGGGACGGCGAAAGGACGAAGGCGTCCATGCCGTTTTCGAGATCCGCCAGCGTGCGCTCTTCCGTATGCACGCTGGCATCGGCGGCAGCCATTTCCTGCGAATCCTGTTGAGTTTGTGTAGAGTGCGACGTGGATACATCGGCGGGGGTTGTCTCCCACGCCAAGCTAGCCCCCGTAACCATCGCCTGCGCACAGATCGCAGCCAAAACCATACGTACTGACATCAAACGCTCCCTCACCCGTTTACAGATTATTAAGCAATTGACCTGCCAGCAACGAAAATGATGGAACTGAAGACAGTTTTTTGGGTGGATGCGTTGAAAAGGCGTGCTGAATCAGGCCTCGCCGCGATTTATGTGAGTCGCCGGGGGGATGAGTCAGCCGGGGCGGTACTCGTAAAGGTCGTGCAAGGTCGGGACGTTGTGCGTCTTCTTGTGCCGCAACGGGACGAGACGGGCGCACGGATCTGGACGGTCTTTCGCAATGGTACGGTCGATGAGAGCGAGATCGACGCCTATTGCCGCAAACGGGCGGATATGGACGCTGATATTTGGGTGGTCGAGATCGAGGACCGGCAAGGGCGTCATTTTCTGGATGAGCCGGTTGAGGAAACTTAACGAATCCGTGCCAGAGTGACCGGGTTCAAATTGCTCGAGAAGGCTCGATCAGAAGATGTTGTTCCTGTTCAACGATGTCGTCTTCGACCTGGGTGATCTGTCGACGCTGTTGAAAGACGGCACGTTACCGCTCCCGGTCTCCCAGTTTGAAACCCTTCAGCCGGCCCATCTGACGGCGCTGGTCCGTGAGGCCGTGTTTGTCGATCCGGAAATCGCCCGCAACAAATACGACCAGTGTCAGCATTTGTGCGCCCTGATTTCCTACCGTGCGCCTGGCGCCAATGCGATCCTGGCTGTGCGCTATGAGAATGCCGAAGGGCCGGAGGATGTTGGTCTGCGCTTCGCGAATGTGCCGATCACGACGCTTGCCTACCTCTGGAAACGGCAGAACGAGAACCAGCTTTCGGTGGACGAGATCAACCATGAAGTCTGGCATCGCGTCAGTGGGACCTTGCATAGCGCCCACTGATCAGGCTAACCCCGCGGCTCGAAAAGCCATAAGAGCCGCTTCATGACCACGCCGACTTCCTCCGCCCCGGAATGGGCCCGCCGACGCAGTTTCGCAATCATCTCCCATCCGGACGCCGGTAAGACGACGCTGACGGAAACCCTGCTCCTGTCCGCGGGCGCGATCCGCCTTGCGGGGCAGGTCCGGGCGCGCGGCGAGAACCGGCGGACCCAGTCGGACTGGATGAAGATCGAGCAGGAGCGCGGCATCTCGGTGTCTGCGTCCGTGATGACCTATGAACACAAGGGTCTGCTCTTCAACCTGCTCGATACGCCGGGCCACGAGGACTTCTCCGAGGACACCTATCGCACGCTGACGGCGGCCGACAGTGCCATCATGGTGCTCGACGCGGCCAAGGGCGTGGAGCCGCGGACGTTGAAGCTCGTCGAAGTCTGTCGTCTGCGGGACATTCCGATTGTCACCTTCATCAACAAGATGGACCGCGAGGCGCTCGACCCGGTGGATCTGCTGGAGGACATCCAGGAGAAGCTGGCGCTGGATACCGCGCCGATGCAGTGGCCGGTGGGCTCGGGCAAGCGTTTCAAGGGCGTGCTGGACCTGGAGAGCGAGGGCTTCCACGTCTACCAGCGCCCTGGTACGGAGCGTCAGGCCGGTGAGCCGAGCGAGGTGGTGGACATCAATTCCAACATGATCGCGGAAATCCTCTCCGAGGAAGAGGTCGACGAGGCGCGGGAGGGCGCCGAAGTCGCGTCAGAACTCTGCCCGCCCTTCAAGCTGCAGAGTTTCCTCGAGGGCCATCTCACTCCGGTCTTTTTCGGGTCCGCGCTGCGCGGGTTCGGCGTGCACGAGCTGCTCGACGGTCTCGCGGCGCATATCCCGGGCCCGGCCCCGGTGCAGGCGGAGGTCAATGGCAAGGAGGGTGACGTCGAACCCGGCGGCAAGGAAGTCGCGGGCTTCGTCTTCAAGGTGCAGGCCAATATGGACCCGAACCACCGCGACCGTGTGGCCTTCGTCCGACTGTGCTCCGGCAAGTTCAGGCGCGGCATGAAGCTGAAGACCGAAACGGGCAAACAGCTCACCGTCTCCTCGCCGACTCTGTTTTTCGCCCAGGATCGCGAGATCGCCGACGAGGCCTGGGCCGGTGATGTGATGGGCGTGCCCAATCACGGCACCCTGCGGGTGGGGGACAGTCTTTCGGAAAGCGGCAAGATTCGCTTCTCGGGTATTCCCAATTTCGCCCCGGAAATCCTGCGCCGCGCGCGCCTTGCCGACCCGCTGAAGGCGAAACATCTCAAGAAGGCACTGGAAAGCCTGGCCGAGGAGGGCGTGACGCAGCTCTTTAGACCGATGATCGGCGGCGATTTTGTCGTCGGTGCCGTCGGGGCGCTGCAGATCGATGTGATGCGCGAGCGCGTCGCGGCGGAGTACGGGCTGGAAGTGACCTTCGAGCCGGCGCCCTATGAAACCGCGCGCTGGCTGACAGGAGAGGAGGCCAAGATCGAAGCCTTCGCGGACCGGCACAAATCGGCCATGGCCGAGGATATCAACGGCGATCCGGTTTTCCTCGCCAAGAGCGCCTGGGAAGTGTCCTACTCGGAAGAGAAATTCCCGGATGTCACCTTCCACCGAGCCAAGGAGCGGAGCTGATGCAAGCGGGCGACGAGACCGTAACGGGTGATTTGGACCGGCTTTGGTCCCTCGCGCGGGAGGTTTGGGAAACCTCCTTCCTGGGCGTGGATGTCGGGCATGGCATTTCGGCCATCCTCATCCTCCTGGTCGGCCTGACCCTGCGGTCTGCCATTGCGAGCTGGATTATTGCAGGCCTGATGAAAGCGGCCACGCGCAGCAAAACCGAAATCGACGATGCCATCGTCAAGGCGCTGTCCGGGCCGGTCAAACTCATTCCGGTGATCATCGCGCTCTTCTTCGCCCTGAAGGTCCTGCAGGCCGGGGCGGTGAATGCGGGCTTCATCATCGGCGATGGTGAGAACGTCATTCGCACCATGATCACGATCGCGCTCTTCTGGGCGCTGCACAATGCGGTCGATCCGGTCTTGCGCCTGCTGAGGGGGCTGCAGACCACGCTGACCCCGCTGATGCTGGACTGGATGACCCGGGCCCTGAAAATCCTCTTCATCCTGGTCGGAGCGGTCGCCATCCTGGAGCTCTGGGGCATTTCGGTTGGCCCGATCGTGGCCGGTCTGGGCCTGTTTGGCGTCGCCGTTGGCCTCGGCGCGCAGGACCTTTTCAAGAACCTGATCGCCGGGCTGCTCATCCTCACGGAGAAGCGTTTCCTACCGGGCGACTGGATCAAGGTCGATGGCGTTGTCGAGGGGACGGTGGAGGAGGTGAATTTCCGCTCCACCCTGGTGCGCCGCTTCGACAAGGGGCCGGTCTACGTCCCCAACGCCAAACTGGCGGACAATGCGGTCATCAACTTCTCCCGCATGACCCACCGCCGGACCTACTGGATCATCGGCGTGCGCTATGACGCCACGACCGAACAGCTGCAGGAAATCCGGGACAAGGTGCTCGACTACGTCCTCACCCATCCCGAATACGCCCAGCCGCCGGAGGTCTCGACCTTCATGCGCGTGGACAGTTTCGGCCCGTCCTCCATCGACTTCATGCTCTATTGCTTCACCAAGACGACGAATTGGGGCGAGTGGCTGCGGCTGAAGGAAGAGCTGGCGTTCAAGATCAAGGAAATCGTTGAAGGCGCCGGAACCGGCTTCGCCTTCCCGTCGACCTCTGTCTATATCGAGCAGGACGCCGAGGTGTTCACACCGCCCGAGGGCGAGACACCGGCCGTGACGAAGGCCTAGGCCGCGATATCCCGGCGCATGCGCCAGAAGCGCATGGCGCGTTCAGCATCGGCGAGGGTGATCTGGTCGTAGAGGCGACCGAGTTCCTTGGCGTCGGCGAAGGCCTCGGCATTGGCCGCACCGCGCAGGACGGCGAGCGTCACGAACAGCGCTTTCTCGAAACCGGCCGCCTTGGAGATCAGGGCCAGCGGATCGACGCATTCCTGTTCAATCGCACGGCGCGCGGCGGTGATGTCGACCCCGGTCATTTCCGAGAAGCCGACATAGAATTTCATGTAATCCCGCTCGCGCAGCAGACGGGCGAGCAGCGCGCCATCGAGCTGTTTGCGGACGGATTTGGACTGGATGAACTTGCGAGCCTCTTCGAGCTCCTTGTCTTCCTCCAGGCGCGAGGCCAGGCGGGCGCGGGAGGCGGCCATGGCGTTTTCCAGAACAGACGGGTCGACCGCGTCGAAACGCTCGACAATGCGTTCGCGCAGGCGCGTTTCTACCGTCAGCATCAGATCGGCGAGCAGGTCGTTCGGCGTGTCCTGACGCTCGACCAGCGGCGCCTGCAGGACTTTGGAGGATTCCGCCCGCTCGGTGACAACCTCGAAGGTCTGGCGGGACAGTTTGGCGCCCTCGTTCTGGATCAGGGTGGCGACCGTGTTGTCATCACCCCGGCGCACGATTGTATCGGAGAGGC
>Ga0209273_10002314_pt1 | contig 14856 bp, 19 predicted proteins | sample tdAd471_FD_187126 | JGI IMG/M metagenome (GOLD analysis project Ga0209273, IMG submission 187126) | Marine sediment microbial communities from the Atlantic coast under amendment with organic carbon and nitrate - tdAd47.1 (SPAdes)... | ecosystem: Environmental > Aquatic > Marine > Coastal >...
TTTGTTCGGATTCTATCCCTACCAGAAATTCAATCCGCGGTGAATATTGGTGGAATCCTGCGCCGATCAGCACATCACGGTGAGAGTGTAGTATCGGTGGCATCGAGCCCCCGCAACCAATTTTCCGTATAAAGATCAATAACTTAGATTTTCGTCGTTTCCACGCTGCCTGCCGCAGTCGCATGGAAGCTGCAAAGAAGTTGCGGGGATTACTCTCAGCACGACGCATGGCGTTCGAGATCACCGGCTGTCCAGCCCGCGCTATCATCAATGCCATTGGTCAGCAGGTACCTCCTCGAGTAGCAAGGGCGCAATCTATTACTTCGCCGACCCCAGTGAACATCTGCTCGATATTGAAAAAGCCTGGGGCCTCGGCAACAAGTTCGTCATCTGACCACACCTCAGTTCGCGTGGGAAAAACGAAGTTGACCCACATTCTTGCCATCGTCGTTTCCGTCAACTCGGATACCGCTGTGCCGTCTGAAAGAATCACGCGGCAGCTGCCCGGGTCAGCTTGATACCCAAAGCGCTGGAGACCTTGAGGTACCAGGTCGGCTGCCGCCATTTCGCCATTTCAAAACAGCATATGATCTATTGGCTCTGTCTGGACAGCCAAAAGATAGCTACATCGACGGCATCGGAATAGGACAGGGGACCATAGTCTGAGCTGGACATGCCGTCGCAGATCCATGACACCAACTGGGTCCTTGATCCACGTGGGGGGCGGAACATCACGCCTCTTTCTGTTCCTGCATAAGTGCCAGTGCGAGTGACTTCTCCGCCGGGAATGGAGGTGATGGTGAAGTCGCCATAGGCGATCATCCCAGCGCCGCAATCAGCGTTAATATGGATACGTTCCGCAACATAACTCCGCTCGCCTTCGCCAGGCCTGCTTAAGATCAGCAGAATGTCACTTCGTTCGGATTGTTGTGCGCTGTTTCGGCCAAAAGCCATGTTGTGGTGGCCGGTTGTGATCTGGACCCACTCCTCGGCCTGCTGAGCAGCTACTGGGCCAAACATCATTGTAAGGATCATCAGTGATGCCGAAAATATCTTCAATCGCATAACAAACCCCGTTTACATGCACTGCCCATCCAGTTGGGGGCAGAGTTACCGTTGCACGATTGGGCGAGGGTGAAAAGGCACGGAAGATCGGAAGTGTTGGCCGCAGTTTGTGCGATGTTCAGGCGATGGCGGGTCATTCGTCTTTGAAGATGACGCAATCTGATATAGAATTTGACAATGAAAGTAGACGACGTGTTGTGGAGATGTGAGATGGTTATGCGATACCAGATGGCAGGTTTGCTCTTTGCTTCTTTTGTGATGCTAACGTCCCAGGCATTGGCTCAGAATAGTCATGATTGGAGAAACTGCCATCGGCTGGATATGCAATCGGCGGAACCGGGTGCGGCGAGAGGAGATGCTTGTGACCAATATTGGGTAGGTTACATGTACGCGACTGGGACCGGTCTTCATCAGGATTTTACGGAGGCGGTTCGCTGGTTTCGGCTGGCGGCGGGGCAAGGAAATGCTCGAGCGGAGTATTGGCTAGGTTCCATGTACGAGGATGGGGACGGTGTTCAGCAAGATTGGGCGGAAGCTGTGCGCTGGTATCGGCTGGCGGCGGAGCAAGGGTATGATGAGGCGCAGTATAAACTAGGAGAATTGTACCTTCTTGGGGCCGGTGTTCCGCAGGACGATACGGAATCTGTGCGCTGGTATCGGCTGGCGGCGGAGCAAGGGCATCATTTAGCGAGCACAATGCTTGACTGACGGGAACACCAACAATGAGTTTTTAGAGTGCTTTTTTGATTGTGGGCGGGATAGGTTCAAATCCTACCCCCGCTACCAATTTTCCGATTCTCTTCCCGATCAACTTCCCGCATCACACCTCGCATCGCTCTGGACCTTGCCCGTATTCCCATGCAAAATGCTTTGATCTAGCGGGGCGCTGAATTTAAATGAGGGGAATTATCGATGCGGATTCTAATAGTTGCACTTGCACTAGTGATGTCGTCCAACCTTGCCAACGCGGGTTACATGACATGTTGGTATGGCTCAGATGGCCAAAATACCGGGGCGGATTCTGGAAACGTTGCCAATATTGGAGACGGCTGGCATGTCGAGGATACCTCCGAATGGGGCAACGAGTGGCAAACCTCGGCACTCTTTATGTACTGGCCGGATAGCGCAGGAACATTGACCGGCAATGATTGTCCGGAGACTTTGCCTGTGCCGCCAGGTGAGCGGGTGCCGTTCGAAGATCAGCCTCGGCCGCATTAATTTCGTCGGGCCGACCTGTCGGTGACCTGTCTCAAATCACCGGGCCAGTTCAAATGTTAGTTTGTTCCCAAGCGACCCTAGTTGTAGCTAACCTATTGTTATTGCTGAGCCGACCCCGATTTTGACCGCCACACACATAACCTGAAGGTCGTAGGTTCAAATCCTACCCCCGCAACCAATTTTCCGTATAAAGATCAATGAGTTAGTTTTTCGTGGTTCCAGCGGCTACCGCTGCAGTCGCATGGAAGCTGCATGGAAGTTGCGCTTATGTTTAGCCTGTTCAATCAAGCCATCGGTATGCTTTGGATTTTGGAGACCAGTTCGCTTTAGTCTGACGGCACCGCCGTGTGGCTTATCTCGCTCCCGGCAGACGAGCAGAGCTACTGGGCCTTCTTTTTCTTTTCCTTTTTCTGTTTTCGTTTTTCCTTAAGATTAAGCTGAGCCTCTTTCTTTTGCTCCTTCTTGCCTTTGTCTCTTTTTCCTTTATCAGCCATATCTGTTTTTCCTTGTTTCAATCGGGGTTCCCCAGTTCGATTAAGTCTGACAGCACCCGTTGGCACGATCAAATCACTTCCGACTTGGGCGGACTGCCCCAAGAATTCGTTCGAATCTAGTTTTTGGTAGGGGCACCCGTTTGCTCTAGTCTGACAGCACCGTGCCAATTCCTGTTCAAGGTTTCTTGTAAGCTCTGGATCGAGAGGAAATGGTCCTGAGAGAACTACTGGAGGAAGACGAAAGGGGCGTGTGCCACCGATCAGTCATAAATGAATTCGACCTCGTCGCCGATGAATTCTCCAACGAACCAGAGATAATGATCGATGATCAATGTCACCAAAGACATCACGCTGTCGCTGGACGAGATCAAGTTTCAGTTCATTCGCGCCGGCGGCCCGGGCGGGCAGAATGTCAATAAGGTCTCCACTGCAGCGCAATTGCGTTTCGATGTGCGGGGCTCAGAAAATCTGACGGCGGCAGTGAAGCGGCGCCTTGAAGCGCTTGCTGGGAGCCGCCTTACGAGTGACGGCGTGATCGTTATTACGGCGCGCGCCCATCGCACCCAGGAAGCAAACCGAAGGGCAGCCACCGAGCGGCTGGTGTCCCTGATCCGTGAAGCTGCTGTGCCGCCGAAAACACGGGTACCGACCAAGCCGGGCCGGGCAGCGAAGGAAAGACGCCTCAAAGACAAAGCCAAGCGTGCGGGCGTCAAACAACTTCGTGGGGGCAAGATCGATCCCAAGGATTGAGGGGTCGGAATGAAACTTGGCAGCGAAACTCATAACCTGAAGGTCGTAGGTTCAAATCCTACCCCCGCAAACAATTTTCCGCTGGAATCTCAGTGAGTTGGGTTTGGCGCTGTTTGGCGTCGCCCGGTGCAGCCGCTTGGAAGCTGCACAGTAGTTGCGCATAAATCTGTCGTCAGCAAATTCCGATACATTGGCCCACAATCCCAACTCAGTTTGTAGCCCAATTTCTTGGGAACATGTCAGGCCTTCACGTGACGCCCCAAAGCGAAGTTCCGATTTTCGGCGACGCCACCGGCTGGTTTTGCCACCCAATGGGCTCCCCAAATGGCCACTCGAGACGAAGGTTTGCCAATAACCACCTTGGGCGTCACAATTGCACAAGGCAATGACGTCTTGAGAGTTGTCTGCGACGGGAGAACAGGATGACACCATCCGTGTCACAACAGGCTGTAAGTGCGTATGAATCCGGCAGGATGGAGGATGCAGAGACATTTGCGCTTGCTGCGCTTAAGATTCAGCCGGGCGAACCTGAAGCCTCGCGCGTGATTGGGATGGTGCGCCTTGGCCAGGGGAACCCTGATGCGGCAATAGAATACCTCAAGGCAGGCTGTGACGTGGCCCCGGCAAATGGCAAGCTGGCACATCTGCTTGGCGCGGCATACAGGCAAAAAGGCAATCCAAAAGCGGCATTCAAATATTTTCAAAAGGCCATAGAAGCTGACCCGAGTGATCCAGCCGCGTGGCAAGACCTTGGCACAACAGCTCTCAGTCTTGCGCGCTGGTCTGATGCCAATTGCGCCTTTATGCAATGCCTGAAGATTGAGCAGGACAACGTCGAAGCGAGCGCAGGCATGGCTTTTCTTGCTTTAAGGGACAAAGATGCGGCGCTTGCTCTTAGGACAGCGCATATGATCACAGCACGTCATCCCGATCATTTGTTTAGTCGGCATGTCATCGCAGAAGCTCATCTTCTGTTGGGTGAACACCAACAGGCATTGGAAGAAGCGATTGCAATTGCGAAGCATCCTGATGCCACAGAATCCATGAAGGGCATTGTTCTGGGCATTGCCGCAGATGCATCAGATGCCCTTGGCAAGTACGATCAAGCGTTTGAACAGCATCTGCAAGCGAAAGCACATATTGCCAACGAGGAATGGCGATACCTGCAATACCTTGACAAGCGGGGCCATTTTGAAAGGCTGGCCGATATTGCAGATATCGTTCCCACTCTTGCGAACAAAACAAAGACCTGGCCGGAGTTTGAGAAAGGGCCTCAACATGTCATTTTCATCGGCTTTCCCAAGTCTGGTGTGTCGGTTCTCAACAATGTCTTGCTGCGGCATCCCCAGATTGTGGATGTCAGTGGTAGGCCCCTGTCGCAAAGATGGATGGATATCCTGTGGTCGGAACATGCAGCGCAGAATCTTGCCAGCCTAGAGTATGAGGATTTGGTGGCCTTGCGCGCAGAAAGCGAAGAGTCGCTAGAGAAGGCTGGATTTTTGTTGCCGGAAGGAAGCGTCGCCTACCAGTTCCTTCCATTCTATTCGCAGTATATGGCTGGCCTGATGATGGTCCAACCGACGGCCAAAATCATCTTCATGCACCGTGATCCGCGCGATGTAGTTCTTTCCTGTTTCAAGCAGCGATTTGCGGCAAGGATATCGATGTATGAGTTTCTCAAGCTCGAAACTACGACCCGGTTCTATGACCTTGTCATGGGCGTTGTTCATGCCGTGCGCGAAAACTTCGATGTCGACCTTATTGAGCTAAGTTTTGATGATGTATTCGATGACATTGAAGGGGAGGCGCGCCGGGTCATTAAGTTCCTTGGTATGGAATGGCAGGATGGCCTGGTCCTGGATGAGGATCGCGTTGTGAACAGGGAGCTCCAAGACGGGCGCCGCGTTCGAGGATGGCATAATTATGAGGCTCACCTTGCCCCCGTTCGGCCTGTGTTGGATAAATGGGCCGAACGTTTTGGATATGGGTAAGCTGACATTTGTTATGGGGAATTCCCGATTGCCGGATAGCTTGCGGTCTTTGACTTGAGAATCGTGATGTCAATGTCGCCGAATCCAATGCATAGAGTTCTTGATCTCATGCCAGGCAATTTAGTGAATACTCGGAGGTTCATTTGAATTGGATTGTTAGCAATCCGCAATATGGTAGTCCTCTATATCAATTAGGAAGAGTTCGACGACAAAGAAGTAGGCCATGGCCATAGCGGCAGAGCTTTGCGATGTGACCGTTCGGTACAGAAGTATCACCGCACTCAATTGCGTTTCTCTTCAGTTAAATGAAGGCGAAGCCCTCGCAATGTTGGGGCCCAACGGTGCTGGAAAGACAACTGCCATTGGGCTCCTAACAGGCCTGTGTAAATCGCGACAAGGAAGAGCTTTGTTGTTTGGGCAAAACCCGCGCCTGCCCGAGGCGCGAGGACTTATTGGGGTAACTCCACAAGAAGCTTCGTTTCCGATTAACATGAAAGTTGGTGAACTGCTCGAATTTGTGCGTTCACACTACCCCGAGCCAAAGTCGCGCGAGGAGATTATCGAGGCATTCGGCTTGACCAACCTCTTAGACCGGTTTGCCTCTCGCATGAGTGGAGGGCAACAAAGAAATTTTGCAGTAGCCTTGGCATTTTCTGGCAATCCAAAGGTTGTCTTTCTTGACGAACCGACAACTGGCCTCGATATCGAAGCACGTTCAAAGATCTGGTCATATGTGCGCCGCTACCGTGATGGCGGCGGAACATTGCTACTGACAACGCACTATATTGAAGAAGCCGAAGCTATCGCCGCCCGCGTCATTCTGCTCAATGAGGGCGAAATTGTTGAAGACAGCTCGGTTGAAGAGATCAAGCGGCGAGTGAACGTAAGAATACTAAAGCTGACAGCGCTGCGACCTCCTGAAATTGCGACTGCATCAATTCAAAATAGGGAAGGAGATCGATATACGCTGATTGCCTCGGATGCTGATGCCGCAGTGCGTGAATTAGTCACTGCAGGCCATGAGTTCTCTGACATCGAGGTGCTGCCAGCGTCACTAGAAGACGCGATTTCCATTCACTGGGCGCCTCAAAATTTGAGAGAAACGGGCGATAAATAGTGACCCTCGGAATTACATATCTAAAGGTTGTAGCGGTGCCACTAATGCGATCGCCTGGATACTGGGTACCGGTGGTTCTGTTTCCTTCGTTGTTGTTCGCTTTTTTTGGCGCGGGGCCAAGCGAGGACGATCCACGGATAGCAGGTTTTCTGTTGGCCTCATGGAGCGCATTTGCGGTACTTGGTATTGGCTTTTTTCAATTTGGCGTTTCTATCGCGCAATCTCGAGAAGAAAAGTGGACCGACTTCGTGCGCACGTTGCCTGCTGGTGCGATGCCTAAGATAACAGCTCAATTGGGAACGGCTGCCTTGTTTCTGGTTCTTGCATTGGGGCTCTTATGGATTCTGGCGTTTTTCCTTACATCCCAATCCCTTGCTACACAGCAATACCTCCAACTTGGTTTCTCGCTCTTGGTGGGTATGGTGCCTTTCCTGTTTTTGGGGGTAACGCTTGGTTTTGCTTTACCTGCTCGCGTGGCGGTGCCGATCGCAAACCTGTTCTACTTGCCATTGAGCTATCTGGGTGGTCTCTGGATACCACCTGATCAGTTGCCAAAGATTATTCAAGATCTTGGACCGTTCGTACCAACAAGGCACTTGGGTGAGCTCGCGTGGGCTGCGGTACTGGGTGTCCCGCCTCCATTGGCAAGTATCGGGGCACTAGGAGTATTTACCGTTTTGTTCTTAGCAACCGCGGTGTTCTTTTGGCGGCGAGACGAAGTTAGCCGTTCGAATTAGTGCTGAACTATTAAATTGCCCTCATTGATGTCCCACCTGCGACTAAAGGTCTGCGGGACCGGATTAGTTTCGCGACAGTTGTATCTAAGTGGGGTCTGATTGCGCAACTGTATGGTTCGTGGCTACACTAGTGGCCTAATAGATCACTAAAAAATCTGCCCTTGGTTCTCAAGTACTCACTTTCATTCTCCCCGGTGCGCCATGGTCCACGCCATTCCACAATCGTTGGCGGGTCAAAGCGATTTTGCTATTATCGTCGCTAGCAAAAGACGTTTAGTGGGTTTGGTTTGCGGTGCTACTTTGGATTTGGAGGAATACAATGAATGAAACGAAGAACGACTCCGCGAAGGCACCTTGGCATCTCTGGGTTGTTGGGGGAGGAACGGCTCTTTGGAATGGAATTGCATCATTTGATTTCATTGCTAGCGTGACTCGATTCGAACTTTATTTGTCCCAGTTTTCTCAAGAATTATTAGATTATGTGTACGGTTTACCGACGTGGCTGTTTGTAATTTGGGGGATTGCGGTCTTAGGTGGCTTGATCGGCTCCATATTACTGTTGCTTCGCCGCCGGCTTGCTGTCGCAGCATTGGCGATATCGTTTGTTGGTGTAATTGCATACACCGCGGTTGGGTTTCTAAGGCCACCCCCAGAAGAGTTCCAAGATCCGCAATTGACGGGCACTATTGTTCTCATTGCAGCTTTGCTCGTTGCATACGCTGAATGGATGCGACGGCGAAGTGTTTTGAAGTAGTGCAGACGCTTTAGCCGTATCACATTTGTGCTCATCGCATTGGCGCAATTGTACCCAATGGAATATCGTGCCGCGAAGTCGATGGACTTTTATTTTGGCAGGCCCCAACATTGGGGCACTAGGGCGGAATCTCTCTTCCTGATCGTGTTACTGGTCGCACGCAAGACCGACGCTCGATGTCCGACATGCTTTTCCGACATGACCTAGAAGAAGTAACTACCGGTTGCGACTTATCAATGTCATGACCAGGGCCGTAATAACGCCGCCAGCAATTCCATAGGCAACGCTCGGCCCCATTGCCGCACCTGCTGCACCGAAGCCGGCGCCGACTGCAGTTCCAACGGCAATCCAGACCGCCAAGTTCTTGAGCTGCATAGTATCCTCCAAGCTTGGAAACGTGTGTGTAGCACTGTGGTACCGTCTCGGGTAGGGCGGCTTCTAGGAACAGTGATCCAGTTATACTGGAATTGGCAACTGGCGATGATCAAATCAAGATCGGACTAGGCATTGCTTTCGGTGAAAAGGTCTTCGATCCAACATTCAAAAACTCGAGCGAGGGTGAAGGCGAGCGGCAGGCTAGGGCTGTATTTGCCAACCTCAATTGCATTGACGGTTTGTCGCGACACACCCAGCTTCTCGCCCAATTCCTTTTGGCTCCAGCCTTTTTCGGCTCGCCGGGCTCGAACACAATTCCTCACCTGTAGATCCTTTGCAATCTCCACTTCGCCGCCCCATAGCAAACTGCGATAAGCGGTGCGATGAAGAAAATGGGTATGTCCGGAGTACCTAGGACGTCGGTGAAGATACTGGCGGATGTGGCAAGCCAGACCGCCACACCTCCGCCAATGGCAAGCGCGCGCATTTCTATGGCTTGCTGCAACTCATCTAGGTCCAACAACCCTTGGACATAGACCCAAAACCACCAGCCAAGGGCCAAAGAAGGCGGTATGGCAAATATTGTCGCCTGTGCACCGCTAATCCCCGTCATGCGCCACAAGAACTGGCAAACAACAATGGCAACAACAAAGAGAGCTGCACCTAGATAGTTCATCCGTGTACGGCGGTCCATACTGATCCTTTCTATTCAATCTCCATGCGCGACGATCTGACTAGAGCGCACCAGATTCTTCGGCGGCTTTCATAGACGCTAACGCCTAGCACTAAAGCCAAGACCCAAAACGCCGCTTCGGTTGTAAAGGCCGCCGCCATAACGAAGAAAATGCCAACTTCTTGGTCGAGTCCCAACCAAAAGCTCAGGCCAAGGCAAACCCACGCGCCTACAGCAATCGCAACCACTACGGCCAGCAATCCCTTTTTCCAACCCAATCAAAGTTCCTCCATTAGTTGGGGTTCGATGTCAAGCACCCTTGACATACCAGGACAAATGACTATGTCAAGGTCGCTTGACAATCAAATTGGTAATTTGAGGGAAGGAAATGACATGAAACTTTGGAAATCAGCCGTTTTTGCCGGTTTCTTAGCCGCAGCGCCATTAACAGCCCAGGCAGAGCCAGGGGTTTGGCAGCTCGCAGATGAGGACACCACCATCTATCTCTTTGGTTCGTATCACGCCCTACCGGTCGATTTTGACTGGCGCACTGAAGCATTCAATAGAGTGCTCCGAGAAGTCGAAGCGGTCTACTTTGAGGCCCCAATCGATGACGAAACTGCCGCGCTAATGCGAGCTCGCCTTGATGAGTCGGGGCGTTTCGACGATGGAGAGCGGCTCTCTGACTTTCTTGATGCAGATACGATTGCGCAGCTTCGCGTGACCGAAGCTCAGGTTGGTCTGCCTACGGAGTTTCTGGAACCATACAAGCCGTGGTATGCAGCCCTGATGATCACCGTTTTCCAGGCGGTTGCGCTTGGTTATGATCCTTCTACAGGCGTGGAGATCGCTGTCAGGGCTGAGGCCGAAGTAAGCGGTATTCGGATGGGCGGACTTGAAACTCTCGAGGAACACTTGAGCTTGTTTGCCGAAATGTCCGATGCAACAGGTATGGCATTTTTGCGTTCGGTGGTAAGGGAACGAGAGGGCGCAGGGCAGTTGCTCGATGACATGCGCGCCGCCTGGGATGCGCAAGACCTGCAAAGACTTGCCTTGATGGCGGAGGAAAGCTTCACGAGCTATGACGTTGGCATCGCGCAACGCTTGTTGTGGAACCGCAACGCAAATTGGATTCCACGAATCGAATCGCTGCTCGACCAACCGGGCAAAGTTATGGTGGTGGTTGGGGCAACGCACCTTGGCGGCGAGCGCGGTGTTATCATGCTGCTTGAGGCTCGCGGACATTCGGTACTCGAAGTTGACTAGATCCAATTAGACAAGGCACCGGCTGAACTGGCCAGTGCCACAAGTGTGCAGTCGCATGGAAGCTGCGGCTCAATTAGCAACTGACTCCTAGTCAACGGGCCCGGGGTTGGTCGTGCCGGTCTGACCTGCTCACGAACCTTTCCATCATGTAATCTGATGGCCAGCGGTTCGTAAGGTGACCACCGCTATCTTTGTCTCATCAGCAAACTGCTACGAGGGGCACTCCCAATGAACTTCAAACCCGTGATTGCAATCGGAACAGCCGCCATATTGGGCCTGGCTGTAAACAGCGCGTCCTTGGCGTACGACGATCAACATGACTCTCGCGCTTTCGAAGACGCCATGGGGGACTTCGAGCGCGAGATGGAACAACTCGCTGAAGAGATGGCCGAACTCGCCGAAGAAATGGCTGAGCTTGTTGTCGACATCGACTTTGACGAAATCGCGCGTGAGGCGGAGGCCAGTGCCATGGCCGCACTCGAAGAAGGCGGTATTCGGATCGAAAGCCATTCCGATGGCCGGGAAACCGTCTGGATCGAAGCGGATCACCACGATGGCGATGACGCTTCTCTGCGCGTCGAAAACACGCCATCAGGCGAAGATCTTATTTATTTCTACTTTGATGGCTTTGACCAGCCTTATTCCTATGTCATCGAAGACGGGGATGACGGCCATGACGGCGAAACAATCATCCATGCCTACGATGTGGCATCTGTAGAGGTCGTCCATAGCGGTCTTCGGAACAACGAGAATATGGAGACCTCGGTTGATTCCCGCGGCCGTCCGCAGATGACTGTGCACACGGATTATCCTGACGAGGTTCGCATTTTACGCCTCGACCGTAGCCGTTTTGACGGCTAAGTCCTTGCAAGGGTCGCGGCGTCCCAATCTCTAAACTTCCGGGAGCGTTTTCGCCCATCTCCGCTCCCGGGATCTTACCTCTGACGTGGCACTTTTCTACCGCCACACTCATAACCTGAAGGTCGCAGGTTCAAATCCTACCCCCACAACCAATTTTCCGTATGCAGAACAATGGCTTAGGTTTGGCGCATTTTCGCATCTGCCACTGCAGTCGCATGGAAGCTGTATTCAGCGCTAGGCGTTAACGCAGCCATCGGCTTAGGAATACCACATATTGCATGGCGCCCTCATTGCTAGTTCACCTACCCATGATCAAGGATGGGTGCCCACTGATTGGCCCAAGTATTGAGAACACGTTCCCGGTCTACACCCAATGGCTCTTCTTTTTGGTCAATATTTCGCAAGGTATAGAACACTGGCGCAAAGACAACGACTGCAAATGCATCGGTGTCCAACGCTTTGCAACGCTTTGTACCAAGTTTTTGCTTCAGCCAGGGCACTATCTCTGCATAAGCTCCTTGCTGATTGATGGAGCTGAGAAGCTCATTAATCTTGGGTATGTAACGAGCACCCCTCAGCAATACATTGCGCAGATCTCGATGCCGCTCCGCGTGGTTCAAGATCGTCCGCCCAATGAGCAGTAACTCAGATTTTGTGTCACCCAGCGGAAAAACATGGCGGAATGTAAGTTCCTCATCAATTTCCTGGAAGTAGGATTCGAGCATCTCATAAAGAAGTTCTTCTTTAGATTTGAAATGGCGGTAAAAACCGCCGGCGCGAGGAGCAAGGCCTGCCGCGGCTTCGATATCGCCGATTGTGGTTTCTCGATAGCCGTTCTCTGCGAAAAGCCGAACACCTTCGGTCAGTATTTTTCCCCGGGTTCCTGTCATTTTCGTCAATCACCCTTTCATAATCGTCTAGTGCCTTGAAAAATGTAATCAAATGATTATATTGTCAATAACAAATGCTTATATTGAGGTTTGGGGTAGGGATCATGAGACGGGTTTTGATGGTTTTTTTGAAATGGCTGGGCCTGTTGATCCTGGCCTTGGCCGTGGTTGGTGTGACTTATCAACAGATCGGACTTCGACGAGATGCGGGGCAATTTCCACCTCCCGGCGAAATGGTCGACATCGGCACTCACCGCCTTCACCTTTATTGCATGGGCGAAGCAACAGGCGCCCCGACGGTGATCCTAGAAGCAGGAGCCACATTCATTGCTACGGGCTGGCAATGGGTGATGATGCACCTGTCTCATGTGACTCGCGTTTGTGCTTATGACCGATCTGGTTTCGGATGGTCCGAGGAGGGTGTCCAGCCCTATGATGGCTTGCAAAGCGCCGAGGAGTTTCACTTGTTACTAGAGAATGCGGGCATTGATGCGCCGGTTGTTCTGGTGGGGCACTCGTTGGGTGCCATGTTGGGCCGCATTTACTATGATCAGTACCCTGAAGATTTGGCAGGGCTGGTGATGATTGAACCGGCGGACCCCGAAATATTCTTGAGGGAAGACGCCGAGGATCGCGGATACATGGTTGAGCGGACCTCCGGTATTCGGCCATGCAACAACCGCTGCCGAATCGTGACCGCGGCAACTCATCTTGGCCTTACTAGGTTTATTCTGGGAACAGTTGAATTGCTTCAGGACCCACTTTACCCCCCCAGAGCAGCCCAAGCTTATATTGCGCGCATGTCGCACCCATCTAACGCCCGCATTCCCATGGCATTGGGCCGCTACATTACGCGCATTGCCTATCAAACCGGTGATAATTCTAACCTTGGAGATCTTCCGACCATGGCGATCTACTCAACAGGGTTTGGCTCGCTGTTAGGCAGCAACCAATCTTCGGAACAGCTAGCGAGGGATCTTGAAGATCATATCGCGGCTTGGAATCTAACAGTTGCTAAATCTAGTAAAAATATGGGTGTTCGCGCAATTGAAGGCGGTAATCATATTGCAATTGTGGGGCATGAGGTTCATGCCAGGCAGGTAGCTGCGCATATACAGGAGATGCTTGAATTGATTGCGGTCCAAGAATAGTTAACTAGCGTTGATTTGGTGCAAAAACTGACCATTATCCCGACTGGGACTAAACAAAATTCGGTCGGGAAAACGGTCGACCCTTTCACCAATCAACACACCAATGTCAAAGTGGGGTATCGGTGCATCGAGCCCCCGCAACCAATTTTCCGCATAAAGATCAATGAGTTAGTTTGGGCGCCTCTTGAGGTCACCCTATGCAGTCGCATGGAAGTTGCATGGAGTTTGCGGAGCCAATAACAGCTGACTCTTAGTCAGCGAGTTCGGAGTTCGAGTCCCTGTGGCCCTCCAATCTTCCACCTGAGTTAAGCAGGTTAGTCCGCTTTTGGGGTCGGGCTAGGAGTTGAGTTTGATCAACTGAATGAGATTGCCGCAAGTGTCATCAAAGGCTGCTATCGTCGCATCGCCTACATCTGTTGGTGCTTGCGTAAAGCTAACGCCCGCGGCCTCTAGTTTGTTCACCTCTGCTTCAATGTCATCAACGCTGAATGAGGTACACGGGATGCCGTCGTTCTTGAGCGCCGCTTGATAAGTGCGCGCCGCTGGATGAACATTGGGCTCCAGCGCTAACTCAACGCCGTCCGGTTCTTCCGGAGAAACAAGGGTCAGCCATCGGTGCTCGCCGAGTGGAATGTCGTGCTTCACTGCAAAGCCTAGGGCCTTTGTGTAGAACTCAAAGGCTTTGGCCTGGTCTTCAACAAACACACTCTTTATGTACATTTTCATTGTACACCTCGTTTGAAAGATGGTGGTCGCCAAAGATAGGTCGTTTTTCGGAAGTTCGCAGCCCTCGGCAAATGACTGGCTTTCAGCTCGCTACAAGCTGGTTGCAAGATCGGGCCTGTGCCAGCGAGTCCGGGGTTCGAGTCCTTTGGGTCCTCCAATTTTCCGCATAAAGATCAATGAGTTAGAAATTTGCAGTTTTCATGATTGGCGCTACAGTCGCATCGAAGCTGCATGGAAGTTGACGCGGACGATCAGGTGCCTATGCCTATTCCCGCCAATGCCTAGCCTGCTATACGGAGCTCCGTCGCACTATTGATGGTCATCGCCTGGAGTACAGCGACAGGGGAAATCCAATGAGGTCATTGCAAAGAACCCACATACGTCTTTGACACGTGTGGATGATGCGCCATAGCTTGAGATTCGTTGTTGGATTTGCCCAAGCGGGTAAAACGGGGGGTACCTTGTCAAGGAAAAGAGAACTAAGTCGGCGTTCGTTTCTAAAGAATGTGTCAGGTGCAGCGGCGACTTTTGGTGCCATGGTTGCGGTGTCAGGCTGCGCTAGCACGATGACGGACTCTGATGTCGGCTCCAACGCTGACTTCATTGGTCAAGGGCGCGGGAGTTCCGGCGTGACAGACAGTGATGGCGGCAGCTATTCCGATCCCGTCGGCAACGGGCGGGGAGGTAGGAGCACTGGCGTTACCGATAGAGATCCGAATGATCCCGTCGGTAACGGGCGCGGGGGTTCCGGCGTGACAGACAGTGATGGCGGCAGCTATTCCGATCCC
>Ga0209273_10002316_pt1 | contig 14845 bp, 16 predicted proteins | sample tdAd471_FD_187126 | JGI IMG/M metagenome (GOLD analysis project Ga0209273, IMG submission 187126) | Marine sediment microbial communities from the Atlantic coast under amendment with organic carbon and nitrate - tdAd47.1 (SPAdes)... | ecosystem: Environmental > Aquatic > Marine > Coastal >...
TGACCGCTCACGGGGACTTTACTTTGTTGCCGACCAGGCAGCGGTAAAGCAGTCGGGCGGGATTCTTAAAAAGATGAAGTTCTGGGGCAGTGATGAACCTGAGATGATTACGCGTCTTATTGCCGTTCAGCCAATCGCCACTGGCGGAAATCAGGTGCTGATATTTGACGAGGACGAGAAACTCGACTCCAGCGTCGGCGCTGATGCCCTGTTAGGTCGACTACTTAACCGCCTGCGCTGACGGTGCGCTGCGCATCGCTGGGTAGTGGCAGCCGCGGTAACGCAACACTCGTTGATCACCAGGGTACTCGGTTGATGGTCGATTGCGGTTTTTCAGCAAAAGAGACGCGGCGTCGGCTGGCGTTGCGGAAAGTTGACCCGGCGAGTTTGTCGGCGCTGCTGGTGACCCATGAGCATAGCGACCATATTGGCGGGGTTGGGGTGGTAGCCCGCGATCTGGGGTTGCCGGTTTATCTCACCAGTGGAACGCTGCGAGCGGCTCACCAGCGGCTCGGGGATTTACCAGAAATCCATGAATTCAATGCCCACGAAAATTTCAGTATCGGAGCCATCGAAATTCGGCCATTCCCGGTTCCTCACGACGCCCGCGATCCCGCGCAATTTGTGTTTGATACTGGCGAGTCCTCTTTGGGTTTGTTGACCGACGCCGGACACGTCACTCGAAATATGCAGGAAGCGCTCAGCAAGGTCGATTATCTGATGCTGGAGTTTAATCATGACCGCGAGATGCTTGCGGAGGGTCCCTATCACGAATCCCTGAAATCTCGAGTCGGTGGCGATTACGGCCATCTCAATAATGACCAGTCTGCCCAGTTGCTTGCGGGTATGGACCATCAACGGCTGGCAGGCGTGGTGGCGATGCATTTAAGCGCCGAAAACAACCACCCGGACAAAGTTCGTGCTCAGTTGACCACTACTTTGGGGGCCAGTGGCGTAGAGCATTTTGTCGCTGATCAATCCACCGGGTTTGACTGGGTCAATTGTTAGAAAAAGTAATTATTTATCATTAGGTTTTGTTCAACTATTAATGTGATTTATAGGTGTTATATATGAGTTCTTCCACGACTGAGTCAGTGTCTCGCGGTTCCGAGTTATATCGGGGGAAAGCAAAAACGGTTTATCACTGCGATGATTCGAGCCGCCTCGTGTTGCATTTTCGTAACGATACTTCTGCCTTTGACGGCGGGAAAGTTGATCAGCTCAACCGCAAGGGCGAAGTCAATAATCGTATCAATGCCTTTGTGATGGAGAAGCTGGCTGCCGCAGGTGTGCCGACCCATTTTGACCGCCTGCTTTCGGCCGAAGAGAGCCTCGTCAAACGGCTTGATATGTTGCCGGTCGAGTGTGTCGTGCGCAATATTGCCGCCGGTAGTCTCTGCAAGCGGTTAGGGGTTGAAGAAGGGCTTGAACTGGAAACCCCGTTGTTTGAATTCTTCCTGAAGAATGACGAGCTCCACGACCCGATGATCAACGACCACCATATTCGTCTATTTGGTTGGGGCACTCAGGAACAGATCGACGAGATGCAACGACAGACGCTAGCAGTAAATGATGTGCTGAAGCCGATGTTTGCCGATATTGGAATATTGCTGGTTGACTACAAACTTGAATTTGGCATGTATGAAGGGAAGCTACTGTTAGGCGATGAGTTCACCCCCGACGGCTGCCGTCTGTGGGACGCTGAGACCCGTAAAAAGCTCGATAAAGACCGTTTTCGTCGGGACATGGGCGGTGTTGTGGAAGCCTACGAGGAGGTCGCTCGCCGCCTGGGTGTGCCCCTCGATTGAAACCCCAGCAGTCCGCCGCGACCATCCAGTTAGAGTTTCCCGGTGATTCAGCGTTTGCACCGTTTCGTCAAAACCAGCTAGTCCAGCAACTTCGTCAGCTGCTGCCCGGTGTCAATGGGCTAGAGGCCCGGTTCAGCTATTTTGCCGAGTTTAGTGGCTCACTGTCGGCGTCCGAGCGGCGGCGTCTACAGTTAATAGTCGATGGGTCAGCAGGGACTGAAGAGCCGCAAACAGACGGCTTGCTGGTGCTGCCGCGGGTCGGCAGTCAGTCGCCCTGGTCGAGCAAGGCGACGGAAATATTGCAACTCTGTGGGTTCGAAGGGTTGCTGCGCATCGAGCGTGGTGTTCGCGTTTCAGTAGCCGGGATCAGTGTTGAGCAACTAATGGCGTCTGCCAGCGCCAGCCATGCCTTTCCGCTCTATGACCGGATGACGGAGCAGCTGGTCGCTGGCGACTACCCGGTATCGTCGATTTTTACCCATGCCCAGCCAGCCCCATTTGAACGGGTCGGTGTCTCCACGGCAGGCCGAACGGCGTTAATCGAAGCCAATCAGCAGCTCGGGCTGGCGCTGTCCGACGATGAAATTGATTACCTGGTCGATTTTTATCAGCGCACTGGCCGCGATCCCTCGGATGCCGAATTGATGATGTTCGCGCAGATTAATTCGGAGCATTGCCGGCACAAAATATTCAACGCCAGCTGGACGCTTAACGGTGAAACTCAAGCCGATTCCCTGTTTGGGATGATTTGTAACACGCACAAGCTGCACCCTGAAGGCACACTGGTCGCCTATAGCGACAATAGCTCAGTCATCGAAGGTGCGCAGGGCAATGGTTTCGAACCCGAGGCGGGTCACCAGTACGCGGTGCAGCCAGTACTCAGCCACATCCTGATGAAGGTGGAAACCCATAATCACCCCACCGCAATTGCCCCCTTACCGGGAGCGGCCACCGGATCGGGCGGCGAGATTCGTGACGAGGGTGCTACCGGCCGCGGGTCTCGCCCGAAGGCGGGACTGGCTGGCTTTTCGGTGTCTAACCTGGAATTCCCGGGCGCTCGTCAGCCCTGGGAAGTTGAGTATGGGCGTCCGGATCGAATCGCCTCTGCGCTGGAGATTATGATCGCCGGCCCAGTTGGTGCAGCGGCGTTCAACAATGAGTTTGGCCGTCCCAATATCAGTGGTTACTTTCGCAGTTACGAACAACATGTTCAGGGCCAGGTGCGTGGATACCATAAGCCGATCATGGTCGCCGGTGGACTGGGCAGTATTCGCGATCAGCAGACCGAAAAACTAAGTGCCGATGCCGGCGCGTTAATTATTCAACTGGGTGGTCCGAGTATGCCAATTGGCGTAGGCGGCGGCGCGGCTTCGTCGCTGGCAACCGGTTCCAATGCGGTCGATCTGGATTTCAATTCGGTGCAGCGCCATAACCCGGAAATGCAGCGCCGCTGTCAGGAAGTGATTGACGCCTGCTGGCGTCAGGGCAGCAATAATCCGATTCGTAGCATTCACGATGTGGGAGCGGGTGGGCTCTCCAATGCGGTTCCTGAGCTGGTTAACGACGCCGGCATGGGCGGCCATCTGCAGTTGCGCAATATTCATAGCGCGGATCAGGGTATGTCACCCCTGCAGCTCTGGAGTAACGAGTCTCAGGAGCGTTACGTGATGCTGGTCGATGCCGATCGACTTGAAGCATTTAGCGAGCTCTGCCGCCGAGAACGTTGCCCCTTTGCGGTGCTGGGTGAGTTAACGGATGACCCGCACCTGCTGGTGGAAGATGAACATTTTGGCAACGCCATTGTCGACATGCCATTGCCGGTCCTACTCGGCAAGCCGCCGCGGCTACAGCGGACCGGCGTTACGGCCCAGCCCGCCCATCCCGGGCTCGATTTATCCGGCATCACCCTTGATGAGGCAGTGAACCGGGTGCTGGCGTTGCCAACCGTTGCCGATAAGGGATTTTTGATCACCATTGGCGACCGCTCAGTCGGTGGTCTGGTAGCGCGGGATCAGATGGTGGGCCCCTGGCAGGTTCCGGTCGCGGATGTCGCCGTCACCCACGCAGATTTTGAGCACTTTCACGGCGAAGCCATGGCCATGGGTGAACGTGCACCCGTGGCCTTGATTGACTCACCGGCCGCCGCCCGACTGGCAGTGACCGAGGCAGTAACCAACCTGCTTGCCGCCGATATCGATCAGCTGAGTGATATCAAGCTGTCCGCTAACTGGATGGCCGCCTGTGGTGATGAGCAGGAAGACGGGCAGTTGTATGCAGCCGTGCGCACGGTCGGGATGGAATTCTGTCCAGCACTGGGCCTGAGTATCCCGGTGGGGAAAGATTCGTTATCCATGCGGACCGGATGGCAGGAAGCTGGCGAATCAAAAACGGTGACCTCACCGGTATCCCTGATCATTAGCGGTTTCGCACCGGTGACCGACGTCCGCAAAACCTTGACGCCGTGGTTGACCAGCGACTTAGATACAACCTTGTTGCTGGTGGATTTATCGGCCGGTCGTAATCGTCTGGGGGGCTCAGCCCTTGCTCAGGTTTATAACCAGCTTGGCGATGAATCGGCTGACTGCGATGATCCGGAACAGCTAAAGCGGTTTGCGGGCTTCATTATAGAAGCCCGACGCGAAGGGCTGTTGCAGGCTTACCATGACCGGTCTGACGGCGGTCTACTGATTGCCCTGGCGGAGATGGCGTTTGCCAGTCGTCAGGGGCTGGATATCGATATCAAACCCTTGACCCGCGATGGCTCCGCAGAGCCCCTGCTGGCGCTGCTGTTTAGCGAAGAACCCGGCGCAGTGATTCAGGTCGCCGATAACGATATTGACCGAATGAATGAACTGGCTGCTCGTTGGCACCTCACAGAAACGGTCACGCCTATTGGAAGGGTGAGCGACACCTTAGGCTTCACCATCCGTCGAGGTCCGGTGCCCGTTATTGAGCGACCGCTGACCGACCTGCTGCAGCGCTGGTCGTCTACCAGCCATGAAATTCGTAAGCTCAGAGACAATCCCCGTTCTGCCAATGCTGAATACAATCAGCTAGCCGATGTGACCGATCCAGGGCTGACCCCCGAGCTGACTTTTAAACTTGAACCCGCTGCGGAGAATGTCGGCGGTGGTCCTGCGGTAGCCATTGTCAGAGAGCAGGGGGTCAATGGCCACCGCGAGATGGCGGCGGCATTCCACGCAGCCGGATTTACCGCCGTTGATGTGCACATGAGTGACATCATCGCGGGTCGGGCCGATTTGCAGGAATTTACCGGGCTGGTGGCCTGTGGCGGATTTTCGTTTGGTGATGTGCTGGGTGCCGGGCGTGGATGGGCCAATACCATCTTGCATAACGCCCAGGCGCGGGAAGCGTTTGCTGCCTTTTTTGCTCGACCCGATACCTTTGCGCTGGGCGTTTGCAACGGTTGTCAGATGATGGCCCAACTGCGAGAGCTAATTCCGGGAGCCGAATCCTGGCCCAGTTTTGTCACCAACGTCAGTGAGCAGTTTGAGGCGCGTCTCTCCATGGTGAGAGTAGAACAGAGCGCGTCAATTTTTCTTACCGGCATGGCAGGCTCGCATCTGCCCGTGGTGGTCTCTCACGGTGAAGGCCGCGTGGCGGTCAGCGATGACGTCGCCGAAGGGCTGGCAGTGCAGCACCAGGTTGCCCTGAGTTATGTCGACAATTATGGTCAGGTAACGGAGAGTTATCCGGCTAATCCGAATGGATCGAGTACTGGAATCACCGGGCTGACCACAGAAGATGGCCGATTTACCATCATGATGCCGCATCCCGAGCGGGTCTACCGGGGCAGTCAGTTTTCCTGGAAGCCGAACGACTGGGGTGATCACAGTCCGTGGATGACCATGTTTCGTAATGCCTACCGATGGTGTAAAAAGTAGTCGGTTTTTAGAAAAGGTCTTAAGAAAAAGAACTTAACGAATAATTTAAGAGGGGAGAGGGGTATGAATAAGCAGGATTTTGTCGGCACCTGGGCATTGCAGAGCTGGGACACGGTCGCACCGGGCGGGGAAACCATCCAGCCTTACGGTGATGCCCCGCACGGTTACATCATCTACTCGGAGGCGGGGGTAATGTCTGCCCAAATCCAGGGGAACGGCGGTGAAGGCGTTACCGGAGACGGGTTGTTACTTGCATACGGTGGACCCTTCTCGGTTGAAGGTGACACCGTCATTCACCACGTTGAACTGGCTAACTGGCAGCCGATTGTGGGTAGCGACCAACGCCGCAATGCAAAATTCTCCGGCGACCAGCTGGTGCTCTCCGCGTCGGCCAACGATGGCGATCACAGCATCACCTGGAAACGCGTATAGCATTTGGCAAATATACCAGTGGTATCGGTTATTACGGGTTGCTGCATTTTTACCCAGCCGGCCTGTTGAACCGGAATGTCCATCGTTTATGGCCGATGGATTGCTCGCCGACATGCAATTCATGCAATTAGAGGATCAGGAAAGATGACTAATCAAATCTCCGGAGTGTTATTACTCGCTGGCGTGTTAATGAGTGCACCGGCGGCGGCTGACTGGCTGGGCAGCATTGCGAAAAGTGTGGCAGAAAAAGTCGGCAAAAATGTGGCGAGTGAAACCGCTAAAGAGGTTGCTCATCAGCAGGGAGTTACTGAAATGGATGCGGTGATCGACCAGGCTGTTCACGGCGAGCAGGCGGCACAGCCAGGTTACGGGCCAGGCCAGGTCAATTATCAGCAGGTTCAGCAACTACCGACGGCAGAAGAAATTAAACTGTTGAATAACGCTAGCCAGAGCCACCCGATGGGTGGGGCAGCGGCGGCGCTGTCGGCCATTGGGGTTACAAAAGGCGTCGCCAGCCAGGCGGCGGCTCAGCCTCAGGCAGCGACATTCAATCTCCAGGCACTATTTCCTAACGGAATGGTCGGCGATTACGATCAAAATGGACAAATTACCGTGGAAGAAAGCACGGCTCTGCAACAGATGCTGACGAGTCAGGCCGCTGCCGGTCAGCCTGCAACCGCCCAGCCTGCGCCAGCGGCCAATGGCGTGGCTGCCGGAGTGGTTACCGGCGTCATGGGCAGCCTGTTCGGGCGCAAATAGTGCTCAGCAAGTCGGTTAGACAGCGGGCGAAGAAAACGCCTCTTTTACTCAGCTAAACGACTGCCGATTCAGCGACCTTAATCGCGTCTTCAATCCGCTCCATGTCGTTATAAAAATGGGCGGAGAAGCGCACGCCACCGCCGCGACAGGCGCAAATGATCTGCTGATCCATCAGGTGTTGGTGGAGTTTCGTGGCTTCGATAGCTTGATGGCTGAAGGTGACAATGCCCGACCGACGGGCAGGGGAGGGATCGCTGATTAATTTCAGCGCGGTTGATTTCCCAATCCGCTCAGCCATGAACTCGCTGCGCGCCAGTATTGCCTGACTCACCTGCTCCATGCCTACCTCCTGCAGCAGGGACAGGCTGGCTTCAAGCACATGAGTACCGAGCATATTCGGGCTACCGCATTCAAATCGTTTGGCGGTGTCGGCCGGGTGCCAGGATGGGGCATCGAAATTGCTGCTTTCGCGCGTCATGTGCCAGCCATATTGATAGAGCCGCAGCTGCTCACGAATAGCCGGATTCACCCAGAGTAAGGCCAGTCCTTCCGCACCGAGCATCCACTTGTGACCATCGGCCATAACAAAATCAGCCTGACATTCGTTGAGGTCAAACGGCAGGGCGCCCAGGCTCTGGATGGCATCCACACAGAACAGAATGTCTCGGCCCTTACAGGCTTCGCCAAGACGATTCAGGTCGGCCCGTAACCCACTGGCGTACTGCACCGAGCTAACACTGATTAACCGAGTGTTGCGGTCCATCAGATCGATATAAGCCTGTTCCGGGTCAGCGACCTCGGCCAGGTCGAGATAGCGAATTTCGACCCCCAGTGGTTTCAGCGATTCCCACGGGATACGGTTAGAAGGAAACTCCTGACGGCAGAGAATAATGTTATCGCCGGGTTTCCAGTCAAGCCCCCAGGCAACAACCGAGAGCGCCTCGGAGGTGCTTTTTTGTAACGCGATATCGTTGAAACTAGCTGCCCCGATAAGTTCAGCCAGGCGTTGGCGCAGGCGAGTTTCCACCGCGACCCATTCCGGGTAGTCGGTAGCGCCACGGCTCACGTTCTGTTCCGCAAAGGCGGTTAGCGCACGTTGACTGCGTGCCGGCCAGGGGGCGACAGCGGCGTGGTTCAGATAGATTAGCGATTCTGGTTGGGGAAATTCGATGCGATGGGGATTTGATGACATGATAAGTATTCGTAGACCGAGTGAGAGAAAATGAAGGTGATGACTTTGTTAGCGAGCGGGACTGATTCCGGGGGCAGACCGCAGTTAGGCGAGTTTGACCTGAATTACCCGTTAGGCTCCGTGACAGGGGTACTCTACCGCAACGAGTTAACTAAATAGTTGGATTAATGATGAGTAATGGATCACGCCTTGACGAAATAGTAGAGCGGTTGCAGGAGTTACGGGCAGAGGTTGAGTCCGAAATCAGTCGCTTGCTTAAAGAGGAGCGAATCCAGTTCCATTACACGGTCAAGCGTAGCAAGGTTCGTTTTGAGGCTGGCGTTAAAGAACTGCACAGGCGCTATCGGGTCAATAGCCTGCGTTACCTGCTATTTGCACCGGCAAAACACGTTCTCACGGCGCCGCTGATTTATAGTCTGTTGTTTCCGCTGATGTTGCTGGACGCAATGATTTCGCTGTACCAGGCCGTTTGCTTTCCTATTTACGCCATACCACGGGTGGCCCGCCGCCGTTATGTGGTGATTGACCGCCACCACCTGAGCTATTTAAACACCATCGAAAAACTGAACTGTATCTACTGTGGCTACGGCAACGGGGTGCTGGCCTACGCGCTGGAGGTGGCTGCTCGAACAGAACAGTACTGGTGCCCAATCAAGCACGCTAGTCGGTCCGCCGGAATGCATGACCGTCATCAGAAATTTGCCGGTTACGGTGATGCGGATGGCTATCGTCAGCGATTAAAAGCATTACGCAGTGAGTTGCAAACGGCAGGTTCCGCCGATGATGTTGCGGTTGAAGAATCGGGTAAAACTGACTAGTAATTTTTGACCGCAGGGGTGTTCAGACTACTTCCTGGCAGGATTACGGTGGGTGGCTCGACTCCGGTTTTCTCCAGGGTTAATTTTTACACTTTGCTGGCGGCCGTCACTGGCGTGCTCTGCCTTCGATAGTGGTTGAACGGTACAGCAAAACACCGGCAGGCGTAATTTAAAAAAGTTTCCAGCGTCTTATTTTCATGGCGGCTTCGACCCGCTCGCTGGCTAGAGCCACGGCTGCTGCCCTGGGCAGAATATTTTGTTGTCGACTCTGCTCGATGACGGTGGCGGTATTGCGCTTTATTTTGTCGCTGATGGTCGGGAATACTGCGCTTTCATTGGCTCTCTGGTACTCCATGGCCGCACAGATCACACCACCCGCATTGGCAATAAAATCAGGTAGTACGAGGATGCCGCGGTCGTGTAAATTCTGTTCTGCCGCTTGTGTCGTCGGGATGTTGGCACCCTGAGCGAATACTTTGCAATCCAGACGGTCAGCGTTGTCGGCAGTGAGGACATCGGGCCGTGCGGCGGGCACCCAGATATCGCAGGTGATCGCAATTAACTCATCCTCGGTGATGGATTTAGCGTCCGCGTAGTCGGTGACTGACCCTCCTTGCCGTTTTAACTGGAGCAAGGTTTCCAGAACTAGCCCCGCCGGGTTGTAAATTGCCCCGGATGAATCGGACACGGCAACCAGAGTGGCTCCCTGCTCACACAGGAAACGGGCGGTATGCTTACCAACAGCCCCAAACCCCTGAATGACAATTCGGCTTTCACTGAGGGTGATAGCGGTAGCGTCCGCCGCCACACGGATTGCTTGCACTAATCCCCAGGCGGTTGCACCAATCTCATCAAGGGGAATGCCACCGAGCGCCCGTGGTAGCCCAACCACGCGGTCGACTTCATCTTTAATCCAGGCCATGCAGGTTTCGTTAGTGCCCATGTCGGGAGCAAAGACATAATCCTGTTCATTACGTAGCGCCTGAACGAGACAGCGAAGCTGGGGTTCCTTTTCACTATCCGGGGCTTTGGGATCGGTGTAGATAACCATTTTGCCACCGCCGTGGGGGAGGTCGGCGGCTGCATTTTTCAGGGTCATTGCCCGGGCCAGTCGAAAACATTCCTCGGTTGAAACATCCTGAGCCATGCGCATGCCTCCAATTGAAGGCCCGCGAGCGACATTATCGACCACCAGCGTGGCACGCAAATGGACCGCTGGTTGATGTACATGGATGATTTTTAATGGTCCCAGATCATCCCCATAACTGTTCGGTTGTTCCATCCGTCATCTCCCTGTTGACCGTCAGTTGCTAACAATGGTGATTGTCAACGAACACCGCAGAGTAGCAATGATGAAAATCAATAATCCTGACGATGGCTCGCTATCCGATTGTCTGGATTATCCATCAGGGCCCGCGAGGTTGCCGGAGGCAGGCAGATTGGGCCGGCTTTAACGGGTGAAAAGCTTACCGAGAAAAGAACCCGCGAGCATTGCGCCGACAAACAGCCAGGGCTCCAGCGTGCCGAAGCTGAGTGCTGCTACAGCCGGGCCAGGACAGTAGCCCGCAAGGCCCCAGCCAATACCAAAGAGAGCAGAGCCGATCATCAATGGCGGGTCAATGTTGAGCCTGGTCGGCAGCATGAACTGGTCGGCAAGAACAGGCGCAGGGCGGGCCAGTACAAAACGAAAGGTAACCAGCGTGATTAACAGACCACCGCCCATCACCAGTGCAAGGCTTGGATCCCAGTTACCGGCAAAATCAAGGAAGTTCAGCACTTTCAGCGGGTTAACCATGCCAGCTAGCGTAAGCCCGGCGCCGAACAGGGCACCGGCGCAGAGCGCCGCTATTAGCCGACTCATGAACCGATCCCCAGTAGGTGACGGCTGGCTAGCGCAGTTATCACACCAACACTAAAAAAGCAGGCGGTCGCAGCGACCGAGCGCACCGATAATCGCCCGATGCCACAGATACCGTGACCGCTGGTGCAGCCGCTGCCCAGGCGTGTACCCGCCCCGACCAGCAGTCCCGCAACGATTAAAGCCCAAACTGGGAAACCACTGCGGCCTTCGAAATGCACCGGCGTGAAGTGGTAGACCAGCCCCGCAGCGCCGATCATGCCGACCAAAAACGTTGCCCGCCAGGCGCGATCGTTGCCGCCGTTAAAGAGGCCATTAACAATGCCGCTGATGCCTGCAATTCGACCGTTAAACAGCAGCAATAGTGTGGCGGCCAGGCCAATCAGGGCGCCTCCGGCGAGTGCGCTATAGGGTGTGAAGCTCGTCATGGTCGGGATACTCCTAAAAAGCGTTTAGAGGTAATTTCAGGTAAGCAGTGCCGTTTGCCTCTGCGGGGGGGAAATCACCAGCACGGATATTGACCTGCAAGGATGGCAGGATCAGCGCTGGCATGTTGAGTGTCGCATCGCGTTCGGTACGCATGGCGACAAAGCTTTCCCGACTGACGCCGTTGCCTATATGAATATTCTCTTTAAGCTGTTGCTCAACGCTGGTTAGATGTTGGTAGTCGCGACCATTCGGTGCGTAGTCGTGACACATAAACATTCGGGTCTGACCGGGTAGTGCCAGCAATCGCTGAATTGAGTCATACAGAGTTGCCGCATCGCCCCCGGGGAAATCGCAGCGAGCAGTTCCAAAGTCCGGCATGAACAGGGTGTCGCCGCAAAACAGGGCATCATCAATCAGGTAGGTTACGCAGGCCGGCGTATGGCCTGGCGATGCAATAACCGTGAAGGCCGACTCGCCCAACGGTAGCACCTCTTCATCCTGGACCAGGTGGTCAAAATGGCTGCCATCTGCGACGAACTCCTCACCGAGGTTGTATACGGACTTGAATACCGCCTGAACGGCAGTAACCTCGGCGCTGATGGCAATCTGGCCACCGAGTTTTGCCTGAATCGCCCGCGCTCCGGTTAAGTGGTCAGCGTGGGCGTGGGTTTCTAAAATCCATTTGAGGTTAAGGTTTCGAGCCTGAATGTGATCGATTAACTGGTCTGCAGAATCGCTGCTAGTCGCACCCGACGCCGAATCGAAATCGAGTACCGGATCAATGATTGCGGCCTCCTTACTCGATTCGTCGGCAACGACATACGAATAGGTACAACTCTGCTGGTGAAAAAAATGTTTGATGGTGATGGCCATCTTTATTTGCTCCTTAATGGTCGATAATCGTTCATTTAATCGGGTCGCCTGAGGCGGTTCAGTGTTGGCCATAGTAACCCGTATAGCTAATATAGTAAAAGCTAAAATAGTATTTACTATATTAGAACATTACTATATTATACAGCTCTAATTTCATTGATCCGATACTCGCAGTTTAGCGGACGGAGGGACCCGAATGAGCGAAGCCTATAGCCAGACAACCGTCGATGATGAGCCGTCGGACTTAATTCTGATGCGCTCTCAGGCGAGCACGGCGAGTCAATTATTGAAATCGATGGGCAGCGAAAATCGTCTGTTAATTCTCTGTATGTTATGCACGGGCGAGCTTTCCGTTGGTGAGATCAATCAACGCATTAATCTTGCTCAATCAGCCGTTTCCCAGCACCTTGCGGTACTGCGCCGGGACGACCTGGTGACCACCCGCAAAGAGTCACAAATGGTTTATTACTCCCTCAAGTCCGGGGTGGTTGAGAAAATAATCCGGTTATTGCACGCAGAATTTTGCAACCCGCTTGATAAGCAGGTTGTTCAACGATGATCTGGGCGTGGATCGGAGCCTTGACGGTCGGCCTTTCTCTGGGGTTGTTGGGGTCGGGTGGGTCGATCCTCACCGTACCGATTTTGACCTACCTCCTTGACCAGCCCGACAAGGTTGCCATTGCCAGCTCTCTGGCCATTGTCGGCACCATTAGTCTGGTCGGGTTGATTCCCTATGCGCTACGCCGACAAACAGACTGGCGCAGTGTCTTGCTGTTTGGTATCCCCGGTATGATCGGGACCTACGGCGGAGCCTGGCTAGCAGTCTGGGTACCGGGTGTGGGCCAGATGCTGTTGTTTGCGGTGGTTGTGTTGTGGTCATCGGTATTGATGTTGCGGCCATCCAGAACAGTGGCAACAGAAACTAACCGCCCGCCCCGCGCGGTCTGGAAAGTATCCGCCGATGGCCTTGCGGTAGGTGTGTTGACGGGATTAGTAGGGGTTGGCGGTGGCTTCTTGATTGTTCCGGCCCTGGTGTTGCTGGGCGGTCTGGATATGAAGCGCGCCGTTGCCACCAGTCTGCCGATCATCGCCATGAAGTCTTTCAGCGGTTTCTACAAATACCTGGATGTACTGGCAGACCTGCAGTTGAGCGTGGACTGGCAGTTGATCGGGCTTTTCTGTGGCGTTGGTGCGGTCGGCTCCCTGGTGGGTGTGCAGGTATCGTCACGATTGCCCCGGGAACAGTTGCAACGAGTTTTCGGGGTTTTTCTGGTCGGCGTGGGACTCTTTGTGTTGTGGAAAAATATACCGATTTTAGTAACCGGAGTAGCATGATTAATATCCTTGAAGGGGTGACTATCAAAAACCTGCGTGGTCCTCTGTCGGTTCAACCGGTGATTTTTACCGCCGGTCAGCCGACCGAAGCGGAGATAGCCGATATGGCTCGCAGGGGCATTCGTACCGTTATTAACCTGAGGCCACCGAGTGAACAGGCCGGTTTCGACGAAGCCAGACTCGCTAGCGACTCGGGCATGGCTTATGTTGGGATCCCAGTTGCCGGAGCAGCGGACCTGACGATTGCCAATGCGGAACGACTGGCGAACACCTTTGAAACTCACTCAGCCCCTTTCTTTTTGCATTGTGCCGGGGGTAACCGGGCGGGTGCCTTGTTGGCCGTTAAGGTTGCTCGAATCGATGGTTATACCGTCGAACAGGCGCTGAATCTGGGAGTTGAGGCTGGGATGACCGATTTATACCAAACCGTTGAGACACTCCTGAGGTAATTTCCGACGGGCCTCCGTTATGGTTGAAATCTATCGAGCTACCTCGCTGCTAGAAGCGCAGATGATTGTCGATTTACTGCACCGGGCAGGCTTGTTTGCCGAGATTACTGGGGAAATGCTACCCGGCGGGGCAGGGGAACTACCGGCAGACGGACTGGTATCGGTAAGCGTTGATGCTCAGGATCAGCTTCGGGCGCAGGCCATCCTCAGCGAATGGGAGTCACAACCGGGTGAGCGGCAGGGTGAAGTTTTTCCCGCTTCTCAGCGCTATCGAGAGCAGGGTTCCGATCACTCACCCACCCGGCGCGCCGGGTTGTGGGGCGGCGCTGTGGCGATTTTTCTTGCTGGCTTTCTGCTGGGGGCGGCGGTGATTGCAAACCATTACCGCACGCCGATTACCTACGACGGCATTGACCACAACCGGGACGGCCAGCTGGATGAACAGTTCGTCTACCAGAACGAACGCATAACCCAGCGATTACAGGATCGTAATTTTGATGGCCAGCCGGATCTATTAATTTTTTACGATCAGCGCGGCCTGATACTGAGTCGCCAGTGGGATGATAATTTTGATGGCACTTTCGAGCGCCAGCGCCGTTACCAACGGAACATTCCCCAGGTTGAATTGATCGACACCGACAATGACGGCGTGCCGGACCGGAGGATAGAGTTCCATCAGGGTGTGGCGACGCGCTAAACCTTTTCTATATCAACCCACCCGGAATCAAAAACAGGCTGCCGGTAGCTCAGCGGCAGTGTTACCCTTGTTGGTTACGTTTGTCGCTGACCGTCCGGTCAGGGCGCTAAGGGATTTGCTATACATTTTCGAGGAGTGAGATTTGTCCGCAGGCGACATAGACAGCGCCAGTAACGCCAGAAATACTCGAGTATTTCTGGCGATGGTCGCCGCCTGGTTTATTCCCCACGGTCTGCTGCTGGTGCTTTATCCCTGGTTGCTGGCCGTCTATCTTCACCTGCCTGCAGAGC
>Ga0209273_10002320_pt1 | contig 14834 bp, 12 predicted proteins | sample tdAd471_FD_187126 | JGI IMG/M metagenome (GOLD analysis project Ga0209273, IMG submission 187126) | Marine sediment microbial communities from the Atlantic coast under amendment with organic carbon and nitrate - tdAd47.1 (SPAdes)... | ecosystem: Environmental > Aquatic > Marine > Coastal >...
GGTCGTCTACCAGGACGATTTGCTCGGCAACGTTAAAAAGATCGGCGCCCAATTGCGAGAGGAGCTTACTGCAGCGTTCGCGGAGCATCCCCAGGTTGGTGATATCCGCGGGCGCGGCATGCTCATCGGCATCGAGCTCGTAGCGGATCGCGCTGACAAGACGCCGGCCGATCCTGCGTTGGCTCCGCGCATCAAGAATGCGGCGATGGAGAAAGGTCTGATCATCTATCCGGGCAGCGGTACTGCCGACGGCAAAATCGGCGCACATATCCTGCTTGCACCGCCGTTCATTTACGAGCCGGCACATGTTGACGAACTCGTCACGAAACTCGTGAGTGTTTTGGGCAACGTATGAGTCAATCGCAAAAAATCGCGGGGGTGCTTGGTGGCATGGGTCCGGACGCGACCGTGGACTTCATGGCGAAAGTGATCGTAATGACCGATGCGAGCCGGGATCAGGACCACGTGCGGATGCTGGTCGATCACAACCCCCATGTGCCGAATCGGCAGGAAGCGATCCTGGCTGGTGGCGAGGACCCCGGACCTGCACTCGCGGCGATGGCCGCCGGGCTCGAAGCGCGCGGTGCCGATTTCCTCGTGATTCCGTGCAACACGGCATACGTTTTTGAGGATGCAATCCTTGCCGCGACGAGCATTCCGCTGATCAGCATCATTAGCGAATCGGTCGAGGCAGTCAGGGCCAGCGCACCGGCGGCGACCGCGGTCGGCCTGCTGGCAACCGACGGCTGTTTGCAGGCGGGTATTTACCAGGCTGGTATCGAGGCTGCGGGAATGACGGCGGTTATGCCGACCACGACAGAGGTTGACGAAATCATGGGCCTGATCCATGCCGTCAAGGCGGGCACGCAGGACGACAAGACCGCCGCCGCGATGAGCGGCCTGGCGGCGGCGTTGGTGACTCGCGGTGCCGATGCGATTATCGCCGGCTGCACAGAGATTCCCCTCGTGCTCGATGACGGCGACGTCAATGTGCCGCTGATATCGTCCACTGACGCACTGGCCCTGAAAACGGTTAAGCTTGCGACTGGCGAGGAGCCACTGCCGTCCCGGCAATAGATATACTCAAGACAATAATCAGAAGAGACCTTCGATGCTGTTATCACGATTCCCGCGAGTCCGGCTCGCACACTTGCCCACACCGCTCGAACACCTGCCCAGGTTAAGCGATTACCTTGGTGGCCCTCAAATTTTCGTCAAGCGCGATGATTGCACCGGCCTGGCAACCGGCGGCAACAAGACGCGCAAGCTGGAGTTCTCGATGGCCGCGGCGCTCGCAGCGGGCGCCGACACGGTAGTCACAGTTGGGGCCGTGCAGTCGAATCACGTGCGCCAGACAGCGGCTGCTGCGTGCAAACTGGGGCTGCGCTGTGAAGTGCTGCTGGAGCACCGCATCAACGAGCCGTCGGACGACTACCTGAACTCGGGTAACGTACTGCTCGATCGCATTTTCGGCGCCAACCTTCGCGAGTATCCGGCCGGAACGGATTTCGACGCCGAGATGCGAGCTGTTGCCGACGAAGTAAAAGCAGGTGGCGGCAACGCTTACATTATTCCTGGTGGTGCTTCGAATCAGATTGGAGCACTTGGTTACGTGAACTGTGCGTTGGAACTCGTGAACCAGGCGACCGAACGCGGGCTGGTGATCGATCACCTGGTCACCGCGACCGGTAGTGCCGGAACCCAGGGCGGACTGATCGTCGGCCTGAAAGCCATGAATACGGGAATTCCCTTGCTCGGTATCGGGGTCAATGTGGGTAGCGAGGCGCAGGAACAGAAAGTTTTTGATCTCGCCTGTGAGACGGCCGATTACATCGGCGTGCCCGGATGCGTGGCTCGAGATGACGTCATCGCGAATTGCGACTACGTCGGCGACGGCTACGGAGTTCCAACTGAATCCATGAACGAAGCTGTTATGTTGCTTGCTCGCCTCGAAGGGCTGTTATTCGATCCTGTTTACAGCGGCAAGGCGCTGGCCGGGCTTATCGACCTGGTTGGGAAAGGACACTTCAAGGGTGCGGAGAATATCGTCTTCCTGCACACGGGCGGCTCGGCAGCATTATTCGCTTATAAAGGCGAAATGCAGACGGCGTGAGTGCAAGCATTATGCGGAGACTGAAAGAATGACCAAGCTGATTGACGACATCATCGGGATCGTCGGTGTCAGTGGCGTGCTAACGGGCGAGGACGTAAGCGCACGGCCGGCGTCGTGGATACGGCCCGATCCCTGCCAGGCCAAGGCCGTGGTCCGGCCGCGGACGACTGAAGAGGTCGCTGCAGTCATGCGACTGTGCCATGCCGCGAAACAGGTCGTGGTTCCGGTCGGTGGCGCTACCGGGCTGGTCGATGGCGCAGCGGCGGGCGAGGACGACATACTCTTGTCGCTGGAACGCATGACAACGATCGAAGAACTCGACGAGACTGGCTGCACGATCACCGTACAGGCCGGCGTGGCGTTGCAGACGGTACAGGATCGTGCAGAGGAGTCCGAGCTGATGTTTCCAGTCGACTTCGGTGCCCGTGGCAGTGCGCAGATCGGTGGCGCCATCGCGACGAATGCAGGCGGCAACTCGGTGATTCGCTACGGCATGATGCGTGAACAGGTTCTGGGGCTCGAGGCCGTACTTGCGGATGGAACAGTCGTGTCGTCGATGAACCGGTTGTTGAAGAACAACGCCGGTTACGATCTGAAACAACTCTTTATTGGCACCGAAGGGACGCTCGGTGTCGTAACGCGCGCAGTGCTGCGATTGCGGCCGGCGCTGCGCAGCCAGAACACAGCGTTCGTCGCCGTTGACGATTACAAGAATGTCCCGGTATTGCTAAAGCACCTGGGTAGTGCACTGGGCGGTACGCTAAGTGCCTTCGAAGTGTTGTGGCAGGATTTCTACGATACTGTCGTCGTAAATCGCGACAAGCATCCGCCACCTGTCGAAGCCGGTCACCCCTGGTACGTGCTCATCGAAGCGCGCGGTGGCGAGCAGGAACAGGATGAGGCGCGGTTTCAGGCTGCGCTCGAGTCTGCGTTGGAGCAGGAGTTGATCGTCGATGCTGCTTTCGCAAGTGGTGCGAAACAACGTGATGCGATGTGGGCGATTCGCGATGACGTGGAGGGCATTGCGGAGAAGCTGTGGCCCATAATAGCGTTCGATATCAGCCTGCCGATTGCTGCGGTCGCCGATTATACGGCGCAGGTGAATGGGCGGCTGAAGGAACGCTGGCCGGACACATTCCGCGGGACGACGTTCGGCCACCTCGGGGACAACAACGTGCATTTCATTCTTACGATCGGGAGCATGGAACCGACCGAACTGCGTGGCGTGATGGAAATCGTCTACGAAGAGTTGTTGCCGTACCAGGGGTCTATTTCCGCAGAACACGGCATCGGGTTGGAGAAGCGGTCATTCCTTGGCATTTCCCGCAACGAGGTGGAGGTGGCCCTGATGAAGACCCTGAAACAAACCCTCGATCCAGACGGCGTTCTGAATCCGGGCAAGGTCTTCCAGTGATTACTGTGTGTTCAGCGACCAGTCGTAATCGAAGAACCTGACGTCGTAATCAGTCGCTCCGGCGAGTTCGTTGCGTAGCGAACCCGACGCAACGCTTGCCACGTAGTCGACCAGGCCGTTATCCGCGGGCAGCCCGCGCCGGTGCAGGTCATTGATGAAGTCCTTCCTGAACCACTTGAAGATACGAGACAGTGTTACCGTCTTGCCTGAGTGGTCGATGGCGACATTGCGGGGATCCGCAACGAATTCGGCCGCCGCCGCGGCGAGCAAGATTTCCAGCTCCGCACCGGTGGGCAGCTCCGGCCGTATTGCCGGGCAGCTGTCGCTCGCGCAGTTCAGCACGAAATGAATGCGCGCATCGCGATACCGCTTGCGAATGATGCCGTTCTCGACCTTGAGCAAACTGTAATAACGGCCGCCAAAGCTGTAACGCTGGCGATAGAAAAAACCCATGCCGTTGACGACTTCTATCGGGGCTTTGACATCCGTGACGCTGGCTAACGGCCAGTGATCGAGGACGGCTTTGATGACGTAGGCGTTGTACGCCTGGATCCAGTAGACCAGTGCATCGTTGGGTGAGGGGAAGCGCTGCGGCGTGTTGTCCGGGCTGTACGCGCTGACCGCGGCGAGATAGGCATGCAGGCCTGCAACGGATTCCGGTGATCGGTACCAGCCCTCGTAGTCGACTCGACCGTCGATGTCGGCGTATTGGCGCAACAAGGACTCGAAGGTGTTGTGCGAAAATCCGTCTTCCGGAAACCCGGGCGGCAGTGACGCATCGACGGGGACTCGTAGTGGCCGGAATGCCCAGAGACATCCGGCCACCACGATTGCGGCGATAATTGCAGTCGCAAACAGCACTTTCATCCCGCGCCACCAGTCAACGCCAGAAGACCTGTTGATAGAGACCGGCACTACCGCCGAATTATTTCGCGACCCGGGGTTGCCATTCCGGGCCGGTGCAGGTATATTCTTGACCAGTCAGTAATCAATTAATCAAAATCATGGCACAAACTGCTGCAAAACGGTCGGTTGGACGACCCCGCGAATTCGACGAGGAAGCCGCTCTCGAAGCTGCCATGGATGCGTTCTGGCAGAAGGGCTTCGAGGCGACGTCCCTGGCGGACCTGTGCACGTGTACAGGATTGCACAAGGGCAGCCTGTACCAGGCCTTCGGTGACAAGCACGCCCTGTTCATGCGCTCCCTCAAGCATTACGCGGACACCGAGTTCAAGGAAGGTGCCGCGGTTATCCTCCAGCACGAATCGCCGCTGGAGGGCATTCGTGCCCTCGTTCGCGAGATCTGCAATTATGCGGCGGAGGGCAAGGGCTGCCTGATGATCAACAGCATGGTCGAACTTGCGCCTCACGACCCGGAGGTCAAGAAGGCGATCCAGCAGGAAGGGCAGCGGCGCATACGGGTCGTAACCGAGCTACTGACGCGGGCGCAGCAACTCGGCGAGATTCGCGCTGACCTCGTGCCCGAGAAACTTGCTCAGCAATTGATGATCGCCCTGGCGGGTTCTGCGGCCATGGTTAAAGGCCTGGTTACGACGGATCAGGTTCTGGAAATTCTCGATGGCCTGATCGACTACTGGGTCTGACTTTTTTTAACTAATTTATGACCAATTGGTAACAAACTTACACCCTGGGAGAGAAATCATGGGCTCGTATTTCAAAGCAATTGACCGTTTTGCGGCCTCGCTGACCCGGCAGGTGATCGCGTACCGCTGGGCCGTAATTACCGCCGCGGTGGTTTTGGCCGTTGTAGTTGGGTCCGGGGCCGGCCGCCTCGAGTTTTCGACGAACTACCGGGTGTTCTTCTCAGAGGCAAATCCCGAACTCCAGGCCTTCGAAAACCTGCAGAACACGTACACGAAGAACGACAACTTCTTCTTCGTCATCGAGCCGGCGGATAGCAGTGCCTTCGATGCGAATACTCTTGCCGCAGTAGAGCAGTTGACGGAGGCTGCCTGGCAGATTCCCTATGCAATTCGCGTCGACTCGGTCAGCAACTTTCAGCATACCTATTCCATCGCCGATGACCTGATCGTCGAAGACCTCGTTCGTGACGCTGTCGATCGTGATGCAGGCTACCTGGCCGATCGTCGTGACGTTGCGTTGGCGGAACCGTTGCTCCGGGATCAAATCGTTACCGGCGATGCCGGCGTGACAGCGGTCAACGTCGTACTCCAATACCCGGAGAAGGGACTGATGGAGGTTCCGGAATCCGTTGAATTCGCGCGCGGAATCAAAGCGCAGATCGAAGCGGAATTCCCGGGTGTACAGATTCACCTGACAGGCGTGTCGATGCTCAATAACGCATTCGCTGAAACCGGCATGAACGACGGCGCGACGTTAATGCCGCTCATGTTTGTCGTGATCTTCGCGCTCACGTGGCTGATCATCCGCTCGTTCGTTGCAACGTTTTCGACCCTGTTGGTCATCGGCTTGTCGACAATGGTTGCCATGGGCGTGGCCGGGTTTGCCGGCGTAAAGCTGACGCCCATCGCCATGTCGGCGCCGATCGTTATCCTGACGCTGGCGGTTGCAGACTCGATTCACATCCTGCTATCGCTACGTGGGCTGATGCGCGAGGGCCTCAGCAAGTCGGAAGCTCTCGTCGAAGCAGTACGGATCAATTTCCTCCCGGTATCGATTACGTCGCTGACGACGATAGTTGGCTTCCTGTCGCTGAACTTCTCCGACTCGCCGCCGTACTGGCACCTGGGCAATATCACAGCGGTCGGAATCGGCGCGGCGTGGCTGTACTCCATCACCTTGCTGCCGGCGGTGATCAGCATCCTGCCGTACCGCATCAAGCAATCTGACGGCACTGAATGGTCACAACGGGTGATGGACCGCCTGGCCGACGTCGTCATCGGCAATTACCGCAAACTGTTCGTCGGCGTGGGCATTGTTGCGCTAGGACTTATCGCATTTATTCCGACGATCGATTTCAACGACCAGTGGGTCGAATACTTCGATGAGCGCATAGAATTTCGCACCGATTCCGACGAGGCCCAGAAATTCTTCGGCCTGTATCCCATCGAGTACTCCGTACCGGCATCAGGCCCGGGCGGTGTCAGCGAGCCTGAATTCCTGTCGAACCTGGACCGTTTCGCCGAGTTTCTGCGCGCGCATCCGAGCGTAACGCACGTTTACTCGTTGTCGGACATCATGAAGCGCCTTAATCGCAACATGCACGGGGACGATGTCACCTACTACAGCATCCCCCTGGACCGGGAGCTGTCGGCACAGTACCTGCTGCTTTACGAGCTGTCGCTTCCCTATGGCCTCGATCTGAATGACCGTATCAATATCGACAAGTCGGCGACGCGAGTCACCGCGACGGTAAGCCGCGCTACGACGACAGAGACGAAACAGTTTTTCGCCGACGTGGATGCGTGGATGAGCGCGAACTGGCCTGCCTACATGCAAACAGAGCCGACCAGTGCCGCAGTGATGTTCACGTACATCAGCGAACGCAATATGCAGAACATGATCACGGGGACGATCCTGGCTATTGCTGCGATAGCGTTGATCATGATGTTCGCCTTGCGCAGTGTGAGACTCGGCGTGCTGAGCCTGGTCCCCAACGGACTGCCGATCCTGACAACGTTCGGTGCATGGGCGTTGTTGGTCGGTGAAGTCGGCTTTTCCGTTGCGACCGTTGCTTCGATTTCGCTCGGTATCATTGTCGATGACACCGTGCACCTGTTGTCCAAATACGTGCGGGCGCGAGACGAGCGCCGGCTTAGTGTCGAGGACTCCATTCGCTACGCGTTTCACAACGTAGGCACGGCGATCGTCGTCAATACGATCATCCTGTCGGCAGGTTTTCTCGTGATGACGACGTCCGCATTCAAGATGAACGTCGATCTCGGCCTGATGACTGTACTGGCGATCATCTTCGCGCTGGTCCTCGACTTCCTGTTCTTGCCGGCATTGCTGTTACTCGGCAAACGTGATCGCGAGCCGCAGATTGCGGGACAACTCGAACTACAGACTTCAACGACCTGAATACATCGAACACAAAATTAGAGAGGCAAAGACCATGAAACTCAAGACTACGATAGGCATCATCCTGCTCGCAGCCTTCGCGCTGACGATCGCAGACCAGGCGGACGCGGCAACGGAGGAGGACAGGGGTTTCGAAATTGCGGCGCGCTCCGACCGATCCGATCTCGGCTTCAGCGATAGCGAAGTAGAACTGAAGATGATTCTGCGGAACGCCGCAGGCCAGGAGTCGACGCGGTCGCTACGCATTGCGACGCTCGAAAAACCCGACGAGTCTGTCGGTGACAAGAGCCTCGTGTTGTTCGATACACCGCGTGACATCGAGGGTACGGCGCTGCTGTCGCACGCCAAGATTCTGGACCCCGACGACCAGTGGCTGTACCTGCCGGCACTGAAACGCGTGAAGCGTATTTCGTCGAGCAACAAGTCCGGCCCGTTCGTGGGCAGTGAATTTGCGTTCGAGGACTTCACGGCCATCGAGCTCAACAAGTTCGACTATCGCTATGTCGGCGAAATAGCCTGCGGTGACCTGACCTGCGATGTTCTCGAAAGGACGCCGCGTTACGAGAACTCCGGTTACACGAAGCAGGTGTCCTGGGTCGACCAGACCGACTTCCAGATTCGCAAAGTCGAATTCTATGATCGGCGCGGCGACCTGCTGAAAGTGCTGGAGCTCAGGGACTACCGTAACTATGAAGGCATATGGCGTGCCCACGAGCTGAGCATGACCAACGTGCAGACGAATAAACAAACCGACCTCGTCTATGGCGATTTCGATTTCGGCACCGGCCTCTCGGAGAACGACTTCGTCAAGGGCCGGCTCAGCCGGCTGCGGTAAACGAGCATGAGTATTCGCGGTTTTCAATTTGCTGCCCTGGCGGTGCTGCTGTCATCATTTGTAGTACACGCTGAAGAAGCGACATGGGACTGGGGCGCGGACATCGAGCTGCAGTCGAGGTTCTTCGCCCGGGATGCTCTGTGGCCCGGACAGATGTCGCAGGCGGCGCAATTGTCGATAGCCGCCACGGCCGAGCTGCGCTGGCGCAATGCGACAGGCAACCAGCGCGCCTCGTTCATCCCGGTCCTGCGCTGGGACGAGGCTGATCCAGAGCGGTCGCTCGTCGATCTTGCAGAGGCCTATTGGGCGTGGGAGGCTGATGCCGCAGAGCTTCTGGTTGGTGCGAACACAGTCTTCTGGGGCGTGACGGAATCCGTGCACCTCGTCGACATCATCAATCAGACAGATGCTGCCGGCGACATCGACGGCGAAGACAAACTTGGTCAACCCATGGTGAACGTGGCCTGGCAAAGCGACTGGGGCCAGGTCAGTGCCTACGTGCTGCCGCTCTTTCGCGAGCGTACGTACCCGGGAATCAATGGCCGACTGCGATCACCGTTGCCCGTGGATACCGATCGACCGGTTTATGGATCATCTCGCGGAGAGAATCACGTCGACCTGGCGTTGCGTTACAGTCATTACGTCGGTGACATGGACATCGGCCTGAGCCTGTTCAGTGGCACGAGCCGCGAGCCCCGCCTGGTTCCGGATGAGAGTGGCTCCACCCTGTTGCCGCACTATGACCAGATCGATCAATTCGGCATTGATCTGCAGTACACGCGGGATGCATGGCTGTGGAAGCTGGAGGCGATCGCGCGCAACGGCTATTCACATACGTTCACTGCCGCGGTGGGCGGATTCGAGTACACGCTTTACCAGGTGCGGGAATCGGCGGCCGATATCGGCTTGCTTCTGGAGTTCCAGTACGACGATCGTAGTGACCTCGAGCCCATTACAGTTAATGACAACGACATCTTTGTTGGTACAAGGCTGGCGCTGAACGACACACAGGACACGGCGATGCTTGCTGGCATCGCATACGATGTTGATACGGGCGAGACCTTTCTGAACATCGAGGCTGAGCGACGGTTCGGCGACGACATTGCAGTTGAGCTGAGAATCAGGGCATTTTCCGGTGCAAGCACGCAGGACATCACGTATTCGGTGGTCCGCGACGACTATGTGCAACTGCAAATCGCAAAGTATTTCTAGGCCGCGTAGTATTGCCCGATGCAGCCCATGCTCGACGTCAAGAATCTCGACAAGACCTACGCTGGTGGTTTCGAGGCACTAAAAGATGTGAGTCTCGCGATCGAGCCGGGCGAGATCTTTGCGCTGCTCGGCCCGAACGGTGCCGGCAAGACGACGCTGATTAATATCGTTTGCGGAATCGTCAGTCCGACGCGTGGCAGTGTGCGCGTCAGGGGCCATGACATCATCAACGAGTATCGGGCGACACGTTCGATCATCGGCCTGGTGCCGCAGGAGCTACCGGTCGAGACCTTCGAGACCGTGTGGAATACGGCGAGTTTCAGCCGCGGGCTGTTTGGCAGGCCACCGGACCCCGATCACATCGAGAAAGTGCTGCGTTCACTGTCGTTGTGGGACAAGAAGGATGCACGCATCATCGACCTGTCGGGTGGCATGAAGCGCCGCGTGCTGATCGCAAAAGCCCTGGCACACGAACCGGACCTGCTCTTCCTGGACGAGCCGACGGCAGGTGTCGACGTCGAGCTGCGGCAGGACATGTGGAATGTCGTTCGTGAACTGCGCGAGTCCGGTGTCACTGTGATTCTGACGACACATTACATCGAGGAAGCCGAGCAGATGGCAGACCGCGTCGGTGTCATCAATCATGGCGAAATCATCCTCGTGCAGGACAAGGAAACGTTGATGCTGGAGCTCGGTCGGAAGCAGCTGTCCCTGATTCTGAATGAGCCACTCGGCGAGATTCCATCAACGCTTTCCGAATACGGCCTCGAATTGAGCGATGACGGCAACGAGCTCGTCTTTACCTACGACTCGCAGCGGGAGCGCACCGGCATCACCAAGCTGTTGAGCGAGCTCGACGATGCCGGCATCACGTTTCATGACCTGAATACATCGCAAAGCTCCCTCGAAGAAATCTTTGTCGGCCTGGTGCACAGGTCGAGATGAACTTTCACGCTGTAAAGTCGATATATCTCTTCGAGATGGCGCGGATGCGACGCACACTGGTGCAAAGTATTGTCGCGCCTGTGTTGTCAACCTCGCTGTACTTCGTAATTTTTGGTGCGGCTATTGGCTCACGGATCGCCGAGATTGACGGGGTCAGCTACGGGGCGTTCATTGTGCCGGGACTCATTATGCTGTCCTTGCTAACGGAGAGTATTTCGAATTCGTCGTTTGGTATTTACTTTCCGAAGTTCACGGGCACGATCTTCGAAGTCATGTCGGCGCCGGTATCGTACGTAGAGATTCTCCTCGGTTATGTGGGTGCCGCAGCTACCAAGTCGGTAATCATCGGCACGATCATCCTGGTTACTGCCAGCTTCTTCGTTGACCTCAACATCGCGCACCCGATCGTAATGCTATTATTTCTTGTCCTGACGTCCATCTCGTTCAGTCTGTTCGGATTCATTCTCGGTATCTGGGCGGATGGCTGGGAAAAGCTGACGATTGTGCCGATCCTCGTGATCATGCCGCTCACGTTCCTCGGCGGGACGTTTTACTCGATCAGCATGTTGCCGCCCATTTGGCAAACGATCAGCTTGTTCAACCCGCTCGTATACCTGATCAGCGGATTCCGTTGGAGCTTCTATGAGAATGCAGACGTTGCCGTCGGGCTCAGCCTCGGAATGACGATCGGTTTTCTTGTCGCCTGTCTGCTGGTCGTTCGCTGGATTTTTAAGTCGGGCTACAAGCTGCGTACCTAGGCATAGCCGATCTGAGTGACCGAGTTTTTCAAAGCGGTCACTCAGCTCGATGATCTTCAAGTGAGATGAAGGGCTGCTTCCGGCTGTGATTTCAACCGGTCAATGCAACACCTAGACTCTAACACTAGAGAAGGAGGTGTTGCTGATGAGTTACCCGACGAGGAGATTCATCACCGAACCTGAGCGTCAGATGATCTTCGATCGCTGGTTCAAAGGTGAGTCTCAGTACTCGATTGCCCGTGCGTTAGGACGTGGTCACACGTCAATTCAAGGTGTTCTTTCACGGACAGGTGGCATACGGCCGTTACCTCGTAAGCGATCTAATCGTGCGCTGTCGTTGGCGGAACGAGAAGAGATCTCTCGAGGTATTGTCGCCGGACGCTCACTGCGTTCGATCGCTGCCGACTTGGGTCGGGCGCCATCGACGGTAAGTCGTGAGCTGCAACGCAACGGCGGCCGGCGCCGGTATCGGGCCAACCATGCCGATCAAGCCGCCTGGGATCGAGCGCACCGCCCCAAGATCTGTAAACTGGCACAGAACCCTGCGCTGGCACGGCTGGTGTCCCAGAAGATACAGCTGGAGTGGGCGCCGCGGCAGATCGCAGGCTGGCTGAAGCGCATGTATGCGGACGACGAGAACTACCAGGTGTCGCACGAGACGATCTACAAAACGCTGTTCATCCAAGCGCGTGGTGCTTTGAAAAAGGAGCTGATACAGCACCTTAGGAAGACGCGCACGATGCGCCGGTCACGTCATCACACACAGAAGACGAGCGATCACGGCAGGATCACCAACGCTGTCTCGATCAGCGAGCGTCCCGCTGAGGTCGAGGACCGCGCAGTACCGGGCCACTGGGAAGGTGATCTTTTGTTCGGCAGCAACAACAGCCAGATCGCCACCCTGGTGGAACGCCACACACGCTACGTGATCTGGTCCGAGTTAAGAGCAAAGACACCAAGACGGTCATCAATGCACTGATCAAGCATGCTCACAAGTTACCGCGGGAACTCTACAAGTCACTCACCTGGGATCGCGGCAAAGAGCTGGCCGACCATCAACGCTTTTCACTGGCCACTGACATCAAGGTGTACTTCTGTGATCCACAGCAACCGTGGCAACGTGGCTCGAATGAGAACACCAACGGACTCTTGAGACAGTACTTCCCGAAGGGAATGGATCTATCCAACGTTCACCAGAACAGGTTGAACGCTGTTGCGAAAAGGCTCAACGAACGCCCGCGAGAAACGTTACAATTTTACTCGCCGGCCGAAAAGCTAGGTGAGTGTGTTGCGTCGACCAGTTGAAACCGCAGCCAATAGCGGCCGCCGGGCAGCAAGGTTCGAGTGTCTGTTTTCAGGCGATGAGGTGTATCGTCAGCTTGGGAAGCTGATGTTCTACCGTTGAACTACACCCGCAAATCAAGAGTTTGGCCCTCACACAGAGCGCAGTGAGCATAAATGTGAGAGTAATTCGATTCTAAGCGATTCTGAGGGTCTTAGAGAAGCAAATGATCGCTCGGATGATTTTCTTTATATCAGTATTGACGACGGCAAGATAATAAGACTTGTTCCTGCCGACTGATAAAAAGGCTGGCTTATGTAATTTTTTTCAAAACTCCAGGTGTTTCGGGGTTCGTGGAAAAGGGATAACATCACGAATATTTGAAACACCCGTCAGCAGCATCAACAGGCGCTCAAAGCCCAGTCCGAAGCCGGCATGTGGAACTGTTCCGTATTTGCGCATATCCAGGTACCACCAGTAGTCTTCTTCGTTGAAATTCATTTGCTTGATTCTTTTTTGTAATAAATTAAAGCGCTCCTCTCGTTGACTGCCGCCGATAATTTCACCAATAGAAGGTACCAGCACATCCATAGCGGCAACAGTTTTGTTGTCGTCGTTTAAGCGCATGTAAAATGCCTTAATATCTTTCGGGTAATCGAAGACGATAACAGGCCGTTTAAAGTGTTTCTCGGTAAGGTATCTTTCATGCTCGGTTTGCAAATCATTGCCCCATTTTGGTTCGAATTCAAAACTGGATTTGGAAGATTGCAAAATATCAATAGCTTCTGTGTAGGGAAGTCGGACGAAATCGTTGTTTACAATATTTTCGAGGGTTTGCATCAAGGTTTTATCGACAAACTTTGCAAACAGCGAAAGATCATCTGCACATTCGTCAATGGTAAATATAACCAGTTCTCGAATCATTTCTTCCCCAAGCTTCATATTGTCTTCAAGGTCAGCAAATGCCATTTCCGGTTCAATCATCCAGAATTCTGATACATGCCGGCTGGTATTAGAATTTTCGGCTCGAAAAGTTGGACCGAAGGTGTAGACATTGCCAAGGCTTTGACAGAACGACTCGACAGATAGTTGACCTGATACTGTCAGCATAGCCTCCTTGCCAAAAAAGTCCTGCTGGTAATCAACCTTGCCGTTTTCAAGAGGAACCTTTGCTGGGTCCAGGGTAGTAACACGGAACATTTCACCGGCGCCTTCGCAGTCAGCACCGGTAATGATGGGTGTATGGATCCAGTTAAAACCACGTTGCTGGAAAAAATGATGAACCGCATGAGATAATTTCGAGCGGATCCTGAATATGGCGCCGTATTTGTTTGTGCGTGGTCTCAGGTGTGCAATCGTACGCAGGTACTCATCGCTATGGCGTTTCTTTTGCAGGGGGAAATCATCCGGTGCGCCCCCAAGCAGTTCTATCGAGGTGGCCTGGATCTCCCAGCGTTGGCCTTTTCCAGGTGACTCAACAAGTTTGCCATTAATACTGACGGCAGAACCGGTGGTGATATTTTTTATCTGTTCGTAACTATCAAGACTCGCATCAACAATAATTTGTATATTAGCCAGGCAGGACCCATCGTTCAGCTCAATAAAAGAAAATTCTTTCGAATCCCGGCGGGTGCGAACCCAGCCCTGGACGGAAATTGAATCGATAGCGGAATCGCTGTGTAAAAAGTCATTGATTAAAGGTTTCATAGAGTTTCTTAAAATTATTAAAACGCGTGTTGCCTGTATTGTAATTGATGAAGCCGTATTTGTTTTATCGTTTCCGGGCCAGGGTCAGGCCGGCACCGACGGGTAGCATACTGATATCGACCCGATCATCAAGAAGCAATTGGGAGTTAAATTCCCTGATTGCTACAGTATCCCAGGTCCATCGCTTACCCGCTCATTCGGCCCCGGCACCAGGAAACAGCGGCCGTTTTCAGCGCGCCGCGACTCAACCACGCGATAGAATTTCCTGTCCTTAAAGTCACGATCAAGACGAAATATTGAGGGTTGCGCAAAGTGAGAGTAAAACTGAGCGTACTCCGAAAGCCTGCAGGACTCAGTTGGTTACTTTAGGGTGATCTAACTGTTTGAATCGGGTGGTCAGAGGACCACGGAAATCAAGCGGTTATTGATGAGGCCAACTCAGCGACGCTGATTGGGACTCTGACTTCACCTCTCATCGTCAGAAAAGCGGAAATTCACGAGCATAAATTCAAACGTCCGCTTTGGGTCACGAACCGAAGTTCGAT
>Ga0209273_10002321_pt1 | contig 14832 bp, 20 predicted proteins | sample tdAd471_FD_187126 | JGI IMG/M metagenome (GOLD analysis project Ga0209273, IMG submission 187126) | Marine sediment microbial communities from the Atlantic coast under amendment with organic carbon and nitrate - tdAd47.1 (SPAdes)... | ecosystem: Environmental > Aquatic > Marine > Coastal >...
GCGCGCTGTCAGACGAATGCAAACTCGTCTCAGTTTGCCCACGAGTAGCGTGATTACGCAGCACAAAGCTGCTGCCATCCGACAAGTGCAGCATTGCGTTGAATTTTGAATTCGTCTCTTGAGATAAGATGTCTTTGAAAGTTGAAGTGGTTGCAGACGGAAGAATGAACGGCTGTGAATTTTTGTAGACTTCGCTCGAGCCTGAACCTGTACATGGCTCTTTCTCGTCGCCGAAAGGGGAGGTGGGAATTCTCGGCTCGATTGTTTTTCCAGCGACCAACTTCCTGGGCAGATTGATTGCCAATGACGTTCATCGCGGCACGGTAGGACTTCAGCCGATCTGTTACGATGACCTTCGGTTGGCCATATCGTTTCATCGCTTTTTTCAAAAATGCTAATGCAGCCTTACGATCACGGCGTTTGGTGACAAAGGATTCCAAGACCTCACCTTCATGATCAACGGCACGCCAAAGATAATGAGTTTCGCCATTGATCTTCACAAACATCTCATCGAGATGCCATTGCCAATTAGAATACGCACGAAACTGAACCCGCCGTTTTCGTATCTCTGCTGCGAACATTGGGCCAAACCGGTTCCACCAATGTCGAACCGTTTCATGGCAAATATCGATACCACGTTCGTGAAGCAGGTCTTCAACATTGCGCAGTGAAAGCGGGAACCGGACATACATCATCACAGCCAAGCGGATGATCTCGGGCGATGTTTTGAAATAGCGAAATGGATTGGAGTTTTTCATCCAAGGAAATTAGGCGAGCGACCAATCCCCGTCAAAATGCGGTTCCTCTGACAATTCCTCGCCACGGCGGCTGAAGAATGCCATCGTGTCCGCGATGGCGCATGCGATGGTGAAGACCCGTTCGGGACTGAACTGATGCGACTATCCCGGGGGCACATAGGACGGGCTCGATGCAGGATGTTGTTATTTTAAATGGCTCCCGCATTACAGAACCCATCGGCCGGTTTTCGGCTTTGCCTTCAATCGAGCTTAAGGATAAGTCTTTTCCAGCGCGATTTCGGGTTCAGCTTGTCCTGACCATGTGAAACGATACCGGGCGCTTTTACGGACATTGCCGACCAGGGCGGGGCGGAAACATGCGAGACATATTCCACCGGTGTGGCGCACGCTCGGATAAATGACGCCAGGCGATCCATCCGTGATCAGCCGTCCCGCGAGCGTCTGGGATGCGACGTAGCTGTCTGGGTCCAGGCAGTCCGAGTACGCATCGTCCTCTCGGATGTCGTGGTATTCACCGCCGAAATCCGCCAGATAATCATCATAGGTGACGCTTTCGTTCGGCCAGTCGATCTCGGCGAGTTCCAGTGACTTGTGCCAGGCGACCTCCGCTTGCGACGTATTCAGTTCGAAGCCTGCATACCACGCGCCGCGATCAGGATTGTTGAACCGGCTTCCCAGGGGATGGGCATGCGTAAATGCCGCGTTGATGATCCTGTAGGCAGGTACGCCGAACACCAGCTCGTCAACGCCGATGCCTGGTAGCAAATCGTTTTCGGCAAGAAGCCTGTCATTGGTGGCGTGGTCCAGATCGAAGATTGCCTGGAGGTGGTCGTCGTCATCGGCAATGCGAACGAGAACGCTGTCCCCGTTCTCACTGTATTTCGATGGGATCAATCGATGGGTATCGAGTTGGCGGATCCTGAATGTAGCGGGAACACTCAATGACCGCCACGCCGCGCGTCAAGAAGCTGTCTGACAGTCGAGAAGGCAGGAAGCCCCCCGCGGAGTAGATAATCGCAAGGCGTCATCCCGCCGAAGATTCTGTTCTTGTTGGGAAGTTGCATCCAGCGGTCGGCAAGTTCATCGCTGTAGATGATGTTCAGCGCCTTGAAGATGCCGACCAGATAAGAAATCCGGCGCAGCTTGTCTTCGTCCAGGAGCCGGTCTCCATTCTTCTTCAGCGTATAGAACGCGCCATTAGACATGCCGCCGAGCAAATGGCGCGCGACCTCGTCACTGACTTTCCATTTGTCCATGATGTTGAAGAAGGCCCGAACGGCGCCAGCGCTCAAACGTTTGCGTTCCGTTCGATCGGATAAATCGATCAAAGGGGCGACCTGGTGTCGGGTCGCTGGATATGCGTGAGAGAGCGCCATTTTTACCTCCATACACAGATCAATATAAATCCATAATTGGAGTTATACAAGACTCATAACTGGAGGATTCTCATCTTCGTAAGTACGGCGTCGCAATCAACCCGCCGTCGTGATACAGCCGGAAAATTCTAACTCAATTCGAGGGCAATTCCGGGAAGCACATCAATTATGCTCCCTACATCCAGGCGCAGTTATCGGTGGGAACACTTATCTAATTCTTGTTGGCAGTCGATACGCGCGCTCGAATTAGTCGGTGGATATAAGTCAAGCTGAACGTTGTTTCTCCCGTATCAGAATATTCGCAGATATTAAGAGCGTGATGAAATGAATGACGGCCTTGCTCCAAAATGAAATTATCACCCCCTCCATCAAGTGAAACGAAGCGAAAACCATGATGATAGGCATGATGATAGGAGTTCGAGCAAGGAGGCCCCATATAAGGGCGGCCACAATGAGAATTGAGATATAGATATTAAAGGCTCGGTAAGAACTCCATTCAAACGAAATTACATCGGGCGCCCATCCAAAAGCGTTGTAAACCAAAACGCTTGATGCGCACGCGGCGAACATGACCTGCAGGGTTATAAGGGATACAAGCTGCCATCGCTTGATGTCCATTACGCTTTTTCTTTTTCCGAATTGAACCATCATTGCCCCAACTATCCAGGCATTCCTTACGCGTTGTCCGTCGGTGAAACCGGTTTCCCGACGCTTAGTATTGCGTCGATAAATAACCTTGGCTTGCCCCAGAGAGAATTAGCAAAGATCGTCGTCACGCTTGCGGCCATGGCGACCATCGCCCAGACAGGATACAACAGGCCTGTCGCTGCGATTGGGACGCCGACACCGTTGAATAGGAAAGCTAGCGACACATTCTGCAGCATCTTGCGATACCCTTGCCGGCTGATCTCCCGCGCCTCAACGACGTTGGATATCTCATTGTTGAGAATGATGATATCGGCTGCGTCGATGGCGATATCGGTGCCCGAACCCATGGCAATGCCAACATCCGCCTGCATAAGCGCTGGCGCATCATTAATGCCGTCACCAACCATGGCCGTGCGGCCTTGCTGTTGAAGATCGCGGATCAGTTCGGCCTTCTCTCCCGGCAATACTTCTGCATGAACCTCGTCGAGGCCGAGCTCCGTGGCGATGCGATGTCCAGCGCGTTCGTTGTCGCCAGTGATAAGAACCGTTCGTACACCTGCGTCACGTAATCTGGCGATCGTCGTTCCGGCCTCCGGTCGTGGCAAGTCTCCCAACGCGATAATGCCAAGTAACAGGCCGTTTCCAGCGACTGCAATTACTGTTCGCCCCAGGTCCTGTAGGGCCTCGATCCGGTGCTTAAACGAAGAAAGTTCGATGCCATTTTGTGCGAGGAACCGGGGACTTCCCACGATCACGTCTTTGCCGTCCACAGTGGCAATCACACCGTTACCGGGAACCGCTTCGAACGTACTGGCGTTCGGTGGCGTCAGGCCCGCATCGAATGCGGCATCCACGATGGCCTCCCCAAGTGGGTGCTCTGAGGCTGATTCCGCCGCGGCAGCGAGTATGAGAACTTGTCCGGCATCTTCCGATACTGCCTCTATCTCGTGAACCCGGGGCCGCCCTTCGGTCAGCGTCCCGGTTTTGTCGAAGGCAATTTGTCGAACGAGACGGTAACCCTGAAACGCTTCTCCCGTCCGCATCAGGATGCCCTTTTCCGCTGCCTCACCAGCACCCCTTACAATTGACAGTGGGGCCGAAATACCGACTGCACAGGGGTAACCCATGACGAGTACACTGAGGCCCGCGAAGACCGCGCGCTGCAGATCGGGTGTGGAACCGAGCGCTTGCGGCAGTGCTGCCCAGCCGATGAAAGAGAATACCGAGATCATCAACACGGCAGGCGTATAGACTTGAAGAACGCGGTCAACCAGGTGCAGGAGCCCGGGTTTAAGGGCACGTGCATCTTCGACTTCGCGTGCGACACGGCGGAGAAAACTCTTTTCACCAACCGCCGTCACCCGAACGAGCAGAGTCCCGTTGCCATTAATCGTGCCCCCGATAACAGTATCGCCAACGCTTCGTTCAACAGGCATCGGTTCGCCGGTGACGAGACTTTGATCAACAGCGGAGCGACCTTCGATGATTTCACCATCCACCGGTAAACGTTCGCCAGGTCGCACCCTCACCAGATCGCCTTCGATGACGTCGCTTGTCGGAATCTCAGTTTCGGAATCGTTGCGTCGAACACGCGCCGTGTCCGGCTGTAGATCGAGTAGGCGCCTGACAGCCTGTGATGATCGTGTCTTGACGATCAGAGACAGCCATTCAGAAAAAATGTGGTACGTCGCGACCATGACGGCAACGGCAAAGAAAGGTGCGGTTGGATAACCGGGTTGATCCAACACCAAGCCAATGACGCCGCCTGCCAGCCCGGCAAAAGCTCCGGCTTCAAGCAACACGTGCTGGTTCAAAATACCCCGCCGGAGTGCCTGAACAGCCATGATCAGAATGTGGCGGGCAACGCCGAAAATAAGGACAACGGCAAGCGCGCCCACGATCCATGGCGTGAAATCAGTTAACGACCCCGTGTCTTTTAGTACGAGCAACCCTGCTACCAACAGGCCGAGGCTTCCGGCACCGACGAGTGCCGGCCATAATCCGCGCGCCCGAAGAACGAGGAACACGAAGGCGATCAGGCTGAGCGTTGCTATCGTGGGCAGGATCAGCGAGAGCGGCCCGGCGGGATCTGTGATCAGTGCGACGGATAGCAGGCTGAACGCGGTGGCGGTCAGGAAACGACGTCCCTCGACAACAAGCTCACGTTCTTCTTCTTCAAAGGGGCGCAATTTGTTTGGATCGTGAATGGTATATCCGATGTCGCGTAAAATCTGTAACAGCGTTTCCGGCGTCGTTGCCGACGGATCAAATTCGACAAGCGCCTGCTCGTGGGTCAGGCTAACCGCAACTTTGTCCACGCCGGTTTGCTTGCCAAGCGCTTTCTCGATTGTGCCCGTGCAGAGTGAACAATGGAGGCCACCGATACGTGCACGAATACGTGCACGATCCGGGCGTGCCGCTGGTTCCTCGTTCCAATACGTTGACGTCGTTTCGTCGGCGGGTATCGCGATCATATTGTACGCTCCGTAAAGTTTCTAAATCGATCAGGTGGCGGACGTGCCTGCTTTAAGATTGGCAAACAGGCCAAACCAGATCGACCAACCACCAAGTGCAATGAGGACCAGACCGGCTATTGCGGGATAGCGACCGGAAAAGGACGCAATTCGCTCAAGCCAGCCACGCGCCCGTGGGACGAGAACGGCCACCACCAAGGGGATGCTTAATCCGAGGCCGAATACTGCGAGCGCAGTAAAGCCCTTTGCTATCGTCACGCCGGAGGAAGCGGCAGCCGTGGCTAACAATGCGATCAACAACGGTGCCGCGCAGGCAGGGATATTCAATCCGAACAGAAGCCCAAGGCCAACGGAACCGCGATATCCACTAAGTCGACGAAGACCAGGGCCGATTGATCGAGTGAAAAAGCGCGACTGCCCTGTTGCGAGCAATACGCCAAGAAGAACATACAGTGCCCCCAAAACCAGCCACGCATGTCGTTGCAGATCGAGGAACGTGTCTCCGATGAGCACGGCAAGGACACCAAGTAGGCCGATAAATATCGACCGGGTCGCAGCGAATACGGCTGTTTCTAAGACTTTCACCGAAGCATCTTTACCCTCAAGGTACTTTATGAAGACGAGGCTGGTCCCGATTGTGCATGGTTCAATAAATCCAAACAGGCCCAGGCCGGCAGGAATAACAACCAGTCCAATAAACCCGGTTTCGATCATTGATCTCCAATTGCGGCAACGAAGCCGCCCTTGTCTATTGCCGCAACCAGATCCTCCGGTGAAGCTGTGTCGGGGTCATGCAAAACACGGGCTTGGCGTTCGGCGTAAGACGCATCGGCCTTGCGTACGCCCGGCACCCGGGTAAGCAAAAGTTCAATCGTGTGGGCGCAGCCGTCACAGTGCATTCCTTCGATACTCAATAGAGTGGTTTTCATGTCTAGCGCATCCTTTCCTTCAGGTTGTGCTTCATTGCGAGATACTCCGCTGCGTAAGGCGCGGTTATTCATCGCGTCGAGGATTGTGCAGGCAGTTATTTCCCCACCGCCGGGACAACTTGCGACGAGGTCGTCCAGCGCTTCGAGAATGACCCGCATATGGTTGAGCTTTGACTGCACCTCGTCTCGTTTCTGGATTGCACGGGCTCGAACGTCGGCACAATCCGCATTGGGGTCTGCCTGCAGGGATAGAAGTTCGGAAATTTCCCGAAGTGAAAAGCCGACTTCCTGTGCTTGGCGGACAAAGCGTATCCGGTCCACCGTCGCCATCGGGTAATCACGAAATCCGCCGCCTTGCGGTTTGCGCGGTTGTTCGATTAGTCCTTTGGTCTCGTAGAACCGGATCGTTTCGACGCTGACCCCGGCACACGTGGCGGCTTTACCAATTCGCATGTTCGAACCTCCTAAGCGAAAAGCCTAGCAACCGTAGTATACTACGGAGTCAACATGGAAATTTTGAGGAGCGCATATATGTGCGGTGAATGCGCCGGCGTCACCTTAATAACTTATCCGATCTTTCCGAGGACGGGGAACACGTCCAGCAACCAGTATGCCAGGACCGTCAGTTGACCGGTGATCATGGCGACCCCCATGACCATCAAAGACAACCCCGCAATTTGCTGAACCCGCCGCCCGAACCGCTTGATTGTTTTCAGGTTGTGCGTCAGATGAGAAGTGAATGCCGCGGAAAGGATGAACGGCAGACCGAGGCCGAGAGAATAAACGACCAACATCAATACGCCTTCGCTGACGGTTGAGCGCGCGGCGCTAACTGTCAGAATTGCGCCAAGGACGGGTCCGATGCACGGCGTCCAACCGAAGCCGAATGCAAGCCCGAGCACGTAGGCCGAGAGCGGTTTGCCTCCCGGAATATCAAGATGAAACCGAAAGTCCCGTTGCAGCCCGGGGATGGTGGCGAGGCCAAGCATGAGAACACCCATAATCAGCACGACACTACCGCCAATGATGTTGAGCTCATAACGGTAGCTCAAAAACAGCTGGCCAAGCGCGGTGGCGCCCGCGCCCATGATTGCGAATACGGTGGTGAAACCGACAACAAAAATCACACTGAAGCCGACCGCGGCCGAGGGTCCTGACGTATTGCGAGGGCCGGGAGTTCCTGCCGTGGATTGTCCGGCGACATATGAAACGTACCCCGGCACGAGCGGCAGGACGCAAGGCGAAACGAACGACACCGTGCCGCCTAAGAACGCAATGAGAAGACCCAGCGCCGATAAATCAGGCATGCTGAGTATTACGACGTCCGACCGGTTTCAAAGCCATCACGTATGCCAGAGCCGGAATGACGATCCATTGCAGAAGGGGGCTTAGGCCGACATTGAGCACAGGAACCACCGGCATGATGTCGCGGTAAGCCCATGCCTGTCGAACGACAATGTTCAGCCATTCACTGAAGATCGTATAGCCAACGCCGATAGCAATTGCCGCGAATAGCACGGTTCTTATGTGTTCACCGGGCCAGCGCGTTCCACCGAACAGGAAAACGGCGAGCATGATAGCCGTTAAACCGATCAGCGCATCGCCGCCGGTACAGTGAACTGCTGCGAATAGGATCTCTTCAGTCGTGCCTTCTTCCCAGATTGTGTAAAGCGGCATGTGCGCGAATTCCCAAACGAGATTCAGAAGCACGATCACGGCCATGTATCTGCGAAGTGCGGGGAGAGGGCTTATGGAATCGTCCGCATTACCTAGCGGTTTCAATTGAACAACCCTCTGAGTTTCCCAATCCAGCCTTGATCCTTCTTTGGCTCGGGCGGCCTGTTTATCAGGCCGTTGGTATACAAAACCATGTTTACGGAATCGAATCGCAGGCCGTGAAAATTGCCGGCCCAGCGGCCACCGCGATCGATTACATGCGTAACGACGCCATGAGTCTGGTAGCCGTCATCGCTTTTGACGAACTTGTGGCCAAACGTTTCTGCCAGTTTGCGTGTCGTGTCCGCGGGCTGGGTTGGCGCCGCCGTCATGAAGGTCCAGTTCACCGGATTGAGGTTGTGGTCCTCGCCGTACGTTTTCAGAACGTCCGGCGTGTCCGTTTTTGGGTCTGTGGTGATCGTTACGAACTGCACGACCTCCTTCATGGGTGACTGATTGATCATCGTCTGAATTTCCTGAATTTTGTCTGCATGAAGAGGGCAGACGTCGGGACAACTCGTATAGACGAAATGAACGACGAGGATCTTGTCGGCATAATCGGAAAGGCTAACGACCTCTCCATCCCTGTTCATTAGTTCGAACGCAGGGGCCTGTCTGTCGGTTTGCTCAAAGAACTTTTCCTTGTCTCCCATTACTTTATCAAGCTCCGCACCTGGGTGATGAGCCTGCGCGGGAGCAATCGCTAGAACGACCGTCAACACGGCGGCCAGGACGCTCCATGTCTTTAACCTGCCGTCACGCAGGCTTGTGTGCTTTGTAAATCTCACAGCGTCACCTCTCGTTCCGCCCGGTTTCAATTTCTGAACCAGGTTCGGCGCCAGCGTTCCGGTTGTTGTGACATGACTGCCCGGACCCGCCGCGCATACAGAGGCCGAGTGCACACATTGCGACGCATGGAAGCAAACCGAGAAGCACTGGCGCAGCGCCGACGGCGGTGAACCAGTCCCATTTGAGAGCCAGGCCGATGCCGACCAGTGTCAGGCCGACGATTATCCAGGCCTTCCGGTTTCCGATCCAGGCAGGCAAAAAAGTCGGCGAATCGATCTGTGTGCTCTTGGCGATTTTCGATGACATCATATTTCCTTTTAGTTGGCGTGTTTGTCGATGATGTTTCTGAAGAAGGCGATGGCTTCGGGTGCATCCCATTCGGCAGGGCCGACTTTACGGCCCAGTTCCTTGCCATCGGGTCCAATCAGAAGTGTGGTCGGCAGCCCGAAGACCTTCATGGCGCGAGATGCCCTCGTCGTTGGGTCAATCCGAATTTGAAGATGCTGCAGGCCGATCTCGTCGTAGAACTCCCGGACGACGCCGACACCGCCGCGATCAATCGACAACGCCAGGACGTCGAACCGCTCGCCGCCGAGTTTCTCTTGAAGCCGGTCGAGCGTCGGCATTTCTAATCGGCAAGGGCCACACCATGTCGCCCAGACGTTCAGGAGAACAACTTTTCCTCGCCAGTCAGATAACTGAAGCGGACTTCCGGTTTCATCCTGGAATGAAATATCGGTCAAAGACTGCGGCGTTTCGTGCAACGGCACAAAGGGCTTTGTTTCTTCGGCAACCCCATCGGAAGCCGTGGTCAGGAAGTATAGAAGTCCGATAACAAATATTCTCATCTCAGCTACTCACTTATTCCGGGCGGAAACGTTGGACGAGCGGGAGTATCGTGTTCTGGATGGTGTCTAGCGTCAGCGGACCGACGTGCTTGTAGGCAATGCGGCCATCCGGTCCGATCACGAACGTTTCCGGGACCCCATAAACGCCCCAATCGATGCCGACCCGCCCCGACAAATCTGCGCCTGTGCGCGTATATGGATCACCGCGTTTGTCCAGCCACGCGGCGGCATCGTCAGGACGATCCTTGTAGTTCAGACCATGAATGGGAACCACATCGGCATCTGCGAGATCCATTAAAAGCGGATGCTCGAGTTCGCAGGCGGTGCACCAGGATGCAAAGACGTTTACCAGGGACACTGAACCGTTGAGGTCGGTATCGGATAGCCCAAGTGTCCGGCCTTTTACAGGTGGCAATTCGAATGACGGGACAGGCTTGCCCACGAGCGGAGACGGGATGTTTTTCGGGTCGTTTGTTAATCCCCACTCAAGGGTGAGGAGCATTCCTGCGAGCACGATCAATGGCACCAGATACATCGCTGCAGGACGGCGATGACGCCGTGATGTCTTTGCGTGTGTTATTAGGCGTGCCGCGTCCATCCGTTCTCCGCTCATTGGTTAGTCCTCGATTGACGTGCGAGAACTTCCGGCGGCCAGGTGCTCTTGATAAACGCGATCGCTGCCCAGATATCCTCGTCCGGCAGGACATCGTCAAAGGCTGGCATATCGGATTCGTATCCACCGGGCACGAACTCGCCCGGGCCATACTTAGTGATCCCGACCAGATGCTCGTCGGGATGATGCCATGTGTGCCCCGTCTCATCATGAGGCGGCGCCGGTAACCGGCCGTCAGGTTTTCGGTATCGCCAGTCCGTTTGCCCTTCGAGGTTTCCTCCGTGACATGAAGCGCAGTATTGCTGGTAAACAATGCGGCCACGCTCCACCTGCGCGACATCATTCGGGTCGGCCCGGTAATCAGGAAACACGGTTTCCCATCCCCAGAACCCGACACCGGCGAGAACGACCAGCGCGACGGTTCCCGTGGCAACAATTCTCATGGGCGCTTACTGGCAAAGAGATACTTCACGAGAGCGGCGATGCCGAGGATCAGTAGAATTGCGCCGAGTATCCCGAGGATACCCATGCCCCACATCATACCGCCCATGCAGTCGGTCATGCCCATGCCCATGCCCATGCCCATCTCAGAGGTTGCATTGTTCATCTGAAAGCACTCCTTCATTCAGTCGCATATACGGTGGGCCGGTCTGGGCCGACGGAATAAATGGTGAACGCTTCCTGTTTGACGCCGTTCATACCGGGCGACCCCATCGGCATGCCGGGCAGGGTGATCCCTTTGATCGCAGGCCGCTCCGCAAGGAGCCGGTTCACCGTTGCGACCGGCACGTGCCCGCTGACCACGTAGTCATCGATGTAAGTAAGGTGGCAGCCCTGGAAATCATCGGGAATACCGGCGGCGCGGCTCATGGGGGTGAGTTCGTGTGTCGGTTTGACGTCGACCGTGTAGCCGTTGGCACGCAGGTATTCGGCGTATCCCTCGCAACAGCCGCACTGTGGATTCTTGTAGAGTGTTGCAGCGGGCTTATCGCCCGCCGAAACAGGTGATGAGAATGCAGCCGCAAAAGCGAGCAGCAGTGCTGTAAAGATTGCTCGAGTCATATCTGGTTTCTCCTTTGGACTGATGTCATTGGCTCGTAACGCCGAGGAAATGTTCGAACGGTTGTTGGTTAAGATTGATGAGCTGAGCCGCATCCTTCGGCCTGGCAGAAATCATGAGCATTGGATTGCCTTCAGTGCCGGTATCGAGATGAGACTGTAATCGCGTCAGATCCGCTGCCTGTGCCGTGCGCCGCACGGCCGCAGCGTTGTTGTCTTTGTCGATGGCGGATGAACCTGCTGCGAGTTGTTTCAGGTAAGCGATAATGTCCAGACGGACCTCCGCATCCTTTAGGCCCGGAACTCGCATTGAGGTGCCTGGCACCATGGTTTTCGGGGATGTCAGCCACTCATTAAGGGTCACGTCATTCCACACGATATCTGCCTGTTTCAGAGCATCGCTATAGTTCCAAAACCCTTCGACCGTCGCGGCTTTGCGGCCCCAAACGCTGGCCAGGCTCGGCCCCGATTTGTGTCTGCCGGGGACAGCGGAATGGCACATAACGCATTGCAGGAACGCTCGCTTCCCACGCGCCGGGTCGCCGTCCGCAAGAGCAGTGTTCGGCGTTAACAGGGCGGCCAGGAGGAAGAGGTGCTTCATGTCCTTTCCTCGTCTATTCGTTGAAACATCAACGGCATTCCTCAACGAGCAGCCGGGTGAGGTCGGCGACACTTTTGAAAATCACGGAAACACGGTCGCCACGCATGCCTGCACCAAGGATGACCGGTGTGCCCTCCGGCGGTCCGGTTTCCATGCTGTCGACCTTGAGACGGACGTTCTTCTCCCAAAACGGAATCGATGTGCCATCCTCGGTTGCGATGATGTAGCTGTCGCCGCAGTGACGGATCGACGTAACGCGGTTTTCCGGAGAACCTTCGCCAATCGGGTCCGGTGCGACGGATCGGGTCCAGGACGCCGGAATCAGGTTCTCGGCAACGACACGTTTCGCGCCGTCCTTGGCACCGGCGATCATCAAGAAAGCGACGAGGTCGGCGCGCACCTCGGGGTCGGGAATGCCCGGAAACGACATGTACGTTCCAGGCACCATCTTCTCCGGTGCTTCTACCCATGCATCGAGAACAGACGGGCTCCACTCGAAACCTGCCGATTTGAGTTCCGGCGAATATCGGCCATAACCTTCCGCTGCGCCCGCCGGCCGTTCGAGAAAACCACCGAGGCTGGGGCCGCTCAGATGCAGACCTGGTTCGAGCGCGTGGCACGCAACGCATGCGCGGAACGCCTGTGCCCCTTTCTTGGGGTCGCCGTCCGCCTTGGCATATCCCGTTGCGGCCAGAAACAGCGATAATATCAGAATAGGAAATGCTTTCATGTCCGCTCTCCCGGTTGGGTGGCGCGAATCACGCCCATCATACCGGCCGCCTGGTGTTCCAGGATGTGGCAATGAAACATCCAGTCGCCTGGATTGTCGGCGACAAAGGCGATCTCTACCCGTTCCTTCGGTGCCATCAGCACTGTGTCCTGCCATTCCTTGTGGGCTGTTGGATTACCGTTCCGGGAAATCACACGGAATGAATGTCCGTGAAAATGAATTGGATGATGCCAGGCCGTCGCGTTCGCCATCGAAACGACATGGCTCCGGCCATGACGTAACGTCAGCATGGGGTCCATGATGTGTCCTTCCGCTGCAACGCCGTTGATGAACCAGATCTTCCCCGAGTGCATCATGCCGCGCATCGACCCCATCGCACCCATGAGCTCATGGCCCATGGATCCGCCCATCTCTTGCATCACCACGCCGCCCATCATCCCGCCATTAAAAGTGACCTCGTGGCGTTCGGCCTCGTCCAGATCAGGTTCGGTAAGCGGATTGGCGGATAATTGCATGTCCCAATCGGGTATCCGGTCCCGCATCGGTGTGTCGGTGTAAACGAGATCGACAAGCCGGTACTTGAGCCCCCGATAGAACGGGTCGGTCAGCGTGTAGCGCTGGTTGACGTCTCCAACCATGTCTATGACCACGTCGATGCGCATCGCCGGACCCAACACAAGGAGATCGTTTTCCGGATTGTGTGGTGCCACCGGCTGGCCGTCGATCGCGACAATCACCGGCCTGTGCGCGCCAAAGTCGATACCGAAAATGCGGGCATTGGCGGCGTTGATGAGGCGAAGGCGGATACGTTCGCCACGTTGCACCATGAACGTCTCGGGGACGTGTCCGTTGATCGTCACCGTGTTGCCGATACGACCGTTATGACTCATATCGTGCAGATTGCCGAAATCGTCGCTGATCTGGCCGTCCTTGGTCAGGCGCCAATCGTCCAAAACCCAGGTCAGGTCGCGGTCGACGCGGATCGGGGCCGGCTCCTCGACGATCAACGGGCCATAAAGGCCACGGCCGACCTGTTCAAAACTGCGCTGGTGCGGGTGATACCAGAAGGTTCCGGCATCCACGGCGTCGAATTCGTACGTAAAAGTTTTTCCCGGCGCGATCGGGGGCTGCGTCAGATGCGGCACACCGTCCATGGCGTTTGGAACCCGCATCCCGTGCCAATGCACCGTGGTATCTTCATCAAGAGCGTTATCGACCGTGATACGTAGACGGTCGCCTTGCCGAACCCGGATTTCCGGGCCGGGAACAACTCCGTTAAAGCACCAGGCATTAGTTGTCCCATTCGGTTCAGGGACGAGATTTATGGGAGATTTGCCAGCACGAAGATGAAACTCCTTGAATGCGAGGGCGCTGGCTTTGTGCAGCACGAAACTACCGGTAAATGCACCCGCAAGCACGGCGGCCGATGATTTGAGGAAGAACCGGCGTGTAATATCCGGTGTCGTTTTGCTGTTCATTGTAAATCATCCAATAGACGTTGATGCAGAGGCTCTTAAAGAGTCTCACGAACGTCAGCAGGCAGCGCGCTGCCATGCCTTGGTCGGATCACATGCGTATAATCGGGCGTCAGCCCGTTACGGCATTAGACCTGGATGATGAGTTTAGGCGGGGTGGGATCGGGAGGCCCGGACCGGCTAGGAGGGCCATGATCCGAAAAACTATGGAACTGACCCAAGGACGCTACCGTTTGAAAGGAATAGGAAACCGGCAAAGTTACAAAGGCAGTCGTGCAGACGAGGTCGCAAAGCGGCGCAGCCTTATCTCCATCGGGACAAGCTTGGCAGCCTTCGCCAGCAATGTTCTGTGAACTGGCAAGGGCCATGTCAACGGACATCGTCGTCGCGCTCACCGCATTGATGGTCGTACCCAATGCAATCAAGGCAACAAGTATGGCTACATAAAATCGAGACATTACCCTCATACCAAAAGCAGATACAGTGTTTGCGGCAGTTGAGTCCAGAACAAAACTCTCGATCGAGAGGTTTCTCCCGGAAATGTGATTGGTTTGCTGTGTTTCGGTTCTTCCGGCTAGTACAATCCGCGAAGGTTCACCATTTGTCGTTACCCGGCGCAGCAGGACAGCATGCTCACATCCTTGTCGAAAGTTTGCGCCGCCAGCTTCAAACCTTCGACCGTTGTCAGATATGGAAAGATCGTATCGGCCAGGTCGGTTACGGTCAGGCCGCACTTAATCGCCAGAGTCGCCGTCTGAATGCTGTCCGCGCCTTCGGGCGCCATTATCTGTGCGCCAATCAGCTTGTCGGTGTGCT